>Ga0302267_10007775_pt1 | contig 10400 bp, 8 predicted proteins | sample III_Bog_E1_3_FD_194555 | JGI IMG/M metagenome (GOLD analysis project Ga0302267, IMG submission 194555) | Peat permafrost microbial communities from Stordalen Mire near Abisko, Sweden - III_Bog_E1_3 | ecosystem: Environmental > Terrestrial > Soil > Wetlands > Peat | place: Sweden: Abisko... | reverse complement strand
CGCGGTCGCGCCGTCGTGGCGCAGGCCGGAGACCGGGATGCGCACGGTGACGTCGCCCGCGCCCGCGGGTCTCGCCTCGAAGCGGAAGCTCTGCACGAGGCCCTGCTCGGTGTTCTCGAGCGCCTCGGTGGCGAGGCCGCGGTCGATCGCGAGGTCCTTCTGCTCGTCGACGATCGCCGCCGCCTTCGCCGCGCCGCGCACGCCGCCGCGCGCGACGACGGGCGCGCCGAGCACGATCTGCCCGCCTGCCTGGGCCGGGCCGCCGTCGTTCGCGCTCACGCGCGGCGTGAAGCGAATTCCCTCTGCGCCCACGCGGGCGGTATACGAGCCCTGCCCGCCGACCCAGCCGTCGCCGTCCGGCCGGAACCGGAGGCGCACGCGCGCCATGACGTCGTAGAGCTCGAGCTTCGGGGCCGGCCGCGGCGGCTCGGCCGCGGCTGGGGCCGAAGGCTGCCCCACGGGGGCGCGACCGCCGGAGCACCCGACGACGAGCAACGCCGCGAACGAGGCGAAGAGGATCGCGCGCGTGCGGGACGGCGACGCCGGGGGATCTCTGCAAGGCATCGCGGCATGCTATCCGCGCAGGAGAGGGTCGCCTACGGCCAGCACCGGCCCGCTCGCCTCGACGATGATGTCGAGGGCCGCGCCTCGGTCGATCCTCCGCGCAGGCGACGGGCCGACGGATGCCTCCCGCGGGGCTTCTCAGCGGTGCAGCCCCTGCGCCGGCAGCGGCGTCAGGAGGTGCAGTAAGACGTCCGCGGTGAGGTGCGCGGCCATCGCCGCCCCAGGCCGGCTCACCTCGGGCGACTGCCGCGGTGACCGGAGCTCGAAGCCCGACCCGGCGCGCCACCCAGAGGCCGGCGACCACGGAGACCGCGGGGATCGTCGCGGTCCGGGGCAGGCGCTCACAACCGGGGTGACCGCGGGGCGCGGTTCGCGCTACGAACGCCTCGTCGATGCCGCGCTCCCGCCGATCCCTGCTGGCCGTCCTCGCGGCGTCGCTCGTCGCTCCGGCCGCGCTCGCGCCGGCGTGCACCTGCGCGTCGCCCTCGTCGGCGCTCGACGGCGGCGATCTCCTCGGCGTCTTCTCCCACGACGGGGGGAGCGACGGCGGCGTCGACGGGGGGCACCGCCGCGGCAGGCACCTCCGGGACGCGGGAGGCGCGGCGCCGGGCCCCTCGGGATCGGCGCCGGAGCCCGTGGCCTCGGCGCGCGCGCCGGTGGAGGGCAACTGCGTCGCGCCCGAGGGGCAGCCCGATCGCGACATCCGCCGGACCGTGGGCCGCCCGCCCTGCCGCGGTGCCCAGGTGCTGGAGTGGAAGGACGCCGAGGGCTCGCCGCGCTACGCCTGCGTGGTCTCGCCCCCCGGCGTGGAGACGCGCGCCCCGCTGCCGCTGATCGTCTTCTTCCACGACGAGCTCGACGATCCCTCCGCCGTCGACAAGAAGACCGCGCTGCGCAAGCTCGGCGCCTCCGCGGATCTGAGCTCCGATCCCGCGCACACCGGGTTCATCGTGCTGGCGCCGCAGGGGCGGCACATCCGCGGGGGCAGGCGAGGCTCGGTCTTCGACACCGACTACACCGGCCCGGACAACGTCGACGTGGCGGCGGTCGATCACTTCATCGCCGAGCTCGACGGCAAGGGGCTCGTCGACCACCGCCGCATCTACGCGCTGGGCGCGAGCTACGGGGGCCACATGGCCGCCACCTACGCGATGATGCGCGCCGACAAGGTGGCCGCCTTCGCCGCGTACGCCACCGACGCGCCGAGCGCCTCGTGGTCGTGCGGGGGCCCGCCGCCCCCGGGGCTCGTGATCTACCGCGCCTGCGACGGCTTCTTCTCCTGCGAGTCGGTCGAGCGCTGGCTGCGCGCCCGCGACGCGGTGCAGGCGGAGACGACGTGGCTCCGCCTCGGCGCCGGCAACGAAGAGGAGCCCAGCTGTGGGACCCGCAACAAGTGCACGCCGCGCGCCTCCGAGGGCAACCACCACCGCTGGCCGAAGGGGAGGGAAGGGGACGTGGTCGCCTTCTTCAAGCGGCACGCTCTGGGGGCGGCAGCCCCGTGATTCCCCGCGCTCCGGCGGCGTGATTCGCGCGGCCCAGGCGCGGTGATTCCCGGCCCGGGAGCCCCGGCTTCGCACGGGACGCGGAATCGGTTATGAGTGATCCTCAGACCCATGGCTGCGGAGGACGTTTTCGGCATCGTCGGCACCACGCAGGTCGGCAATTTCCACGTGGAGCGCGTGGTGGCCGAGGGCGGGTTCGGGGTCGTCTACCGCGCGCTGCACGGCGGCTTCCGGGCCCCCGTGGCCATAAAGTGCCTCAAGATCCCCGAGCAGATGAGCAAGCAGCAGCGGGACATCTTCCTCGAGAAGTTCCGCGAGGAGGCCGAGCTGATGTTCCGCCTCTCGGCCGCCATCCCCGAGGTCTGCCGCCCGCTCCACGTCGACGTGCTCCACCTCGGCGACGGCCGCTTCGTGCCCTTCCTGGCGATGGAGTGGCTGGAGGGCGAGTCGCTCGACGCCATCATCACCCGCCGCCGTGAGCAGCGGCAGCCGCCGCTCGGCCTGCACAAGGTGGTGAAGATGATGCGGCCCATCGCCACCGCCCTCCACAAGGCGCACCGCTTCCCCGGGCCCAAGGGCGCGGTGGCGATCATCCACCGCGATCTCAAGCCCGAGAACCTGATGGTGGCCAGCATCGGCGGCTCCGAGTCGATGAAGATCCTCGACTTCGGGATCGCCAAGGCCAAGAGCGCGGCCTCGCAGGCGGCCGGGCGCGTCACCGGGCGCACCTACGCCGAGGACGAGATGGCCTCGTTCACGCCCGCCTACGGCGCGCCCGAGCAATGGACCCCCAAGACCTACGGCGAGACCGGCCCGTGGACCGACGTCTGGGGCCTGGCGCTCACCATGGTCGAGGCGCTCTGCGGGGTGCCGCCCATCGACGGCGAGCCGTGGGTGATGCGCCGCACCTGCCTCGACGAGAAGCGCCGCCCCACGCCGCGCACCCAGGGCGCCGACGTCCCGCAGGAGGTGGAGAAGGTGTTCGAGCGCGCCCTCGCCCTCGACCCGCGCAACCGCTTCAAGACGATCGAGTCCTTCTGGTCCGAGCTGGAGCGGGCGATGGGCCTGCCGATCACGCTCGGCCTCCGTGACGGCCGCCGCGAGCCGGGCGAGCACAGCGGCGAAGAGGCGCCCGCGCCCGCCCCCAAGGTGCCTGCCGCCGCGCCGTCGTCACCCAGCGGGGAGCGCCTGGCGCGCATCGAGCTGCAGAAGGTGAGCGTCCCGGCGTCGGTCGTCCGCCTCGGCAAGGCGGCTCCGATCGTGCCGGCGATGGTGCCTCCGGTCGTGCGGGAGGCCCCTCCGAGCGCGGCTGCGGCGCCCGTGATCGCGCCTCACCCCACGCCTGCGATCCTCGCGCCGCTGGCGCCGGCCATCGTCCATTCGCCGATGATCGCCGCGGCGCCGCTCCGCAAGCCGGAGCCCTCGGGGAGCTGGGAGTTCGATCTGAGCGCGGCCGCACCCTCGTCGGCAGGCGACGAGCTGGAGCTTCCCATCGCCGCGGAGGCCCCGGCTCCGCCGCCGATCATGGCTGCCGCGCCGGCTCCCCCGAGCCCCGATCCGCCCGGTCCGGTCCGTCGCGCGTCGGGGGCGCTGGAGCTGTTCCTCCCCAGTCGCAGCGACCCGCTGCCCTCGGGCGGCTCGCTCGAGCTGCAGCTGCCGGACAGCACCGACCTGCCGCCCGTCGCGGCCGCCGCCCCCTCGGTCGCGCTGCCGGCCGTGGCCCCGCCGGCGGCCGTCGTGCCCATCGCCCTGGGCTTCGACCTGAATCTTCCTCCGATCGCCGTGCGCCCCCCGTCGCAGCCTTCGACGGGCGGGCCGGTGGCCAGTGCGGGGGGGCGTGCCGCCGCGCCCTCGGGCGGCGCGTTCGACGTCGCCCCTGGATCGGGCCGGCGCCCCCAGACCATGGGGGGCCGTCCCCTGCGCTACGCGGCCGAGGGGCACGACCTGCGCGACCGCCTGCGGGCGCCGCTGGGCATCCTCCTGACCGCCCTCGCCGTCGCCAGCCTCGAGATCGGCTACCATCGGATGACCGGGGGCGACCTCACCTTCGGGCCGCTGCGCCCGTTCTGGATCGCGGCACCGCTGGCGCTCTTCGGCGTCGGGTTCACGCTCTGGCGTCTGATGGAGGACCGCAGCGATGAGTGAGACGCCGCGCCAGCGGGCCGAGCAGAGCATCTCGGCCCGCTTCACCCGGTTGATGAACGCGACCACCTCGCGCTGGGGGATGTTCACCGACCCGTCGATCATCGGCCTGTGCACCGCGCCCGCCGCGGTGGCCCTCCTCGCCGCCGTCCGCCTCGAGGCGACGCCGGCGGTGATCACCGGCCTAGAGGTCCTCGCCGCGCTGCCGATCACGGTCGCGGTGGCGCTGGCATTGTCCCTGCTCCCGGCCCGCCTCCGGGTGATCGCGTGGCTCGCCGGCGTGCCCTTCCCGATCGAGAACATGAACGGCGTGCTCAACGGCCTCGGCGAGGCCCTCGAGGTGACGTTCCGTGAGCACGGGCCCGACGTGAAGGAGCTCAACGCCACCCTCGACCGGATCAGCCCGGAGTGCTTCGTGTCGAAGAGCGTCGACGACGGGCAGACCCTCGACCAGCCGCTCTCCGTGGAGATCCGCATCGGCGTCGTCGACTCCACGCGCAACCCCTCGGTGTCGAACCACCGCCGCTTCCTCCGCGTCCAGGCGCTCGTCGCCGAGGTGCTCATCCCCCTCGCGGAGCGCTTCGCCATCCTCGAGGTGCGGGTAAAATAGGCGGTCAGGGGCAATCGCCCCCGAAAAGTGCGAGCCTCTGGGCGGCCGTAGTACCATCGTGCAGCACTATGCCCGACCCCTCCGGGTACCCCACCGCCCCCATGCTCGACGCCCTCCTGCTCGCCCTCGACGAGGGTGCGCTGTTCTTCGACGCCCAGGGCGTCTGCCGCGCGGCCAACCGCCGGGCGGCAGAGATCTTCGGCCTCGACGCGGCCACCGTCGTCGGCCTGGCCCGCGGCGATCTCCTCGCGCGCGCCGCCGCCGCGGCGGAGGTGCCGGAGGTCCTGGCGCCTCTCGGCTCCAGCGGCGCCTCCGGGGCCGCTTCCGGGGCCGAGCGCACCGTGGTCGACCCCATCGCGCTGCTCCGGCCGACGCCGCGCACCGTGGTGTGGACCAGCGTGCCTGCCGGTGACGGCGGCCGGCTCGACCTCCTCCGCGACGTCACCCGCGAGCGCCGCGCCGAGGCCTCCGCCGAGGCGCTCACCCGCCGCCTCGAGATGGAGAGCACGCTCGACGACCTGACCGGCCTCGTCAACGTCAAGCGCTTCGAGGAGGAGTGCCTGCGCGAGCACCGGCGGGCGCAGCGCGAGTGGATCTCCTACGCGGTGGCCCGCATCGACGTCGACGGCATGGGCGCCATCAACGAGCGCCTCGGTCGCGCCGTCGGCGACGCGCTGCTCAAGCGCATCGGCGACGAGCTGGGATCGTCGCGCCGCGAGTACGACGTGGTCGCCCGCTGGAAGGACGACGAGTTCGTGGTCCTCCTGCCCCGCGCCGACCTGCGCGCGCTGAGCCGCGTGCTCCGTCGCGCGCTCGATCAGATCCACGAAGGCGCGCGCGAGGTGGTGCCCGGCGTCACCGTCTGCGTCGGCGCCGCCATCTGGACTCCGCCCTCGGCCGAGGGGCCCGCCGACGTCCTCCGCCACGCCGGGGACGCGCTCGCCGCCGCGCGCGCCAAGGGCGCCGGCAAGGTCGAAGCCGACCTCGGCAGCGGAGGGTGGAAGGGCGACGGCGACGGCGACGACGCGTGAGCCGGCGTCAGGCGGCTCACCCGGGTTTCTTGTCGGAGCCGAGCGCGGGAGGGTAGAGCTCGAGGGCCTTGTTCCGCGCCCTCCAGCTCATCGTCTCGGCCATCCTCCTCTCCAGCCCCGCGATGCCCGCGGCGCAGGCCGGGCGCTATGCCCGGGTCCTCCAGGAGGAGGCCGCCAAGCACTCGTTCGACCCGCTCACCGCCGTGGCCATCGTCCACTTCGAGACGCGCTGGCGGCCGGGCCTCGTCTCGCCGGACGGTGAGGACTACGGGCTCGGTCAGATCCGCGCCCGCTTCGTCGCCGGCTGCCGGGGCGACGAGGATCCCGTGAACAACCCCAGCGACGCCTGCCGCGCGGCCAAGGCGGGGCTCCTGGTGGGCGAGAACAACCTGCGCCGCATGGCCGTCATCATCACGGCCAACCGCGAGCTCTGCAAAGAGAAGGTGGGCAAGGCGGATCTGCCGCAGTGGCTCGCCGGGTACGAGGGCCTCAACGCCCCGTCCCGCGACCGCTGGTGCGCCCCCGGCGCCAAGTCCTGGCAGGTGGTGGAGTACCGCAAGCACCTCATCTCGGTCCTGCTGCCGAGGCCGAAGGCCAGGGTCGCCCGGGCGATTGAGGTAGCGCCGAGACGTCGGGCCGGACACCATCTGCCGTCCACATCGTTTGCTCCCCAACAGTCTTCGCGATCTCCCCACTGAAAATTTGGCCCGACCGGGCCGCATGTGGCTGGTGTCAGGGCATGGCGGCACTCCTTCAAAAGGCCAGGCGGTCGGCGATCCTGCGGCACGCGAAGATGCAGCTCGAGCTGGAACGCGCGGCGTCCGGCGACCTCGAGCGCACGCCGCCGCCGGTGGCCGTCACCGTCGACGACGGGGGCAGGCGCGCGCCTGACGCACCGCTTCGGGTGTCGATGGCGCCCGCGTCCCGCCCTCGCGGCTGGAGGCGCCTCCTCGTCGGCTTCGCGGCGATGACGCTCTGCGGCGGCGGCATCGTCGCCCTCGGCGGTGCCCCTCGCGTCGCCGCGAAGGCCAGGGCGCTCGGCCGTGTCGCCGCGGCGGCGCAGGCTCGCGGCATCGCAGCGGCGAGGGTCAGCGAGGCCATCGTCGCCCCTGCGCCGGCTGCGCCTGCGCCACCCGAGCACACCGGCCCGCGCGCCGACGCCAAGGTGAACCGCGACGGCTATGCCCACATCGCCGGGGGCGTCCTCTTCGTGCCCAGCACCTTCGCGTCCGAGGACGGCGCCTACGACCTCTACCTGCACTTCCACGGCAACACCCGCGTCGTGCTGGAGAGCGCGGAGGTCGCCGGGCTCAACGCCATCGTCGCCGTCATCAACCTGGGCGTGAACTCGGCCCCCTACCTCGACGCCTACGAGCCGCCGGGCGCCTATGAGCGCACCCTCGCCGCGGTGAGCCGCGCGCTCGTGGAGCGCGGCCTCGATCACCCCAGCCTCCGCCGCGTCGCCGTCGGCTCCTGGAGCGGCGGCTACGGCGCGGTCTCGCGCATCCTCGAGCACGACACCGGCACCGAGAACCTCGACGCCGTCCTGGTCCTCGACGGGATCCACTGCGGCTTCCTCGACGACGGCGCCACGCTCAACACCCGCATCATCTCGCCCTTCCTCACCGGCGCGAAGCGCGCGGCCGAGGGCAAGATGCTCTTCTCCATCACCCACTCGGAGATCGATCCCGTCGCCTACGCCGGCACCTACCTGACCTCCGACTACCTGCTCGGAGCGGTCCACGGCCAGCGCGGCGAGCCCAGCCCCGCGCCCGACCACCTCCAGCTCCGCGCCGCCGAGGGCGCCGTCGCCCGTCGGCTCGAGAAGCACATGGAGCCGGTCTCCGAGGCGACCGTCGGCTCGTTCCACGTGCGCGGGTACCGCGGCAACACCCCCGAGCACCACATGGCGCACCTGCTCCAGATGGGAGCCACCGTGATGCCGGAGCTGGCCGAGCGCTGGCGCGCTGCCCCCTCGCGCTGAAGAGGGGTCCGGCACAGCGCCGGGAGCGGCGCGTGCGTCGGGATGGATGACGCGTGCGCCACGACGGATCACGCCTGCGTCGGGATGGACGACGCGTGCGTCGGGACGGACCGCGCTTGCGTCACGACGGATCGCGGGTGCGTCACGACGGATGACGCACGCGTCACGACGGATCACGCCTGCGTGACGACGGATCGCGCGTGCGTCACGACGGATCACGCGTGCGTGACGACGGATCACGCCTGCGTCGGCATGGATGACGCGTGCGTCACGACGGATCACGCGTCCGTCGGGATGGACGACGCCTGCGTGACGACGGATCGCGCCTGCGTCGGGATGCACGACGCCTGCGTGACGACGGATCGCGCGTGCGTCACGACGGATCACGCGGGCGTGACGACGGATCGCGCCTGCGTCACGACGGATCGCGCCTGCGTCACGACGGATCGCGCGTGCGTCACGACGGATCACGCGGGCGTGACGACGGATCGCGCCTGCGTCACGACGGAACACGCGGGCGTGACGCCGGATCACGCCTGCGTTGGGATGGACGACGCACGCGTGACGACGGATCACGCCTGCGTGACGATGGATTCTCGAGCGGTCAGAGCTTGTTCAGCAGCCGTCGCGAGCGCCCCGAGGCTAGGGAGGCCGAGGGAGCCGTACTCCTGTACGGTGACCGAGGCCGACCGACGCATCGGGGCGCGAGTAGGCTGATGAGCAAGCTCTCAGGCGTCCAGCTCCGGGTAGTGGCGGAAGATGCCCTGCTCGTTGAACGGCAGGCGCCGCTTCGAAGCCAAATACTCCGCGAGCCGTGGCCGCGCCGCGATCCGCGTCGCGAGGGCGCGCAGCCCGGGGATGGCGGCCTCGTTCCGGGCCATCGCCTTGGGGAACGCGTAGTCCAGGCCGGCGATCACCTGGAACACCGACAGATCGACGTAGGAGTGCGCGCCCCCCACGAAGTGCAGCCCGCCGCTGCGCTGCAGCACGCGCTCGAAATAGCCGAGGAACCGCGGCATGCGCTCCCCGGTGAAGGCGGCCGCGCGCCGGGCGGCCTCGGGCTTCTGATCCTCGTAGTAGAGGCTGCCCGCGACGGGGTGGTGGGTGTCGTGGACCTCGCCCACCAGATCCGCGACGGTGAGCTGGAGCTGGTGGGCCCCGATCCGGCTCGCCTCGTCGTCGGGGACGAGGCCGAGGCGCGGCGCGAGGTAGAGGAGGATGTTCGCGGTCTGGGCGATGACGAGCTTGCCCACCTCGAGGAAGGGGGGCGCGAAGGGCTCGAGGCCGGGCCCGCCGTCGCGCATGAGCTTCATCATCGCGGGGACGCCCTCGTGGGCTCCGTGCAGGCGGGCCACGTCACGGTAGGGCGCGCCGGCGTCCTCGAGCGCGAGCCGGACGAGCTCGCCGCGTCCCTGGATCGTCGGCCAGTAGTAGAGCTCGTACGGTGCTTGAGTCATGGACTCAAGCTCGCGCCGCGGGGGGGCGCAGTCAATCCGGGGGCCTGGCCGGGGATGTCCGGCGGGCGCCGCTGGCGACCCTCCCTCGGTCGCCACCGCGGGCGCCCCTTGACCCCCGTCGCCGGCCGCCGATAGCCTCCCAGTCATCGAGGCCAGCCTCGACCGTTCCGCGCCGACGGCGCTCCAGGCCGAGACGAGAGGCCCGCTTCATGAGCTACGACGAGGGGCTCGCTCAGCGCCTTCGGGAGGTGCTGGAAGAGCGATCAGGCGTCACCGAGAAGCAGATGTTCGGAGGGCTAGCCTTCCTCCTGCACGGGAGCATGGTGGTCGGCATCATCCACGACGAGCTGATGGCGCGGGTGGGGCCGATCCAGCACGAGGCCGCGCTGGCTCGGCCGCACGCGCGGTTGATGGACTTCGCCGGGCGGCCGATGAAAGGCTACGTCTACGTCGCTCCCGCCGGCATCGAATCCGACGCCGCGCTGGCCGAGTGGGTGAGCCTGGCGGTGACCTTCGTGTCGACGCTGCCGCCCAAGGAGGCCCCGCCGGAGCGAGCCCACCGGCCATCCGCGGTGACGAAGGTGAAGGCGCCCGCCAAGGCAAAGCGCGCCGCTCGGGCGAGCCGCAAGGCGTAGTCGATGGAGGGGACGGCTTGACAGGTTCCCACGGGGCCGGCGTATCTTCGCGCATGCCCATCAAGCTCCCCGCGCAGTCCTTCATCGCTCTGGCCGCCGTCGGATGGGCGGATGGCAGCCTCCACCGCTCCGAGGGGACGGCGCTGGTCGACGCTGCCAGGAAGCTCGGGCTGGAGGGCGCGGATCTCGCCGCCGTCGAGCAGTCCACCAGGAGCCCGGTGCAGCTCGACGCGTTCAGCCCGGGGACGATGACGCTCTGGGAGTGCATCGTCACCTACGCGCTGGCGACGTGGCTCGCCCGGATCGACGGCGTGCAGTCGACCAGCGAGAGCGCGCTGCTGCGCAGCCTCGGCGAGCGGCTCGGCCTCGACGAGGGGCTGCGCCAGCGTGCCTCGGGCGCAGCGTTCGACATCTCCGTCCTGCCCGAGGGGGGCCGCCCGGATCGCTACGACTTCGTGCAGCTGATCGCGCGGCT
>Ga0302267_10007771_pt1 | contig 10404 bp, 4 predicted proteins | sample III_Bog_E1_3_FD_194555 | JGI IMG/M metagenome (GOLD analysis project Ga0302267, IMG submission 194555) | Peat permafrost microbial communities from Stordalen Mire near Abisko, Sweden - III_Bog_E1_3 | ecosystem: Environmental > Terrestrial > Soil > Wetlands > Peat | place: Sweden: Abisko... | reverse complement strand
GCCCGCAAAGAGGGTCACGTACTCGCGCAGCGGATGCTTGGTGCGCTTCAGATAACCGTGCTTGGGGAAGAAGAAGCTCTCAAAGTCGCGGACGAAGACGTAGTCGATGGAGAACATCGCATAGAACAACAGCGCGTAGACGTGCTGGAAGCGGTGCCACCAGGCGTGGGGATCGTGGGGGGTGAAGCGGAAGATGCCGCGACCGGTGAGGGCGTCGTCTTCGCCGTGGAGGTTGATGCAGGAGTGGTGGCCGCGATGATGCAGGATGCGCCACATGTAGGAGCTGATGCCGCAGACATCGAAGACATAATTCAGGGTCTTGTTGATGGTCGGCTTGGAGGAGATGGCGTTGTGGTTGCTGTCATGGGCGATGTTGAGCAGAAGGAAGGTCTGAGCGAGGCCTCCCAGCACATAGAGGGCAACAAACTTCCAGGAACCGGGTCGGAAGGCATAGATGGCGATCCAACTCCCTGCCAGCACGGCCAGACCTGTGGCTATCTTGAACCACATCGCGCGGTCGGCTTTAGGAGAGATGTCCTGGTCGGCAAAGAATCTTTCGAGGCGGCGGCGGAGGACCTTGGGAAAGGTCGAAGGGCCTGCCGGGTCGCTGACGGACGGCGGAAGGGATGCCTCGGAGGGTACGAGGTCAGCGATATCCGGAATTTGATCGATAACCGCTTGTGTCTCGAATGTCACCGGCGCCTCCGCCATCGTTTTCAGTGCGTCCGGCGCACCCTGGTCGGTCGCATCGGTCCTCTGGGCTCGGCTGCGGAACGATATCCCCGCGCCGACAGCGTGCCCTTCTTGATGGTAGCGCGGGAGCTAAAGGACAATCAAGGAAATTCGGATTTGGCGAGGCCGGAGTTGAGCGGTACACTTTGCCACAGGCTGGCTGAGCGGGCATTTGTTCTGCGAGGCGGCCTGCACTATAATCGTCTTACTACTCCGAGACTCTGTTGTACTTCACCTCACCGGGACACGGGGAGCAACAAGACACTTTGTGTTTCTTACGGCAGTAGCTTTCCTATCCAATCCCGGGGGTATCACTGAACGATTATGGCCTCAATTTTAGACCAACTGGATAGTCTGGGAGATGAACACCCGCATAAGCTCCTCTATTCTTATCTTGACCTGAACGGCAACGAACTCGAAGGCTATTCCTACGCGGCATTTATCGAGCGGACGAAGGCCATTGCGGGACACCTGTTGAAGGATGGCCGCTTCGCGGCGCAGGACCGGTTGTTGCTGGCCTACCCGCCGGGCCTGGAGATGATCTGCGCCTTCTTTGGTTGCGTACGCGCCGGGTTGATCCCGGTGCCGGTCTATCCTCCGAGTTCCCGCGGCTTCCAGAGCGCGCTGTACAAGATGGTCCACATCGCCAAGGACTGCCAGGCGGCTGGTGTGTTAACCAGCGCGGACTACCACGCATCGCTCAAGACCAATCTCACCCGCAGCGGCGTCTCGGCGTCGGGCGTGGATGTCGACTACATCTCCGGCCTGCCGTGGATCGTCACGGAAGGGTTCGTGCATACGAACTGGAGCGGGCCATTCCCCGAAGCGGCGAAGATTCTGTTTCTCCAGTACACATCCGGCTCCACGATGGACCCCAAGGGTGTGATGGTGACGCACGAGAACATCCTTGAGACCTGTCCGCTGGTGATCGACCATGTGAACCCGATCGTCGTTTCGTGGCTGCCGCAGTATCACGACATGGGCCTGATCGGCTGCTACCTGTATCCCGCCTTGCGCGGAGGAACGACCTACGGCTTCGCTTCGATGGACTTTATTCAGCGGCCGATTCTTTGGTTCGACACCATCACGCAGTATCAGGCTACGGCGACCGCCGCTCCCAACTTCGCGTATGACTACTGCCTGCGCGCCGGGCGGCTCTCCAAGGAAAATCTCGAAGGTTGCGACCTGAGCTCGCTGCGCGTGTTGATGTGCGCCGCGGAGCCAGTCAAGGCCGACACGTTCACGCGGTTCCTGGAGATGTTCCAGCCGTACGGGCTGAAGTCAGAGAGCTTCTACGCCGCCTTCGGACTCGCCGAAAACACGCTGGCAGTCTCGCTGGGCGGCAGGACCATCGTCTCGGTCAACAAGCGCGCCCTCGCATTGGGTCATGCGCGCATGACCACCGAGGTCTCCGAGATCGACGGCGCCACGCAGGTGGTCAGTTGCGGCATACCGCTGCCGGGCATCGACGTGAAGATCGTGGATCCCGAGCAGCATATCGCCCTCAAGCCGAACGAGATTGGCGAGATCTGGATCGACGGCAGCGGCAAGTGCCTCGGCTACTGGAACAATCCAGAGCTGACGCTGAAGCAGTTTCACGCGCGGCTGGTGGATGACAGCCCCTACGACGATGGCCACCTGCGCACCGGTGATATGGGGTTCTTCCACGACGGTGAACTGTATGTCTGCGGCCGCATCAAGGACATGATTATTCTCCGCGGGCAGAACTACTACCCGCAGGATATTGAGAATGTGGTGGAGCGGGCGTCCGGCCTGATCCGGCATAGTTGCGTCGCTGCCTTCCAGATTCATGAAGACAATGAGCCGGCGCTGGCCATTGTGGCTGAGGTGAAGAATCCGAAGTCGCTGCCGGATGCGCGCAAGATCGCCCAGGCCGTGCGCAATTTTCTGAACGTCGAAGTGGCGCTGATCTCCTTTATCGCGCCGCGCGCGATGCCGAGAACGAGTTCGGGCAAGATCATGCGCCACAAGGCCAAGCAGATGTGGCTGGCGAATGAGTTCACCGTCCTGACCGAGTTTTCGCGGGAGAAGGATGCTGGATGTGCCGAGGCGGGTTCGGTGGTGCAGTCGTCCTTCGACGAACTCAAGGCCCGCTACAACCTCACGGGCAACGAGTCCTACAACCTTGTCGAAGCCGGCCTCGATTCGCTGGACCTTGTGGTCTTCATGCATGAGCTCAAAGAGCTGCTGAAGGACAAGGGCGCTGAGGTGCTGGCGCGGCAGGTCGATATCGGTGTGATTCAGCGGGTCAGCGTGGCCGAGCTCTTTGGGCTCGCTGCTCAGTTGGAACAAGCGCCGGAAGAGGCCATCAACCAGTTGCGCCACGCGCTCACGGCCTTCCGCGAAGAGCAGCGCGTTCAAGAGAAGCAGATGATGAGTGAGGACAGCAAGCTCGTCTTCACGCCCTCAGTACCGGCATCACTGCCGGAGACGCCGGTGATGAACCACGTGTTGCTCACGGGCGGAACCGGCTTCATCGGGCCGTTCCTCATCAAGAGCCTGCTGGAGCAGACGCGGGCGAAGATCTATGTCCTCGTACGCGCGTCGGACGACATTCAGGGCAAGCAGCGCCTGCGCGCCGCGATGGACTCCATGGGCCCCTCGCCCGCCGGCCTGATGCAGATGTTTGAGTCGCGAGTGATTCCGATCTGCGGCGACCTCGGCCAACCGATGCTCGGCGTGGCGCAGGACGTTTGGGACTTCCTTGCCAGTGAGATGGACACGGTCTTTCACAACGGCGCGACCGTCAACTACCTCTTCAACTACGACCGCATGCGCGACGCCAACGTCCTGGGGACCAATGAGGTCCTGCGCCTGGCCTTCGAAGGCCGCGCCAAGGAGTTCAATTACGTCTCCACGACCTTCGTCTTCGGCTGGGCCGTTAAGTCCGTGCTGTATGAGACCGACTTCAACAAGGACATGGAGCTGCTGGACTTCGGATACAGCCAGTCCAAATGGGTCGCGGAGCAGGTCGTGGCAGACGCACGCAGCCGCGGGCTCTCCACACGCATCTTCCGCCCGGCGCTGGTGAGTCCCTCCGTCACCGGCGGCGGCAACAACTTCGATATCGCGGTGCGCCTGGTTGCGTTCATGGTCAACCATGGCATCGGCGTCGACGCCCTGAACCAGGTGAGCTTCGTTCCTGCGGACATCGTCGCCAACAACATTGTTGCCATCTCCGCCAGTCCCGGCACGGCGAACCAGACCTACCACATGGTCCGCGACGACTACGCGAACATGCTGGACATCACCAACATCATTACCAAGTTGACGGGGCGGCAGTTTGAGGTCTTCGGCGTGGACGACTTCGTCCCGGAGCTCATCCGCCGCTGCCGCAAGGAAGACCTGCTCTTCCCGCTGCTGGACTTCCTGGTGGGCTCGGTGGACAACATCACCGCGATGGAGTTCAAGCGCTACGACAACTCCACTTACCAAAAGGCTCGCGACGCTTCGGCGTGGGGCATACCGGATCCATCGCTCGACGACACGGTCAGCGGCATCTTGAAGTTCATGCACCGCAAGGGGATTATCTCGATTGCGGCCCGCGAGCAAGATACGTCGCCGGCTATACGGGAGCTCGCCCTGACGGATGCACCCACCACCGCGACTGCTTTTTGAGCACCGTCATCCGGTTGATGCGCTGAAGGCTCCAGAGGGGCCGTGGTGACTCGAGTCTCGGATATGACATCATAAGGGTCATGCTTGCGCGCCGCTTCTGGACCGCCGGGGTCGTCCTTGCCGTAGTGGTGGCGCTGCTCCCGTTCTCTTTTCATTCTGAGCGCCACCTGGAGACGGCAACACGCGTCGAAGGCAGCGAGGCGGAGACTGTCCGGCAGGAGCTGGTCAGCCGCTTTCATTCGCCATTTGTTGACCGCGTGGTCGTGGTGATCCAGGGACTGCCACCCGCGGATTCCGAAGAGGGCGGAGAAGCACTCACCACGATTGAGGCAGGACTGAGAGACGAGCCGGGCGTGTCCGGGGTGGTCTCCTACCTCGAGTTGCCCGATTCGATCTTTCTGGGCAACGGAGGTGGAACGTTTGTCATGGTGGGGCTCTCCTCCACCGGGGGGCCGGTCGAGTCGCTGGTGCCCGCGCTCCACGAGCGAGTCAATGCACTTACCCGTCAACTGCGGGTGCGGTACCCGGGCGCGAAGCTGGAACTGACCGGCGAGATCCCGCTGAACTTCGACATTCGCAAGGCGAGCGCCGATGACGTGCGACGCGGCGAGAGCCTCGTGATTCCCGCAACGCTGGTCTTGCTGCTGGTGGCTTTCGGGAGCCTGGTTGCGGCGCTGATTCCACTGGCCGTGGGGCAGCTCGCCATCGCGACCACGCTGGCGATCACCGGATTGCTGGCCCAGCGATTCCACCTGTCCATCCTGGTGCAGAATCTCGCCACGATGCTGGGTCTTGGATTGGGCATCGACTATGCGCTGCTCATGGTCAGCCGCTTCCGTGAGGCGCTCTCCGCCGGCAACGACCGAGCGACAGCTTCGGCGATTGCGGCGCGCCAGGCCGGTCGCACGCTCACCATCTCGGCCTCGACGGTAGCCATCGGATTTCTTGCGCTTCTGACCGTCCCCATCAGCGAGATCCGCTCGATTGGTATCGCGGGATTCATGGTGGCGGCGATCAGTGTGTTGCTGACCAATACTCTGGTTCCCGCCGTGCTGGCGTTGCTGGGAACGCGGATTGATGCTGGACGCATGCCCTTTACCGCGAAGCTCGATCCGGATCGCGCGGAGCGAACGGGAACTCGGTGGCGGAAGTGGGGGAAGGTGATTGTCGCGCATCCGTGGCTGGCGTTGCTGCTCGCCGGCGCGCCGTTGCTCCTGCTTGCATGGCAGGCCACGCGGCTGGATACCAGCGTCCCTAACGGGGATTGGCTGCCTGAGTCGGCGGAGTCGGTGCAGGCGCTGCACGCGCTGGAGCAGATGGACCGCGCGGGCGTGGTGTATTCGATGCGCATCATCGTCGAACTGCCGAAGGACTCCATTGCGCAGACCGATGCAGGCTGGAGTGCGCTCGATCATCTGACCGAGCGGCTGGCGAGCGACCCTCGCTGCGCGCGTGTGATCTCGATTACGTCGATTGCGCAGGGCGACCGGTCGTCGCTTGACGATCTGTCGCAGGAGACCCATCGAACGTTCTTGAGCAGTGACGGACGCGCGGCACTGCTCGAGGTGCTGCCCGCGGGTTCGGTGTCTCTGCGCCAGCAGGTCGACTGGGTGAGGGAGCTGCGCAGGACCGGCGCGGCGGCTCTTACCGGGGTGCCCGGCGCAACGCTCGAGATTGGCGGCATACCGGCGCTCAACGCTGACTATCAGACGATTGTCAACCGCCACCTTGTGCCCGTGGGCACGCTGGTGGTGGTGGCAACGCTGCTGGCGTTGCTAGCGGGCTTCCGATCACTCTTCGCCGCGGTGAAGGCGATTGCGCTGAACCTGGTTTCGGTCGCGGCCTCCTTCGGAGCCCTGGTTTTGGTCTTTCAGGATGGACACGGGAGCAGCCTGCTGGGAGTTCCCGGCGGAACGGGCAGTGTGTTTCCACTGGTTCCTATCGTTGCGTTTGCGATTGTCTTCGGCCTCAGCATGGACTACGAGGTGTTCCTCGTCGCGCGCGTTCTCGAATCCCGGAGAAGCGGCATGAGTGAAACGGACGCGATTCCCGAGGGGATGGCGAGAACCGCAGGCCTGATTACCAGCGCCGCCGCGATCATGATCGTGGTGTTTGCGGCGTTCACCTTCGGAAACTTTCTAGTGGTGAAGATGATCGGGTTCACGCTGGCGATTGCCGTGCTGATTGATGCGACGCTGGTTCGCATCGTGATTGGCCCTGCGCTGCTTCGGATTGCCGGCGATTGGAACTGGTGGCCCGGTGGGCTGGCCACGGGAAGCAAGAAGGCAGTGGCCAGCCGCGAGTGATGGATGTCAGTCGCGCTTTTTTGCGAAGACCGCAATTCAGTGGAGTCCATTCAACCTGGGCGAACGTCCCTCTAAGGGTCCATACAGGAGCGTTCCAGCGTGAAGGCGATCGTTGTGGTGTCGATTGCGGTGTTGCTTTCTCCGTGCTTTGGCTGCGCGCAGACGGCACGCGCTGCGTCGTGGCAGAGGATGCAGATGCCCACTGCTGCACAGGTGGCGGGGGTGTGGAGGAATCCGCCGCCGGAGTATGGGCCGCAGCCGTACTTCGACATGAGCGGTGCGGTCGACCAGGCCGAGGTGAGACGCGATCTGGATGAGATGAGGTCGCTGGGGTTTCGCGCGGTCACCGTGCAAGCCGGCGTGAACCTGCCGTTTGCGTATCTCTCCGAGGACTACTTCAAGTTCTTCAGGATGCTGGTGGCGGAGGCAAAGCAGCGCGATATGCGCGTCTGGATCGTGGACGACATCGGCTACCCCAGCGGCTTTGCGGGCGGCCTGTTCACGCGGGAGAAGCCGGAGTTGCGGATGCAGACGCTGGCCGTGGCGGAGCGGATTGCGGTTGCAGGCGGTGAGACATTGCGCCGCGAGGTGCCGGAGGCTACGGTCGCAGTAACCGCGATTGGGGAGGGCCACGCGACGATTGCGGTTCCGGTGAAGGATGGCAGGATCGAGTGGACGGCACCACAGGGGAGTTGGCAGGTGGTGATCGTCGCGCATCGGTTTGAGACCTCGCCGACGCGGTCGGAGACGAATCTTAAGCTCGCAACCGAGCCGCGGCCCAACACCAATAATGTTCAGGCAAAAGATCAGTCGCAGTCGCTCGAGGACTATCTGGACCCGGGGGCGACGCGCCAGTTCCTTGCGTTCACGCATGAGCAGTACAAGAAGTATCTCGGGGAAGAGTTCGGCAGGACGATCCTCGGCTTTCGCGGAGACGAGCCGGACTACAGCGTTTCGGGACTGCCATGGACACAGTCTTTCTTTGATCGCTTCCAGCAGGTCAAGGGTTATGACATACGGCCCTGGCTGGCAACGTTCCTCCTGCCGAGAGGCTCGCAGATGACACAGGAGCAGGCGCGGGCAAGGGCCGACTACTGGGATGTGTTCTCCATCCTGTTTGCCGAGAGCTTCTTCAAGGTCCAGGGAGACTGGTGCGCGGCCAACCACCTGGAGTACCAGGTCCACCTGAACCACGAAGAGGCGGAGCTGGAGCTGACGCATAGCGAGGGTGATTTCTTTCGAGATATGCGGGCGGTGCAGGTTCCGGGGATCGACACGACGCGGCACCAGATATGGACCGATACAATCTCTGACTTTCCGCGGCTGGCGTCGTCTGCGTCGCACGTCTATGGCAAGCCGAGGGCGTTTACCGAGAGCTTTGCCTCCTATAAACCGCCTGCTGATGTGGCCATGGCGCGGTATGTGTTGAATGAGCAGTTCGTGCGCGGCGTGAATCTGGCGGAGCTGATGTACTTTCCTTCGTCGAACGTGGGCGGCCGACCGCGGACGACGTTGATGGGCGAGCCGGGGTTCGCGGCGTTGATGGAGTATGTGGGGAGGTTGAGCTATCTGATGTCGATGGGCAGGCCGACGGCGTCTGTGGCGCTGTATCTGCCCTCGAGCTCGCTGTGGCTGAATGATCGCGCCGCCGATGGGCAGTTTGTCTCCGCGGAGCGGTTGCTCTCCGAACATCAGATCGACTTCGACATCGTGAGCGAAGATGCGCTGGCGAAGGACCTCACAGCGGGCAAGGGAACGTTCGCGACGATGAGCGGGAACAGCTACCGCACGGTGATTGTGCCGAGCGCCTCGCTGCTGTCGCAGCAGGCGCTTGACCGGCTGCACGGCTTCGCCGCCGGCGGGGGACGTGTGCTGTTCCTGGGGCGCACGCCGTCCTTAATCTCAGGCCAAACGATATTGCACGCGCGCACACCGGGGCCGGAGGAGTTCTCCTGGGCGACTGTGGTTCCGGGAGAGCTTTCGGCGACTCCGATGCCGTCTGACAATCCACCCGCTCATCCACCGACTCCCGAAGCAGTGCCACCGGCGACTCTGCAGGCAATTTTGTCAGCGATCCCCACGCAAACTATCGTTCTGGATGTACCCGATACGGCGTTGCGCGTGATGAAGAGGCGATGGAAGGACGCCGATGTGTATCTCTTGTTCAACGAGCGGGCCGAAGCCGGGACACATACGGTAACGCTTGCTGGCTCAGGAAAGAGAGTGGAAGTCTGGAACTCGGAGACGGGAGAGATCACGCCGACGGCTGCTGTGCAATCGCCGGACGGCTGGAAGCTCACGATGACACTGCAGGGCTTTGAGACACGGGTGCTCGTGATTCGATAGCGCCGAGTCAGCCAATGCCACGGCCGCCAGGCGGGTGGTATAACTGTCTGCTCGCCCAGCGGCAGGTATCCGGGGATGCGATGAAAGGACAGCAACGGCCTTGAAACAACAGACACGGATGGCAGGAGGCAGAAGGGTAGAGGCTGCGAGCGGGCGGCTGCGTGCATGGTTCGTGTGGGGATTGACCGTCATCCTGGCGATAGTTGTTGCGCTTCCGGAGCGCACGGCGAATGCCCAGGCAGCGCAGAGGAAGGGCAACGATACAGCGGCGCCCTCGCCGGTGGACCGCGACGCCTCTGGCGATTCGCCGGACGATCCCGGGCCGTTGGCCATGGACCTGTCTCCGGCTATCACGCACGCAGCGGTGCGCAAGGCCGCCAAGAAGGTCGCAGACTGGCAGCTCCAGCGGCAGGCCATGTTCAATCAGCAGTGGACCTTCGCTGCGCTCTACGACGGCCTGCTGGCTGCTTCGAAGACGACAGGGGACCCGCGCTACCGTGAGGCCGTGGAGAAGGTGGGTGAGCGCTACGACTGGAAGCTGCTGGACGCGCGCTTTCCTCATGCGGATGATATGGCGCTGGGGCAGGCATATCTCGATCTCGCCGCGGAGACGCACGATGCCAAACGGAGTGCCGATACCCAGGCCGTGCTGGATCGGCTGGTTGTGCGGCCGGATGATCCGGCGAAGCTGCTGTGGTGGTGGTGCGATGCGCTTTTCATGGCGCCACCGGTGCTGGCGCGGATGTCCGCGATGACCGGCGACAGGCGCTACCTGGACACGATGGACCGCGAGTGGTGGCAGACCTCGGCGAGCCTGTACGATCCGGCGGAGCATCTCTACTATCGCGACAGCCGCTACTTCACGCAGCGCCAGGCGAATGGACAGAAACTCTTTTGGGCGCGCGGGAACGGCTGGGTAATGGGCTCCTTTGCGAAGGTGCTGGAGGTGATGCCGAAGGACTATCCGAGCCGGCCGAAGTATCTTACGCAGTACCGGGAGATGGCGGATCGCATCGCGGCCATCCAGGGCAAGGACGGCCTGTGGCGCAGCGGGCTGCTCGATCCGGATGCTTACGATCTGCCGGAGGTCTCGGGGTCGGCGTTCTTCACGTACTCGCTGGCGTGGGGGATCAACCATGGGTTGCTCGACCGCGCCAGGTTTGAGCCCGTGGTGAGGCGCGCGTGGGCGGGGATGCTGACGCACATCTACGCGGACGGCAGGCTGGGGTCGATCCAGCCGATCGACGGGCAGCCAGGCAAGTTCAAGCCTTCGGCGAGCTATGTGTACGGTGTGGGCGGATTTCTGCTGGCGGCGTCCGAGGTGGATCAGCTGGCGCAGAAAAGATAGCCGGCGAGAGGGACTATGCGCGATAGGGCGAAC
>Ga0302267_10007770_pt1 | contig 10405 bp, 8 predicted proteins | sample III_Bog_E1_3_FD_194555 | JGI IMG/M metagenome (GOLD analysis project Ga0302267, IMG submission 194555) | Peat permafrost microbial communities from Stordalen Mire near Abisko, Sweden - III_Bog_E1_3 | ecosystem: Environmental > Terrestrial > Soil > Wetlands > Peat | place: Sweden: Abisko... | reverse complement strand
CTCGAACCGGAGAATCTGGCCTTCGATAAGGCAGGCGACCTGCTGGTAGTTTCAAGAAGCGGTAACGGGAAAATCTACTCCTTCCGTCCCGATGCGCCCGAGGATCAGATCACGATGCTTGAGCCGCAGACGGCTCAGGAGCACCCGGAGATGAGCGCGTTGATCCCGGCAAGCGTATGGAATACGCGGGATTTTACCCAGAAGCGACCTTGGCAATTCATCTCACCGGACCATAGCGCCGCGATTACAGCCGGCGACGATTTTGTTCGCGGTCAAATGCAGTGGGGAACAAAAATGGCCGACGTATTGCGAGGGTTCGGCCTGGTGAATGCTGTAACCCGCCATCCTTTCTATGTGACCGCGGAGGATGAGCAAAGGACTTACAAAGGGACTGTAACTTCTTCGGGATCGATCGCCGATCTTCACCTGTTTGCGGAAGAAGGCGGGGAAGGCCTTGCGCAGGACCAGCGTGGAAACCTGTATCTTGCCGCTGGTCAGGTGCTGGTGTATGGCCCGGATGGAAAGCAGTTGGAGAGGATCAATGTGCCGGAACGGCCGATCGATCTTATCTTCGGTGGCCCGGATCGCCGCACGCTTTACATCCTGACTCATCATTCTCTGTATTCGGTGAGGACGAGAATTGGCGGGCTGTAGAGAAAAATGAATCCAATCACCAGGGTTTTAATCTGTCTACTCCGGTTTCGCGTCAGAGTCCTGGGATCGCTCGTCTACAGCATGCACATCAACTGCTCATCACTCAAAACAGCGATTCCTACACTTGCCAGGAAGGTTGAGGCCGGGGGTTCGAAGAAGTCACGATCCCACGTGCACAGTACGTCGGCCTCCGCGCTCAAAGCGGTCTGCAGAACGAAGATGTCGTTTCGGTCGCGGATTGGAGCGACGGCAAGAGGATTGAGTTCAACGACCTCCGCCACATCCCGCAGCCAGCCAGTGAAATTGTAGATTGCTTCTTCGCTCTGTCCGTGAGCGATCAGGAGCCGAGGATAGCGAAGGACCCTCGCCACTTCGGTGAGAATCTCGTTGGAGAGAATCAGTGTGTGGTCGCTTGCAAGAATCGCCAGAATGAGATCGTGCGCCAGTCCCTGCGAGCTCGCGAAGAATCGAACGAGAATGTTGCTATCGAGAACGATCCTCACGACGCCGGCATGAAATTCGGGCGCTCGCTGCGGAGGGCCTCAAGCAGCGCGGCTTCAAGCTCCTCGTCTGAGATGCCTGCGCGTGGACGATCAGCCTGTTCCAGAAACTTGCGCAGCTTCGCAGCCGCCGCCTGTCGTTTAGGCAATGTGGGTGCATTCGGCGCAAACGCACGCAGGCTGATGGCTTCAGCTTCCAGTATCTGGCGCCCCAGGATCTGTTCGATCACCGACTTTTGCGTCGGCGACAGCGCCTCTGCCTTCACGATCATCGACAATCCCTCTTTGTGAACAGGCCAGCTTTGTGAAGATGGCGGCCTGAACCAATTGTATGCCGAATACTTCGACGACACAAAATGTCATGCGCACCTCGTGGGCGCCCCCATGCCTCGTTCCTGAGACCATGGAAGGCGGTGCCTCCCGCCGCGGAATCACGTTCCAGATTGCATTCCAGTTGGCGGGGTGGAAGAATACAGGTGGAGGCTTCCCATGGCCATTCAGTTGAGTCCCGAGCAGGAACAAGTCGTCGGGCAGGCGATCCATGCCGGTCTGATCCGTATCCCCGACGACGTGATCGGGGTGGGCGTTGAAACCATTCGGCAACGACTGGAGGCACGGGAGAGCGAACCTGCGTCGCTCAGCTTGGAAGAATGGCGCCGCGAACTGTACGCTTGGATTCACAGCAATCCTACAAACACTCCTGAGCTGTCGGACGAAGCGATCAGCCGGGAATTCATCTACGGAACGCGCGGCTTATAAATGACCATTCTGCTGGACACCAATATTCTATTGCGGATATCGCAGCCGCATACCGCACACGCACGGATCGCCGATCGGGCGCTCGATGCGCTTCGCACCGGAAATGAAGCGCTGCACATCGTATCGCAGAATCTGGTTGAATTCTGGGCCGTTGCGACGCGGCCAGCGACGGACAACGGCCTTGGCCTGACAGTTGAGCAGGCGATGGGGCAAGTGCATGCCCTCAAGCGGCTCTTCGTTTTGCTGCCGGAAATCCCGTTGCAAGGCGAGTGGGAGAGGCTCGTCACCGCATATTGAGTCTCCGGTAGGAACAGCCACGATGCCCGTCTTGTGGCCGCGATGATGGTCCATGGAACCAGGAGTATCCTCACCTTCAATGTCCAGGATTTCACTCGCTACGCCGGCATTACCGTTCTCGATCCCCGGCTCGTCGTCTGAGGATACCCTGATGCCCGTCTCGATTCTGATATCTGGAGCCGCATCCGCTCAATACCCCATCCGCAGCCCATTCCGCGATACAATCCGAACATGACCTGTGGAACCTGCTCTGAAGCCGGAGCTGCCTTCGCGCGTCCAACTACAATGGGGACCCAATGACCGCATCCCGCGACAAAACCGAAGCGCGCAAACTGCCCATGATGCCCATACGGGACATGGTGATCTTTCCGTACATGATGACGCCCTTCGTGGTGGGACGCGAGTCCAGCGTGCGTGCCCTTGAGGAAGCGCTGAACGGCGACCGAAAGATTTTCCTCGCCACCCAGCACGACGCTTCAATCGACGAGCCGCAGGCCAGGGATATCTACCAGGTCGGGTCCATCTGCAACATTGTGCAGAGCATCAAGATGCCCGACGGCAACATAAAGGTGTTGGTTGAGGGCGTGGAGCGCGCCAAGTCCACCGAAGTCAACGACCGCGACGGTTTCTTTGTGGCCACGGTTCGCACCGGCAAAACGCAGTTCGAGATGACCGCGGCCGCTGGCCAGCTTATGACACGTGTTACAGGCCTTTTCGAGCAGTACGTCAAGCTGCAGCAATCGTTGAATTACGAAACCATCATCGCCACGGCGCGGATGGACGAGCCGGCCAAGTTGAGCGACACCATTGCGGCCAACCTCCAACTGGGCATCGAAGAAAAGCAGGAACTGCTGGCCATCTTCGATCCGGCTACGCGGCTGGCTCGAATTGCCGATGTGCTCGACATCGAGATTGAGAAGCTGGATCTGGACCGCAATATTCAGTCGCGCGTGAAACGGCAAATGGAGCGAGCGCAGAAAGAGTACTACCTCAACGAGAAAATCAAGGCTATCCAGAAAGAACTTGGCCGCGGCGAAAAGAACGAGTTTGACGAGCTGCGCAAGAAGATTGAAACTGCGGGGATGCCGAAGGACGTGCTGGACAAGGCGATTCAGGAGCTGAAGAAGCTTGAGGCCATGCCTCCCATGTCCGCCGAATCCACCGTGAGCCGCAACTACATTGACTGGCTGCTGGCCGTGCCGTGGAAAAAGCGCTCCAAGGAAACGCGCTCGATCGATTACGCCGAGAAGGTGTTGAACACCGACCACTACGGCCTGGAAAAGATCAAGGAGCGGATTCTTGAGTTTCTCGCCGTGCGCCAGTTGGTCAAGAATCCCAAAGGTTCGATCCTGTGCTTTGCGGGGCCGCCGGGAGTGGGCAAGACGTCCCTCGGTATGTCCATTGCAAAAGCGACAGGCCGCAAGTTTGTGCGGCTCTCGCTGGGCGGCGTGCGGGACGAGGCTGAGATTCGCGGGCACCGGCGCACCTACATCGGCGCGCTGCCGGGCCAGATCATCCAGCACATGAAGAAAGCCGGCACCAAGAACCCCGTGTTCCTGCTCGACGAAGTGGACAAGATGGCATCGGACTTCCGCGGCGACCCGGCTTCCGCGTTGCTTGAAGTGCTGGACCCGGAGCAGAACGTCACCTTCCAGGACCACTATCTCGACGTGGATTACGATCTGTCGCAAGTGCTTTTTGTGGCCACGGCCAACGTGATGCATACTATTCCGGCGGCGCTGCAGGACCGCATGGAGGTGCTGCGGCTGCAAGGGTACACCGAAGCGGAAAAACTGGAGATCGCACGCCAATACCTGGTGAAGAAGCAACGCGAGCAGACCGGTCTGAGCGAAAAGAACATCGTCTTCACCGACGATGCGATCCTCGAAATCATCCGCTATTACACGCGCGAGGCGGGCGTCCGCAACCTGGAACGGGAGATTGGCAACGTGTGCCGCAAGGTGGCCCGCAAGGTGGTCAAGAGCGGCGCCAAGCACAAGGAAGAGCTCACTGCGGCGAACATCCACGACTTTCTCGGCGTGGCCAGGTTCCGCGACTCCGAGGTGCACGAGAAGAGCGAAGTTGGCCTGGTGACCGGTCTGGCATGGACTGAGGTCGGCGGCAGCATTTTGACCACGGAAGTGCAGGTGCTGGACGGCAAAGGCAAGCTCACCATCACCGGCCAGCTTGGCGATGTGATGCAGGAGTCGGCACAGGCCGCGCTCAGCTATATTCGCGGCAAGGCGCAGGCGCTGGGGCTTACGCGCGAGTTCTACCGCAACGTGGACCTGCACCTCCATGTGCCGGAGGGCGCGATTCCCAAGGACGGCCCCTCAGCCGGCATCACCATGGCTACGGCGCTGGCAAGCGCGCTGGCCAAGATCCCTGTGCGCCGCGACATCGCCATGACCGGCGAAATTACGCTGCGAGGCAAGGTGCTGGCCATCGGGGGGCTCAAAGAGAAGCTTCTGGCAGCGCTGCGGGCTGGCATCTTTGAGGTGATCTTGCCGCGGGCCAACGAAAAGGATATTGCCGAGTTGCCGGACAATATCAAGAAGTCCATGAAAATGCATTTCGTGGACCAGATGGACGAAGTGCTGGCGCTGGCGCTGGAGAGCCCCCTGAAGGCGCTGCTGCCACCCGAAACCGAAGTCCTGGCCGCGGTGCAGCCGCCGGAGTTGACGGGGAATCTGCCTGCCCGGCAGTAAGAAGAATCTGGGGGCGTTGTTTGCAATCGCTCCCGATACAATCAACCCAATGGCCTACTGGTACCGGCGGGTTTTCCTGCTGGCGATTCCTCTTATCCTCTCCAACCTGACCCAGCCGCTGCTCTCTACAGTGGACACGATTCTCTCTGGCCATTTGCCGGGACCGGCGGCGCTCGGCGGCGTGGCCGTGGGCGGCATCTTCTTCAACTCCGTATTCTGGACCTTCGGCTTTCTGCGCATGAGCACCACAGGCCTGGTGGCGCAGGCTTATGGAGCACAGGACCATGAGGAGCTGCGGCTGCATTTCGCTCGCGCGCTGCTGTCGGCGGTAGCAATTGGCGTTCTGATTCTGGCTGTGCGAGGACCGCTCATCTCGCTGGCCATCGCAATGCTCGGGGCCTCGACTGAGGTGGCGCAAAACGCCGGCATCTACTGCCACACAAGAATCTGGTCGGCCCCGGCGGCGCTGGCCAACTACGTGATCCTGGGATCGTTGCTGGGCCGGCAGCGCCCGCGTACCGCGTTGGCTGTGCAGGCCGTCATCAACGTGGTCAACGTTGCCGTGGCGCTTTGGCTCGTGATACGGCTGCATTGGGGTGTGGCAGGCATTGCAACCGCCACCATGACCGCCGACTACGCCGGACTCCTATTGGGACTGGCCATTGTGTGGCAGTCCAGAATACTCTCCGCCTCTGCCAAAGCAGGCCGTATCCAGTGGGCAAACCTGACCCATGGCCCCAGTCTGCGCCGCCTTTTTGCGCTCAATCGCGACATCCTGCTGCGCACCTTGAGCCTGGTTGCGGCCTATGGATGGTTCACGCGAACCGGGGCGCGCGCCGGCGACACCACGCTGGCCGCCAATGCAGTGCTCTTGAACCTGCACGGAATTGCATCGTACGCGCTGGACGGATTTGCCAACGCCACCGAGGCGCTGGTTGGCGAGGCAATTGGCGCGCGCCGCCTGGCAGACTATAGAGCGGTCCTGCGCGCGTCCACCGTTGCGGCCGGCGTTGTTGCGGGCTTGATTTCGCTCGTCTACCTGGCGTTTGGCGGCCAACTGATTCAGATCTTCACCAACCAGGAGACCATCCGATTGCTCACCGCCCGCTATCTTCCCTGGGCCATTGCCATGCCGCTAATCGCAGTCTGGGGATACCAACTGGACGGCATCTTCATTGGCGCCACGGGCGCCCGCGAACTGCGAGATTCCATGCTGATTTCCTTCCTTGGATACCTGGCGCTAGCCGTCGTGCTGGAACGATGGTTCGGCAATAGCGGCCTGTGGTGCGCCTTCTCCTTGTTCATGGTTCTGCGCGCCATTACGCTCACTCTGCGCCTGCCGAGCATCGAGAAGAGCTTTGCAGCGCCATCGACATGTACGATTCAGCAAGCGGGATAGGAGCGTTGATTATGTGCCTGCGAACGCATTCCGTTCTTGCCGCAACCATGCTGGCCGTGGCTGCGGCCGCGCAGACGCCAGGCCCCGCGCCGCGGTTCGATGCGTGGAAGATCATTGGTCCGGGCGGCGGCGGAACCATGATTGATCCCACCGTCAGCTCTCAAGACCCGCGCGTAGTCGTTGAGCGCTCGGACATGACCGGTAATTACATTACCCTCGATGGCGGGCTGTCCTGGCGCATGTTCAACTTGCGCGATGGAACGCAGACCTTTGCCTTCGACCCAGGAAATCCGAAACGAGTTTTTGCCGGCGGTCAGGCCCTGTGGCGCAGCGACGATTCCGGCCAGACGTGGCAAATGCTATTTCCCAACCCGGCGAAAAAGACTGTTGAACACCAGAATGGGGACCACGCCGACTATAGCCTGACTTCCAACGACGGCAATTATATAACTGGATTGAGGATAAGTCAGATTGTTGTGGATGCTGGTAACTCGAACATAGTTCATATGGCTTATCTCGATCCACAGAGCGGAAACACTGAACTAATGATTTCCAAAGACGGCGGAGTTACTTTCCATGGGGAGCATGAGTATTTAGCGGATAAGATCCTCCTGCTCAGTTACAAAGGCAGCGACCGGCTGGCTGTCGGCACTCACGGTGTGTATCTAAACCGGGCAGACACTCCAAAACACGTGGGAGGGCCCGGCGACGAGATAACTCATGCAAGCGCGGGAGAAGCAGACGGCAAGACGATTGTCTTCGCGACCACAAGCCAGGGGGACTTATACGTCTCGGAAGATGGGGGCAAGAGCTGGCAATCGAGGACGCCGGTGCTTGGCCAGCAAACCGGGCAATTCGGTGCGGTGAGCGCAGCGCGCTCCAATGGCCGAATCGCTTATGTCGCCTTTCGCAGTCTTAGATTCGGCGGGGCAGAGGAGGACATTTATAACGGTATTGCGAAGACCGTTGACGCGGGGAAAACCTGGTCTATCGTTTTCCGCGAGTCGACCCACGCCGCAGCGAACCTGAATGCTTCGTGGATTGAACAGCGCGCAATTGGCCATGGGTGGGAAAACGGCAACAGCATCTGGTTCGACGCACCTTACAGTTTGGGCGTAGCTCCCGGCAACGCGGATATCTGCTATGCTACCGACTTATTCCGAACTTACAGAACCTTAGATGGAGGAAAGACCTGGGAACAAGTGAATTCCGTGCGTTTGGCGGAAAACCGATGGACGACGCGGGGGCTCGATGTTACGACAGACTACGGCGTCGAATTCGACCCGTTCGATTCGAATCATATCTTTATCGACTACACCGACATAGGGGCCTTTCACAGCATGGACGGGGGCCAATCCTGGGAGCCCGCGACCAACGGGGTACCCGAACCGTGGCGGAACACAACTTACTGGCTGGCATTCGATCCGCAGGTCAAGGGCCTGGTTTGGGGCGCATTCAGCGGGATTCACGACCTGCCCCGGCCCAAGATGTGGCGGCGCGAGGATGCTTTGAGCAGTTATCGGGGAGGCGTAGGAATCTCGACCGATGGCGGACGTCATTGGACACCATCGAATACCGGGATGAATGAGACTGCATTCACGCATGTGTTACTCGATCCGAATAGTCCAGTCGGACAACGCACTCTATATGCCTGTGGGTTTGGCGTGGGCGTGTATAAGTCAACAGACAACGGGAAGACATGGGAACTAAAGAACAGCGGCATTGAAGAGACGCAGCCGTTTGCCTGGCGGATTGTGAGAGCCGATGACGGTGTGCTCTACCTTATTTTGGCGCGCTCCAACGAAGGCCGATCTACCGATGAGGGCGGGAGCGGCGCGCTCTATAAATCCGTCGATGGGGCCGAGAACTGGACCAGGATGAGTCTTCCCGACGGCGTGAACGGACCGAACGGGCTGGCGCTGGACCCACAGGACAATCGCCGCATGTACCTCGCCGCCTGGGGGCAGGAACATGAAGACGTGGACACGGGGGGCGGAGTGTTTCTGTCAACAGACGGCGGGCAGACATGGAAATCGATCTTCAACCAGTCGCAACATGTATACGACGTGACCATCGACCCGAAGGCGCCCGGCACGCTCTACATTTGCGGCTTCGATGGCGCTGCCTACCGGTCAGTAGACGCCGGCGCAACCTGGTCGCGGATTCAGGGCTACAACTTCAAGTGGGGGCATCGGGTCATCGTCGATCCCAACGACGCAGGGAAGATTTACATTACTACCTACGGCGGAAGCGTCTGGCATGGGCCGGCAGCCGGCGATCCTGGCGCGTCGGAAGATATTCTAACTGCCGTTCCCATTGCGAGGTAAGTTATCCAATTAAGAAGGCCATGGATGAAATGGCCTAAGTACCGTGCATAACACCGTGAGACTCAACAGACAGAGTTCAGCTTGCTTGAGTTACTACATTCTCAAGCGTTCCAATGGGATCGATCGTAATTCGAATCCGGTCTCCGCTTGCCAGCGTGAACGAATCGGGAGGAACGACACCGGTTCCAGTCATCAGGAACGTGCCGAACGGAAAACTGTTGTCTCGGAAGAGATACTCGACCAGAGTTGCGGGTTTGCGCTTCAGTTCCGCAAGTGTTGTGGCGCCGGAAAACTCTGTGCGGCCATCGCGCTCGATCTCGACGCGAATTGGGGTAGAGACTGGTAATGGTTCACGGCTGATTAGGATGCACGGACCCAGCGCGCAACTGCGGTCGTAAACCTTCGCCTGGGGAAGATAGAGCGGGTTCTCTCCCTCAATGTCGCGCGAACTCATATCGTTTCCGATGGTGTAGCCGACAATCTGCCCCCGAGGATTGACCAGCAGCGTGAGTTCCGGCTCCGGAACAGACCAACTGGCATCGCTGCGGATTCGGACGTGGCTTCCAGGGCCGGCAACGCGGTTTGCGGTAGCCTTGAAGAATAACTCCGGGCGCTCCGCAGAATAGACACGGTCGTAGAAATCGCCTCCGCCCGCGCTTTTCGACTCTTCCATCCGCGCGCTGCGGCTGCGGTAATACGTAACTCCCGCGGCCCACACTTCCTGATTGCCGATTGGGGCCAGAATGTGGGCCGGTGCAAGGTCTTCCGCAGCTTCGCCATTTGCGATGATCGCGGCAAGATAGTCTTGCAGATTGTCGTGCATAACCAGTGCGTCCCACGAATTTATGGGAACTTTAAAGTAACTGCCGCCCTGTTCTACATAAGATCCGTGTTGGGTTCGGTAGAGCTTCACTTATGTTTCTCCAATCGCGAGATAATCATGTCAACGTCGTAGACGCAGCCAGCCCAGACGCCTCCACTTGCTTGAACCAGCGCAGCCCAGAGACGAGTATCGTCCGGGAGCTGTGGATGCGGAGATAAGTCAGGGCGCGGCATCCTTTGCGCAAGCCGGCGCGAGCCTTCCGCTGTCCCGAATAACTCGCTTGTATCTCCTATCAGATTCACTGAGCCGGACAGTTTATCTCGGTCAATCGCGATTTCAATCTGGTCGCCCTCCTGAACCTTGCCGATAGGGCCGCCTGCCAGCGCCTCCGGCGAAATGTGGCCTATGCAGGCTCCCGTGGAGACACCGCTGAAGCGCGCGTCGGTTAATACCGCCACGTGCTTGCAGTGGGGAAGTTGTTTCAGCGCTGCCGTAACCTGATAGATCTCCTGCATGCCCGCGCCTGCCGGGCCTCCGCAAATGAGAACAATAACATCTCCCTGCGCCACCTTGCCGCTCTTGATGGCTTCAATGGCCGACGTTTCTGACACGAAGACTTTGGCCGGCCCAACGTGCCGATATACATTTTGCTCGTCGACCAGAGAAGGATCGATCGCGGTGCTCTTGATTACCGAGCCCTCCGGCGCAAGATTCCCCATCGGAAAGCAGATGGTAGAAGTTAATCCGTTTGCCCGAGCGCGGCCGGGCGACATGATCACATCGTCAGCATCAATGCCGTCGCGCTTTTTAAGAATGCGGCGCAGTTCATAACGCCGCTGACTATCCTTCCACCAGTCAAGACACACATCGAGCGATTCACTTGAGACGGTCTTCACACTTGTATCCAATAGCCCGGCAGCCCGCAAATGCAGCATAAC
>Ga0302267_10007757_pt1 | contig 10417 bp, 10 predicted proteins | sample III_Bog_E1_3_FD_194555 | JGI IMG/M metagenome (GOLD analysis project Ga0302267, IMG submission 194555) | Peat permafrost microbial communities from Stordalen Mire near Abisko, Sweden - III_Bog_E1_3 | ecosystem: Environmental > Terrestrial > Soil > Wetlands > Peat | place: Sweden: Abisko... | reverse complement strand
CGCCCCGAGCGTGACCCAGCTGGTGATCACCTCGAGGAGGAAGGTACTCACGTGGAAGTCCTGCTTGATGCCGTCCAGGGCTCCCGAGATGACGCCCTGGTCGTAACCGAACAGGACACCGGCCAACATGATGACGACCCCGACGGCCAGCAGCGTCCGGGTCAGGGGGCGCCGCTCGGCCCTCGGCACGGTCGGGGCGTCTACGGGGGCGGACGGCGGGTCGTTGGCCATGGGCAGACGCTACGTTCGCCGGCGCCGCCGCGAGGGGATCCGTGCCGGCGGTGACCCCCGCCCTGCCCGGACCGGGAGTGTGCGGGCGGGCCGGCGGGAATGGTCGGGGACGGGGCCGCGGGCCGGCCACGGGGGTGGGTGCGGCAGGCACCGGCGCAGGGCGTAACCTTCAGGTGTGCTGAATCTCAGCGGCTCCCAGGTGGTCCTGGCTCTCGTCTTCGGCGTGGGCTGGGCGGTGCTGGGCTACTACCTGGCCCAGAACGACAAGCGGAACCTCGGGCGGACGCCCTGGGGTGTGCCCTCCGCGGGCTGGGCGCTCATCTGGTTCCTGAGCAGCGTGGTCGGCGTGGTGCTCTGGATCTTCGCCCACCGTGCAGAGGTGCGTCGGGCGGCCCAGGGTCCCCTGGCTCCGCTCGGCGGGAACCCGATGGCCGGCGAGCCACCACCCCGCAGCGTGGCCAGCGACTTCCCGGCGTATCCCCGGCGGGCCGACAGTGGCCCGTCCCACGTCCCACCGGTTCCTCCCGTGGCGCCCCTGCCGCCAGCGGCGCCCGCGCCGGCAAGCTCCGGCGCGCCGGATGCACCCGCTGCACCCGCGGCACCCGCGGCACCCGCGGCACCCGCCGCACCCGACCACTCGCCGCCGGCGTGGCACCCGGACCCGAGCGGTCGCTACCACTACCGGTGGTGGACCGGATCGGAGTGGACCTCCTACGTCGCCACCCACGGCCAGGTCGAGGTCGACGTCAGCCCCGACCAGCGCATCGGCCCCTACTGATCGGGACCCGGACCGGGACCGGGCCCACCGGGATCGACACCCCGGGGGGCCAGCCCCACGGGCGGTGATGGCGTCTCCGCTCCGGCTCCGGCAGACTGACGGGATCTGAAGCGGAAGCCGACATCGGCACGCCGCGCCGACCGGTCCGAACCGCCGGACGGTCCGACCACAGGGGAGGGAACCCGCATGTCCAGTGTCGAGATCGACGAGACCGCGCTCACGGATCCCCTGCTCGACCCCGCCACCTACGCCGGGGACCCCTTCCCGCTCTACGCGCGGCTGCGCGCCGAGGCCCCGGTCGCCCGGAACGACACCCTCGGGCTGTGGATGGTCGCCAGCCACGACGAGGTGGTGGCGGTGTCCCGGGACCCCGAGACGTTCTGCTCGTCGAAGGGGATCCTGACCATGGAGATCGGGAGCGACTACGCCACGCCCCCGACCATGATGCACACCGACCCGCCCGACCACACCCGCTACCGGACCCTGGTCCAGCCCGGGTTCCGGCCGAGCTACATGCGGGCCCTGGAACCCGGCATCCGGGCCCGGGCGCGGGCCCTGGTCGACACCATCGACGCCGGGGTGCCGGTCGACATCGTCCGTGACCTGGCTGTCCCGCTGCCGTTGCAGGTCATCAGTGACCTGCTCGGCGTCCCCGAGGAGGAGTGGCCGACGTTCTTCCGGTGGTCCGAGGCCGTGATCCCCGGGGCCACCGACTGGCCCGAGGAGGAACGGGCCCGGCTCAGCATGGACATGGTGACCTACCTGCTGGCCGCCGCCGCCGATCGACGGGTGTCGCCCAGGGACGACATCATCAGCGAGCTGGGTGCGGCCGAGGTCGACGGGGACCGGCTGACCGACGCCGAGTTGGGGATGTTCCTGGTGCAGCTGCTGGTCGCCGGCAACGAGACCACCCGCAACATGATGTCGGGCGGACTGGTGGGCTTCGCCGAGCACCCCGGCCAGTGGGAGGCGCTCGTCCAGCGGTCCGACGCCGGCACCAACCGCGCCCTGCCGCTCGCCGTGGAGGAGATGCTGCGCTGGACCACGCCGGTCGTGGCCTTCATGCGCACCACGACCCGCACGACCGAGCTCGGCGGCCGCACGCTCGGAGCCGACGAGCCGGTGCTGATGCTCTATGCGTCCGCCAACCGTGACGAGGACGCCTTCGGGCCTACCGCCCCGCTGTTCGACGCCGCCCGGGACCCCAACCCGCACGTGGCCTTCGGCTTCGGCGCCCACTTCTGCATCGGCGCCGTCCTGGCCCGGGTCGAGGGCCGGATCCTGCTCGAGGAGCTGCTGGCCCGCTTCGGTTCGGTCGCCCCCGCCGGCGACGTCGTCCGTGCCGCCTCCCCGGTCATCGCCGGGGTGAAGTCGGCGCCGCTGGTGTTCGGGGCGCGCTGAGCCCGGACGTCAGGCTGCGGTCCACACTCCGATCGGGGACGATCCGGGCCCGGGTCCGGGCGGCGTGGCCGGTCCCCGGGGACCGGGGGTGCGCTCGGGAGGGGCCGCTTCCCCGGACGGCGACCCGCGTCCGCTCGTCCGCGCAGCCCCGGACGCAGCCCCCGCTCCCGCGGGGCACCTCGGCCGGGCCTAGCTGGCCTCGTGGATGGTCGTCAGCGCCGCCATCTGCTCGGCCGTCAGCTGCAGGGTCGCCGCCTCACAGTTCTCCTCGACGTGGGCCACCGACTTGGTGCCGGGGATGGGCAGCATCACCGGCGAGTGGTGCAGCAGCCAGGCCAGTGCCACCTGGGAGGGCGTCGCCCCCGTCTCGGCGACGACGGTGCCCATCGCCGTGTCCGGACCGGTCAGCCCGCCCGACGCCACCGGGAACCACGGGATGAACCCGATCCCGGCCGCCTCGCAGTGGGCCAGCACGTCGGCCGACGAGCGGTTGGTCAGGTTGAACAGGTTCTGCACCGACACCACCGGGACCACCTTCTGGGCCGCCTCGAGTTCGGCCACGCTGACCTGGGACAGTCCGACGTGGGCCACCTTCCCCTCGCTCACCAGGTCGCTCAGCAGGCCGAACTGCTCGTCGGCCGGCACCTTGGCGTCGATCCGGTGCAGCTGGAACAGGTCGATGCGCTCGGTGCCGAGGCGGCGCAGGCTGAGTTCGCACTGCTGGCGGAGGTACTCGGGCCGCCCGACGGGGAGCCACTGGCCCGGTCCCTGACGGGTGAGGCCGGCCTTGGTGGCGATGACGAGGTCGTCCGGGTACGGGTGGAGTGCCTCGAAGATCAGTCGTTCGCTGACCTCGGGGCCGTAGGAGTCGGCGGTGTCGATGAAGTCGACCCCCATCTCGACGGCGCGGCGCAGCACGGCGATGCACGTCTCCCGGTCGGCCGGCTCACCCCAGACCCCCTCACCGGTGATCTGCATGGCGCCGTAGCCGAGGCGGTGCACGGTGGTCGCCCCGGCCGAGCCGGCGCCGAGGGTGAACGTGCCGCTCGATCGCACGGGCTTGGGGGTGCGGTCGGTCGTGGTCTGGGTCATGGAGGTCTCCTCGAGGGTTCGCCCGGGCGCACGGGGTTCCGGCCGTACCGGGTCCGTGGGTTCGCGTGGGTGGTGGTTTGTGGGGCAGGGACCGTTCTACCCGGTCCTCTACCCGGTCCGGTCGTGGCCCGTGCCGTCGGGCGGGCGTGCTCCGGGCCCCGGGTCCGGGTGGATCAGCGCCGCCGGTACACCGGGGGGCGGTCGGCCGCCCGGGCCGCCTTCATCTCGGCGTAGTCGGAGGACGCGAACACCATCGACTGGGCCACCGCCTCCTCGGCGATCGAGCGCTGCACCTCGGCGGTGCCCAGGCTCGAGATCGTCCGGCGGGCCATCTTGACCGTAAAGGCGGGTGCCGAGGCGATCGTCTCCGCCATGGACATCGTCACGGCGTCGAGTTCCTCCTCGTCGGCGACGAGACGGCTGACGATGCCGTGGCCGAGGGCCTCCTCGGCCGTCATCACCCGACCGGTGAGGGCCATGTCAGCGGCCACCCCGTGCCCGGCGATCTGGAACAGACGCGCCGTGCCCCCCGTGTCGGGGATCACCCCGTGGACCACCTCGGGCAACATCAACCGTGTCCCGACCGCCGCCACCCGGATGTCGCACAACAGGGCCCGCTCGAACGCCCCACCGATGACCCAACCCTTCAGGGCGCAGATGATCGGGGCCGGCATGGTGAAGAACATCTGGGTGGGCCGGTGCCCCCGCTCGATGAACTCGAGGTCGGAGATGTCCTCGACCCGGACCCCGATCTGACCGGTGTCCCGTCCGGACGAGAAGCTCGTGCCCTCGCCCCGCCACACGATGGCCCGCAGTTCGGGCATGGCGTGGACCTCGGCCAGGACCTCCCAGAGGCGCCGGTCCATCTCGTCGCTCATGGCGTTGTGCTTCCCGGGGCGGTTGTTGGTGATCACGGCGATCGGGCCGTCCACCTCCAGACGGACCAGGTCCCGCTCCTCGGCGGTCAACGGCTGGGAATAGGTCATGGGACGTCGGGTCCTTTCGTGGCGTGGGTCGATCGGTGGTGGGTGGGGTGCATCAGCGCGGCGGCGACGGCTCGCCGAACGGACCCCGGCCCAGCTGCTCGCGGACGGGGGTGAACGCCGGCTGGACGGTGTGGCGGCGCTGCCAGTTGGCCCCGTCGACGACCAACGAGTGCCCCGAGATGTACGCGGCGTAGGGCGAGCACAGGTAGGTGGCCGCCCAGGCCAGTTCACGGGGGTAGCCCACCCGTCCGGCCGGCACCCGGTCGTCCTGGCCCTCGTACTTGCCCGGCACGGCGGCGATGGCGGCCACTTCGTCCTCGTGCGGCATGAGGCCGGGCACCAACCCGTTCACCCGGATGCCGTAGGGGGCCCATTCGACCGACAGGGTCTCGACCAGGTTCTTCACCCCGGCCTTGGCCGCCGCCGAGTGGGCGAAGCCGGGCCCGCCGGTCCAGGCGTAGGAGGCTCCCACGTTGACGATCGCGCCGTCCCTGCCGGCCGGGATGAGCCGACGGGCGAACTCCCTCGAGCACAGGTAGGTCCCGTTCAAGACGATGTCGACGACCGTGCGCCAGGCGTTCGGACTCATGTCCTCGGCCGGCACAGGGAAGTTCCCGGCCGCGTTGTTGATGAGCGAGTCGACGGGGCCGAGCGCCTGCTCCGTGGCGTCGAACGCCGCACTGATGGCGTCGGCGTCCCGGATGTCGCACGCCACGCCGAGGGCCCGCCCACCGGCCGCCTCCACCGAGGCCACGCCGGCCGCCCGATGCGCCTCGTCGCGGCTCACGATGGCGACCGACGCGCCGAGTCGACCGAACTCGGTGGCGATCGACTTGCCCAGCCCGGTGCCACCGCCCGTGACGATCACCACGGAACCGTCGTAGGTCCCCGCCGGCAGGGCCGAAGCTCCGGTGGGCGGCGGTTGGGGGAGGCCGGGCGGGGTCATGGGCGACGATCCTACCCACGGGTCCGGCGGAGGCCCCGGTGGCCGCCCCACCCCCGCCGCTCCCGCCTGCCGGAGGCGTCGGGGCTCCGGTTGGCGCCTCCGGGTGGCGTGCGTCCGACGGCGTGCGTCCGACGGCGTGCGTCCGACGGCGTGCGTCCGACGGCGTGCGGGAACGGGGTACTCCGTCGCCGGCCCGCGCCGGGCCCTCGGGTAGCCTCCACCTTCGTGGACTTCGACCTCTCCCCCGAACTGACCGCCCTGCAGGAGACCGTCCGTCGCCTCGCCCAGGACAAGATCAAGCCCCGCGCCCGCGAGATCGACACCACCGGCGAGTACCCCCAGGACATCTTCGACGCGTTCCGCGAGGCCGACCTCCTCGGCCTGTGCCTGCCCACCGAGTTGGGGGGCTCGGGTGCGGGCATCCTCGGATTGACCATCGCCATCGAGGAGGTGGCCAAGTACTCCAACACCGCCGCCCTCATGCTGCTGCTGACCCGCCTCCCGACCGGGCCCATCCTCATCGCCGGCAATGACGACCAGCGCCAGCGCTACCTCCCCGGGATCGCCACGGGTGAGCTGCGTTGCGGATTCGGACTCTCCGAGCCCCAGGCCGGCAGCGACGTGGCCGGCATGCGCACCCGGGCCGTGCCCGACGAGCGCCCGGGCCACGAAGGGGACTGGATCCTCTCGGGGACCAAGTGCTGGATGTCGGGCGTGGTCCAGGCCGACTGGTACACGGTGTTCGCCAAGACGGGAGACCCGGCGTCGCGTGCGCACGACTCCATCACCGGGTTCATCGTGGAACGCAACTGGGACGGGGTCTCGGTCGGCAACACCGACCGCAAGATGGGGGTGCGCGGCATCGACACGGGCGAGCTCCTGCTGGACCAGGTGCACGTGCCGGCGGCCAACGTGATCGGCGAGGTGGGCGGATTCCGCCTGGCCATGCTCGGTCTCAACGCCATGCGGCCCATCGTGGCCGCCCGGGGCATCGGCCTGGCCGAGGGCGCCCTCATGTACGCCACCGAGTACGTCCAGAACCGCCAGGCCTTCGGGCACACCATCGCCGACTTCCAGGGCATCCAGTGGGAGATCGCCAAGGTCGCCGTCGACATCGAGGCCGCGCGACTCCTCACCTATCGCTCGGCGTGGTTGGCCGACCAGGGCAAGTTCACCAAGGAGTACGTGCCGTACCTGTCGATGGCCAAGTACCACGCCACCGAACTGGCCGTGCGGGCCTCGGGGCTGGCGGTGCAGCTGCTCGGGGCGGCCGGCTACATGGAGGACCACCCGACCGAGCTCTGGTACCGGGACGCCAAGCAGCTGACGATCGTGGAGGGCACGTCGCAGGTCCAGCTGGGTCTGATCGGCCGGGGCGTGCTCAACCACGACCTGTGGTGGGACTGAGCGCCGTGGCCACCGGTGCCACCTTCGCCGAGCTCGGATCCTGGCCCGGCGTCCTGCGACGGGTGCTGTCCGGTGGGTCGCTGACGACCGACGAGGCCGAAGCGGTGCTCGGCGAGGTCCTGTCGGGTGAGGCCACGCCGGCCCAGATCGCCGGCCTGGCGGTGTCCCTGCGGTCGCGGGGCGAGACCGTCGCGGAGATGACCGGATTCGTCCGCGCCATGGTCTCCCACGCCGTCCCGGTGCCCCTGCCCCCGGGGACCGAGCTGGTCGACACCTGCGGCACCGGAGGCGACCGTCTCGGATCGATCAACGTCTCCACCATCGCCTCGCTGGTGGTGGCCGCCTCGGGGGCCAAGGTCTGCAAGCACGGCGGCCGCGCGTCGTCGTCCGCGGTGGGCGCGGCCGACGTGCTGGAGGCGCTCGGCGCAGTGGCCGATCTCGGACCCGAAGGCGTGGCCCGGTGCATCGACGAGGTCGGACTCGGCTTCTGCTTCGCGCCGCGGTTCCACCCGGCCATGCGCTTCGCCGGCCCGGTCCGTCGGGAACTCGGCATCCCCACGGTGTTCAACTTCCTCGGCCCGCTGGCCAATCCGGCCCGGGCCAGGTTCCAGGTCATCGGGGTGTCCGATCCCGACATGGCCGACAAGATGCTCGGCGTGCTGGCCGCCAACGGGACCCGGCGGGCCATGGTGGTCCACGGGGACGACGGGCTGGACGAGCTCTCGACCACCGGACCGTCGACCGTCCACGAGCTCATCCGCGTGCCCGGATCGTCGGGCGCGTCGGGCGCGTCCGATCCGTCGGACTCGTCGGGCTCATCCGATCCGTCGGGCTCGTCCGATCCGTCCGGCGACGGTACGGTGACGGTGTCGACCTACCGGGTGGATCCATCCGATCTCGGCCTCACCCGCTCCACGCTCGAGGACCTGCGCGGCGGCGATGCCTCGGTCAACGCCGACGCCATCCGCCGCGTCGTGGCCGGTGACGAGTCACCCCACCGGGACATCGCCCTCCTCAACGCATCGGCCGCCCTGGTCGTGATCGGGCAGGCCCCGGACCTGGCCACCGGACTCACACTGGCCTCGTCACTCGTCGACTCCGGCCGCGCCGCCGAGGTGCTCGAGCACTTCATCCGTGTCACCAACGAGGCCGCCGCAACCGAACAGCAGGCCTGAGCCGGACCGCGACCCGCTCAGGCGGCTGACTCCGTCTCCGAGGCCAGGGCTGCGCAGAGTTCCCCCAGCCTCGGGATGCGGTCCGCCGGTAACGACAGCCCCTCGGTTCCGTCCGACTCGAGTACCCGGACCTTGTCCGCATGGACCCGGAGCCACTGGGCGACGATGATCCGTTCGTTGTCGTGGCCGTCGGCGCTCACGGCGAAGGCCGGGTCGAGGCCTCCGTTGCCGCCGAACAGCGATCCGGTCTGGACCAGCAGTCCCTCGGCCAGCTCCACGGTTCCTTCGCCATCGACGAGCAGCACGGTCCGCCCCGCCCGGCGCAACGACTCCACCAGGCGGTGCCGGATCAGCAGGTGGCGTACCCGCTCGGCCTCGTCCCGTACGTGGGCGGCGTCCTCGTAGCGCTGCAGGCGTGAGAGCGACGCCACCTTTTCCGCGAACGGGCCGAGCAACTCCGCCGGGTCGCCGGCCAGGTCGTCGGTGGTCCAGGCGCGCCGTCGCCGGCCGGACCGCCGGCGGCGCGGTGTGGCACTGTCACCCGGTGTATTCGCCGAGGGGAGCGCGTCGCGGGGAGTGGTACCCGGGTCGCGGCGTCTCACCTTCCCCTGTGCGTTGAAGGGTGGGGCCCAGCTCCGGATCAGTCGGCCCTCGAGCACGGCGGCCGTCAGGGGTCCCGGGCAGATCCGGTGGTGCACGGTGTCCATCTGTCGCAACAGTCGCCCGATCTTGTTCCGGGTGTCTCCCGAGAAGTAGGAACGGACCCGACTGTGCAGGTCGGTGGCCTTCCCCACGTAGAGCACGTGACCAGCGGCGTCACAGAACCAGTAGACGCCGGGTCGGTGGGGGAGCCGGTTGGTGAGCTTGAGCTTGGCCGCCTGGGGGTGACCCACCATCCTGGGCAGGTCGAGGAGTTCCTCCAGGCCGACGATCCCGTACGATCCGGCCCGCTCGAGGAGCGCGTGCAGCAGGTCACCGGTGGCGAGGACGTCGGTGAGCGCCCGGTGGGACGGCTGGTGGGGTAGGCGCAGTGTGGCCGCGAGTGTGCCGAGCTTGCAGTTGGGCACCATGTCACGCACCAGGCGTCGGGCCAGTGCCAGGGTGTCGACGGTGGCGTTGGCCAGCCGCTCGCGACCCGTGGACCGCAGGGCGTGGTTCAGGAAGGAGAGGTCGAAGCGGACGTTGTGGCCGACGACCACCGCACCACCCAGGAATTCGAGGAACGACGGCAGCATCTCGCCGATGCGGGGGGCGTCGGCCACCATGGCATCGCTGATCCCGGTGAGAGACGTGATGTAGGGCGGGATCCGCTCGTCCGGGCGGACGAACGTCTGATAGGTGGCGAGCAGCTCTCCACCGCGGTACCGGGCGGCCGCCACCTCGGTCAGCGACGCGGAGGTCGGCGAGCCTCCGGTCGTCTCGACGTCGAGGACCACGAACGTCACCTGGCTGAGTGGGGTACCGAGGTCGTCGAGGGACCCCTGGACGGCGAGTGCCATGGGCACACTGTAGCGAACAGGTGTTCGAATGACCGGTCCGTCGAAGGGAGTGGACGGATGCCCGTTCCTGGATGGCCACCGTTGCCGGCGCGACTACCGTTGGAGGCGTGACCACCGACTCCTCCGCCACCGCCTCCGTCGACGACCCCCAGGCGGACGTTGTCCGCTACCGCTGTGCGGCCTGCGGGAACCTGACCCGGTTCAATGTCGTCACCACCCGCCGAACGAGCGCATTCCACCACTTCTCGGTGGGTGGGGACCTCACCATCGAGGACGAAGAGGTGCTCGAGCAGACGGTCGAAGCGGTGACATGTCGCTGGTGCGGCAACGGGAACGGCATCGAGGTCCTCGAGTCCGACCCGACCTGACCCGGGGCGGCATGTCGCGGACGTCATGACCAACCCGCTGTCCGACCCGGAGTTCGTGGCGGGTCTCCGTCCCGTTCCGTCCGGACTGGATGACGAGGCACCGCCGTGGCCTGCCGCGGACCTCGCCGGCATCCGACCCGATGGGTCACCGGTCTCGTTCATCCTCGGGACTTCGGGACGCCCCGTGCTGCTGGTCTTCCTGACTACGAAGTGTGACGGTTGCGACGTGTTCTGGACGGGTCTGGCCCAGCCACCGGCGGATACCGACGTCGTCATCGTGACAAAGGGTCCCGGCGAGGCGGAGCCAGGCGAAGTGGACGCACTGGCCAGCGGACTGTCGCAGGTCGAGGTCGTCATGAGCGATGCAGCCTGGTCGGACTATCGGGTCACGGGCTATCCGTTCCTGGTTCTGGTCGAGCGGAGAACCCGCACCATCCTCGGTGAGGCGGTCGCCTTCGGCTGGTCCGACATCGAGACCCTGCGGTCGAGGGCCCCCGGGGGCTGATCCCCTTCCGGGCCGAGCCGGGCCGGGCC
>Ga0302267_10007739_pt1 | contig 10430 bp, 6 predicted proteins | sample III_Bog_E1_3_FD_194555 | JGI IMG/M metagenome (GOLD analysis project Ga0302267, IMG submission 194555) | Peat permafrost microbial communities from Stordalen Mire near Abisko, Sweden - III_Bog_E1_3 | ecosystem: Environmental > Terrestrial > Soil > Wetlands > Peat | place: Sweden: Abisko... | reverse complement strand
CCGGTTCTCTCGCCCATCTACTCCGACCTGCACGGCCTGCCGCCGTCCTTGTTCGTCACCAGCGGCCGCGACCTGCTGTTGAGCGGGACGGTGAACCTGCATCGCGCTTATTTGAACGCCGGAGTCGATGCGCGGCTGATAGTGTACGACGGATTGCCCCACGCATTCTGGTACGACCCGTTGCTGCCCGAGGCGATGGAAGCCAACCACGCAATGGCGGAGTTTTTTGTCAAACAGTTAAACAAGTGAAAGGGATTCGCATGACTTTTTCGATGAAACACTTTGGGAGCCTTGTCTCCTTTGGAATCGCAATCTGCAGCGCCGGCTGGCTGCTGCCGGCTGGTGCGCAACAAGCCCTGCCCGCCGTTCCCGCCAATGCTCCCTACAAGCAGGCCGCCGTGCCGGTGGAAGAGCGGGTTCGCGATCTGGTGGGTCGCATGACCGTTGAAGAAAAGGCGCGCCAGCTCGATATGTATCGCGGCGTTTCGCCTTTGACCGGAGACGACGCGCAGACCTCCATCGACCGCATGAAGGCGCACGGCTTCGATCCGAAAGAAGCCGCGGAAACCTGGGGCAGCCTGGGCGTGGGCTCCATCCACGACGTCTACGCCACGCCCGTTGTGAACAACGCCATCCAGACCTGGGTGATCGGCAACAACCGGCTGGGCATTCCCGCGCTCTTTGCTGAAGAGGGCCTGCACGGTTTCTCGAAAGGCACGCTCTTCCCGGTGCCGATCGGCCTGGCCGCCACCTGGGATCCCAGGATGGCCACCGGTACCGGCGCGGTGATTGCCGCCGAGGCGCGTTCCACAGGTATTCACATGCTCTTTGCCCCGGTGCTGGACCTGGCGCGCGAACCGCGCTGGGGCAGGGTCGAGGAAGATTTCGGCGAGGACCCTTATTTGACTGGCAAGATGGGCCTGGCCTACGTGCGCGGATTCCAGGGCGACTCGCTGGCCACCGACCACACCGTGATCGCCGAGCCCAAGCATTTTGCCGGCCATGGATCTCCGGAAGGGGGAACCAACACTTCTCCGGCGCACTTCGGCGAGCGTGAACTGCGCTCCGTCATGCTGAAGTCCTTCGAGCCCTCATTTCGCGAGGGCGGCGCCATGGGCACCATGGCCGCCTACCACGAGATCGACGGCATCCCGGTCACCGGCGACCCCTACCTGCTGAAGACCATTCTTCGCGGGGAGTGGGGCTTCAAGGGCTTCGTTCTCTCTGACCTCGGCGCGATTCAGCGGCTCTACGGCGCGCATCGCGTGGCCGCCACTCCCAAAGACGCGGTGGTGCTGGCCATCAACTCCGGAGTCGATATGCAGTTCTACGACTTCGATCACCAGACCTTCCAGAACGCGATCATCGACGGCACGCGCGACGGCTCGCTCTCTCCGGAAGCCCTGGACCGCGCTGTCTCCGACATTCTGCGGGTCAAATTCGAGCTCGGGCTTTTCGATCGCCCTTTGGTCGATCCGGCCCTCAACGCCAGCGTCTACCGCGCCCAGGCGCACCTCGATCTCTCGCTGCATTCGGCGCTGGAATCCATGACCCTGCTGAAGAACGACAACCACACGCTGCCCCTCTCAAAGAGCCTCAAGCGCATCGCCATCATCGGGCCGAATGCAAAGGTCGCGCGCTATGGCGACTACTCGCCCGACCCCGACCCGGCAGCCCACAACGACCTCTATTCCGAGATCGCAAAGCTTCTTCCCAACGCGGAGTTGAGTTTTGCGGACGGCAAGGACATTCCGCAGGCCGTGGCCGCAGCCTCCCAAGCGGAGGTGGCGATCATGGCTCTTGGCGAGTGGACAGGCATCTCCGGCGAGGGCTCCGACCGCTCCAGCCTCGACCTGCCCGAGAATCAGGAAGCACTGCTGGAGGCCGTCGCGGCCACCGGCAAACCGACGATCCTGGTGCTCCAGAACGGCCGGCCTCTGACCATCGGCTGGGCCAGCCAGCACATTCCCGCCATTCTTGAAGCCTGGTATGCGGGCGAGTTCGGCGGCAAGACCATCGCCAAAACGCTCTTCGGGGAAAACAACCCCGGCGGCCACCTGACCGTCTCCTTCCCGCGCGGCGTCGGCGCGCTTCCTGACTTCTATAACTTCGATCCTTCCAAGAATCACACCTACGTGGACGGCACCGACAAGCCGGTCTATCCCTTCGGCTACGGACTCAGCTACACCACCTTCCGCTTCGACGGCCCCCAGGTCGCGGCGCCGGCGCTGGGAGGCGGCAACGTGCAGGTGACAGTACATGTGACCAACACAGGGACCGTGGCAGGCGATGAAGTGGCACAGCTCTACGTGCGGGAAGACGTGAGCAGCGTGGAAACGCCCGAGCGGGCGTTGAAGGGCTTTTCGCGCATTCATCTGGAGCCCGGCGAGACCAAGGCGGTCGAGTTCGACGTGCCGCAGAGCGATCTGGCGGTCTGGAATGCGGAGAAGAAGTGGGTGGTCGAGCCGGGAGCTTACACCGTCTGGGTCGGCGACTCCTCGCAGGCAACCCTCACGGCGGCGTTCAAATTGCAGAAGCCGTAGCTTCTGGCCGCGCAGGCCGAACCCAGAGATGGGGCGGCCTGCGCAGAGGCCAAAGCCTCCGCCAGGGTCGAGCGTCTTTTCCTTCAGGCTTTGGCCCTTACCGGGCGGCCCAGGCCAGGCCGTCGGGGTTGCCACCAACGTCGATGCGGCCCACCACTTCCAGGGACTTGAGGTCGACGACCGCGACAAAGCCGTCCGGACCGCAGGCGACATAAGCGCGCGTGCCATCGGGCTGCATTTGAATACCGGCCGATCCGTGGCCGAGGACCAGCCGCTTCATTTCCACGCGGTTGGCAGTGTCCAGAATCACCAGGTTCGGCCCGGCGGAGACCAGGGCCAGTTTGCCGTCCAGCGTGAACTTGAGGCGATTGGCGCCGGGAACCTTGGCGGCCAGGGTCGCAACCACTTTCTTTTGAGCAATGTCGATGACGGAAACCGTGCCGTCCTGGGCGTTGGCCACCCAGGCCTCCTTGCCATCCGGTGAGACGTCAAAGCCCTCCGAACCGCGGCCTACGGGGATTACGGTCAACTGCCAGTCGCCGCCCGGCGGCCCGGGCGGGGGACCCGGCGGAGGTCCGCCTGCTCCCGGCATGGGCTGCCCGCCTGGCGGTGGGCCAACCCCCGGCGGCATTCCCGGCGGAGGGCCACCGGCGCGGCCTTCGGTCTTTTCCAGAATGGTGACAGTCGCCGAGTTCACGTTGGTGGTCAGGATGCGCTTGGCGTCGGGAAAGACGTAGAGCATGTGGGTCCGGTTCTGGCCGGTTCCCATGATCCAGTCGATTTTGCCGGAGGCGGGGGAGTAGCTGCCGATGGCTTTGGCGGCCTCGGCGGTGAACCAGACCTTGTTCTGCACGAAGGTCAGCCCATGCGGGCCGGCCAGGGCGCCCAGATCGATGGACGGAAGCGGCTTTTGCCCAACCAGGTCGATGACTGCCAGGGTGTGAAAGGCGCCGAAGCCGTAGTTGGAGACATAGGCGGTTTTGCCATCGGCCGAAGCAGTCACTTCATGAGGGTCGTCGCCCACCGGAATCCGCGCCAGCACGCGCAGGCTGGCCGGATCGACGATGGCCAGGGTATGGTCCTGCTTGGAAAGCGCCAAAAGCGCGGCCGCGGGAGTGGCCTGAGCGCCAGCGGAGGCAGCTTGGCCAGAGGCCCAAGTTGTCGGCAGGGCCGCCAGAGCCAAAAGTACACCCAGCAAACGTAGTTTCATCGCCGTGTCCTTCCAAAGCGAAGATTCTAGACGAAAGTGTCTTTGCCGACGGGGGTGCGGGTGGGCCGGGCCGCGGGTGCGGGCTTGCCCAGAGTCTCGATGATGGCTTTGATACTGGCCAAAATGCCGGAAAACTGCCGCACCGGCTTGCTGACGACCTCGGCCACAAAGCTGCCGGTGCGATCCACGGCATCCAGAAGGCCAGAGAACATGTGGTCGATCCGGCTGCTCTGGCGGCGCACCCGATCGAGAACCTCGAAGGTCGAGAGCTGGAGCTCATTGGTTTGCAGGTGCAGACTGTGCGCCACCTCAGCCAGATCGGTGGCGGCAGACTCGACCTTGGGCGAGACTTTCTGGAAGAGATCAGTGGCACGCGCGCAGATATCGCGGGTACTGTCGACGACGGGCATGACCGTGGAGCGGATTTCATCAATCTGTTCGCGGATGGAGGTGGAAGCCTTGCGCATGCTCACGTAGATCGCGAGCAGAATGATGGCCTGCATCAACATGGCCAGACTGGTGATGGCAACAAAGACGAGCAGAATGGATTGATTGTCCAGATTTGGCATCGGAATGATCTCGCGCAGCCGATCTGCGGACTGGGTTCAGGAACGATGAAACGCCCTCCCAAGGCGAGGGCGGAAAGCAACGACCAGAGCCTGCGCGGGAGATCGGAACGGACGCTCGCGCTGCCGGCTCCGGAGTGGACGAAGATGGAAGTGTGGGCCGGATTGGAGCCCGGCCCACGGTAGAAATTAAAGTTGCGGTTCGGAAGTTTCGTTGGGGACCACGGCGGTTTTGTAGGCCTGACGTCCGGCTTCGACAGCCGCAGTCACGCGGCCCGTCTGATCGGTGACCAGGTTCTTGCCGCGCTCCACAAACTCTTCCCATTGTGCCCGCCCGCGATCAACCACCTCGCGACCGCGCTCGACGTACTCGCCGACCTGCTCCTTGCCCTTTTCGACCAGGACGCCGGCCTGTTCGGCCGCCTGACGGGTGCGATTGCGCAGGTACTCAGTGCTTTCTTTCGCACCGGTTACCAGATCCTCACGAGTTTCCCGTCCGCTCTTGGGAGCGTACAGAATCCCCACCAGGGCGCCTACGCCCAAACCTGCCAGAAACCATGCCACACCATGAATCTTGTTTTCTTCTGCCATGACGAAACTCTCCTTTCGCTCAGCATAGGAAGATTGCCTGAGCGTATCAAAATTCCCCGGAGGGCCGCAAATTGAACGGCGCTTGCCGGGATGGAACGGGAGGACCGCCAACCCACGGATACATCGGAACCGGCGGGGAATCCGGCGCACAACGTGTCTGCGCCGCGCAGGGAACTACGAAACGATCCCAAGGAACGCTCCGCACATCCACACCTAACATCATGCCCCCGTGAGTTGGTTTTGGTTGACTCTTTTTGCTCACGGCGGGAGAAACGCAAAAATCCGGGGTCAACTTATTGAGCTTTTACAAGTTGCGCAGGCCGGAAGGGGATTGCACGGTCGCGTGATTTGGTGCCTTGGGGCCAAATGCCGAAGTGCCCCGGCGCCGGGAATCCGGAGCTGGGGCACTTTGGGTTGGTACAGCAACTGTGTCTGAAGGATGGGAACTGCAGCCTTTAGAACTCTGCCCGTACCGAAACCTGACCGGTACGCGCACCGCCGAAGTCCGACCCGATGGAACTTGAGACGAGACCAAAGTTGGATTTGCTGAGGTCCATGCTGGGATCGCTCAGGTTGGTGTGGTTGAGCACGTTGGTAAACGTGCCTTCCGCCTTGACCTTGAAGCGCTCCGTGACGGAAAAGGTTTTGCTGAGGCCGCCGGAGAGGTTGATCAGTCCGGGGCCCTCGACGGAGCCGACCTGGCTGTTGCCAAAGCGGCCGATGGGCAGAGGATGCGCGCCCAGCGCGGCGCCGGTGGCGGGGTTGAAGCCGGCGCCGGTGGTGCAGGGGTTGCCGGCGGTCCAGGAAGCATCGCCGGGGCAGGCAAAGGCGGCGGAGTTGGTCCAGTGGAAGCGGTTTTTCTGAGCGGGGTTGACGCTCGTACCGACCAACTGGTCGGGGTGCTGGTTGCGGTGGCCGCCGTCGAAGCTGCCGGTGCCGTTGCCGTAGGAGCCGTTCAGGCCCGAACCAGTTCCGGAGGGATCGCCCTGACCGTTAGGGAAGTAGGGGGTTTCATAGGGGCCGGTTTGCACGGTGAAGATGGAAGACAAGCGCCATCCGCCGGCAACCAGGTCCGTGAGTCGCGACATGGTGTTGCCCAGCATCTTGCCGCGGCCGAAGGGCAAATCGTAGAGAGCTGTGGTATTCCAGCGCAGTCTGCGGGTTCCGTAGACATTGCCGAAGTCCGCGTGCCGGTCAAGGATGGAGGTGGCGCGCTGGCCGCCGCCTTCGCCGCCGAAGCCGGTGCCGGCAGGTCCCTGGTCGTCGGCCAGAGCCTTGGCCCAGGTGAGGCCGGAGTGGTATTCCAGGCCCTGCTGCAGGCGATGGCTGGCCTCGACCTGGAGGGAGTTGTAGCTGGAGTTGGCGCCGGTGGCGCGGGTGTTGATGCGGCCCCAGTTGGGAAAGAGGCGGTTGCTGATGGAGTTGTTGAAGGCCGAGACGGTGGTGGAGTAAGGCAGGGTGTTTTCGTCGGGCGCCCAGACCAGTTGATGGGTCTCGGAGCCGATATAGGAGACGCGCGCCGCATAGCCGGAGCCGAGGTCGTGATCCACGCTCAGAGACCACTGCTCGGTGTAGGGGTCCTTCCAGTTCACGCTGTTGGCTGTGCCGAAATAGTCCTGGCCGTAGGTGCCCACGCCGGCAGCGCCGCCCGCGCCGGCATAGATGGCCGGCCACTGGTAGCCGATGGCGTGCGTAGCGCTGTCGTAGGTGTTGGTGAACTGCTGGGTTTGCGCCTGCACCGTGCCGGTGAGGGAATAGAAGCTGGAGCCCAGCATATTGATGTTGTAGAGGCCCATGCCGCCGCGAATGGCCCAGGTGTCGTTGGCGAAGGGGCGATACGCGAAGCCGAGGCGCGGCATGAAGCGCTTGTGGGGATACTTCTTCAGGACCACGGGGAAACCCGCCGCATCGTTGCCCTCGACCTGCATGCAGGGCGCGCCATTGACGGAGGCGGAGTTGGTTGCGGTGACGCCGTTGGGGTCGCAGGCATTGGCGGCGGCCAGGAAGGACGAAGCCAGCAGCGCCTGCTTGCCGGTGGGATAGATGACGCGGCCGGAGAGGGCCACGGTGGGATCGAAGTTGCCGATGTCGCCGTACTTGTCGGAGTAGCCGGGGTGCAGTTCGTAGCGGACGCCGTAGGAGAGCGTGAGCCGCGGGTTGACGCGCCACTCGTCCTGGCCAAAGAAGTGGTAGTGGGCCGAGACGCCGTCATTGTCCTGCTTCACCACGTCGTAGAAGGTCTGGTAGGGCATGCCGAGCAGGAAGTCGGCAAAGTCCACGCCGGTAAACAGGCCGGTGCTTCCCTTGGTGTTGAACTGGTAGGTGCCGTAGTTGTCAGAGCCGTTGAAGCCCAGGGGCGTGACCGCTTCCAGCGTCTGGATATTGCCGCCGAACTTGACGGTGTGGTTGCCCTTGTTCCAGATCAGCACATCGCTGTAGTCGGAGGTGTTGGACTTGTTCAGGCTGGTGAGGCGGTCGGCGCTCAGGCTCTGAATGTTGTTGAAGTCCATCTCCGGAATGCCGTTGTAGAAGAGGTTCTGCAGGCCCTGCCAGTTTTGGGAGTTGGTCCAGGCCGCGCCGTTGAAGCTGTTGCTCTGGCCGGAGGTGTAGCGCGTAAAGCCGAAGCCGCCCTCGTTGATCAGGTTGGGCTTGATGGTCCAGTTGGTGTCCACCTTCAGAGCGCGGTTCTGGCTGGTGTTGAGCGCGGAGGGAACCAGGAGCTGTTCCGCACTGCTGGTGGGGAAATTCTTCCAGGTGAACTTGCCCCAGAGAAGGAACTTCTGGTTGGCGCCGAAGTACTGGTCGCCGCGCACGTCGAACTGGTTGGAGTGGCCGCTGGCGTCCACGTTGGCCTGGTAGTTGGCCACGCCGTTATCGGTGTAGGCGGTGGGGTCGCCTACGTTGGGGTCGGGATAGAACTGCTTGAGGGTGTTGAGGGCGATCTGGCTCAGCGGCGAGGTGATCTTGGTGCCGTAGCTGCCGCCGGTAAAGGGGTTGGTGAGGCCGGTAAAGCCCTTGGAGTTGTATTTGGAAAAGTCGCCCTGCTTCATCAGGGTGCTGGGAACGACCTCGGAGATGGTGGTCTGGGCGGGATGCCGCCAGCCTTCATAGGCGCCAAAAAAGAAACTCTTGTTGTGGCCGTCGAAGAAGTGGGGAATCACCACCGGGCCGCCCACGCTGCCGCCAAAGGTGTTGCCGGTGACGCTGGGCTTTACCTTGGTGGTCGGGTAGGTGTAGGCGATGGCGTCGAAGGCGGAGTTCTGGTAGTACCAGAAGCCGGTGCCGTGCAGGGTGTTGCTGCCGCCCTTGGTCGTGACCACGACCTGGGCCGGGTTGCCGAATTCGGCGTTGGCCATCACGCCGTCGGCGCGGATTTCAGAGATGGATTCGGTGGAGGGGAAGCCGTCGCCGATGAAGTTGCCGCCGGTGGCGCTCTTCAGGGTAACGCCGTCGATGGTCACGTCGACCATGTAAGGCAGGGCGCCCTGGAGCGAAATGCCGCTGCTGTCGTCCTGCATGCCGGGCAGGGTTCCCAGAATTCCGGCGGCGCTGGTGCCGCTGAAACTGGCGCGGGTATTCACGGGCAGATTGTTGGCGTCATCGGTGGTGAAAGTGCCGCTGATGGTGGGCGAATCGGTTTCGATGGCGCTGACCGAGTCGCCCGTGACGCGGACTTCCTGCTGCACGGCGCCAATGTTGAGGGTCACGTCCACGCGGAGTTCCTGGCGGACGGTGAGCACCACGCCGGAAGCTGTCCACTTTTCAAAATTGGGAGCGGACACAGCGATGGCGTAATGGCCGGCCTTGACGTCGAGAAAGCGGTAGTCGCCCACGCCGTTGGATTTGACCACGCGCGTGGCGCCTTCGTCGGTGTTAGTGAGCAGAACGTTCGCGGCAGGAACCACGGCGCCGGCCGTGTCCTTGATGGAACCGACAATGGAGCCCTGCGTGGATTGCGCGCCGGCCTGGACAACGGCCAGAGCAAAGACAAGCAGCAGACTGAGGGCCGTGAGCGGCCTCTTCAGCACGAGTTGCCAGAAGGATGGGTTGTTACTGTACATGGATCACTGCCTCCAAAAGAGCGCTGTATGGGTAAGGTGATGTCCTGTCCTGCTGGCAAAGCGAGAACGGCATATCTCACCTTGCATCTGGACAAGTAACCTGCGGGTGTAATGTTCTGCCAATTGACGAGCGTGACGTCGAGAGCCCGAGGGGACGCTTCTGCCCGTGTGGGTACAGGCTATTTGGGATAAGTGAATGGCCGTTGAATGAAAGACGTCTGGCTTGAGGAAAACGGGCCAAAATTACGATATAACTATGAATATTTAGAGAATTGTTAGAGTATTTGATTCGGCCCGGAGGGTTGTATCATCGAAGAACCATATCTTGACCGGCTCGACTCGCGCTGCGAGTTACGGCTGCAATGAGCTCCCGCCAGCTTGCTAACTCGCTATTTCCGCGAAGCGGAAGCTAACTTTCCGATTTTGTCCATAAAACTCCTCTGTTCCCTATCAACCCAATCGAGCCGGACCCACAGCTTATAGGCTGCGACGCGGTCTTGGATCGAATTTCGCTCGTAGCACCGCATCTTTCAAGTAATATGCGAACAAGTGGCGCCGACTCGGAGTCCGGGTCCTCCGGCAGCGGCCCAAAGCGACGCATTGGTTATTGGTTACACTGACAATGCGGCGCGCAGATCGCGTCCAATCGCCTTTCCGCGCAACATCGGCTCAAGCTACTTTGAAGAACCTGGGGTGGAGGTTTTGTACCATGGCAAAGCTCGTCTATGGATTGAACCAGTCCCTGGATGGCTACGTCGACCATCTGGAACTTAAGCCAAGCCTGGCGCTCTTTCGTCACTTCATAGAGCATGTGCGCGGCCTGGCGGGCATTGTGTACGGTCGCCGTACGTACGAGGTCATGCGTTATTGGGACGAAGACCTTGCGGACTGGGTCGCGGACCAACACGACTTCGCGGCGGTGTGGCGAAGGCAGCCGAAGTGGGTCGTGTCGCGCTCGCTGAGGTCGGTCGGACCCAACGCCGCACTTGTCGAGGGTGACATCGAGGCGGCGATACGTGAACTGAAGGCTCGGCTCGTTGGGGAAATTGCAGTTGCCGGACCAGACCTGGCAGGAAGCCTGACCGACCTTGGTCTCATTGATGAGTATCGACTCTACTTCCACCCCGTCGTGCTTGGTCGCGGCAAGCCATATTTCTCCGGCCCCCGGCCGCCGCTCCGCTTGGTTGCCAGCGATCTGATTACCGAGGACGTGATCAGGTTGACGTACGTTCCTGCTTAGTCGCGCAAGCAAGAGCGGCAACTATTTGTCGTCCTCCTTCGGCTTGCGGAGTTTGCCGGAAGTCTTTTCCATCTGGTCGCGAATCTCCTGGGCGTCGTCCATGTCGCGCAGGGCGGCTGCCTCCTCCTTTGTCTTCGGCCGGGCAAAGCGGGCTTTGGCGGGGGAGAAGACGCGCGGGTCCGAGGGAGTGGCGGCAAAGGTGGCTAGGTGCGGCTGGGT
>Ga0302267_10007737_pt1 | contig 10434 bp, 9 predicted proteins | sample III_Bog_E1_3_FD_194555 | JGI IMG/M metagenome (GOLD analysis project Ga0302267, IMG submission 194555) | Peat permafrost microbial communities from Stordalen Mire near Abisko, Sweden - III_Bog_E1_3 | ecosystem: Environmental > Terrestrial > Soil > Wetlands > Peat | place: Sweden: Abisko... | reverse complement strand
ACGAAAGGCAGTGAATAAGTGAAGGAGTGAAGGAGTGAACGAGTGAACGAGTGAAAAAGTGCTGGCGGCCTTGACGAGAATGCTTTCGTCAAGGTTACCAGTCTTTTCTATGCGCGATCGATGATGCCGGCCTTCGGATGTGCCGGTTTTCCTTCACTTCTTCACTTCTTCACTTCTTCGCCTTTTCACTTCTTCACTTTTTCACTTCTTCACTGCAATATCGGAATCCCCGCAATGCGCTGCTGCCACTCGGCAGGACCGGTTTGATGCACGCTCGTGCCTTTGCAATCTACTGCCACCGTCACCGGCATATCGCGCACATCGAACTCATAGATGGCCTCCATGCCAAGATCCTCGAACGCCACCAGGCGCGATCCGACAATCGCTTTTGAAACCAGGTAGGCCGCACCGCCCACTGCCATCAGGTATACCGCGCCAAACTCGCGGATGGCGTCAATGGCGACAGGCCCGCGTTCTGCCTTACCCACCATCCCAAGCAAGCCCGTTTCGGCCAGCATCTGGCGGGTAAACTTGTCCATGCGCGTAGCCGTTGTAGGTCCCGCCGGGCCAACCACCTCTTCGCGCACTGGGTCTACGGGGCCGACGTAGTAGATAAAGCGGCCGCGAAAGTCCACAGGCAGCTTTTCTCCGCGGCTTAGCATGTCAGTCATGCGCTTGTGGGCGGCGTCGCGGCCCGTCAGCAGCTTGCCGGTCAGCAGCAGCACCTCGCCCGGCTGCCAGGTCGCAGCTTCCTCGCGCGTCACTGTATCCAGGTTCACTCGCCGCGCCGTCGAAACGTCATGGACGAGCTTGGGCCAGCTCTTCAGGTCGGGCGGGTCAAGGTAGACCGGCCCGGAGCCGTCAAGCACAAAATGCGCGTGGCGCGTAGCGGCGCAGTTGGGAATCATGGCCACGGGCAGGTTGGCGGCGTGGGTAGGGTAGTCGCGCACCTTCACATCCAGCACGGTGGTCAGCCCGCCCAGCCCCTGCGCGCCAATGCCCAGCCGGTTCACCTTGTCGTAAAGCTCAATGCGCAGCTCCTCGGCACGATTCGCGGCTCCCCTGGCGATCAGCTCCTGAATGTCGATGGGGTCCATCAGCGATTCCTTGGCCAGCAGCATCGCCTTCTCCGCCGTGCCGCCGATGCCGATGCCCAGCATACCCGGCGGGCACCAGCCCGCGCCCATGGTGGGCACCGTCTTCAGCACCCACTCCACCACTGAGTCCGAGGGATTGAGCATGATGAACTTGGCCTTCGCCTCCGAGCCGCCGCCCTTGGCCGCCACCGTCACCTCGACCGTCGCGCCCTTCACCAGCTCCACGCTCACCACTGCCGGCGTGTTGTCTTTGGTGTTGGTCCGCTTGCCCGCTGGATCGGCCAGGATCGAGGCCCGCAGCTTGTTATCGGGGTCTAGATAGGCGCGGCGCACGCCCTCGTCCACCATCCGCTGCACATCTTTCGCCTCTTCGCCTGGCGCAGCCTCAAAACGCGCATCCATGCCCACTTTCAGAAACGCGGTCACAATCCCCGTATCCTGGCAGATGGGCCGATGGCCCTCGGCGCACATGCGGCTGTTGATGAGAATCTGCGCAATGGCATCCTTGGCCGCCGGCGACTCCTCCAACTCGTACGCTTTGGCGAGACTGGTGATGTAGTCCACCGGGTGGTAATAGCTGATGTACTGCAACGCGCCCGCAACACTGGCGATGAAATCTTCCTGGCGGAGGACTGTCATGGATTGAGCTCCCTCGGTATTCCGACGACTCTAGGGTAACGGATGCGAGGGACCGGTGGCACCCTCATCTGGGTTGGAGAAAGCTACTGAGACCATGGAACCCGCCCAATTCTCGGTTTTGAGACCTGGGAAACCCATTGAATTTGAGGTGATCATACCTGATCCACCCGCCCGCTCTGTGAAGCGCATCCAGGTTTCCAATGCGGGACCTGGGGTGCCCATTATTGTTACTCAACCTTCACCGTGGGGACCTGAGCCACCCGCCGGATCAGGAGAAGTGTTTTCTCTTGACATCCCCTTTTATAGAATCCGCCCTCATCTAATGAGGACAGATGTCGCGTAAGAGGAAGACCAGCCTGCCAAGCTCTGTGCTCTCCCAGGTGCCCAAATGCGAGGCACCTGGGGCACCCATCTTTGGTGGTTATGCTCAATGCTCCCGAGAGCCGAGCCACCCGCCCCCAAACACAATTAGAACGTACAAACGTAGTAGTGTCCTAATAGATGACTTACCTTACCTGCACAATCTTCCCCAAACCCGTTTTCCGATTCTGGTGGCTGTGTGTGCTGATTCATGGGTAGGGCGATTTGATCAGACTTATCGTGGATTAGAAATGTGTTAGGTCCACCGGCGAGCCCTACAGACCAGTCGAACACTTCAAAGTCTTTGCCGTCTGGTTTTGAGGAAGAACCCAGTTGACCCGCTCCAAACCCAACTGTTAGCCCAAGGTGCACGCACTCAGCGACCCAGTTGATTGGCGACCAAAGTAGTACGGGCCCTATCAAAACTAGAAAGACAGAAGCGGCTCTGCGCAGGTGACTCATTGCGACAAGAACCCCGATCACTATCAACAGAACGATACCAGCGACCGCGCAACCAAGCATCAAGATGGTTATAGTCAACAAGTTCCACAGCCCAGGAAGTCCGCAGACGAGCGTGAGGATAAGGACTACCCCTAGTGACGCGAAGGTGGGCCAGAATATCCATCGGTCTATCTTCACTATCCCGGGTTTACGATCTTCAACCATTGTCGTTATACCGACGGGCGCCCCAGTTCCGGATTATCGGACCGGGACACCCCTGGCTTCAATCCGTCCTGCCTTATTGCTTCTGCTCTGCCGCAGCGCCCGGCTGCTTGGGCATGGGAATCGTAATGTCGATCGCTTGCGGCGAGCCCAGCTTCAGCTCCTCAAGCCCCGGCTTGATCTCAGGCCCGTTGCCTACCACCAGCACCGCCAGTTTCTCCGGGTGAATGTACTTCTTCGCCACCATGGAAAGGTCGCCTAGAGTTACCTTCTCCAGCGCAGTCTTGTAAGTCTCCAGATAGTTAGCCGGATAGCCATAAAACTCCAGCCTGACGCTCTCTGCGAGCACCTTTTCCCTGGTGTCGTAGCGGAAGAGGAACGAGTTGAGGATGTTATCTTTGGCGCGGTCCAGCTCCACCTGCGTAAACGGCCTGGCGTTCAGCCCGTCGAGCTCGGCCAGCGCGGCCTTGGTGGCATCCACCGTGGAAACGCTCTTGGTGAGCACCACCACGCGGAAGGTGGCCGGGTGGTCATAAGCGAAGCTCATGCCGCCGCCCACCGCATAGGCCAGGCCAAGCTCGGTGCGCACCTTCTGGAATAGCCGGCTGGCAAAGCCGCCGCCCAGTATCTCATTCATCATGGCAATCGCAGGCACGTCGGGGTTGCGGCGATCCGTGCCGAGGCCCACAATCTCCACGTTGGATTGATTGACATCTTCCTTGTCGATGAAGGAGAGGCCCGGCTTGGGTCCGGCAAACTCGTCGTGGCGCGCCGGCGCGGGCTTTACGGGCGGCAGCCCTTCAAAGGCCGCGCGCAGCTTGGCCTCCATGGCAGCGGCATCGAAGTCGCCGCTGACGGCCACAAGCAGCTTGCCGCCGACCGTCCGGTCGTGCCAGGCCTTCAGATCATCCACAGTGACCGCGCCGATGGTCGCCAGTTCCGGATGCCGCGCATATGGGCTGTTGGCGCCATAGACCAGCTTGGCTGCCTCGCGGTTGGCAATCTCTTCTTCATCGTCGTTGCGCCGGACAATTCCAGTGGCCGCCTGCTGCTGGGCCAGTTGCAGCTTTTCCGGATGGAACTTGGGGTGCAGCAGCAGGTCCATAGCCAGTGAAAAGACCTGGTCCGAGTCGCCCTTGAGTGAATCCCAGGAGACCGCGGTCGAGTCATCGTCGCCGGCTGTCTCGATGTGCGCGGCCTTGGCTTCAAGCAGATCGTCGAGGGCGTCGCCGTCCATCTTGGCTGTGCCGCTGGTCCGCCACGCCTCGCTGTAGAGGCTTACCAAACCGGTCTTGGCCGGATCCTCGTCGCGCGAGCCGCCCGGAATCAGCACCGATCCAGAGACAAAGGGCAGTTCATGATCCTCCTGTAGGAAGATCACGATGCCGTTCTTGAGCTCGATCCGCTTGGGCTGTTGAGGTTTGAAGTCGTGCAGCTTGGGGATGGGGATTTGTTCCCATGGCTTGGCCTGCTGGGCGTTGAGTTGCAGTGGGAAAAGAAGCGCAGCAATGAAAGCGCAAACGATGACGGGCTTTAGCCTGCCAGTGGAATTCGCATCAATCGTTTGCATTCCCTCCGGGGCTAAAGCCCGCTTTGATTTTGCGGCATTTACGGCACGACTGAAGCCGTGCCCTTTCAAATCCGAGAGTCGCATAGTCTGTTGCAAAAGGCTCTTCATTTCGCGCCTCCATCTTTCTTTGCGGTCGCGGCTGGAGCCGCCGTCTCAATCCACCCTTCGGTGCGGTTGCTGTCAACAAATACTTGGTTGGCTACCTTGCGAATGTCGGCCTTGGTCACCTTATCCACCCGGTCGAGCTGCTTGAATAGCTCGCGCCAATCGCCGTAGCGGGTTTGATACTGGGCCAGGGTATTAGCCAGCCCCTGATTGTCGGCCAGGCCACGCAACAGGTCAGCGCGGGTGCGAGTCTTGTACATGGCCAGCTCGTCGTCGGTCACATCGGCGGCCTTGAGCTTGTCTATCTCTTTGTGAAATGCGTCGCGCATCTCCGCGGGCGTGTGCCCCGGCAAGGGAACCGCGTAGAAGACGAACAGGCCCGGATACTTGTCGCCTGGATAGGGGCTGACGCCTTCTGCGGCGGCGGCAATCTGCTGGTCGCGAACCAGGCTGCGATAGAGGCGCGAGACCCGGCCGTTGGACAGGATGTCGCTGATGGCGTCGTAGACCGCATCGTTGGGGTCGCGATAGTCAGGCCGGTGGTAGCCCTCAATGTAGATGGGCTGCGTGGCCTCGCGAATCGCCACCGTCTTCTCGGCAAACTGCTTCGGCTCGATGGTCGTCATCTCCTCCGGCTTGGGCCCGGCTGGGATGCGGCTGAAGTATTTTTCCAGCATCGGCAGCGACTCCGACGCCTTCACGTCGCCCACCACGGCCACCACAATGTTCGCGCCCATATAGTACTTCTTGTGGAATTCCATGGCTTCGGTGGCGTTGATCTGGCTCACCTCGCTCGGCCAGCCGATGCCGCTGCGGCCGTAGTTGTGGGCCACATAGGCTGTCGCCAGGAACTGCTCGAAGAGACGGCCCTCGGGGTTGGAGTCGGTGCGCATGCGCCGCTCTTCGTTCACCACATCGCGCTCTTTATAGAATTCGCGCGGCACGGTGTCGGCCAGGCGGCTGCTCTCAAGCCACGCCCAAAGTTCCAGGCGGTTCTCAGGCATCGACCAGAAGAACATGGTGTCGTCCAGGCCGGTTTCGGCGTTCAGGCCCTCGGCTCCGTTGCGTTCGGCCACGTCTGTGAACTGGTTGGGGATCACGTACTTGTGCGCCTCGGTCTGGGCTTCCACAAAGGCTTTCTTCAGCTCGACCAGCTTTTGCGGATCGCGCCCCACGGCCTTCAGGTACTCGGCCTCGTAGGCGTCGTTGGCTGCTTCCACTTTGGCCAAGGCCACCTTTTCGGCGGCGTAATCCGTGGTGCCGATCTCGCTGGTCCCCTTGAAGGCGAGATGCTCGAACATATGCGCCAGGCCGCTTTGGCCGGACGGGTCGTTCACATCGCCTGCGTCAATAAATGTGGAGTAGCTGAAGACCGGCGCATCCGGCCGCTCGCAAATGATCAGGGTCAGGCCGTTGGGCAGCACCTTGGTCGTGATCCGCTGCTCGAAGCTCTTCAAATCCTGGGATTGCGCGCCTGCTGTGGCCATAGCCACGGCCAGCAGCGTCAATGTCCCCCTCAAAAGCCAGGAAGAATTTCTGCTTTGCATCCGATCTCCTTGTTCGAGAGGCGTGAAACGGCAACCCCCGCACACTTCCAAGCTAGTGCCCACGACCGGAGGGGGTCAAACCGGCGCTGCAAACGCGTGGGATGAATCTTCATTTGGCTGGCGGCACTCCCGCAAAATGCCGGCAGAAGAGGCTTTGTAACAGGGCACGACTTCAGTCGTGCCGAAGATGCGAGAGAAAATCGCCTGGGCTTTAGCCCCTGTGGTATTTGTTTTCAGCTATTTGCAAATTGACAGCGGCTAAAGCCGAAATCCGATAAGGGCCGCAATCGGCACGACTGAAGTCGTGCCCTGTTACAAAGCGAGATATTCCTAATCAGCAACCTGCGCAAGCATTTGCCTGAACAAGATCGATATTCATGCTGCTCGATTTGACTTCGCATTGTGTATAGTGTATTAGTTTACTAGACACTTTAATGAACCTGCGTATCAACTTCGCTTCTGGCGTTCCCATCTATCAGCAACTGATGGAGCAGATCAAGCACGCCGTGGACACGGGAGCAATCCGGGGCGGCGAGCAGTTGCCGACCATCCGCAAGATTGCCGAGGAGTTGACCATGAATCCCAACACAGTGGCCAGGGCATACCGCGAGCTGGAGCATGAGGGGTTCATCGAGGTGCGGCATGGGTCGGGAGCCTATGTAGTGGAGCGGGGCGCGTCTTCGGCGAAGGCTGCCGGGCTTCACAAAGCGGGGGAAGCTCTGCGTCCGGCGATGGAGCGCGGGCTGGCTCTCGGTTTGTCTGAAGAAGAACTTCGCCGGGTTTTTGAAAATGAACTTGCGCGGTTGCAGGATGGCGCGGCCGCGGAACGGAGGCGCAATTGAACGACTTGATCATAGCCGCTGACGGCCTTTCCAAGAGTTACGATGGCAAGCCAGCTTTGAGGAGCCTCCACCTGGAGGTTCCGCGCGGCTCGATCTGCGGCTTCCTGGGCCGTAACGGCGCGGGCAAGACCACCACGCTGAAACTTCTGCTGGGGATGCTGCGGCGGGATGCGGGAAGCATCCGGCTGTTTGGCGAGCCGGTCCATTCGGAAGCGTCCTCCATTGCGGCGCGACGCCGCCTGGGCTTTGTCAGCGAGGACAAGGATCTCTACCCATTCATGACCGTTGACCAGACGATCCGGTTTACGCGCCCATTCTTTCCCACGTGGCGCATGGATCTGGAGGAGAAGTATCTCGATCTCTTCCAGTTGCCGCGCAAGAAGGCAGTGCCGAAGCTATCAAAGGGAATGCGCACCCAGCTCATGCTGCTGCTGGCGATGGCGCGCGGGGCGGAACTGCTGATCATGGATGAGCCTACCAGCGGGCTGGACCCGGCGATGACCGAAGACGTGCTCCAGATTCTTGCGGATTTGGCCGCCAGCGACGGCACCACGGTCTTCTTTTCGTCACATCAGTTGGCGGAAGTGGAGCAGATTTGCGACCGAGTTTGCATCATCGACCAGGGGCAGGCGGTGATCGATGGAGAGCTGGACGACCTGAAATCCGACTACCGGCGGATTCTTCTGGTCTTCGATGGGGTGCCACCGAAGGAGCTGGCCGGCCTTCCGGGCATCGATCATCTGCGCCAGCGCGGACGGACCGCGTCATTGCTGGCTCATGGCGATGTTGACACGCTGGTAGAGCGAGCGCGCGAGCTCGGCCCGGCATCACTGGAAGTGCGGTCCGTAACGCTGAAAGAACTGTTTCTGGATCATGTGAGGGGGGAGTAATGCTCTGGTACAAGGCTTGGCTTGAAACTCGCTGGCGGTTTGTCTTTATGGTCGGGTCGATCCTGTTGATTTGGCTCACGCCTCTATGGCTGCCTTTTTTCGGGTTCCGGCTGCCTCAGGGCATTCCCGCTTCGAAGATATGGATGGGCATTCACCTCGGCTCGGTAATGCTCTACATCGTTGCGGCGAACTTTCTGGCTGGCTCCGGCGTCAACAGCCAGACCACATATGCCGCGACATCGGGCTTTCACGGCTCCATGTTCTTTACGCTCTCCCTGCCCGTTTCGCGGCGGCGGTTGCTCTTTGTGCGCGCCGGGCTGGGCGCTCTTTTAACGAGCGCTCTAGTTGCGATTCTGGCGGGGTACACGCTCTTCCAGAAGCCGGGAGGCGCGAACATCTTCGAAGCTCTGGAGTATATCGTTCGCTCAATCGCTTGCACCACTGCCGTGTATGGCTTTTCGGTGCTGATGGCCTGTGTACTCGACGAGATGTGGCAGTTTTATGCAGCCGGTTTCTTCTGGATGGCATTCTTCTTGGTGCAATCCAGAGCCTCCTTTGTAGCTTGGATCAGTCCTCTGCGCGGCATGAGCCTATTCTCGTATCCGTCCGCTGCGCCGTTTCCCTGGGCTCCCATTGTGGCGTCGCTGGCGTTTGCCGGCGTCTGTCTGTGCGCATCGGTGCTCGTGTTGCAGCGCAAGGAATACTGATTGCATTCGCTGTTTCGGCGGGCGCTAGAAAAACAGGCTTCAGCGCCCACGCATTCTTCGCAATATCGTGGAGCCGCCGCTCGATTCTTGATACGATTGAGGCTCCATGGTGCAAAGCCTGAAAAATCGCCGCCGTTTCAACTCGCTCTTTCGGGCGGTGATCGAAGTTGGGTTTATCGTCTTTCTCTTCTATTCCAATTTGTTGATGGGCGAGTTCACCGCCTCCAACGGACCAGGCAAGAGCATGGCGTTTGCTCTCCGCGACATTATTACCAGGACGAACTTCGCCATCGCCATGATTTCCGCATTGATCGGATATGTGGTGTTTGAGTACTTGCGCAAAAAGCTTTAGGAAGACTATGGACAAGTTCCTCTGGCGCAGCAGAAGCTCCTTCAGGGGCTAAGGCTCTGTTGGTTCATGGCGGATTTGCAAGTTTCTCACGAAGCATCCTCTTGTTCTCGCCCTGGATGCATTTGGCGACCCGGTCGATTTCGCCACCTGTTCGGCTCCACACCACACCTGTGCTTCATCCATAGCTTGCCGGAATCTTGCCAGAGATCCCTCCGAGGCCTGGCATCCCTGGCTGCGCAACTTCAGAAGGCGACTTTTGGCCTCCACCAGGAGAATCACGGGGCTTTCGAATGCGTTCCTCGGCTCGATCAGTCCCAGTCCATCGCAGCAAGGACCATAGCGCGGCCAGAATTCTGCCAGTTGCGGCATGAATGCACTCAGGCCGATTCTTTCGAGGGACCCGCCGTCCTGATATTCGCGGTAGGCCGACCGAGGAAGACCTCCGATGGCAGGTATCGGCGCAACTCGCCGCACAGGGGGCACGTGACGGCGACGGACTGGAAGGGGAACTCATCCCGGCCAGAGGACACGTAGCGGCGGCATTGCTTACACGTAACCACGAAGGTCTTGCGGCCTGAGGGCGTCGGGAACATGGAGACATTATAGGCGAATATGAGGCGAATACGCGGGGTGTTTTTATAGCGACTAGTTGCCGCAATAGTGACGCAATAATCACAATATAGTTGAAGAGTTCACATAAGTGATGTATATATCACTCATGCAGACTCTTGCGGAACTAGGAGAGGCAGTCGCGGCAAAGCGCAAGGCTCTCAAGTTGAGCCAGAGCGAGGTCGCCAGCCACACTGCGCTCACGCGGGAGACTCTCGTGCGCTTTGAACGGGGGCAGCTATCAGAGTTCGGCTCACGCAAGCTGCTGGCTGTCCTCGCTGTTCTTGGGCTGGAGATAAGCTTCACCGAAGTCGGGGCGGCTGGCACCCTTGATGAGTTGCGCCGAGAGCGGGGTGGAGTATGAAGCTGAATGTCCACGTCCTCGACAAGCACGTCGGCGTACTGGAGCAGGTCGGCGACTTCCGCTGCGTTATGGCCTACACGCCGGATGCAGCGCCTGAGAACCTCGTCTCGTTGACGATGCCCGTCCGCACCGAGTCCTATCCGTGGGACGACGAACTCCACCCCATCTTCCGCATGAACCTGCCCGAGGGCTACCTGCTGCAAGTTTTGCAGGAGGAGTTCGGGCCGCACATCGGTGCCAGCCCGGTTGCTCTTCTCTCGGTCATTGGGCGCAACATGGTGGGACGGCTGAAGGTTGCTCCACCGGGCGCGGTGCTCGATGAACCTGCCAAGCCGGTCGAAGTGGCAGAACTGCTGAAGGGTGATAACTCCGAGGAGGCGTTCTCCCAGCTTGTTCGTGAGCACGCAAGAAGCGGCGTCTCGGGCGTGCTGCCGAAGTTCCTTGATGTGGAGAAGCAGAAGATGGCAGGGCTGGGGAAGCATCCCAAAGCGACTTTGCTGACCCACCGGCACATCGTCAAGGGCTCGTCCTCGCGGCTCCCGTTTGCGACGGCCAACGAGCATCTTTGTATGCAGGTTGTGGCGAAGGTGCTGCCCACGGCGAAGACTGAACTCTCCGAGGATGGCAACGTACTCGTGGTGCATCGCTTCGACGTGGACGAGAGCGGCAAGCCTTTCCGCGCTATGGAG
>Ga0302267_10007736_pt1 | contig 10437 bp, 5 predicted proteins | sample III_Bog_E1_3_FD_194555 | JGI IMG/M metagenome (GOLD analysis project Ga0302267, IMG submission 194555) | Peat permafrost microbial communities from Stordalen Mire near Abisko, Sweden - III_Bog_E1_3 | ecosystem: Environmental > Terrestrial > Soil > Wetlands > Peat | place: Sweden: Abisko... | reverse complement strand
CAGCGGCGCATGGTCTCACTGGCCAGCCTGGACTATGCCGAGATGGGCCGCTGCCTGCTGGCGGGGCTGGCCGGAGGCGGCGCTGCCGCGCTGCCGGCACTGGGATTGGCGTGGATGCGCGCGCATAACGAAGGGGCACCATGGGCGCATTATGCGCGGCCGGCCGATGCTGCAATTCTGGCTGTGGGAACGCTGCTTTGGCTGCTGCTGGTGAAGCTGGTGCTTGAAAAGAGTGGCTCGGCGCTGCCGCGCACAGCCATGAAACGGCTGGGGTTGAAGATGGGCTGAGCCAACCTCGTTCGCTCCGGCGAAAAACTCCCCAATAACACGCGCGCGCCCCTTAAGCTTCGGGAGCGCGCGGATATTGATCGAGCGGTTCGGCTTACTGTCCGACCTTCACCGGTTCCGGTGCTGGTGTAGCCGGTTGAGCCGCGGGTTTCGCGTCCGGTTTGCGGATGTCGATACCACCCTTGAAGAAAGCGCCATCTTCAATGCTGATGCGGGCTGCCGCCACGTCGCCATTGAGCGAGCCCTCGGCGCGAATGTCGACACGGTCAGAGGCTGACATGTTGCCTCTCACCTTGCCCAGCACCACGATCTCGCGAGCGACGATGTTCGCGGCCACCTGGCCATTGCGTCCAACGGTGACGCGGTTGCCTGGCAGGTTGACGCTGCCTTCGACCTTGCCATCAATGTATAGCGATTCGGAGCCGCTGATGTCGCCCTTGATAAAGAGGCCCTTGCTGATAGTGGCCTGCTCGCCGGTAACAGCCTGCGGGCGGCTGGGAGCCTCAACCGGCGGGGGCGGCGCAGCGCGCGGCGGCTCGGGCGTGGGGTTGGGGTTGATCGATCCGGTCTGGCCAGTCTGGCTTGGTTTCCACATTGCGCTCACAGTAGTTCCTTTTCTGTCCCGGCGTAGGGACCCAGGGGAGTTGCCAAGGCAGTGCCAATGGCGTGAACCCAGCAAAAAATGTTTGAGTACTGCCGTTCTGTCCTGATGCCTTCGGCAAACCCGCGTTCGGTATGGCTAGAGGCTCAAAACCGATCAGCCGCCTCCGCTCCCGTTTTCTTCCATCCACGCTATTTTAGCCTGTTCGCGTTGGGGGATCGAAACCGGGAGCCCGGGAGCGCCGAATGACCCAGGGATGACAACACCGGAATTGAGCCCGGCGATTGAATATGGTGGCGAACCGCGGCGCGCGGCAACGCCCGGCCGGATCGGAAAGGCGGACCCGGATATGCCATCATCCGAGCCTCTTAATCCGGATCAGACGGACTTCTAATCCGGATTGGACGCGCGTATAATCCGGATTGGACGAAACCATAATCCGAAATGGACGAACGCACAAACCGTCTTTATCCGCGCTTTGCCGGCGCCCAGGTGCTGACCGCGCTCAAAGACACGCCGGTGGTGCTGGTGACCGGCCCGCGGCAGTGCGGCAAGACCACCCTGGTGCGCTCGCTGGTGGCGGCCGGCCGTGAATTTATCACCCTTGACGACGACACCGTTCTGGCCTCGGCCCGCATCGATCCGGCAGGGCTGGTGCGCAGCCTGAAAAAAGCAACCATCGACGAGATTCAGCGGGCCCACGATCTTCTGCGGGCAATCAAGATGTCGGTGGACGATGACCGGCAGCCGGGGCGCTTCCTGCTCACCGGGTCGGCGAATCTGCTGGCCGTGCCGCTGGTATCAGAGAGCCTCGCCGGCCGCATGGAGATCGTGAATCTGCTGCCGCTTTCGCAGGCTGAGATTCACCGCCGCAAGCCGGGATTCCTGCGAGCGGCCTTCGAGGGAAAAGCCGGCCGATGCGGCGATGCAATGACCGGCAGGCAGCTCGTGGATGCCGTGCTGACCGGCGGCTACCCTGAGATGCTGCGGCGCAAACAGCCCGAGCGGCGGCGCGCCTGGGCGCGCGACTACGTGCGAGCCATTGTGCAGCGCGACGTGCGTGACATTGCCGAAGTGGAGAAGCTGGCGCAGATGCCGCGGCTCCTGCAGGTGCTGGCGCATTATTCCGGGCAATTGACCAACTTCACTGAGATCGGCGGCCGGGTAGGTTTCGACGACAAGACTACGCGAAAATACATCGGAATTATGGAGCAGCTCTACCTGGTGCGGCGCGTGGAGCCGTGGTTTCGCAATCAACTCAAGCGCCTGGTGAAGACTCCCAAGCTGCACTTTCTAGATTCAGGATTGCTGGCTGCGCTGCTGGCGGTCACACCGGAGCGAATTCGCCTCGACCGCACCATTTTTGGAAGACTGCTGGAGACATTCGTTTTTACGGAATTGCTCAAACAGATCGCCTGGACCGGAAATGCGTGCGCGCTTTATCACTATCGCGACAAGGACCAGGACGAGGTGGACTTTGTGGTGGAGGACGATTCAGGCGCGGTGGTGGGCATCGAGGTAAAGGCCTGCGCCACCGTGAATAGCAGCGACTTTAAAGGTCTGCGCAAGCTGGCCGACGCCTGCGGAGCGAGCTTCAAAGCGGGGATTGTGCTCTACGATGGCGAAAAACGGGCGCCTTTCGGCGACCGGCTAATTGCCGCGCCGCTCGCGTGTTTGTGGGGCTGATGGAGCTGCGAGCATATGCCTTCAATCCGGATTAGACGAGATATTAATCCGGATTGGACGAGCGTTTAATCCGGATTGGACGAAGCATTTTCCTTTGACAACAATCACATATCAAGATCGTCCAAACATTCTGCCCGGCACTGCGCCCGCCCACTCTTCGCGTTCAGGGCGGTTCCAGGATCGATGTACCGTGTTCAGCTTTTGACCAGGGTCGTCCCTTCTTGGGGCCGGGACGACTTGAGTTTATTGAGTTCGGAGTATAGCAATCATGGAACCGCTTTCGCCGCCCCATGCCCTACTCTTGAGCTATGACTGATCGAGATCTGCTGGCGCGAATTGCGCGCTCGCCAGGAGGCAAGGCGGGATATAAACAGCTCGTGCGCGAACTGGGTCTGGGCGGCGGCCGCGAGCGGCGTCTGCTGCTGGAGCAGCTTGCGCGGCTTACCGCGAGTAAGCAGCTCACAAAAGTCGACCGCGAGATATGGGGCATTCCCAAAGCGCCGAGTGGGGCGGCCACCGGCACACGCGACAATCTGATGGCCGGTCGGCTTGACCTGCATCGCGATGGGTTCGGCTTTGTGCGGCCCAATGCGGGGCAGGCCGCGGTGCCTGTGGACCAGGATGTCTTCATTCCCCCCAACGAGATTAACGGAGCCATGCAGGGCGACCAGGTGCTGGTGGAGCTTGAGCCGCCGAAAGCCGACGGACGCCGCCAGGGACGCATCGTGCGCGTGATGGAGCGGCACAACCGGACCGTTGTTGGGGTATTTCATTACGCGCGATCTGACCGTGGAATGGGGCACAACGTGGTCCCATTTGATGACCGAATGAGCCAGGCAATCCTGATTCCGCCAGGTGCGGAGATTCCGCCTGTGGGCGCGACAACCACGCCGCATCGTGTTCTCGGCTCCGAAGCAATCTCCCGTCCAAAAAGTGAAAGCCAGGAGGGCCGCGACCTGGAAGGCCTGGTGGTGGATGTGGAGATCACCAGCTGGCCTACTCCGACACGGCCGCCGATCGGGCGCGTGATTGAGGTGCTGGGCGATCCGGATGATTTCGGCGTCGATGTGGAGATGATGATCCGCAAGCACCAGTTGCCGCGGATCTTTCCCGACGGGGTGCTGGCCGAGGCGCGCGCGCTGGCGCATCTCGATCAGGAGGAGATTGCAGCGCGGCGGGACTTTCGCGGACTCCCCATTGTGACCATCGACGGCGAGACGGCGAAAGATTTCGATGATGCAGTGCTGGTAGTCGAGCACGCCGGCGGCTACGAACTCCAGGTGCATATCGCCGATGTATCCGAATACGTGCGCGAGGGCACGGACCTTGATCTTGAAGCGCGCCTGCGCGGCACCAGCGTGTATTTTCCCGATCGCGCCATTCCCATGCTGCCGCAGGAACTCTCGACCGACATTTGCAGCCTTCGGCCGAACGAGGACCGCCTGGTGCTGGGCTGCATTATGCAACTCGACGCAGAGGGCCGCATTGAGAGCTACGAGATTACCGAGGGAGTCATCCGTTCGGCGGCGCGCGTGACCTACACGGCCGTACATGCGATTCTCGAGGGCGACGAGCAGACGCGGGTCCAATACGCTTCACTCGTCCCGGAGATAGAGCGGATGCAGCGACTCGCCGCGCTGATGAACAAGCGGCGCGAGGAGCGAGGCTCGATCGATTTCGACTTGCCCGAGCCGGTGATTGAGTTTGACGAGGAGGGGCAGATGCGCGGCGTGACGCGCGCAGAGCGCACCTGGGCCAACAGGTTGATTGAGGAGTTCATGCTGGCGGCGAACGAGTGCGTTGCTACCTGGCTTGAAGACCTGGGCGTGCCGTCGATCTACCGCATTCACGAGAAGCCCGAGCCCCGGCGCGTGGTGCAGTTTGAAGAGCTGGCCGCGAGCTTTGGTTATTCGCTTGGCCTCGGTCCGCTTCCCGTCAAGCGCATCCAGATGAAGGCTGAGCGGCGGGAGTTATACGGCCAGGGACGCAAGCCGCGAGTGCACGAAGTAGCTGAGGACATTGCCGTCACTCCTAAGATGTACCAGAAGCTGGCGGCGCGAATCGAGGGCAAGCCCGAGGAGCGCATTTTGAGCTACCTCATGCTGCGCTCTCTGCGGCAGGCACGCTACTCCGAAGCGAACGAGGGGCACTTTGCATTGGCTGCGCCCACCTATACGCACTTTACGTCGCCGATCCGGCGCTACCCTGACCTGATCGTTCATCGCATTGCCAAGGCTTTGCTGCGTGCGGGCGTTGAAGGTCACGGTGAAGTGACCAAGGATCGACTTGCCTCACCATGGACTCATCCCCATGAAGGAACCTACGGCCCGTCACCGGCGCCTCACATCCGTGCGCAGGAGCGCCGCAAAGCTGAAGAACTCTTTGCCGGTGAACCGCCTATCCCCGAGGCCGAGCTCAATCAGATTGCCGACGAGACCAGCCAGACCGAGCGTCGTGCCGCCGAAGCTGAGCGCGAACTGGTGGAGTGGAAGAAAGTGCGGTTCATGCAAGACCGCGTTGGCGAGGAGTTTGCCGCGCTGGTGCTGAACCCAACGAAATTCGGCTTGTTTGTGGAACTGACAGATTTGTTTGTCGAGGGGCTGGTGCCCATCGATTCGCTGCGCGACGACCGCTACACCTGGCGCGAAAACACGCATGAAATTGTTGGCGACCGATGGGGCCGGCGGTTTCGTGCAGGCGACCGCGTGCAGGTGATCCTCGACCGTGTGCTGGCGCAGGAGCGCAAGCTTCAGTTCTCAATTGTCGAAGAAGTGCCCGCTGCGACCCGCAAGACCGCGAATCCCAGCGCCAGGCAGGCTAAGAAGATCCGCAAGAATGCGAAGCACTCAGGCGCGGCGCCACCGGCCGCGAAGGGAAAGCGCCGATTCGGCAAGAAAGGCCGCAGGCGCTGATTCCAACCGAGAGAGTGGTGATCGATTCCATTCAAGAGCCGCTGGCGCTGGCCTGCTTCAGCGCAAAGTTACCAAGCACGGGAATCTTGAGCCGTTTGCCAAGGAATGCCTGGACCAGCACAATCACCCACAGGGTGAAAAAGCCAATGGCCGCAATCGAGGTGATCACCCCAAAATAGTAAGTGAGAATCGGGATCACACCGATCACCATAAGCGCAATCCAAACTATCGCCCAGGCAATGGAAAGAAAGATCGATTGCCACGCATGGAAGCGTACATTGGAGTTCTGGTTGTAAGGGGCAACGACCAGAAAAACGATTGCCGGAATAAACGTGAGATAGGCGAGACCAGAAGCGGCGGCCTCGCTCAAGCCGCTTTGAACACTCTCTTGGGGCACGTGACTTCCTCCGGAACCTGATCTTTGAAGAAAATGGGCCCGAGGGGCTTGCGCGGCATCGACACCCGGCAATTTCTCCTGCCTGGCTGTCTGTTTGGGAAGGGGAGGGCGCTGCGCGGGCTTGGGTAATCCCAAGTCCACCATGCTGGCGATTGTGCTCCTGCTTTCCTCAGAGCGGTTATAAAATCTTCACAATTTTCCTGAAGGGCAGCAGGACAGTCAGTTGAAAGATAGTCGGCTACTTTGAAACCGGCGGAGTGGCTTGGTATCAAATACAATGGAATCTGGGAGCGAGGCATGTCGCACACTGTATTTTGCGTTCGTAACAAGAAGGAGATGGAGGGCTTGGATGAACCGCCCTTCGACTCGGAATTTGGCCAGAAAATCTACAAGAACGTCTCCAAAGCCGCATGGTCGGAGTGGGTTGACCGGCAAAAGATGCTGCTGAATGAGTACCGGCTGCAGCCCTGGACCCCCCAGGCGCAGCAGTTTCTCGTGGAGCAAATGGAAGACTTCTTTTTCGGCGCCGGCTCGGCGCTTCCATCGGATTACGTTCCCCCCGCGCACTGACCGCGCACAGCGGTGCACCGGTGTAGACTAATCAAGAACCCCAGAAACCGGTCCGCCGCGGCGGACCGGTTCGTCTTGCGTCGGGACGTGGCTCAGCCTGGTAGAGCACTCGCTTGGGGTGCGAGGGGTCGGCAGTTCAAATCTGCCCGTCCCGACCATTTAAATCCTGTTTCAAATCCAGCCTGCGGTAAAGCTCAGCGGAACGGATCCTTCGATTGCGCTCAGGATTTCGCCTGCGGGCTCAGACGCCCGCATAACGGCTCAAGTTCAAATCTCCCCGTCCCTACCATTCTTCAGTCTTGACCCTTTTCGCTATTAGATCGAACGGCTTTCTGTAAGTCGGATAGATCTCGATCTTGTGGTTCTCTCGACCACAACGGAAGAGGGTTCAAATCCGGACGAATCCCTCGGCCAGTCGGCTAATTCACTGTCAGCGTAAGTGAAGTCGAGTTCGACAATGATCCGGAGGTAGCCGTGACCGTGAGCGTGTAGGTTTGCGACTGCGGAGGAGGAGTTGACTGGCTGCCGCCTCCTCCTCCGCAGCCGATGAGACCCGCGATCGCCAAGGTTCCGATGGTTGCAAGCAGAATCAGCCATGCGGTTTTACCCAGCCCCGTCAGGCGCTTTCTGCGGATAATGGCAAGCGGCAGGACAATCAGCCCCAGCGCCATTGGCATCGAGCCAATCGGTTCGCCGGGAGGCAGCATGGATGCAGTCACAGGAACGTTCACAGTGAGTGTGACTGGAGTTGCGCCCGCGCCAGCCGGGACGGTTGCCGGTGAGAACGTTGCTGTTGCCCCTGCCGGAAGTCCAGTGACGGTCAGATCGATCACGGCGGAAAATGTCTCGCCGCTAGCTGGAGTGAGGACCAGCGAATATGTCGCATTACCGCCAGGAGTGGTTGTGGCCGTAGTCGAACCGCCGCTCGGTGGCCCCACTGTGAAGTCCTCTATCACGGTCACCGTTGCGCTTCCCGTGGCCGACGAATATACGGATGAGCCGGCAGTGTCGGGCGTATAGGTGACTGTCAATGTAGCGTTGCCGACGACGAGCGAACCTGCCGGAATGTTGATCGTTGCCTGGCCGCTTGCGAGGGTCGCAGAGGCTGAGGAATAGCTGCCGCTGGTGAGTGCCACTGAACCGGTCGGCGTTGCCTTTCCGCTGACTGCGCCCACAACAATCGTCACTGAGAGTGCCTGACTCTTAAAGATTGACAAGGCGGACGGCGTGGCGGTCAAGGTGGGCGGGACCCCCAGGTTAAGCGTCGCGGATGCCGCCGGGCTGTTGATGTAACCGGCCGCGGTCGCGAACGACTTCACCGTCGTGGTCTGAGACAAGGTGAACGGCGCCGTGTATTTGGTGGATTTTGTCGAAGGCGAACTGCCGTCGGTCGTATAGTAGATGACCGCCCCGCTGGTACTGTCGGTAATCGTCGCTGTCTGTCCGCTGAATGCGATCTGCGGAGCCGCGGCAATGTTGTACACAGCTTCAGAAACTGTTGAGGCTTGATAACCCGGAGGCACATTAATAGCCTTCAGCGTAATCGAGGATGTAACTGTGAACGATGCCGTGTACAGCGTCGAGGCGGTGGTCGGCGTGCTCCCGTCGGTTGTGTAGTAGATGGCGGTCGGGCCCGTGGCAGTGATGCTAACCGGTTGAGATGCGGGATAGTCGCCCGTCAGAAGCGAAAAGACAGGCGCGGCCGCCGCAGTGTACGTTTGCGAGATGACATTGGAAAGGCTGGGCGCATAATTCGCGTCCCCCGCATAACTGCATTGCAGGTCATGGTTGGCCACCGCGGTATCGATAGGCACATTGCTGAGAAAAGCCGTAGCGGAATCTCTTTTTACGTTGAGCGTCACGCTGATACCGGCCGTGGTGGAGTATGCGAGATCCGCATAACCCTCGCCGGTAAAATCCGACACTACCAGGCCGGTGACAGCGTTCGGTGTGGACAAATTCGCCCTTGAAGAGAAGGTGCCGTCCCCTTTTCCGTACAGCAGAAGGATGGAGGTCTGCTCAGCTCCAATGGCCACGTCTGGAACTCCGTCGCCGTTAAAGTCGCCTGACGCAATCGCGCTCGTGGCGGGCAGCCCCGTCGTGACAAGCTGGGGCGAGTATTGAAAGGTGCCGTCGCCGTTACCCAGAAGAACTGTAACCTTTTGATTGCTAATGCCAGCCACTGCGAGGTCCGGTTTGCCGTCCTGGTTGAAGTCGGCCGTGGTGACGAGTCCGTCGATGCCGGCAGCCACAGTTTGCTGCGCCTGAAACGTGCCATCGCCATTCCCCGCCAGTAACGTGAGCCCATCGGCATCGCTCACCACAAGGTCGAGCGGTGCACTGCCGCCGTGAAAATGGCCGCTCACTTTCATATGGGGAGCATTCCCGCTGGAATACGACACCGGAGTCTTGAACGTACCATCGCCATTGCTCAACAGGATGGAGACCGTGTTATTGACGGAGTCTGCCACGGCAATATCGAGCTTTCCGTCACCATCGAAATCCCCGGTCACCACACTGTCCCCGGAAGTTAATCTCCGTTCGGCGGAGAAAGTGCCGTCACCGTTTCCCAGAAGGATCGACACGCTGTCATCTCCGGCGTTGGAAACAACAAGGTCGAGCTTCCCATCGGTGTTGAAGTCCCCTGCCACTACGCTGGTGAAATCAACCGACGCGGAGGCGATAGGCGCCAGGAATGTGCCACCGCCCTGTCCCCACATGATCTCGATCGTCCCCCCGGCGCTCAGAAGCAGATCAGGAATTCCATCCCCATTGAAATCACCGGAAAGCCACAACGGCCCGGCGCTGCCAACCGGGAATGAGACTGGCGGGTCGAAGTCCGGCCCGAGCGTGGAGGCACCCAGAGATGCCGATCCCAGCGGAACGCTGCTGGCCGAATCAGTAAACGTAACCGATCCCGTAGGCCCACCCACCCCGCCAATCGAGGTTCCCTTTACCGTGCAGGTCAGGGTGTAAGGGTCAGGGCCGCTCAGGGCAAGATTGGCAGTTGTCGTTTGGATGGCGTAATCAGCCGAGGCTATCGGGCTGGGTCCATAGGTGCCCCCGTACGCGATCGCCTGGAGGGTCGTTGAATACGCTATCGGGACCGGTCCGGTATAAAGGGTCGAGCTGGGTGTGGGGATGGTCCCGTCGGTAGTGTAGTAGATCGAAGTTCCTGTCGAGGCCTCGGTGATTGTGACGGTTTGCGCTCGGCTATAGGAGCCCCCTCCCGGGGAAAAGACAGGTGGGGCTGCAGGCGTGGTCGCAGTGAGCAATACCGGGCTGGAGATGCTACCCGCGTACGCTGCGTCGCCCGAATAGCTTGCCTCCACGGCATGTGATCCGGTTCCTGGCACAGCTACGCCGGTCACCGTGGCCGTGGCCGGGAATGCGGCGGGTTGGTTTAGTACGGCTGTCAAAGGGAAAGCGTAGCAAAAGTCATGGCCGGGACACCCATAGGACGAGTTGATGATAAAGTCCGAAACTCCGTCCCCGTCCATATCTCCCAAACTGGAGCTTGTGGCGCAATCGATATTTGAATAATCAAAATACAGGGTTGGGGGGAAGGTCCCATCTCCTTTACCCAACAACGCCGAGACATGACATCCTGGCCCCTGCCCATCATACAGTTGAAAGTTAAATTCGATGTCGGCTATGCCGTCCCCGTTGAAATCGCCTACTAATACATTTAAAGAGCCGCCTCCCAGCTCTTGTGGATCATCGTAAAGGTTGAACTGAATGACATATCCCTCAGTAAAGGTGCCGTCGCCATTGTTCAGATACACGCTCAGATAAGGGACGGTAACAAGAAGATCGAGCTTCCCATCCCCGTTGAAGTCCGCAGCCGCGAAAGGAGGACCCGGCAGAGTGGCGCCTTGACTGAAAGTGCCGTCCCCATTGCCCAGCAGGATGACGCCCGTGCTAGGACCCGTTACCAGCGCTACGTCCAGCTTCCCGTCCCCATTGAAGTCTCCCGTTACAGC
>Ga0302267_10007714_pt1 | contig 10465 bp, 8 predicted proteins | sample III_Bog_E1_3_FD_194555 | JGI IMG/M metagenome (GOLD analysis project Ga0302267, IMG submission 194555) | Peat permafrost microbial communities from Stordalen Mire near Abisko, Sweden - III_Bog_E1_3 | ecosystem: Environmental > Terrestrial > Soil > Wetlands > Peat | place: Sweden: Abisko... | reverse complement strand
TTCAGCCTGGGGGTGGTGAGTCGAAGGATCTGCTTCTTCTCTTCTCTCTGAATTCACTAGAAACATAACCCCATCGCCGTACGGGAGTACCCCACATGACTCATTCACGCAGACACTTCCTCAAGACAAGCGCAGTCCTCGCCGCTGCATCCTTAGCCCGCCCGCGCCATGCATTCGCCGCAAACGAATATACCCCCGCCCCACTCAGCCAATTCAATTACGGCGACGTCGAGTTACTCGAAGGCCCCCTGCGCCAGCAGTTTCAAACCAACCACGCCTTCTACGCGGCGCTCGACGAAGACAGCCTCCTCAAGCCCTACCGTCAGCGCGCCGGCCTCCCCACCCCCGGCGAAGATATGGGCGGGTGGTACAGCTGGGAAAACAACGGCTTCGCGCCCGGCCACACCTTCGGCCAATACCTCTCCGGCCTCTCGCGCGACTACGCCGCAACCGGCGCAAAGTCCACGCAGGAAAAAATCCACCGCATGGTCCGCAACTTCGCGCCAGCCATCACGCCCAACTTCTGGACCGACAACCGCTTCCCGGCTTACACCTACGACAAAATCTCCATAGGCCTCATTGATGCGCATGAATTCGCGCAGGCTCCCGATGCGCTCAAAGTGCTCGACAAAGCACTCGATTCCGTCCAGCCGCATCTCCCGCCAGGTGGCATCTCGCGCGCCGAACAATACGCCCGTCCCCACAAAGACGAATCATTCTGCTGGGACGAGCCCTACACCCTTCCCGAAAATCAGTTCCTCGCATTTCAGCGTGGTGCCGGCGACCGCTACCGCGATCTAGCCAAGCACTTCCTTGCCGACGACTGGTACTTCGATCCACTCGCAGCCGGCCAGGACGTGACTCCCGGCAAACACGCCTACAGTCATGTCAACGCACTCTCCAGCGCCATGCAGGCCTATCTCGTCTTAGGCAGCGAAAAGCATCTCCGCGCCGCACGCAACGGTTTCGATCTCATTCGTGCGCAAAGCTTCGCCACCGGCGGCTGGGGACCCGATGAAACCCTTCGCGATCCCAAAAGCGGCGAAATCGGAGATAGCCTCACCAAGACTCATTCCAGCTTCGAGACCCCCTGCGGCGCCTACGGCCATTTCAAAATCACCCGCTATCTCACGCGAGTAACCCGCGACAGCCGCTATGGCGATAGCATGGAACGTGTCCTCTATAACACCGTCCTCGGAGCCAAACCGATCAAGCAGGACGGCCACGGCTTCTATTACTCCGACTACAACAACGACGGCTCCAAGTTCTATCATCCCGATAAGTGGACCTGCTGCAGCGGAACGTTCTCACAGATCACCGCGGACTACGGCATAAGTTCTTACTTCCACGATGCGGAAGGCATCTATGTCAACTTATACGTCCCATCCCGAGTAACATGGTCGCACGGCGCGGATCGCGTCACCCTCACCCAGAAAACCAGTTACCCGCACCACCCATCCACGGAAATTGTCATCTCTTCCCGCAAGCCAATGCCGTTTCCCATTTACCTGCGAATCCCCGCCTGGGCTGGCCCCAAAACCGTCATCGCCATCAACGGCATGCACGTCATGGCGAGCCCCGCTCCCGGCCAATTCGCCCGTCTCGACCGCGCCTGGGACGAAGGCGACCACATCGAAGTTGAGTTCGATATGCCCACCGTCCTCGAGCCCGTCGACACAAAGCACTCCAATCTCATGGCCGTTGTGCATGGCCCGTTAGCCCTCTTCGCCGTCGGCCCAGTTCCGGACAAGCTCGCGAGCAGGGAACTCCTCGCCGCAACCCAGGTCTCCACCGGCTCAACCGACTGGCAAGCCAAAACCACCGCAGGCCCCCTCGCCCTAAAGCCCTTCACAGCCATCAACGACGAGCACTACCGCCTCTACCTGAAAGTAGACGCCTGAAAAATCAGAAGCCCCACCCGAAGGTGAGGCCTCTAACTCCGCGAACCCCGCTAACCGCGCTAGCTCCGCTAACCGCGCTAACTCCGCTAACCGCGCTAACTCCGCTGCCTACTCGTGATCGTAAAACCGGAAGAACAACGACGGCTTAGCGCAAATCTCCGCCCTCGCCACCAACTCCGTAGTCTGCTTGTCGTTCAGCGGCGTAAACTCCCGCGCCAACTGCACATTCTCTTCGAGCTGCGCAATCGTGTCGCACCCAATAATCACCGTGCTCACAGGCCTCGAAAGCGTATAGTACATCGCCTCACGCATCGAGAGCGTCCCCGGTGAAGTGGTCTGGATCGTCATGCCCTCCCACGAATGTTTCTGCGCATCAACCGGCGGCGGCGTCCATGTCGAAAGAATGCGCCCGCGCCCCGGAATCTTCATTCCGATAATTCCCATCTGCCGTTCCACCGCCAGCGGCAGCAGCTCTTCATTAAAGCTGTAGTGGTGCGGGTCCGCAGCATTCATCGCCATCAAAATCGTGTCGAAGGGATACCGCTTCAGGCTCTCAACCAGTGAATCCGGCCGGTAGTGCCCGGTCACGCCCAGGTGACGCACCACCTTCTGTTCCTTCATCTCCAGCAGCGCTTCCATGGCGCCGCCCTTGGCGAAGACCGCGTCCACGTTGCTCATGATCCCGATGTCGTGAATCTGCCAAAGGTCCACGTGATCGGTCTGCAGCAGTTGCAGCGACTTCTCGATCATGCGCATCGATCCATCGCGCGTCCGTTCCTTGGTCTTCGTCGCCAGAAACGCCTCGTTCCGCCGCTTCGCCATCACCTTGCCAACGTACTGCTCGCTCCACCGGTCAGGCCCGCCATAAATCGACGAAGTATCAATGTAGTTCACGCCCAAATCCAGCGCCCGTTCAATAATCGGCACCGCGACGTCAAAGTTGTTGCCCTTCTCCAGCGACGCCTGCCCGCCCAGCGAAAAGATGCCTACCTTATACCCAGTCTTGCCCAGGTTCCGCGTCGGCATTGCCTTCATCGTCCGTGGATTCTCCGGCAATCCCGGCATTGTCTTCGGTGTATCAGCCATCATGGCCGTAGGCGCCAGCAACGCCGCCGTCACCGCTCCGCCAGCCTTCAAAAACTCACGCCGTCCCTGCTTCCGCGCCGTCATCGTTTCTTCGCCCATAAAAAGCCTCCTCGAAAGCCCGCTCTGCCTCGTGCCACCCATCATAATCCCGCGATGCCCGATTGGAAATCTACGACCTTCAAAGAGCTTGACACGCGTATATACAAATAGCAATATGAATATATACAGAAGGAGCAAAGATGCCTGCGACTCTTACTTCAATTCGGTTGGATAAAAAACTGGCGGACGAGGCCGTGCGCATCCTTGGAGTGAAGTCCCGCACAGAGGCCGTGCATGTGGCCTTGGAGGAAATTGTCAAACTCCAGGACTTCAAGAACCTGATGAAAAAGCACGGCGGAAAGGGATCTTTCGCTGGAAGCGATGAGTAACTTTGTCATCTTCGATACGTCGATTGTGGTCGACCAGATACGGACCAATTGCCATCTAAATCGATTCGTCCAAGTAGACGGCTTGATTCGAAACTCTTCCGTTGTGCTGGCGGAGCTTTGGCGCGGGGTTTCAAGTTCCATCGATCGCAAGATTGTCGAAGTCATGGAGAGAAACCATCCGATTCTTACTGTCACAGCGAACAACTGGTTAGAATCCGGCCAAATTCTGGCGAAGATGAGGGCCGACAAGGGCTTCGAGCCGCACAAGCTGCGCGACTTGCACTTCGATGTCCTGATCGCGCTCACAGCCCGCTCCAGCGGAGCTCGCCTGATCACCTCGAACCGCGCCGACTTCGAGTTGATTCGAACTTATCGGGACTTCAAGCTGGAGATCTGGTAAACGAGTTTAGGCTTACGTCCAAAAGCAAAGGCCGCTTCTCATAGGAGCGGCCTTTGCTCTTGCGCTGAAAGCGCGGTTGTTGCAAACCACCACATCCTTCTCTTCATGATGCCGGTCAATCGGCGAAGCCGCATTTTTCAAAGCCGGCCGAATCGTGTCCAACTACTGTTGCGTCTCAAAATAAATGGAACTTATACTTGACAAAAAGTAATCTAAACATTACATTCTGTCGTGTAAAGAGGTCACAATCGATGCCCCAAGCCGAAAAAAACGCCTACGGCTTTCGAAGCCTGGTCTTGATGTATGGAGGCCTGATTCTGCTCGGGGCCACCTACGCCATTGCATCCACTATGCTCAATCAGTCCCGCGCAAGCGTAGGATTTCGTGCCGCCGCGGTGATCGTCGGAGTAATCGGTTTCGTGCTTTGGCAATTGGCGACCGCGAAGGTCATCCTGACGAGAGATGAGTTCACGCGCCGCATCCACCTGATTGCCCTCGCCCTCGCGTTTGCCGTCGCAGTTCTATGCATCTTCACGGGCGACCTGCTGCAGCGCGCAGGGTTTGTCCATTCCATCCCGCTCACTACGATTTGGCTGGTGGTGTTCGCCATCTGGTGCTTCGCGCTCATCGGTGCAGGATGGTATTACCGCCGATGAAAAACCGAATACGTGTTTTGAGAGCCGAACAGAACTGGTCGCAGGCCGAACTCGGCATGCGTGTGGGCGTTTCGCGTCAGGCCATCAACGCCATCGAAACAGGCAGGTACGATCCTGGCCTTCCTCTGGCGATGAGAATCGCGCGGGCATTCAACGAAAAGGTGGACGATATCTTCGAATTGGAGGAAAACGATTGATGCGCGCCTTCCGGTATACCCAACACATCGACCGGACACGAGAAGAGGTCTTCTCTTTCATGATGGACTTCAGCACAGCGCCACGCTGGCGCAATATGGTCACGCGCCTTGAAGTGGTAGGTGGTGGTCCTGTGCAGCAGGGCTCAATTCTCCTGCTCACCATGGATGTTCTTGGCAAGACGATTCAGGCCGAGTCGGAGGTGTGGCGCTACGAGCCTCCCCACCGGATCGGCCAACGCAACACACGTTCGGGAGTCACCGGTGTATTCGAGTACATCCTCGAACCCGATAGAACGGGTACAACCGTCATCTTCACATGCGATATTCGCCCGCATGGCCTGATGTGGTTCACCCTTCCCTGGCTGCTACGCTCCCACAGGTTTCGATTCAGCGACCAGCTTGCGGCATTGAACCGGGCAATCCAAGACGTACACTGAGTGACTTCCGGGCGGTGAAGCAGAGCGGCGCCGAGTCGCTCTGCTCGAACTCGCAGGCGGGAATTCCAGCACCCATGGCAAGCCTTACGCAGAATGAAAAGCGGGCCGCCCAGAATGCAACTGGACGGCCCGCTCTGTTTTAGAAAAGTCGCTCTGCGATTAGTCGCCCGCAACCACGTCCTTCTCTTCCTGATGCCGATTAATCGGGCTCGCCGCATTATTCGAAGCCGGCCGAATTGCATCCAACCGAACCAGACCATCCACCGGCTTCTCACCCAGCACATGCTCGCGATAAAGCTTGGCCATCTTCGCGTTCTCCGCGTCGGCCTTCACCTTGTCCGCCGTAGTCACTGCGCGGGCGCGGAGCTTTTCTTCGCGGGCGTTCTTGGCAATGCCCAAATTATCCAGCGTGTGGTTGGCTTCCGAGTTCACATGCTCCATGTTCAGGTTCAGCGTGTGCCCTACTTCCGTCATGCCCACTTTCTTGCCGCCGGCGAAGATCTCATGCCGCCCGTGCTCCTCATACCACTTGGTGAGCGTAGCCGTCATGTGCATCTTCTCAATAATGTTCCGCCAGCCCACGCCCGTGTTGTACGCGCAGAAGCTGATCTCGCCTTCCTGCGTCGCATACGGAATAATGCACTGCTCCGTGCGCCGGAAGTCGTAGTTGAACAAGTCCTGGAACCACATGCCTGCAATGAACAGGAAGTTCCACCGATCCGCGCGCCGCTTCTCAATATCCGCCAGCGTACGGTCGCCCTTCACGCTGCCGTAATCCTTACCGGTCGCGTTGAAAGTCTTGTCCATCTTCTTCATCATGTCCGTGATCTTGAAGTGCGTCGGAGCCTGGAACGGATCGTAATTCCGCAGCAGCGCCAACCCAAATCCAATCACTGAAAGCCACTTGCCGCGGGCCGCGTCGTTCACCTTCGCCAGGTCCTTGGCAACCTTGCCCATGTCCAGGAACGCCGTAACAGGCGCAGCTTCCTTCGTTTCCTTGTCAATCATCAGAGCCATGCCGATCCCGCAATTCGGGTGGCATCCGCAGCTCAACTGGCCCCACTCCGCCGTCGGTCCATGAATCAAATCGGCCCAGTCACTGAAGGTGCTCATAAAGCTGATCGGGAACCAATCCCGCTCCGGCTCGCCCAATCCCACCTGGTTCTTCACGTCGTGTGCCATGTGGCTCAGCGTGTACCGCTGCGCAATCCGGCGCTCTTCGCTAATGTCCTCGTCACGGCCCGTAAAGCTAACCGGCTGGAAGCTGAGGAAGCTGATCTTCTTCGGATTATCCAGCGCAAACTCGATAATGCGCCCAACCTGCTCGTTGTTGATCCCGTTGATGATCGTCGTCACCGGCACAATATCCACGCCGGCTTCGTGCAGATTGTTAATCGCCTGCAGCTTCACGTCAAACAGGTTGCCCACCTTGCGATGGCTGTTGGCCGCGTTGCCAATCCCGTCAAACTGGAGATACACATACCGCAAGCCAGCCTCAGCAGCCGCGCGGCAAAGTTCCTTGCTCTTCGCAAACTCAATGCCATTCGACGCAGCCTGCACGCTGTTGTACCCAACCTTGCGGCTGTACGCCACAGCATCCAGGAAGTAAGGCGAAAGCGTCGGCTCGCCACCACTGAACTGCACGCTCATCTGCCGCTTCGGCTTGATCGTGATGGCGTTGTCCAGCATGGTCTTGATCTCGTCCCACGTCAGTTCGTGGACGAACCCAACCTGGTTCGCATCCATAAAGCACGGATCGCACATCATGTTGCAGCGGTTGGTCAAATCAATCGTCAGCACCGAGCCGCGCCCGTGGGTCACAGTCGATGTGCCGTGATGGTGCAGTTTCTCGTCGCCCTTGCCGTGCGCGCGCATATCGCGTCCGGGAAAGCTCTCTTCCAGATGCTTGAAGAACTTGGTGTCGATCGACATCACGTCTTCAAAATGTCCGTGCTTCGGGCAATCCTTGATCATCAGGATCTTGCCGTCGCGCTCAATAATCTGCGCCTTGATCTCGCCAACCTTTTCGTTCAGCAGAACTTCATGGGGCAGCTTGCCATCCAGAATCTGCTTGCGAATCTCCGGCACGCACTTCGGACAAAGCGAGTCCGTGGTCCGCGGCCAACCCAGCGGCGGCTTTTCCTTCTGCCAGCTCTTCTGCAGCGGCTTGTCGCTCCACTTGGGGATGAATCCAGCGTTCGGGCTAATCCGGTTCAACCGGTCGTATACAACCCACGCACCCTTCGCTGCATAAACTGCGACCTTCTCGGCGTACTTAATAGCTTTTGCCATTAGTTGCTCTCTCCTCAAGTAGAAAATAGTTGCTGGTCTAGATGTTGCTCAAAACTCTTATACGGCTCAAATCATTGAATCTCCAGCGGAAACCCGGAGCCTGAAAACGCAATATCAGGTTAACCGGCCTCTCCGGTCAACCCAATCCCGATGCAGCGAACGGCAGAATCCCACCCTGAACGGTCAATTCAGCCCACCGAACGGGTAGCCCAAACCCCATCAGCCCCTTCCCCCGGCCAGCAAAATAGCAAAGGCTGGTGAGAACTCGGTTGCCAGGTTGAAGCCGGACCCCCGGAGAAGAAACCCTTTATCAGGCGAACACATGATTTGATCAAAATGAATATCCCCAGAGGATGCCCTCCACGGGAATGGAGATCCTCCTGCCACGGCATAACCCTCTAACCCGCGGCGGAGCAATAGCAAGCGGCCAACCGCACGCATACAAACAAAACCGTCCCGCAATTGTCACAATCCATTTCGCAGCCGGACATCCACAGTGCATATCGCGCGCATGGGATACACCGCCGGGATATGGAGGAGAACTATGTATTCCGTCCGGACGCCGTCAGCTAAGACCCCGTTTCGCCCATTCCGCGCCACCGTTACCACCACCACGCGCCGCAATCGATCCCGCTCCCTGCGCCCTGCGTCAGCCTTCCTCCTTGCACTCGGCGTTGCCTGCACATCGGTTGCAACCGCGCAGACCGCCCACTTCATCGATGCGGAGGCAGTCATTCGCGGCGGGCTCGAAAACCCGGCTGGAGTTGTCGTAGATGCCGCCGGCAAGATTTACTTTGCCGTGAGTGCCACCAATCAGGTTCTGCTTGAAACCCCCTCCGTGAATGGCTACATGGAAACAACCATCGGCAGCGGGCTCAATCAGCCGCAGGGCATCGCAATCGACGCGCAGGGCAATCTCTACATCGCCGACACAAACAACCACCGGGTCCTCAAGGAAACCCCTTCCGGAGGTGTCTACACGCAAAGTATCGTCGCCAGTGGTTTCGAGGCCCCGGTGGGCGTCGCGGTCGATGCGAGCGGCAATTTGTTTATCACGGATAGCGACTTGAATGTCGTGTTCAAGGAGACGGTTTCGGGATCAACCTATGTAAAAAGTACCGTCGTCAGCGGCCTCAGTGGCCCTTTCGGCATCGCGGTGGATGGCAGCGGCAACCTCTACCTGTGCGACACGGGCAATGAGCGTGCCCTGAAAGAGACCCGTTCTGGCAGTTCATACATCCAGTCCACCATCGGGAGCGGCTTCCGGAATCCTGGCGGAATTGCTGTCGACCTCAGCGGCAATGTCTACATTGCGGATGGAGCATCGTCTTCCGTATTTAAGGAGACGCTCTCAGGATCAACATATTCGCAAAGCACTCTCCCCGTAGTCAGCTATTTGTCCGGTCCAAACGGACTCGCCGTAGACTCCGGCGGCAATGTCTACATCACGGACGAGCAAGGTCTCGCATCCAGTGCACAAGGTCAGTTGTTCAAAGAAATGCCTGACGGAGCCAACTTTGGCTCGGTCAGCGTTGCAAACACCAGCCCGGAAATCAGCCTGTTGTTCAAGTTCGACACCGGCGGCGTGCTCGGCAACGTGAACGTAGTCACACAAGGTGCGGAGAATCTGGATTTCATTAGCAATGGAGGATTGACCTGCATCCCGACATTCTCCTACACCGCGGGCCAGACCTGTGCCACCACTGTCACTCTTTCCCCAACCGTTCCCGGGTTTCGTTATGGCGCCGTCAACCTTGTAGACAACTCGGGCAACACCTTTGCCACGGGCTATGTCTACGGCAATGGCGTGGGTCCCCAGGCTAATTTCAAAGCCAGCGGCGTATCCAGCACACAAAAGGTCGTCCCCTTTTCCTCCGCCGGCGAGTCCTCACCCTACGCCATCGCGGTCGACACAACTGGCAGCGTCTACATTGCCGACTCCAACAACAACCGCGTTTTGAAAGAGACACTCTCGGGCGGCGCCTATACCGAGTCTGAAATCGGCAGCGGCCTCAATTCTCCCGCGCAGATAGCGATCGATGGGAGTGGAAATGTCTACATCGCCGACAGCGGAAACGGCCGCGTCGTCAAAGAGACTCTCAACGCAGGCGTCTACTCCCAGACCGTGGTGAACAGCGGCTACTCGTCTCCCAATGGCGTCGCTGTTGACGGAGACGGAAATGTCTATGTCGCGGACACCCTCAATGATCGTGTCCTCAAGTTGACCCTTATTGGGAACTCCTATACTCAGGCCGTTCTTCCCGCCAGCGGACTCTCCACCGTCTTCGGCCTGGCAGTCGACGGCGCAGGCAACGTCTATATCGCCGATACCGGAAACGACCGCGTCGTGAAGGAGACTCCCTCCGGAACTTCCTACACGCAGAGTGTTGTGGCCAGCGGGCTCAACGATCCCTTCGGCGTTGCCGTCGATGGATTCGGCGATGTCTTCATCTCGCAGTTCTACGCAAGTTACATCAGGGAAGAACAGCCGGCGGCAGCGGGACAGTACTCCGAAACGGTGCCGCCCACTACCGGCCTCAATGCACCCTATGGCATCGCCGTCGACGGCCTCGGGAACGTCTACGTATCAGACGTGGGCAACGAGCAGGTCTACAAAGAGGACTACGCGGACGCACCGTCAATCACCTTCGATTCCACCAATGTCGGATCTACAAGCGCCGACACGCCCATCTACGTTGAGCTCTTCAATATTGGCAATGCACCCATGTATTTCCCCGTTCCCGCTACTGGAACCAACCCCGGTGTGTCGTCGAATTTCACACTGAACCCCAGCGCGCCCTTCTCCTGCCCCCTGGTTCCGGCGGGCGCAATGGCCGCGGGCATGCTCAATGCAAATAGTTCATGCTCGTTGGCCGTCGGCTTCTCTCCCACTGCCCCTGGCACCCTGACCGGATCAATCGCGGTCACGGATGACTCCCTCAATGCCGGGAGCCCTGGATACGCGACGCAAAGCATTTTGCTCTCCGGCATTGGCATCGGACCGCAGGCCATCACCTTCCCGCCGCCAGCTTCACCGGTCGATAACGGCGTCCCACCCATCACACTTT
>Ga0302267_10007709_pt1 | contig 10470 bp, 10 predicted proteins | sample III_Bog_E1_3_FD_194555 | JGI IMG/M metagenome (GOLD analysis project Ga0302267, IMG submission 194555) | Peat permafrost microbial communities from Stordalen Mire near Abisko, Sweden - III_Bog_E1_3 | ecosystem: Environmental > Terrestrial > Soil > Wetlands > Peat | place: Sweden: Abisko... | reverse complement strand
AAGTGATACCGACACTCGAAGAACTCGGCATCGGCTTCGTTACTTACAGTCCGCTGGGCAAAGGTTTTCTCACGGGCGCGATGAACGAGAACACCAAACTCGACAGCACCGACTTCCGCAGCACGCTCCCGCGCTTCACGCCGGAAGCGATGAAGGCGAATCAGGCACTGATCGATTTGATTGGCACGATTGCAAAACGGAAGAAAGCGACCGTTGCTCAAATCGCACTCGCGTGGTTGTTGGCGCAAAAGCCGTGGATTGTTCCCATTCCCGGCACGACGAAGCTGAATCGTTTGGATGAAAACATCGGAGCGGTTTCCGTTGAACTAACGCCGGACGATCTCCGTGAAATCGAAAGTGCTGCGTCCAAAATCACGGTGCAAGGTGCGCGCTATCCTGAAAAGTTGGAGCAATTGACTGGTCGTTGAACGAAGAAAATATTCTCCGGACAAAATGAACAACCCGCACAGCTTTCGCCGTGCGGGTTGTTTCGCTTGATGGCTGTTCACGGATGCGGGGTCGCGGGCGGCGGCGTGGGCGGCGGCGGGCTGGCGTGGCTGGCCGAGGTGTCAACGATGATTCGTGCATTGTTGTAGTCGCTCACGAATTTGGCGTTGGTGGCTTGGAACTGCCCAATCAGGCCGTCGAGAATTTCCGACAGCGTTTCGTCCGCCGCGTCAAACTCGTCGCTCAATGCCTGCGTCACCGTTGCGCCCGCCACGATGTTGTCGCGCGGTTTGGTGACGATAGCTTTGTAGCCGTCAATGACCGCCTGCAAGGCGGTGAGTTTGGCCGCCGTGATGCCATAAGCACCGAGGCTGGCGAGGTTGGTGTTCGCAAGGTCGTGGATGTTCTGGCAATCCTTGATGGCATCCGCGTCCCGTTCGCCGGTCAGGTCGGAAACGGTAAAATCCGTTTCGTTGGCCAGCGTGTTGTTCTTGTTTTTGACAGCGTAGGCGTGAACCGCCGAGGCGATTGTCTGCGCTGCCGTTGCCATCGCCGCCTTGGACGCTTTTTTGTCCTGCGCGATGCCGGTGGAATCCGTCACTGGGAAAGTTCCAAGGTCTGGATTCTGGCTACATGGCTGGTGAAGTCCGTGTATCCATCCGCAAAAGCCTGCAACGATTGCCAGACGGAGTTGTTGGCATCGAGCACGCTCTTGGTCGCTAGATACATGGCCAGCTTGTTTTGCTGTTTGGTAGTCATAGCATTTCGAGCTTGAACCTGCCACCACGGTTTTCTTATCAATATTTGCCATTTTCGGGGTGAAAATTGGCAATAACAGGGTTTTTTGGCGGATTTGGCGACTTTCAGCGGTCATAAACCGATTTGCAGACGCGATAAACCAATTGGAGATGGTCAAAAGTCGACCGCACGAAGCCATTTGGCGACCGGCAGATGTCATTTTCCAGTTGGCAGATGCCATTTTCCGACTGACAGCAGGCATTTGACGACCGGCAGCAGTCATTTTTCAACTGACAGATGCAATCCGGCGACTGACAAACGCGATCTTTTGACCGGCAGATTGCATCCGTCCACCGGCAGTTTCAATCCGGCCACAGGCGAGAGAATCCAGTTTCCAGCAAGATTGCCTTCGACCGCGAACCACGCGAAATACGCGAACTGAAAAATGACTTTCGCGTGGTTCGGGTATTTCGCGGTCAAGCTCCAGCTTGTTTCTCCGCGTGGTTGGCCAGTTGTTTCTCGCCACAAAAGCCATTTTATTATCACGCGCCGCAACACTTCTTGTATTTCTTTCCGCTGCCGCAGGGACATGGATCGTTGCGCCCGGTTTTGGGCGGAGCCAGGTAAGGTTGCGGTTCCTGTCCAAAGGTGAGGTCATCCAAAATCTCGCGTAGATCGGAATTCTCTTTTTCGAGGGCGTGAAGCTCGTCTGTCTTGCCGGCGATCTCCCCGCTCATTTTGGCCAGACGGTTCGGCTTGCGCGGATGTTCACGCTGCGTTTTCAATTTGAAATGAATCTGCACGTCCTCCAAATCACCATTCACCGATTCGTCCACCCGACCCGATGCGAAGGCGCGCTCGATGACGGGCATTGCCTCGACTGCCCGCAAATCCCAAAGTGCTGAAATCACAAATGTGTTCACTGTTTCCGGCTGATCGGCAATTTTCTCCAACTGCTTGGCCAGACGCGCCACGCACTCGGCGCGCAATTCCGGATGCGCCTGACCGATGTGGCCGAGGGCATCTGCCGCCGTCACGCGCGCCCATTCACCACGCGTCGAGTCGGCCAGAAAACTTGCAATTGGCTCAATGGCCGGTGCTCCAATGAGTGCCAGCGCTTCGGGCAGGTCAGACATAACCCAATCATCGGAATCATCGGCTCGCTGAAACAACGTGAGCAGCGGCGCGATGGCTTCCGGCGCGCGTAATTGGCCCAGAGCACGCCACGCGTGAACCGGAGCCCAGACCAACTTGCTTTTTTGCGGGCCATCGTTCAGTGCTTCATCGGTGGCCATGCGAATCAATTCCGGCACGGCATCCGCAAAAAGGCCAAGGGCGGCGTAATCCCGCGATTCATTGCGACGCGGCTCGCCAAGTGAAAGCAGCCGATTCACCGGCGACGCGTAGGAGTTTGCGGCGGTTGTGGCGAGGTCGGACATTCGCGTGGTTCGGGTATTTCGCGGTCAAGCTCCAGCTTGTTTCTTCGCGTGGTCGGAAAGTTGTTTTTCCAGTTCGGCGATGCGTTGCTCGATTTCCTTGCGGTCGGCACGGTGTTCGTCCATTTCCATTTTCGGGAACATGGACTCCGCGTAATACGGCAGATGGCCGGAGGTTTTATACATCTTCTCCTTGGCCAGATGCGGTGTGCGGACGCGGACGTAGCCGGCGGCGAATTCGGTTTCCTTGGCCAGCTTCTCCAGTTCCTCGACGAGCACCGTGCCCTTGGGCAGCCACAGCGGCATGCCCGGCCCGACAAATTCCGTGTCAATCGCGAACAGCCCCATCTCCGCGCCGATCTTGCGGTGATCGCGGCGCTTGGCCTCCTCGAGCATCTTGAAATACTCGTCGAGCGCGGTCTTGTTCTTGAACGCCGTGCCGTAGATGCGCTGGAGCTGCGGGCCTTTTTCGTCGCCCTTGTAGTAGGCGGCGGCCACGCTGGTGAGCTTGAACGCGCCGATGTTGCCCGTGCGCATCACATGCGGCCCGGCGCACAGGTCAATAAAATCGCCGTTCTTGAAATAGGAAATCGCCTCGCCCTCGGGAATGGCCTCCAGGTTGCCGAGCTTGAATTTGCTCACATTGCCCGGCCGTTCGCCCAGGCCGCCGAGCCGGCCGCTCTCGGAATCTTTGATGGCCTGCTCGCGCGAGACGACGATTTTCTCGAACGGATGGTTGGCCTTGATTTCCTTTTTCATCTCGGCCTCGATCTTCTCGAAATCCTCCGGCGAGATGCGGTGCGACAAATCCACGTCGTAATAAAATCCGTTTTCCACTGGCGGCCCGGCGGCGAACTGCGCTTCGGGCCAGAGCCGGAGAATCGCGGTAGCCATGACGTGCGCAGCGGAATGGCGGATGCGCTCCAGCTCGGTCATCTTCGCGCGGTCGTCCAAAGTTTTGCGTTCGGGATTCGGCGCGGCGGGCGCCGGTTGTTGTTCAGCAGACATAAGGAAAAGATTAACAACGAAGGCGCAAAGACGCGAAGAAGAAATTCAGTTCCAAACTTTGCGCCTTTGCGCCTTCGTTGTTAAAAAAACCGCCGGCTCACGCGCGCGGCCGGGCCTGGAGATCGTGAACCTGCTGCATCACCTCGAAGTTGACGATGATGTGCTGCGGCACGGGCTGGCGGGCGACGACGCGCGGCCGGGCCGGTTCGGAATAGAGCGCCGCGCGGATTTTTTCCAGTTCGCCACGGTCCAGCCAGACGCCCTGGCACTTCGGGCAGCAATCCATGATGACGCCGGAACCGAGGCTGTAGAGCTTTTTCTCCAGCGTGACGGCGTCGCACTTCGGGCATTCGCGGATGTCCTCGTCCTGCACGCGCACAGCCGGGTCATGGGCAGGTGGGCAATTTTTGCGTCAGGATCGGGATGCTCGCGGTTGACCTTGGCGAGTTCGCGGTGGTCGAACCAGATGCCGCCGCAGCCGCCGTCGCAGCCGTCGCAGCCGTCGAGCGTGACGGTGCCGGTCTTGAACCGGCGCAGCGGGCGTTGGCAGGCGGGACAGTTCACCTTGGTCAGCGGTTTTTGTGGTCGCCGTGGCAGACCATGTCAATCACCACGGTGCTGGCGAGAATCAGCACATCGTCCTCGCCCTCGGCGATGTCCACGCCGTAGGTGTCGGCAAAAGTGAACCACCGCTTGGAGACTTCGGCCACCTGTTCGGTGCCGCGCGTGAAGGTGTATTCCATATCAGTAAAACTGCCCTGCGCCTCGATGTCGTCCGGGCCGGGCACGTCCACGGTGAAGGCGCAGCGGAACAGCGTGAATAGATGTTTCTTCACGACGGCGGCGAGCTGGCCGTCGCGGTAAATCTCGTAGGTCGGCCCCCACGACAGCAGTTTTTGCTGGATGAAGGCGAGCTCCTTGCCGTTCATGTCCTGAAACGAAAGCTTCTGGCCGATGGTGAACACCTTGCCGTCCACGAAAAACACGTCCTCGTCCGCCTCGTTTTTGATGGTGAAATCGTCGCCGAAACAAAACAGCTTTTGCCTCATCAGATAGCGCATGAAAAAAGTCTAGCCCCAAAGGCGCCCGGAAACGAAGAAGAAAAACGCGGCGGCCAGTCCGGCCGCCGCGAGGTGAAACGAAATTTATTTCAGAAGCCGGGAATTTTTTTAATCTCATTCACCGCGCCACTGGCCTTGCTGAAGCCGGGCACATATTTGTCGGTGATGGTCGTGATGAGCTGCTTCTGGTTGTCAGTGAGCTTCGCGCTGGTCGCGACATTTTTCAGCGACGGCACAGCGTCCTTGATCTTCCCGGCGCGCAGCGAAGTAACGATGGTAGCGACATCGCCCTGCGAACCGTCAAGCGTGGCGAAATTTTTCTGCACGACGTAGGCTGAGGCGAGGTTGCCCATCTGCTTGGCGAGGCCGAGCTGTTCCGGCGTCAGCTTGGCGGAGGACGCCAGCTTGAACGCGGACGCCAGCGCGGCGGAATCCTGCCCGCCCGTGAGCGATGACAAAGTGCTGTTGAGCTTGCTCGTGATGGCGGAGTTGCCGCCAGTGGCGGTGCCAAGGCTTTGCACCTTGCTGGTCAGCTCGGAAGCGATGCCGCCAAGCTGGCTGTCAGAACTGGCTTTGGCCGCATCCACAAACTTGGCGGCCACGTCCGCGTCGGCTTGCGCGAAAACAGTGGTGGTGAAACCGCCCAAGCTTGCGGCGGCGGTGATGACAATTAACAGGTTCACAAATGATTTTTTCATGTGCACAAATCATAATTGGCGCCGGAAATTTGGCAAGCCGTCTGGTATCGCAATGGCCGTAGTTGAAACTTTTCCGCCGGCTTGCTAGATTTTCCGCCTATGGGACGCCAATGGCTTCATGCCAAACGATTGGTCGCCGGCCTCAAAAAGGGTCGCACGACCGGAAAACTGGTCCGCGAAATTTCCGTCGCCGCCAAAATGGGCGGCGCGGATCCCGCGATGAACGCCCGCCTGTTCACCGCCGTTGAAAAGGCCAAAAAAGACAGCGTGACCAAGGACGCCATCGAGCGTGCCATCCGCAAAGGCGCGGGCATCGGCGAGGAAAAACTCGTCATGGACCACATCGTCTATGAAGGCCGCGCGCCGCACAACGTGCCTGTCATTGTTGAGGTTTACACCGACAACGTGAACCGCACCGCGCCGGAGATCCGCGTGCTCTTCAAGAAGGGCCAGCTCGCCACCACCGGCAGCAACAAGTTTCTGTTCGACCACGTCGGCCTCGTCGAGGCGCATCATCCCGATGCGAACATTGACCGCGAAACCGCCGCCATCGAGGCCGGCGCGAACGAGGTCGAAACGCTGACGCACGCGGAGAACGATGACATACTCGAAGCGGGGTCCGGCGCAAAATTCATCTGTGAGCGCACGGCGGTGGCCGCCGTATCAAAATGGCTTTCGGCCAATGGCTGGACGGTGGTGACGAGCGAAATCGGCTATGTGCCCAAACAGTTTCCCGAACTCACCGAGGCGCAGCACGCCGAGGTCGGCGAATTTTTGCAGACGCTGGATGACCACGACGACGTCCACCGCGTCTGGGCGGCGGTGAAATAAGCGATAGGTTTCTAAGCCGCGTTCGCGCGAACGCGGCGTTTCCTTTACCGTTTCACCGGTGGCAAATCCACCTTGCGCACGTCTTTCATCGCGTGGTCAGCGGACAGATTTTCACCGGTCCATAGTTTTTGCGAAGTCCATTTTGCCGGCGGCGAGCTCCAAAATTCATCCGTCGGCGGCAGGCCCAGCGGCAGCAGACCGGCGCTGCACAAATACAAACTGCCGGTGGAAATATAGCTTTCACCCAGTGCCGGCTGGTGGCCGCAGAAGCCGATTTGCAGCCAGCCATCCGCGTCAAAGGTTCCCGGCGCTTCGACCATTTTGCGGATGACGGCCGTCAACGCACAGCGCACTTGCGCAGGCTTGATCTTCTCCGGCAGTTCGCGCCGCAGCGCCCCCAGCGCCAGCGTTTGAAACGCGCCGAAACGATATGTCGTCGAACGGCCAAGCGAGGGAAAAGTCCCGTCCGGCGCGATGAGTCGCTCCTGAATCTCGGCATACCGTTTTGCCCGTTGCAAAACTATTGCCAGCGGCGCGGCAAACTGGGCATCGTGTTTCGCCAATGTTTGCAGCACATCTACCAGCATTGGCTGGATGACAAAACTGTTATAATAATCGAAGTGAAAAAAATCGCCGTCGCCGTAAGCGCCGTCGCCGCAATACCAGCCGAGCATTTTGCGCACGCAATCTTCCAGCCGTTCCGGCAGCGCCGGCTCGCCCAGTTCCAGCAGCGCCGCCTCGACCATCGCGGCGAACATTACCCAGTTGTTGCCGGTCGGCGTCGGGATTTGGCGCGTGGATTTCAACGCCGCGACGACCTGTTTTTTTACGCGCGGATCCAGCGGCTCCCACAAAACTTTCGGCGCACGCAAAATTCCTTGAGCCAAAAACGCCGCGTCCACCAGCGGCTGCCCGCCGGCGGTAAAATTCATGAAGTCCGGCGAGGCTGGATCCGTCGCGGCATCCAGCGACGATTGCGCGAGCCGTAAAAAGTCCTGCTGCAATTCCAACTCGCCATCCGGCAGGTTTTCCAGCGCCAGCCACGGCGCTACGCCGCAGAGCAGCCGGCCAAACGCCTCCAAGTGCGAGTAATTTGCCCGCTGCGCGCCGGGCTGCTTTTCCACCGGCATTTTCTTTTTCAGCTCGCGCCGGGACAAATTTCCCAATACCGGCCGCGCAATTTTTCCCGTGACGGAAACCCAGTATTGCCGGTCATCAGCGGCGGTGGAAATCGCCGCCGGGGTTTCGGCCGTCACGCGCAGCGGCAAACCGCTCGCGCCCAGCACGCCGAGCGCGGCGGCGGACTTGAAGAATTCACGCCGGGTTTTCATTTTACTCGTCGCCGTTGCCGCCGCCGTTTTTCTTTTCCCAACTGCGCCGCGCTTTTTCCGGCAGACTTGTGTCCACCTTGGCGTAATAAGTTTCTTCACCAAAAAGTTTGTTGGCCGCGTGTTCCAGTTCCAGCGACGGCGCGACGCCAAACCGTTCGTGCGTGCCGACAAAAACCGTTTCGCCTTCCGGCCGCATGAAACACAGGAACAACGGGCATTTTCCCGCGTGCGCGGCAACGAGTTCTTGCACTTTCGTCATGTCTTCCGGCTGCAAGTGCGCCGCGTGCAGGCGCAGGTGAACCTGCTTCGTATATTTTTTAGGCGCGTCCATGAGCGGCAAGATTTCCTGCGGAAAAATCTTCGGCTTATCTTCGCCGGTGCTAACCTCGCCGATGACGAGGATGGCCTTGTTCGCTTCGAGTAGTGGACGGAACTTGTCGTAGTCGTTCATCACGAGCAACTGCACCGAGCCTTCCAAATCCTCCAGCGTCACCATCGAATACGGCTTGCCGGATTTTTTGGAAACGCCGTGGCTCACCGCCGCGATCATGCCGCCAATGCGCGTCAGGCTGCGGTTCGGCAGCTCGGCGAGCTTGGCGGTGTTGGTCAGCGAATATTTTTCCAGCAGCGGCACCAGCGGCGTCAGCGGATGACCGGTGACGTAAAAGCCGAGCAGTTCCTTTTCGTGCGCGAGCAGTTCGTGCTGCGGCCATTCAGGCAGATTGCTTTCGCGTTCCGGCATCGGTGCCGATTTTTCTTCGAGCGCGCCGAAGAGCGAGCTTTGGCCTTTTTGTTTATCCGAAAGAATGCTCGCCGCGCGGGAAAGCGTGCGCTCGATTTGCGCAAACAGAGTCGCGCGCGTCTGGCCGAACGAATCGCACGCGCCGGTTTTGATCAATGCCTCCAACGGTTTTCGCGTGAGCGTGCGCCCGTCCACGCGCTCGCAGAGTTCGGAAAGGGTCTTGAATTTCCCGCTGTCATTCCGCGCCTTCAGGATGGTTTCCACGGCGGCTTCGCCCACGCCCTTGATCGCGGCCATGCCGAAGCGGATGGCCTTGCCCTCGCGCGCCGGCGCAAAAAACACGCCGCTTTCGTTCACGTCCGGGCCGAGCACCTCGATGTCGAACTCGCGCGCCTCGGCGATATATTCGGCGAGCTTGTCCGTGTTCGCCATGTCGTTCGTCATCATGGCGCAGAAGAATTCCACCGGATAATTCGCCTTCAGATACGCGGTCTGATACGCGACGACGGCATACGCGGCTGCGTGCGACTTGTTGAAACCGTAGCCGGCGAATTTTTCCAGCAAGTCAAAAATCTGATTCGCCTTGATCTTCGGAATCTGGTTTTTCTCGTGGCAACCCTTGACGAAATCTTCGCGCTGCTTGGCCATTTCCTCGACCTTCTTCTTGCCCATCGCGCGCCGCAGCAAGTCCGCCTTGCCGAGCGAATAGCCGGCGAGCAACTGCGTCGCCTGCATAACCTGCTCCTGATAAATCAGGATGCCGTAGGTCTCCTTGGAAATGGATTCGAGCAGCGGATGCTCGTATTTGATCTCAATTTCGCCGTGGCGACGCTTGATGAAATCCGGAATCAGGTCCATCGGGCCAGGACGATACAGCGCCACCAGCGCCGTGATGTGCTCGACTGAGCTGATCTGGAATTTTTTGCACAGGTCGCGCATCCCGCCGGATTCCAATTGGAACACGCCGAGCGTTTCCGCACGGTTCAGCAGGTCGTAAGTTTTTTTATCGTCGAGCGGCAACTGGTCAATATTGATTTCCACGCCGTGCGTTTGCTTGACCATCTCGCAGGTGTTGCGAATGACGGTCAAAGTTTTCAGCCCGAGAAAATCCATCTTCAGCAAGCCAAGATCGCCGACCGGGCCCATCGCGTATTGCGTAACGATGCCGCCGTGTTCGTCCAGCTTGAGCGGCAGCAGGTTTACCAGCGGCTGGTCGCCGATGACGACGCCGGCGGCATGAACACTGGCGTTACGCGTGAGGTCTTCAAGGATGAGCGCGGTGTCCACGAGTTCACGCGTGACGTCCTCGTTCTCGTAAGCCTCCTTGAATTCCGGCGACTGCTTGAGCGCCTTCGTCAGATCCATTTTCAGATCGAACGGAATCATCTTCGCCAGCCGGTCGCAATCACCATACGGCAAACCCATCACACGGCCGACATCGCGCACGACACTTTTCGCGCCCATCGTGCCGAAGGTGATGATTTGCGCGACGGAATCTTTTCCGTATTTTTGGCGCACATATTCGATGACGTCCGCGCGGCGGTCGTCGGCAAAATCAATGTCGATATCCGGCGGATTCACGCGTTCGGGATTTAGAAAACGTTCGAACAGCAGGCCGTAACGAATCGGATCCACGTTCGCGATTTCCAAAAGATAAGTGACGAGCGAACCGGCGGCGCTTCCACGCGCGACGCAGGAAATTCCCACGCTGCGACCGTAGCGAATAAAATCGCCGACGATGAGAAAGTAAGAAATGAAACCAGTCTTTTCGATGACTTCCATTTCGACTTTCAAGCGGTCAATGACCGTTTTAATGGCGGCAGTGACAAGAGGATTGTCGAATGCGAGATTTTTTTCCTCGCTGGCAACGAGCGTCGGCAGGCGCTTCGGATCATCAACGCCCGTCACAATAAATTCATTTCCGACCGCCTTCGCGTGAATTGTGTAGCGAGTGAAAAGCCCTTCGGCGAGCCACTGCCGTAAAAATCCTTCGCGCGTGAAATGTTCCGGCGGATGAAACACCGGGTAATGTAAATCTTTCGTCGCCTTGGGAAATTTGATTTCCAGGTTGCACATTTCGGCGACTTCCCGCGTGTTCAAAACCGCCTCGGGCACCTCGGCGAAGCGCGCCTTCATCTCGTCCGCACTGCGCAAGTAAAACTGCTCCGGCACATAGCC
>Ga0302267_10007708_pt1 | contig 10471 bp, 3 predicted proteins | sample III_Bog_E1_3_FD_194555 | JGI IMG/M metagenome (GOLD analysis project Ga0302267, IMG submission 194555) | Peat permafrost microbial communities from Stordalen Mire near Abisko, Sweden - III_Bog_E1_3 | ecosystem: Environmental > Terrestrial > Soil > Wetlands > Peat | place: Sweden: Abisko... | reverse complement strand
GAAAGAAGAAAAAGGCTGCAAACAGAAATCCGGCTACGATCGACCCGATCGGGGTCTTTTGAGTGTGACCAAAGACCCACGTCTTCAAGTCGCCGGAGGTGACCCGGAGGTTCAGTTTTTGGAGCTGCGGCCGGGTCGCTTGCGCCGGGATGCCCACCACATATGCCTTGTACGAAGTTCCGAAGAGCCGAACCTGGAGACGATTGACGATCGCATTGAGTCTTCCGGGTGCAAGAGGAGGAAGGTCGATGACCACGTCCTTCACCCACCCGTCCACGCCGAGCCGGTGCGACCTGGTGGTGGCCTGGCTGAGAGCCGGATCGATGGCCTGGATCTCATCGAGAGTGACAGTAGGCGGCGGCTCGGAGATGATCATGGTCCGGGCGCCATCGGCATCCTGGTCAGAAAGGGCAATGGTTTGGATGTGATAGGGATAGGCCGCGCGAAACTGTTGCCATTCCTGTGAAGACAGGCACTTTGTCTGCGACAGAACGAGGAGCACGAGCAAGGCTCCGAGGGATGCACGCACGATGGCTCTCATACGCTCTCCTTGGAAGGGGCTGGGTCTGGGCTGGCTTTGGACAAATACCGAAGGAAATCTACAGGTCAGGGTGATTCGTTCAATCAGATTGATTCGTTCAATTCCATTGCATGGGGAAACTGCTGACCTGAGGACGCCAGTCAACAAAGAGCGGATTGCATTGTCAAGCGCAACTCTCTTCCAATACACGATGAACCTGAAGGGGTGGTCATGCTGGGTGGAGCGGGTACTGGCCGGGCAGCAGTACGCTGAGCAAGGCGAGGCGGCTCGGGGTCTGCCGCTGCTGCGCTACATGGTGAAGAGGACTGGGCTGAGCCAGACGCAGTGACGCGGCTGATCGCCCGCTATGCGGCCAGCGGGCGAGCCCAGGTGTCGGTCTTTCGGCGGCGGCGTTTCTTCGAACTCAAAACGCGAGCCGGCATCGAGTTGCCGACTGCCTCCGGCCACCCAGGGGAGGGCCAGGCAATGACTGTCCCTACCTTGACGCGCAGATGCCGAATACTCGTTGTACTGCCTCCATTCGCGCAATTGACAGGAGTTATTACGGTCGATTCAAGCCGAATCTTCAAGGGGTCTTTCAAAGCCTGCTTGTCTGCGATGGTATTTCGCTGAAACATATTCTCTGCTTTCTGGACAAGTTTGTGCGGCCCGAGCAGAATTCAGGGTTCCGGTGGTAGGCTTTTCGGTGACGGTTAGGCTGGACCTGCTGATGCGAACTTACCCTGGACATCTCGCCGCAATTGCAGTTGCAATCTCGCTTGGCGGGGCGTTGTCGGCTCAGCCTTCCGCTCCGAATGCTGCGACCATCCAGCATAGACAGGAAGAGGGTCTCTACAATCCCGTGGCCGATCCCAGAGCCATTGTCACGCTGGGTTCCGCGCGATTCACCGTGCTCACTCCCCAGTTGATCCGCATGGAGTGGTCAGCCGACGGAAAATTCGAGGATCATGCCTCGTTTGTCTTCCTGAATCGGCGGATGTCTGTACCGGAGTTCGAGAAATCCCTTTCGAAAGATGGACGCGACACACTAACGATCACGACTGGTGCGCTCACGCTCATCTACACGGCGATGCCGGATGGAAAACCGCTTCCCTACGGTTGTTGCGAGTTCTCAAAGGAAAACCTCCAAATTATCCTCACTGTTAATGGTAAGAGGGTAGTCTGGCGCCCAGGCGACACCGACCCCGAAAACCTGCAAGGCACCACCCGCACCCTGGATCAAGCGATGGGCGACAAGACACTGGAACCGCTGGGGCAGGGGCTGATCTCCCGCTCCGGCTGGGCGGTGGTGGACGATTCGACCCGGCCGCTCTTCGACTCGGCCAACTTCAGCTTTCGCGACGGGGAAAACAGCCCCTGGCCCTGGGTGATGGAGAGGCCCGAAGGCCGGCATCAGGACTTGTACTTCTTTGGCTACGGGCACGATTACCGCAAGGCGCTGAGCGACTACGTGCGAGTAGCCGGCCGCATCCCGCTGCCGCCGCGCTTCGCCTTCGGCGCGTGGTGGTCGCGCTACTGGGCCTATACCGACCAGGAGCTCGATGAACTGGTTCGCGGCTTCCGCGAAAGTGACACGCCACTGGATGTCTTCGTCATCGACATGGACTGGCATACGAGCCAGGATCAGCTCGAGGCCGCCGGTGAAGTGGACCAGTCCGGCGAGTCTCTGGGGTGGAGCGGCTATAGCTGGAACAAGCTGCTCTTTCCCGATCCCGATCAGTTCCTGGCCAAGCTTCATGCCGACGGGCTGAAGACGACGCTGAATCTGCATCCAGCCTCCGGTGTGCAGCCTTGGGAGACGGCCTATCCGGCCATGGCGCAGGCTATGGGCATTGATCCGGCGACCCGCAAATATATGCCCTTTGACATCACCGACAAGAAGTTCGCCACCAACTACATGAACCTGCTGCACCATCCGCTGGAAAAGCAGGGCATCGACTTCTGGTGGCTCGACTGGCAGCAGGAAGCGGATACGAAGTTGCCCGGCGTCAACCCCACATGGTGGCTGAACTACGTGCACTTCACCGATCAGCAGCGCGAGGGCAAGCGCCCCTTGCTCTTTCACCGCTGGGGCGGGCTGGGGAATCACCGCTATCAGATCGGCTTTTCTGGCGATGCCATCTCTGTCTGGGATTCGCTGGCATTTCAACCATGGTTCACAGCCACTGCAGCCAATGTGGGTTATGCCTATTGGAGCCACGACATCGGCGGTCACCTGCCCGGTTCTGTCGATCCGGAACTGTACACGCGTTGGGTGCAGTTTGGCGCTTTCAGCCCCATTCTGCGCACCCACACCACCAAGAATCCCGACAGCGAACGCCGCCCCTGGGCCTATCCCGAGCCCTATTCCTCGGTTCTGCGCTCCGCCTATCAACTCCGCTATGCGCTCGAGCCGTATCTCTATTCCGAGGCGCGCAAGACCTACGACACGGGAGTAGCCTTCCTGCATCCGCTCTACTACGACTGGCCCGAGGAAGATCAGGCTTATCGGAGCAAGAACGAGTATATGTTTGGTGATCAGGTGCTGGTCGCGCCCGTGATCGCGCCCGCCGATAAGGCTTCGGGACTGGCCACGGAGCAAGTCTGGCTGCCGCCGGGCGATTGGATGGAATGGCCCACAGGCAAGCATCTCCGCGGCGGCGTCATGGTGCAGCGCAGCTTCTCCATCGAGCAGATACCGGTCTACCTGCGTCCTGGCGCCATCATCCCCATGCAGCCGCCCATGCTCTACACCGGCGAAAAACCGGTGGATCCGCTGATCGTAAACATTTGGCCGCTGATTCCGGGCACAACGTCGAGTTATTCGCTCTATGAAGACTCCGGCGCGGGCGTCGAGTATCAAACGGGCGTCTTTGCGCGCACGCCAATCAAGGCGAAACAGAACGGCGACACGCTGCGAGTGGAGATCGAGCCGGTGCAGGGAAGTTACCCCGGAATGCCAAACCTGCGCGCATTGGAACTGCGACTGCCCGCCGATTGGCCGCCGGAACAGGTCACCGTGAATGGCGCGCCGATGAAGCACGCAAGTATCACCGGGAAAAGCGGGTGGCGTTTCGAGGGCAATACGCTGACCACTGTGATTCCCATTCCCAGCCGCAATGTGACCACCAAACTGACAGTCGAGGTGCGCCGCGCCTCTGGGCTCACCGCGCGCCGGGACGAGTTGGATGGATTTGCCGGTTCCATGGCTCGGCTGCGCGGCGCCTATGATGCCATGCACCAGACCTCACCCGTCTCCGATCCGCCCGACGCTCTGGTTGACGCCCTGCAAGCCGGAGACCGGCTCAGCTACCACCCGGAAAGCGCGCAGGAAGAGATGGCCCACTTCCGCCAGGCGCTGCCCCAGGCGCAGGCTGCCGTTGCCCGGATCGGTGCAGTTTTCGACAGCCAATTGGAAGACCACCTCCGTCGCTATTCCCCGGAAAGATGGCTGCCAGGGGGCATGAATATGCTGGTTTTGAAGGCTAGCCGCACCGGCGCCATGACCAGGGCACTCAAGCTGGCAGCGGAAGCGGGAAGATAGATTCCGCCTGATCCGCTTCGTAGTATTGCCGCAAGCATCGGGAGATTCGGGGCTTCCGTTTCGAGTATCGGTCAGAAGAATTTAGATGCAAAGCCGACTCTCCAGTACTGATTCAGCGATATCGTTTATAAGTAGTCGGTGCTATTGTTACGCGTCCGTGTAGTCCGTTTGGGACGCGGCATGATGGCAGGTTAATTCATCCCTCATTTGCAATATCTCCGCTCAATCGAATGGGATTGTCTGTTATCGCGTATGTGTGAGCCACGCGCTTGCTAGCAAGTTGTATCGTAACGAATCTGCGGCAGTGAGGCTGCCCAAATCGATTCAAGAAGTGGAAGAGCATCGTCGCAAACGGTTCCCAGTCACTTTCGGCGAATTGCGTTCTACGCGCAGCATTGCGCATCCGAGATCGCGGTGGCGCTCACCGGAAGCGAGAGACGGCAGCCGCTGAGTTCTCTCAGCATGTTAGTTGGTCGAGTAGGGCAGTTGGGTTCGCATCCAGGCGGCCCCGAAGGCGCGTAAGGCGATACGCGGAGAGAATCCGATATTCATTCCCCTGCCGCTCCCGAAGGTCAGGCTGCGGCAGCGCGGGCGTGATCTGCGTTGCTACAGCCTGACCTTCTCGTTGCGGTCTACTCCAGGTTGAGAGCGACAGTTGCAGTATGTTGCAGATTGCCGCTGGTCGCCGTAATCGTAATGTTGTAGCTCTGCGGAGGCTGAGCGAAGAAGCCGCTGTTTGAGCCGCACCCGCTCAGCAGAGCGCTCGCCGCACCGCCCGCGAGAAGCAGCACCACATAGAACATTTGCCGCAGCCTGCGCCCGCTTCTGCGCAGACCTCCAGCCCCGAACAACAGCAGCATCGCCAGCGCGAGCGGCACCATGCGGCGTCCCGCGGGCGGAGGCGGCATGTGCTGTGCTGCCGTCGGTGCCGCCGTCTGGATTGTCACTGTGATGGTCTGAGGGCCACCATTGGCCGCGATGCTTGACGGCGAGAAGGTGGCTGTTGCCCCCGGCGGCAGGCCGCTGACGGCAAAGTCTACCGTGCCCGCGTACGAGCCGTAGTCTGGCGCCACATTCACCTGGTAGGTGATGGTTTTTCCCGGAAGCACGGTCCCGCTGGCCGGTCCCGCGACTGTCAAGGTGAAGTCGAGAGGTGCGACGGTCACCAAGGTGCTCGACGTAGTGCTGCTGGTGGTGAAGTTTGTGTCGCCGCTGTAGGTTGCTGTGATGGTGTGCGTGAGGCCGGGGGCGAGCGCGGCGGTCGTGTAAGTGGCCGTACCGATATTGAGCGTGCCCGTATTGAGCAGCGTGCCTCCATCGTAGAAGGTCACCGTTCCTGTAGGCGCGCCGCTGGTTGTCGACGCCACCTGCGCGATGAGCGTGACGCTTTGCCCCAGCGTGATGGATGCGCTGCTGGGGCTGAGCGATGTTGTGGTTGGGGCTTGCGTGATGGTCAGCGTTCCATTCGCAATCGATTGCGTGTAGTCGGAGAGATTTGCGCCCGTCACTGCGGGAACAATGGCATACGTGCTCACCGGCGATAGAATCGTCGCGACGGTCGAGAAACTCTCAGTGAAGCTGTCGCCCGTCACCGCGCCCGTCACCGAGCCGGAGAAGGCAGGATTAGCCGCGCCGTACAGCCTCGCCACATTGTTGGCCGTAATCGTCAGCGTGGCCAGCCCGATGGTTAGCGTCCCGGTCGCCGAACCTTGATAGTTCGGATCGTTGACGGTGCCCACGACCGCATAGCTGCCGGCCGCAGTCGGTGCCGTTGCGCTGCCGCCATACGTGAAGGTCACATTGAGACCAGTAGGCGTGGTCGTTGCCGAGGCTGCCAGCGGTGAGCCGGAATAAGTCTGCGTCAGGCTGGCCAGGGCCACCGTCGCCGCGGCCTTGCTTGCCGCCACCGTCGCCGCCGCCGAGGTTGCGATTGCATAGTTGCCATCCGCCGCCTTGGTTGCCGTCACAGAGCAGGTGCCGGTGCCGCTGGTGATGGTCACTTTGGAGGACGCTACCGAGCAACTGCCCGACGCGCCAAAGGTCACCAAGCCCGTTCCGCTGCCGCCGCTGCTGCCCACTGTAAACGTCGCGTTATAGGGCTGCGCCATCGCAGGCACTCCCGTCACCGTCAGCGTCGCTTGCGCAGCCAGCGTCGCACCTACCGTCACTGCCGCCGAGGTTGCAGCGGCATAGTTGCCATCTGTCGCTTTGGTTGCCGTCACAGAGCAGGTGCCGCTGCCGCTGGTTATGGTCACCGTTGTGCCAGAGACTGCGCAACTGCCCGTCGTGCCAAAGGTCACCAAGCCCGTTCCGCTGCCGCCGCTGCTGCCCACTGTAAACGTCGCGCTATAGGCCTGCGCCATCGCCGGCACTCCTGTCACCGTCAGCGTCGCCTGCGTGGCCAGCGCCGCGTTCACAGTGGCCGCAGCCGAGGTTGCGACTGCATAGTTGGCATCTGCCGCTTTGGTTGCCGTCACCGAGCAGGTTCCACTGCCACTGGTGATGGTCACCGTCGTACCAGAGACTGAGCAACTGCCCGTCGCGCCAAAGGTGACCGAGCCAGTTCCGCTGCCGCCGCTGCTGCCTACCGTGAAAGTCGCGCCATAGGGCTGCGCCATCGCCGGCACTCCCGTCACCGTCAGCGTCGCCTGCGTGGCCAGCGCCGCGTTCACAGTGGCCGCAGCCGAGGTTGCGATTGCATAGTTGCCATCTGCCGCCTTGGTTGCTGTCACCGAGCAGGTGCCGCTGCCGCTGGTTATGGTCACCGTTGTGCCGGAGACCAAGCAACTGCCCGTCGTGCCGAAGGTCACCAAGCCCGTTCCGCTTCCGCCGCTGCTGCCCACCGTAAACGTCGCGCCATAAGCCTGCGCAGTCGCCGGTACCCCCGTCACCGTCAGTGTCGCCTGTGTGGCCAGTGTTATTGTCTGACCACCGGAGAGCGGGCCGCTGCTATCGCTGAAATTCCCGTCCGTATTGACAAAGTTCGCCTGCACCGTGTGCGGAGAGCCTGCCACCGACAATGTGCTCGTGGCCTGGCTGGTCGCCGTGCTGCTCGTGCTGTTCGCGGCGGTAAGCGCAACAGGCGTTCCAAAACTCACTCCATCCACCACGAACTGCACCGTGCCGGTTGGCGCAGCGGCAGAGCTGCTCACTGTTGCCGTGAAGGTGACCGGCTGACCGTAGGTCGAGGGGTTCAGGGATGATTCCGCCGTCGTCGTTGTCGTTGCGGCAACTGCCGACGCATCAAATACGCGCACCACCAATTCCTTGAGGCCGCTGGAGTTGTCCGAATCGTAAGCCCCGCTCGTTGCTAGTCCATTGGCTGGTTCGGCCATCATTACATACATGTCTGTGCCATTGGATGCGAGGCCGTTCACGGTCTCTCCTCCGGCGCCCAGAAAGATGGAATAGACCAGTCCGCTCGTAGTGAATTTTGTAAGGAATGCGGCTCCATCCGCGCAATTCGCAGGACAGCCCGGATAACTGCTGAGAAGCGGCGTGCCTGCCGGATTGCCCGCTACCGGAAAATCGCTGGTATCGGAAATCCCTGAGACCGCAAACTGCCCGCCAGTACCCAGTGCAATGCCGCTCATGATTAGAGATCCGTCAAAGCCATTCGAGGCTGCGCCTGCTGATATCGTGCTTCCATTCAAATAGGTCGAGTAGGTGAAGCTTCCGCCGTCAGCTGCGATAACAGTTACAAAGCCATCGCTCTGCTCGGTGCTGGTCGAGGAATCGTTAACTCCCGCCAGTTTGCTGGTGGTCTGGAAGGCGCCCGATGTGGTCTCAAAGTTAGTCGCTTCCGTGGTGCCGGCCACATAGGCCTGGCCCGAGGAATCGACCGCAATTGCCGCAACCCCGGTGTCAGGCGAATACGTGCCGCCGGGCGCGCTTCCCCCGAGATACGCAAGATAGGCGCCGTGTGTCCCTGCGGGATTCAACTCCAGCACCCAGACGTTGCTTACGTACTCGCTTTCTGCGCGGGTGACATGGGTCATGTCGAGGTTGGTCGTTATATTTTGATCGACGCCGGCATTTATAGTGTCGTGATCGCCAATGTCGCAATTCGCAGTCCCCGTGATGTAGGCGTCGCCGCTGGAATCGACCGCGATGGCCGTGCCATAAGTGAAAGGCGTTATGGAATTTGCCGAACCGATCACGGTGGAGTAAACCAGGGTCGCATTGCCAGCGGTGGGGGGAGCTATCTTGGCAGCGAACGCGTCTTCAAATCCGGCGCCGATGTTTTGCTGCGAGAAACTCCCCCAGATCGGACTACCGGCAATGGGGAAACCGCTCGTAGTGTGGACGTCGCCCTGCACGTCATTGACTCCGGTAATGTAGGCGTTGCTCGAGCCGTCGACAGCAATCGCTGAAATCGAGTCAACATCTCCTCCGCCGATAAACGTGGAGTAAACCAGACTGTCGCCGTTCTGGGAGAGCTCAGAGACAGTTCCCACGGTAACAAGGTAACCGCTCTGGTATCGTGAACCCGGTATCGTCGTTTGGAAGCCCTTCGTCGTAGGAAACGTGGAGTCGTCCGTCTGTCCTGCAACGAATGCGTTTCCGGTGGAATTGACCGCAATCGCAGCGAGTGAGCCCCCGTAAGAAGAAGTGGTGCCGGTACCGGCGATATAAGTCGAATAGATGATCGCGGTTCCGTCTGCGTTCAATGCCGTGACGAATCCAGCCGGGGTGCCGTTGCTGATGTAGTTACTGGGATAAGTGCTCTCATAAGGGGTGCCGGATGCGGCGCCGGTTGGATAGTTGGTCGCGGTTGTGGTGCCGCAGATGAAGGCCTCCCCGGCTGCGTCAACAGCGATGGACTTAAATGTGTCGTAGCCTCCTGCTGCATCTCCTCCCGATCCCACGTAGGTCGAATAGTGAACATTGGGTCCTACCGTTGGGTCGATCACCAATGGACGGCTATGATCGTATCTGCCCAACCGGAATCCAACCTTGCCGTCAGGCAGCAAGGCATAACTTGCGGATACCGGAACATGCTTGTTATCGACATCCTGATAGGCGACCGGCTTCAAGATACTGGCCGGGCCTGCGCTCGTCTCCAGAACCAGGTCCCCAACCGCGTTCAAGTGCATCCTGGATGCTCCCGAGTAAGTCATCTGGATTGGATCGGGATTCGCTCCCGCGGCCACGTGGAAGTCAAACTCCAGTTGTTTGCCGCTGGCCCGGTACACCAGGTCCACACCGGGATACACCTTGTCGCTGTGCACCTCCGAATAGGTGGGGATGCGCGTATGCCACTTCGAGGGATCATTGCCGATCAGATAGTTCACAATGCCGGGCAGTCGCTCGCCGCCCTCAATGACAGAGCTCTCCAGGGAGCCGGAAAGTCCCATGCGGACCACCGCATCGCGGCCATCTTTCTCCCCCGGTGTCCCGTTATGGTAGAGCAGGACCGTCTCGTGGCTGGTCAAAAAAGCCGTGTACCCCCCCGCCCGAGCCAGGAATCGAACCTTGCCATCGGTTTGACCCTGGTTCGTTTCGAAGTACAAAGGAACCCTGCTCGCGGCAAGGCTGGCAGAACTCGTGGATAGACCCTTTCCGGCCGCTGCGGACCGGCCATACGCCATGCCGGTCATTCCAAAGTTGGCGAGAAACACCGTCAAGACAAACAAAATCGACTTGCGAGTCATGCACCCTCACTCTCTCTGACCGGCGCCCAAGGGCTTGCCTCGGTCATTTGTCGCCGCTCGAACAAACTGCTTGCAAGCGCTAATTCACAGGATTGCCACAATGGCAACTGCCATTTGTGACACGAAACCGACTTTAGCATTCTCGGAAACACTGTTGACCGAAACCATGACCTCAAGCTGGCGCGACCATCAGGGAGTAACAGCCTTTGATGACGTCATAAAGTTCACACGGTTTCCGAAACCGCCTAGCGGGGCTACTAACAGCAACAAGGAAGAGCCGCACAATTGCTTGTTTAGCCTGGAACGGAAAAGCAGGAAATGCGCGTCTCCGTAACGCGGCACTCTAATCGGGGAACTGTCGCTTGCCAGGCACAAACGTCAACTGCGACCTCGATGACATTGTACACGTGTTCTGAAACCGTCTTCGAGCACTTTCTCCTGTTCTGTGAGGTGTGACAGTTTTGGGTTCCGTGCGCCTGCCTTTGCGGATGAAGTGCCGGGTCATGCGGCTGACCGGCGGCTCGTGATCGCCCGTCATAGGAGCTCTATCTGTGCACGCCGCCTCGTGCGCTATGCGAATACAGGCGTCATTGGCCCGTCGCCGGAATCTCCGGATCCGTGCGCGACAACTCCAAAACTGTCTTTCTCCCCAAGTTGAAGGTGGCAATTCCCCAAATCGCAGGAACCGGTTCTGGTCGATGCGAGCGACGTGCGGAAGCGGCTTGGTTCAAACGCCCATTTCGCCGGGGAAAC
>Ga0302267_10007691_pt1 | contig 10484 bp, 9 predicted proteins | sample III_Bog_E1_3_FD_194555 | JGI IMG/M metagenome (GOLD analysis project Ga0302267, IMG submission 194555) | Peat permafrost microbial communities from Stordalen Mire near Abisko, Sweden - III_Bog_E1_3 | ecosystem: Environmental > Terrestrial > Soil > Wetlands > Peat | place: Sweden: Abisko... | reverse complement strand
GGGGGTGCGCGGGTGTGGGGGGACGGCGGGGATGGGCGTTGTGCCCTGGGCTGGCGCGTGACTCGGCAAGCGATGGCTACCCGGCGCCGGACTCGATCCGGTACACTCGTGGGAACCCGGCGCAGAGCCTGTTTTCGCATGTCCGCTTGCTTTTCTCAGCAGCGGAGGGCGCGGGCCACGGCCCCGGCCCGGCGAGGAACCCTGCCCATGTCTGAGCTTTATGCGTTTGTGCTGGCGGTGATTGTGGTGGCGCTGCTGGCGGTGGCGCTCTATCGAACCAGCCAGGTGAAGACCAAGGCCGACTACCTGGTGGCGGGGCGGTCGCTGCCGGCGCTGGTGCTGGTGCTGACGCTGCTGACGTCGTGGATCGGCGCGGGGTCTTTGTTTGCGGGGGCGGAGAACGCGTACAAGAACGGGTTTGCCGCTCTGTGGCAGCCGGCCGGGGGATGGCTGGGGCTGCTGCTGATCTACTTTATTGCGCCGCGGGCACGGAAGTTTGCCCAGTTCACGCTGCCGGATCTGCTGGAGGCGCGCTATAACCAGACGGCGCGGGTGCTGGGGACGATTGCGATTCTGTTTGCGTATGTGGGCATTACCAGCTACCAGTTCAAGGGTGGCGGCGATGTGCTGCACCTGATCTTTCCGGACACGGTCTCCGCGCAGCTGGGGACGTATCTGATTGCGGGGTTTGTGATTCTGACGACGGCGCTGGCGGGGATGTCGTCGGTGGCGTATATGGACGTGGCGATCGGGACGCTGGTGACGGTGATCTGCGTGATCGCGGCGCCGATGCTGTTTTTCAAGGCGGGCGGGTGGATGGGGCTGCACACGGCGCTGCCGCCGCAGTACTTTGAGGTGCTGGGAAACTATCGCATGGGGCCGGATCACGTGGAGCAAGGGGTTGGCATGGGGGTGGTGCGGGCGCTCGAGTTTCTGGTGCCGACGATGCTGCTGATGCTGGGCAACCAGGTGATGTATCAGAAGTTTTTTTCGGCGAAGAGCGAAAAGGCGGCGCGGGTTTCAGTGATTGGATGGATTGCGGGCACGGTGGTGCTGGAGACGCTGATTGTTTCAATCGCCGTGTTTGGCCGCGCGCTTTATCCGGCGGGCGAAGTGGCGCTGCATCCGCGGGAGATTATTCCCTATACGGCGCGGCATGGGTTGCCGGCGGTGATGGGCGCGCTGCTGCTGGGCGCGGTGTTTGCCAAGGTGATTTCGACGGCGTCGAATTATCTGTTTTCGCCGGCGACGAATCTGATTGAGGACGTGTTTGTGCGCTACATGGCGCCGGGCGCGTCGAACAAGCGGGTGTTGATTGTGTCGCGGCTGGCGGTGGTGCTGCTGGGATGCTGGGCGCTTTACCAGGCGGTGTATGCGGAGAGCATTTTGCAGAAGATGCTGTATGCGTACACGATCTATTCGGCGGCGCTGACGCCGGTGGTGCTGGCGGCGTTTTACTCGAAGCGCGTGACGGCATGGGGCGCGGTGGCGGCGATTGCGACTGGAACCAGCGTTACGCTGCTGTGGGATGTGCCGGGGGTACGCGAGGTTTTTCCGAAGATTCTGGCGCAGCGGGATGCGATTTTTCCGGCGCTGTTTGCCGCAGTATTTGCGCTGATTGTGGTGAGCTTGTTTACGCCGAGGCCGGCGGCGGCGCAACTGGCGCAGTTTGCGGAGTAGCGCGGTCTCAGTCGGCGTTGCTTTGTTGATGGGACTTGGCCGTGCTGTCGGCTGACGCCCAAAAAACTTTGTGCGCCGCGCGCGGACGGGCCTACACTGGCCAGAGAAGTTGCATACCCTCATGCCCGTTGCCCAGCTCACACTCGAGATACGCATTGAGCACGCCCAGTCGCTGAAGGACCGGCGGCAGGTGGTGCGCTCGCTCAAGGACCAGTTGCGGCAGGGGTTCAACGTGTCGGTCGCGGAGATGGACGAGGCGGTGACGTGGCAGTCGGCGACGATTGCCGTGGCGGCGATTTCGCGATCGCGGGATTATCTGCATGGGCTGATTGAAGAGGTGGAGCGGGCGGCGCGGCGCATCCTGAACGATCACGGCGCGGAGCTGGCCGACTCGTTCTGGGAGTATGTGGAGAGTTGATCGCGAGAGCCGGTTCACAGGTAGAGGAGAAAGATGGCGAAGGCAAAGAAGAAGGCAGCGGCACCTGTGCGCGGGGCGCGCAGCGCTTCTGCGGCGCTGGGCGGGAAGATGTCGAAGCGGACGGTGCGGCTGGCGATCACCAACGTGCACATGAACGGGGACTTCACGGGGACGATTCACGTGGGCAGCGGAAAGAAGGCGTGCAACGTGATCTTCGATACGGGGAGCAGCACGCTGGCGATCGACGGCAGCTACTACAACGTGACGCGGGACCGGCAGGCGAAGGTGACGACCATTGCGCAGGAGGTGGGCTACGCGGACGGGAGCAACTGGGTGGGCGGCGTGGCCTTGACCGACGTGGTGGTGGGCGCGCGCAGGTTGAAGCTGCCGCGGGTGCCGGTTGCGATTGCGTATCACACATCGAACAAGATGTTCGGCAACGCGAACGGCATTCTGGGGCTGGCCTACTCGCGGCTGAATCCCGCGTTTACCATGCCTGGGCCTACGCTGCCGCCGCGCTACACGTATAACCAGATTCAGAGTGGGCTGGTGAGCCACCTGGAGCCCTACTTTACCAAGCTGGAAGATGCGGGGATGGTGGCCAACAAGTTTGCGTTTTACACGCGGCGGTCGATGGTGCGCAAGGCGCATGGACGGCCTGGGGACGACCCGGCAAACCAGGGCTTCCTGATCCTGGGCGGCGGCGAGGAGCACCGCGATCTTTACCAGGGACGATTCCAGGTGGCGCGTGTGGTGCACGATCTCTACTACAACACCAATCTGAAGGCGATCCTGGTGGGCAGGGCGGAGCCGATCCACGTGCATCCGCCGACCAAGGCGAGCGGCCTTGTGTCGAACTCATTTGTGGACAGCGGGACCAACATTATTCAACTGGAGCAGGTGCTTTTCAATGCGGTTGCCGAGAAGCTCTCGAAGGGTGCGAACGCCACGCTGACGGATGCGCTGCGCGCGGGCTATGTGGCGATGAGCGGGTTGCGGCTGGCTCACTGGCCGGTGATCAGCTTTGTGCTTGAGGGCGCGCTGGGCAAGGACGTGAAGCTGGAAGTGAGGCCCGAGACGTATTGGCAGACGGATGCGCCCAAGGCCGGCTACGCGACCGCGGTGTTGCAGGGAGACGGCGGCAAGGGCGGCGCATCGATTCTTGGGCTGCCGCTGATGAACAACTACCTGACCATCTTCGACCGCTCGGTGGAACGCGGGCTGGGTGTGATCAGCTTTGCGAAGATCAAATGATGCGCGGATTGCGCAGGGGCTGAAGCCCGACGCCGATTTAGGCTGCCTGTTCGGCATGACTGAAGTCATGCCCTGATACAAAGCCTGGGATGGTCGTGGACTGCTGCGGGATTCTGCACTACTTGCTCAGGTCTTCAGGATGGACGGTGAGTGCGTCGGGTGGAAGGCTGGCGGGCGAGGCGCCGAGGGAGCGGTTGGGCGTGTCGCCCATGGTGAGCTCGAGTGTTCCACCGTTGGCGATATCCGCGTGGCGAAACCAGAGCTGGTGCAGCGGCTTTCCGTTGAGGCGCACGCTCTGGACGTATTTGTTGTCGCGCGAGGTGTGGGCGGCGACGATGACCAAATCTCTTCCATTTTTGAGATGAAGGGTGGTCTTGTCGAAGATGGGGCTGGCGATGTCGTAGATGGGCAGGCCGGCGGTGGCGGGATAGAAGCCCATCATGGAGAACACGACAAAGGCGCTCATGCCGCCGCCGTCTTCATCGCCGGGAATGCCTTGCAGGGTGTCGGTGAAGAATGAGTCGAGGAGCATGCGGACGCGCTTCTCGGTCTTCCACGGCGCGCCCAGCCGGTCATAGATGTAGGGGATGGCGAGCGAGGGCTCGTTGCCCATGGAGAACTGGCCGACCATCGATGTGGAGTCAGGAAATTTGGCCTGGAAGGCGTATTTGGAGCGGCCGAGCGGCTCGCGAAAAAGCTGGTCGAGGTTGGCCTCGGCTTGGGCGGGTCCGCCCATGAGCGAGACGAGTCCGCTGACGTCGTGCATGACGTCCCAGGTGTAGGTGTAGCCGTTGTTCTCGTCGTAGTAATCGCGGCCGCCCATGCCGCCATCGAAGGTGGGATCGAGGGGCTCAATCCAGTTTCCATCTGCGTCTTTGGGCCACATGAGGGCTTTGTCGGCGCGGAAGAGGTTTTTGTAGTTCTGCGCGCGCTTGAGGAAGAGGGCTTCGTCGTCGGGCTTGCGGAGCACGCGCGCGAGCTGCGCGATGGACCAGTCGTCAAAGCTGTTCTCGAGCGTGACGGGCACGGGCTGGCGCTTTTCGAAGGGATCGACGCCGGGCTCGGTTTCTGTTTCGCCGGGGCGCAGGGCGGGCATGTAGCCGTGCGCGGCGTAGAAGTCATCGAGCGGAGTCTTGGGGCCGAGTCGCCAGGGGAGCAGCGTGTCTTCGAGGGCGCGCCTGCGGACGCCGGCAAACGCGGTTTGAATGTCGAAGTTGCGCACGCCCTTGAACCACGCGTCGGCGAACCACGGCGCGGCGTGATTGCCGTTCATGCAGGCGCTGGGGCCGGCGACGTTGGCAAAGGTGGGCATGATGCCGGCCTGCTGGTACATGCGCACGTAGGACTGAATCTTGTCGGCTTCGACGTCGGGGTTGAGCAGTGTTTGCAGCGGCTCAAGCGCGCGATACGTATCCCACAGCCAGTTGTCGACGTAGAAGGGGCGCGGGTCAGTGTGCACCTGGTGATCGAAGCCGCTATAGTAGCGGCCGTCTTCAGTGATGTTGATCATGCGCTCGGAGGAGCGGTAGAGCGCGGTGTAGAAGACCTTGCGCTGGGCCTCTGTTCCGCCTTCGACGGCGATGCGGCCGAGGGTGCGATTCCAGCGGGCTTTTGCGGCGGTCCTGATGGCATCGAATCCCCAGGCGGGAATCTCATGGCGGAGATTGCTTTTGGCCTGCTCGACGCTGATGAAGGAGACGCCGTAGCGAAACTCGAGCGAGTGGATGTTGTGCGCGGAGACGGTGATGCGGTTCCCTTCGCCGGCGGCTTCAGTGTTCGCCGCGACGGGCGCGCTGAACTCGCCGTAGACGTAGGCCTTCATGTTGTCGAAGCGCTCTTCGCCGCTGATGGATTTTTCGCCGCTGATGGTGAGATTGCCGGCCATGCGGTTGGCCAGCACGACGAAGGCGTTGCCGTCGGGGAAGGTGAAGCGGAAGTAGCCCGAGCGCTCGGTGGGCGTGAACTCGGTGCGGATGAGCGAGTCGTCGAAGCGGGTGGAGTAGTAGTAGGGGGTGGTTTGCTCCTGGTCCCATGCGGCGGGGCTGGCGGCGCCGGGCATGATGCTGAACAGCTCGTCCATGCGGTGCGAGTTGAGGGTGAGAGGGAAGGACTCGATGCGGTCGTCCAGGGCGTCGGCGCGGATGGGATACATGCGCACCATGCTGTTGGGGAGGAAGACTGTCGGCCGCGTGGGGACGAGGAGAATGCCGACGTTGCCGATGGTGGGGTCGACGAGCTCGACCTGCGCGGAGCAGGAAAGCGCAAGCAGGAGCAGAGTGCCGAGGAGCGCGGGCTTGATTGCGAGAAGAAATTGGCGTGAAACGATGCGTGCAACGGCCACTGTGTACCCCATCTCATTTGGCTGGCGCTGGACGCGGCGCCGCGGCGCAGATTTCGGCCAAGCCCATTTTACGGCCTGGCGCGCGACCTGCGGGGCTTCGCTCGAGAGCCTGGCGCGGCGCGGAAAAGAGGAAGGGAAAGGCAGCCGGCTCGAGCAGCGGCTCGGGTTGTTTCTGCTATCCTTAACCGTTTACTGCAAGCAGGAGCGACGGGCAATGCCGGAGAACAGGGCGCGCAAACATCATCAGGACCGGGTGGCGGAGACGCTGCGGCTGGAGATCGGCATCATGATCGACGGCGAGCTGTCGGACCCGCGCATTCACAACTGTTACGTGAGCGAAGTGGCACTGAATCCGGGCGCGAAGTCGGCGCGGGTGTATGTGGCGGTGGACCCGGCGGTGAAGGACATTGTGCAGGCGGAGAAGGATACGGTTGCCGGGTTGGAAGCTGCAAAGGGGTACATTCGCTATGAGTTGAAGGAGCGGATGGGGGTGCGTCATGTGCCCGACCTGGCGTTTCTGGCCGACCGCTCGGGGCGCTTTCAGGCGCGGATTGAAGAGCTGATGGACCGCTCGCGGAAGCGGAACAAGTATGCTCCGCAGGCGGAGCCGGCGGTGGAAGCAGCGGCCGAGCCGGTGGCTGAACCGGCGGCCGAGGCGCCGGCCGGAGAGTAGCCGCGACGCGGGCTGTTGAGATTCGGCGCGAATCTGTTAGCCTTGAGCCTGTCTGAAGCGGGTCATGTCCCGCGTTTCCATGGATGCCGGGCGGGCCTTCCCCAGGGCTTGTGCCGGCGAACCGGGCGCATCGGCGCAGTTGGACCGATGGCCGGGGGGCGGGAAACGCTGGAAGTGGAGAGCACCTCGAAGTGGAGACAGCACTGGAATCAACTTCTCCGGAGCCGCCCAAAGGGTGGCGAAGCCGTCTGCCGAACTGGGCGACCGTCTGCGAGGCCTCGGTCTTTCTGGCGTCCGCGGTCTTCTTTCTTGCCTACGGGCTGACGCCGCTGCTGGGCGGCGACGGGCTGGGGCTGGTGGGCGCCGACGAACCCCGCTACGCGCAGATTGCACACGAGATGCTGGTGCGGTTCGACTCGGCAACGACGCTCGCCGGGCGGCTGAGCGCGTGCGTGACGCCGTATCTCTACGGACACCCGTGGCTGGAGAAGCCGGCGCTTTATTACTGGCGGGCCATGTTCACATTTCAGGATTTTGGCGTACACGACTGGAGCGCGCGGCTGCCGTCGACGAGCTTTGCGTTTGTGATGGCGGCGCTGATCTACTTGCACATGCGGCGGTTCCGGCGCGGTGGGCATCTGGACGCGGCGATTATTACGGTGGCCTGCGCGGGGATTATCGGATTTGCGCGCGGCGCCTCGACGGATATGCAGATGGCGGCGCCGCTGGCGATCGGGCTGCTGGGGTGGTACGCGTGGTATGAGACGGGCTCGAAGTTCTGGCTGTTCGACATTTACTTTTTTACCGGCGTGGCCACGCTGGCCAAGGGGCCGGTGGCGCCATTCCTGGCCGGGCTGATCATTCTGGCGTTTGCGTTTCTGCGCCGGGAGTGGTCGATTGTGCGGCGGACGATCTGGATACCGGGCGTGCTGCTTTATTTCGCCATGGTGCTGCCGTGGTTTATCGCGGTGCAGGTGGAGAATCCGACGTTTTTCTACGATTTTTTCATGCGCCAGAATCTGCAGCGCTTTACGACGGACCTTTACCAGCACACGCAGCCGGTGTGGTACTACATCGTGGTGGTGATCCTGGCGATGATGCCGTGGACGGTGCTCGCAGTGCGCGCGCTGGTTGACGGCATTCTCACTTCGGTGGCGGAGTGGCGGCTGCGGCGGCTCAATCCGAAACGGCGGGTTCCCAAGCGGCCGGGCGACGCATTCCCGGAGTTTCTGGTGCTGTGGACGCTGATTCCGATTGTTTTTTTCAGCCTTTCGAAGTCCAAGCTGCCGGGATATATATTGCCGTCGATTCCTCCGATTGCGATTCTCACGGGGGACTTTCTTTTCCGCCGCCGCCAAGGAGGGCTGAATCGCTGGGTTCTGCTGGGGCACGGGGTTCTGTGCGGCATTATGACCATGTTTGCGCTGTTGCTGCCGTGGTTTGTGGCGCGCGGAGCACACATGCCGCCAGTGCATGCGCTGGCCATTGCGACGCTTGCGGCCGCAGGTGCTGTGCTGCTGATTCTGATTGTGGTGAGGGGGTATGGCGTGGCGCGGCTGCGGCTGGTGACGACCGGCATCCTGGCGGTGCTGATGCTGTTTTTGTACGGCGTGGGGCCGTGGTTCGGCATTCCTGCGGTGGGCGCGACCAAGCGGGCGATCCATCTGCTTGACCGGGCTTACTCGGCGCGGCCATTGGCTGACCGGCTGCTGACGTATGCGCCGGCCGAGGAGACGGTGGCGGTGTTCGAGGTGCGGCGGGACGTGGAGTACGGGTTGTCGTTCTATCGCAACCGCGAGGTGATCAACTACCGGCAGGACGGAGTGCCGGCCGAGCAGCATCTGCTGGTGGTGCGGGTGACGGGGCGCAACGGCGTGGACCTGCATACGACGGCGGAGCTTGCCGAGTACCTGGCGGGCAGGCCGTACGAGCAGCTGTTCGCTTGGCCGGAGCAGGGTCTGGTGGTGTACATGGTTGCCAGCCGCTGAAGGCAGCGCGGAGAGCCCGCCCCAACAAAGCCCAAGTCATTGGAATTGAAGTCTGATAAGCTGAACTCCAACCATGGCCGGCGTGCGTTCCTGCGGCGGCAGCCGGCTCGCTCGACCGGCATTATGATTCCACTTGCAGCGCTGCGGAATTCCCATGCAAGGCTTGCGTTTCCCCGATCCTGCCGTCCAATTTTGCGGAGACCCATGGCGACTGGCGTATCCATCGAGATTCTCGACCTGCGGCACTTTGCGGCGCCGCTGCTGAGAGCTGTGCTCGATGCGGAGGGGGAGATCTGGCGGCAGCGGCTGCACTGGGACTACCGCACGTCGTCGAAGCTGCTGATGCAGTATCTTGACAGCCATATGCTACCAGGCTACGCGGCGGTGGAGGCGGGGCAGGTGACCGGCTACGCCTTCTGCGTGTACGAGGAGAGCAAGGCGGTGATCGGCGATGTGTTTGCCCTCGCTAGCCAGGGTGTGGAGTACGACGCGGGCGGCGCGCAGGTGTTTGCCGAACGGCCGGCGCCGCCGTCGGCGCTGGAGATTGAGCAGACGCTGCTCAAGCATTTGTTTGAGACGCTGCTCAACTCGCCACAGGTGGAGCGTGTGGAGTCGCAACTGCTGCTCCACTCCTCAGGGGTTCACTCGGCGCTGTTTCGGCAGGCGGGCTTTCAGATTTTTCGACGCTTGTTTATGGTTCAGCCGCTTGCGGGGCTGTGGACCCAGCCGCGCGTGGAGCTGCCGCACGGCCTGGAACTGCGCACCTGGCGCGACGATGACCTGGCGCCGGCGGGCAAGCTGATCGCGGACGCTTATCGTGACCACCCGGACAGCGTGATCAACGATCAGTACCGGTCGATTCACGGGTCGCAGCGCTTTCTGCACAACATTGTGCGTTACTCGGGGTGCGGGGTGTTTTCACCGCAGGTGTCGCACGTGGTGGTGAACCACGGGACCCGCGAGCTGGTGGCGCTGGTGCTGGGGTCGCGGGTGAGCCAGCAGAGCGGGCACATTACGCAACTGTGCGTGCATCCGGGCTATCGGCGGCTGGGGCTGGCGCGCATGCTGCTGGATGTTGCGGCATTCCACTTCATGCGCCACGGGGCGGACGAGATCTCGCTGACGGTGACGGAGTCGAACACGGCGGCGATCGATCTGTATCTGTCTGAGGGGTACACGTACGCACACACGTTTGACGCGGCGGTGTGGCAGCGGGGACGGATGGCGTGAATTTTGGGATGGGGTGCAGCGGTTGGAGAGCGTCGCCGAGTTTGCAGCGCAGTTCAGAAAAGCAACCCGTGCTTTTTCGAAAAGCAAGCGCAGATCGTTCACTTCGTTCAGGATGACAGGTCAGTCTTGATAGGAATGTCAGCGACTCAGCATCAGCGCGCGATGAGGAACATGAGCCAGCTGAGGGCGATGGCGGCGCCTACGAAGAGGACAAAGCAGTAGGCTCCGTAGCGGATCATGCGGCGGGGAGTGTCGCGTTGGGTGATGCCGAAGACGACGGAAGCGAAGAGCGCGAACAGGAGCACCGCGGTGAAGTGAGAGGGATGGAGCACTAGGACTTCCTCCCGGTGCGGAGATTGTGGGCGTCGACGGCGGCGATGATGTTGAGCAGGCCGGCGACGACGATGAAGCGTGTGCCGTAGTCGCCGGTGGTCACGGTGATCTGGTCCGCGCCCCAGCCGGCCGCGCGGCTCACCACATAAAGCAGACCATTGCCCAGGTCGCCGGCCAGGCCCAGCATCTCCAGAATGTCGTGCGCACCTGCGTAGAGCTTGCCCTGCATGGCGATGCCTATTGAAAACATGGCCAGAATCGAGACCGAAAGCAGCGCGCCGCGGCCCCACTTGCGCTGCAGAAAATGCCCCGCGCCCGGCACCAGCCAACCTGCAATCAGCGGTAGATAAATAAACCCGCCCGCCGCCGTTTTCTTGTCCTGGGGATTTGCCATTCCTTCTTGACTATACCGTATTGGGGCAGGGATCAGGGATCAGGGAACAGGGAACAGAGCAGCGGCAGTCAAGAGACCAAAGTGCATGAACCTGGCATCGAACCTCGCGCACAATTTGCAGGACAGCTTTTTTCGGGAAATGAATATCAAGCTTGTTTCGGCGGCCGTTGTTG
>Ga0302267_10007684_pt1 | contig 10492 bp, 10 predicted proteins | sample III_Bog_E1_3_FD_194555 | JGI IMG/M metagenome (GOLD analysis project Ga0302267, IMG submission 194555) | Peat permafrost microbial communities from Stordalen Mire near Abisko, Sweden - III_Bog_E1_3 | ecosystem: Environmental > Terrestrial > Soil > Wetlands > Peat | place: Sweden: Abisko... | reverse complement strand
CTTCGCCGACTCTGTCTTGATTGCGTCCCACCACGCCTTGGGAAACAGGATCCGCCAGTAGGCCAGCGGGATGGACTTGATGGAAGCTGTTGCCGCATAAGGCAAAGCCTTCTTGAGCGCGCGCATGGCGCGATACGGCTCGCCATAGGAGGCGTAGATCTGCGCCTCGGCCAACGCGCTCCATGAAGACGAGTCGGGGTCCGCCGCAATTTCCTGCGCAATATAATCGCTCAATCCCGCATTCGCCAGCAGCCGCGCCTTTGCCAGGTGCGGGCTATCCTCAGGAAAGCTCTCGTCCAGGTGCGGCACGGCCACGGCCTGCAGCCGGTCCAGTTGTGGCTGCGCTACCGGCTGCGCGCTCCCCAAAGCCGCCAGCCGTTCGCGAGCCATTTGCGCGTAGAAGAAATGCTGATAAGCGCGCACCACGGCGCGGTAGTTCGCTACTGCGCTCGCCGGCTTGTGGTCTTCCGTTTCATACAGCCGCCCCCGCCAGTAGATGGCGGAAACGGTCTCCTTGGCTGTGGGATAGAGCTGAATCTGCTCATCGAACATCCGCGAAGCATCGGGATAGAGACCCTGGCGATAACTGAGCCAGCCGGCCCGCCAATGCGCGGCCGCGGCGTTGGTATTCTCCGGAAAGTGCGTCGCCAGGTAGCCGTAATACGTAACCGCCATCGGATAGTCCCGCCGCAGCATGTACATATTGCCGCTGGAGAAAAGCGCCTCTGCAAGCCACTGGCTGTGCGGGAACCTCGTTTCCATCAGAGTGACAATACGCTGCTGGTCTTCCGAGTCATTGCGGTCCCGCGCAAGTTCCATCAGCAGGTAGAGCCGCCGTGCGCCATTCTCGTCTGGCGAGTCGATCAAACCCTGAACTGTGGCCGGGCTCAGCCGTTTCAGCTTGAAGTCGCAGGCCGCTTCGGCCACTGCAAAGCCGTTGCGCGCCTGCGCATCCAGCGCCGAGTCGCGCGCCAGGGTGCGATATTGCTCCTCGGCCTCTTCATAACGGCCTGCGTTGTAGTAGGCGTCGCCCAGGCTTCGCAACTCCGGCACGGTCAGGCTTGTTTCGCCGCCCAACGATGTAAGCTTCGCGCGCGCAATCAACGCCTCGGAAGTCAGCGGATGGCCCAACAACAGATGCTTGAAGAGCCGCTCGGCCTCGTCCTTCTGCCCCAAAGCCAATGCCACCTGTCCCTGCGCAAGCTCGAAGCCTGGGCGATCCGTCGACGGGGGATTCGCCTCAAGAACCTGCTTCGCCGCTGCAGCATTCCCCATCGACAGCAGAACATTGGCCTCAAGCGCCGGCGCCTGCGCATCGAAAATGCTGTCCGGGTAGCGGCTCGAAAATCCGCGCAGCAAGGTTTCCGCCGTCGCGTCGTTGCCGGTATCGTGATTCGATTGCGCCGCCAGAAAGTCCGCGTAGTCGGCCAGTTCCTGTCCCGACTGCCGGGCCAGCTTCAGATTCGATTCAGCCTCGCCATAGCGCTTGTCCAGCAGGTAAGCGTGCCCCAGCGCCAGATAGGCCGCTGCCGCCGCTTCGCCAGTGTGCGCATGCGCATATTTGGTTACCCCCGCATAGGCCGCGGGCGTGCGTAGAGTCCCCAACTGCTGCGCCATCGGCCGCAGTTCCGTCGATGCGACAAACGCCTGCCGGATCCGCGCCGTCCGCGCCGCTCTTGCTGCCCTGCTTCCGCTCTTCCGAGCTCGACTCGTGGGCGCTTTGTGCTTTGCCGACGCCGCAACCGGCTTCCCCGGCTTGGCTGTCGATTTCGCCTTCGTCGCTGCTGTCTTCGCCTTCGACGCGCCAGCTGCTTTCGTCGTCGATTCGCCTGGGGTCTGCCCCGTCAACGGCTGCAGAACCATCAGGAAAGAGAGCAGGCTCGCCACGAACCGCAACGCCAGCCGGAAAACCAGGTTTGTCGAAGCCAAAACCCTCATGTCTCCACTCTATGCTGCTTTCATCCCGGCGCAACAGGACGGAACCATCCCCGTAACGCAAACATGCGTTCGCGGAACGGAATGCCCGATCGGGAACTCAATTTATACCAAATCCGTTCTTTCGCCTCAGCCGCCCCGTCCGTTACACTGGACTTTTGCAGTCACACTGCACGGTCTTCCACGTTCCCCAACGAATTCCCGCATCTTAAAGCCATGTCGACCATCCAAACTATTGCAGGAGAACTCGAACCGCATCCCGACGTTGCCCTGGTGGAACAGGTGCGCGCCGGAGATGTCTCGGCCTACGATACGCTGGTCCGCAAGTACGACCGGCAGATCTTCCGGATTGCGCAGCACATTACGCAAAACCGCGAAGATGCCGAGGACGTGATGCAGGACGCGTTTCTCAAGGCGTACGAGAAGATCGATCAGTTTCAAGGGAATTCGAAGTTTTACACATGGTTGGTTCGAATCGCAGTCAACGAAAGCCTGATGCGCCTGCGCAAGCGGCGCACCGGCAAAATGGTTTCGATCGACGAGGACGTCGAGACCGAGGAAGGCAGCGTTCCCCGCGATCTTGCCGACTGGGCTCCCGATCCGGAACAGAACTACAGCCAATCGGAGCTGGCCGAGATTTTGCGCAAGACCATTCAGGGACTGCCTCCGGGGTTTCGGATCGTCTTTGTTCTGCGCGACGTGGAAGGACTTTCCACCGAGGAAACCGCGGAGACGCTCGGCTTGAGTGTGCCCGCAGTCAAGTCGCGCCTGTTGCGTGCCCGCCTGCAACTCCGCGAGCGCCTCAGCCGCTACTTTCGCAGGAAAAAGGGTGCCGCCGACGCGAAACCAGGGGAAACGAGGAGTGAAAAGTGACCTGCACTGAGTTTCTCGCTCTTCTCGACGACCTGATCGACGACTCGGTATCGCCCGAGATTCGCACCCAGTTGCAGCAGCATCTGAAGGGTTGCGACCACTGTGAGGTCACCCTCAGCACCACCCGCAAAACCATAGAGATATACCGGTCTCATGAAATCTACGACCTGCCCCCAGGCCTTCGCGACCGTCTCCACGCCGCCATCATGGCCCGCTGCAAAAAAGGCTGCTGACGAAGCTCTGAAGAAGGCGAGTTTTGAAGGGGCACGAGTTTACTCGTGCCAGAAAACGTCAAATAAAATCGCGGGCTTTAGCCCCTGAGGGATGCGCTCTTGAGCCTCTGAGACTTGAGTTGGGGCTCCCTAACCCTCATCCGGATCATTCTCTGAAGTTGAATAAGCCCTTCAAATGCAATCGCGCACCCGCCTCACTTCGCAGGTGTCGATGCAACCGCCTTCGCGTTGGCGATCTCCGGCTCTTTCAGCGCCTTGCGCGCATCCTTCCCGTGCTTGCCATCCGGGTCATACACCAGCACCGTCTGATAGTGCGTCCGCGCATCGGCAAAATCTCCCAAATGCCGTTCCGCCTCCGCCAGCCCCCAGAAAACATCCGGATTGTCGGGATCAAGCACCATCGCCGATTCAAACCGCGATTCAGCGGCTTTCCAGTTTTTCGTCTCCAGGTAATACCCGCCCACTTCAATGTCTTTTGAAGCGGCCTCCTTGTGGGAGGGTTCCTTCACCGTGAGTTTTCTCTTCGATTCCTTTTCCTTCTGATCGTCGTCCGGCCCCGGCAGCAGCTTGTCCAGGCCCGCCAGGCTGGAACTCGAACCACTGTCCATCGTGCTCGGCTCAGCAACCGCATCGTCGGGACTCCGGACTGGGTCCAGGTCCTCATCGGGCAGCGCCGTCCGTCCAAAGCTTGCTCCGCTTTCTCCCTCGCTCATGCCGCTATCCGGCTTTGCAGTCAACACCGGAACGGACTTTATATCTTCGGGAAACGGGTTCGATCCGGTTTGCGCCGCAGCCGGCTTGGTCTGGCCCGGCGCACTGGCATCCCCGCCCGCAGGTGCCTGCGCAAGGGTCCACGAACCGGCTGCCATGCAACCCGCCAAAACCAGAAAAATCCTGAAGCACCGTCGCATTTCCCTATTTCCTCGTCCCTTGCGGGCACCCTTCAATGGTACGATGCGGTCCATACGAACCAATTTCCGGCCCCAAAGAAAGCATCGCATACTCGCATGGGACTTATCATTCGTTCTTCCGCCATCCACGCCGCCGGCTGCTACACCACCAGCCGCATTCGCAAAGGCACGCGTGTCGCCGAATACACTGGCCGGCGCATCTCCAAGGAGGAGGCGGACGCCCTCTACGAGGACTCGCTCGTCACCTACCTGTTTGGACTGGGAGACGGCGAGATCGTCATCGACGGCCACTGCCTCACCATGTTCATCAATCACAGTTGCGACGCCAATTGCGAAACCAGCGAAGTGGACGGGCGCGTCTGGGTCACCGCCATAAAGACCATCCCCGCCGGCGCCGAAATCACCTATGACTACTGCCTCTACGACGGCGGCGACGACGAAGCCACCTGCAACTGCGGCGCAAAAATCTGCCGCGGCAGCATGTATTCTCCAGATGAGCTTCGCAAGCGCAAGGCTGCCGCCAGAAAAGAAGCCCTCAAAGCCAAAAAGAAAGCTGCAAAGAAAAAGAAATCCCCGCGTAAACTGACGAAAAAGAAGTCGCCGCAGTCTAAATCAAAATGACGCGAGAAGCCGAACTGCCCAACCTGACCAACGAGCAACTGGACACGTTGCGGCGCTTCGCCATGCTTCAAATCGGCATCCCCGAGATGCTTGGCTCCCTCGCAGGAATATTCGAGATTGATTTCCAGTCCAGACAGCAGCCAGAATCCGACCTCGTCCAGCGAAGAACAGCTTCCGGCCATTTTCGAATGCCCGAGCCCGGCATCGTCATCACCCGCGCCCACATTGCCAATGCTCTCGACCTGAAGCGCGACGGCCTGGTTTCTGAACGCGACCTGGTCCACTGGGCCACCATTCTGCTCCAGAATGACGCCTACGTTCTCGACCCCGGCGACGAAGACCTCATCGCAGAATGGCTGAACGACATCAGCCTCAACCTCGACGCAAGCTGATTTCAAAGTTTTCTTCTTCATCCGGCAGGCTGCGGAATGAACTGGTCTCCAGAGGTTTTGTAATAAGGCACGACTTCACAGCTTGCGGAAAAACTGATTCGGAGTCGCAAGAAGTGTCAGGGCACGACTTCAGTCGTGCCGATAAAACCGATAAAACGAGTTGGGCTTCAGCCCCTGCGGAATGATTCCCCAACTAATAAATTCACCTTTTCCCGCAACCTGCGTCCCAGCACCTGTCCAAATCGACCAAGCCCCGGCGTCATTGGAGTAGCGGACCATCATGGCCGCACACCACCCAACACGGAGGATTTCCATGCAATATCTGCTCTTGCTCCATGCCAACGAAGCCGGCTTTTCAAACATGACCCCCGAACAGCAGCAACAGGGATTCCAGGCCTACATGGCCTATGGCGAAGCGCTCAGCAAGGCTGGCGCGCTGAAAGGCTCCAACCGCCTTCGCCCCGTATCCACAGCCACAACCGTTCGCGTAGTGGACGGCAAGACCCAGGTTCTCGACGGCCCCTACGCTGATTCGAAAGAGCAGCTCGGCGGCTACTACCTCATCGATGCCCCGGATCTCGATGCCGCTCTCGACTGGGCAGCAAGATGCCCCGGTGCAAGCCACGGCGCCATCGAAGTCCGGCCCATCTGGGAGATGGGGGATTATTAACCCGTTCCTATGCCCAGGGCATTGAACCGTATGGAAGGCGACGAGCAAGCGCAAGCCGCGGCAGATGCGGTTGCGCGCCGCAGCTACGGCAAGCTCGTCGCCTTCCTCGCATCCCGCACCCACGACGTGGCCGCCGCGGAGGACGCACTCTCCGAGGCCTTTGCGGCGGCCCTGTCAGAATGGCCTCGCAACGGCTGCCCCGCAAACCCCGAAGGCTGGCTTCTCACCGTGGCTCGCCGCAAGATGATCGATGTCTTCCGCGGCCAGAATCGCCGCCAGATGGTATCGGTTGAAATGCAATCCATTGCCGACGTGCTTGCCGCTTCTCCCACCGATACGGAGATTCCCGACGAACGCCTGGCCATGATGTTTGCCTGCGCTCACCCTTCCCTTGACCCCGGCATTCGCGCACCCATGATCCTGCAGGCCGTGCTGGGGCTTGACGCCTCGCGCATCGCTTCAGCCTTCCTCACTTCTCCCGCAGCCATGGGCAAGCGCCTGGTCCGCGCCAAAGTCAAAATCCGCGAGGCCGGCATCCCCTTCCGCGTCCCCGGCCGCGACGAGCTTCCAGACCGCCTCGACGCCGTGCTCCAGGCAATTTACGCCGCATTCTCTGAAGGCTGGACCGACCCCGCAGGCGCCGATGTCGTCCGCCGCGACCTCGCCGAGGAAGCCATCTATCTCGCACGCCTGGTCGCCGAATTGCTCCCGCGAGAACCGGAGGCTCTCGGCCTCCTTGCCCTCCTGCTCCATGCCGAATCCCGCCGAAAAGCCCGCCGTACCCAATCCGGCGAATTCGTTCCCCTGGCCCAGCAGGACCCATCCCTCTGGAATACGGATCAAATCGACGAAGCTGAATCTCTTCTCCACCGCGCCAGCTCTCTCGGCACTATCGGCCGCTTTCAACTTGAGGCTGCGTTGCAGTCCGCGCACGCTGATCGCTGCCGCACCGGCCATCCCAACTGGGCTTTCGTCATCCAGCTCTATGACGCACTCTTCGCGCTCTCCGAGTCGCCCGTCGTCGCCATCAATCGCGCCGTCGCCATCGCCGAGCTCCATGGACCCGCGGCCGGCCTCGACAGCATGCCCAGCGTTGACACGGACAGCCGCCTCGCCCAGTACCAACCCTACTGGGCAGCGCGCGCAGCGTTGCTTGCCAAGTCCGGCGCATTCGCCCGGGCTCGCGATGCCTACGAGATCGCAATCGGCCTGGAACGCGACGACGCCGTCCGCCGGTTCCTCGACAGCCGCCGGTCCTCCCTGCCCGCATGATCCCAACGGGGCGATACAATCCCTCTGCAGGGCTGCGGAAAAACTCGTCCGGGCGGTAAGCCGGGGATTCATCCCCGGCATTAAGCCAATCAAATCAACCTGGGCTTCACAGGCTGCGGAAAAACTCGATAAAAGCGCCATTCACGGCACCGTTTTGAAAGGGCACGATTTTAATCGTGCCATAAACACCCTGAAATGAGCGTCGGCTTTAGCCGCTGAGGGATGTCTCTCGCAAGACCCGATCAAAGATGGAGTTTTTCAGCAGCCTGTTCAGCCCCTGCGGTAGGCCTTTCAAGCTTTTCTCAAGGGATGTGTTCTTTTCCCGCAACCTGCTTCCTCACCCCTCCGCAGCGCGACGTTCAACAAATCCGAAGTCTATGCAAGGGGAAAAAGTATGAGCCTTCCGGCAGACCTCCAAATCCTCCACGATCAGCTCGACGATGCTGAGCGTGACGCGCGGCAGTTGGCTCCGGGCCTGAGCGAAGAACTTGCGAACTGGCGTCCCACCCAAAGTTCATGGAGCGTCGCGGAATGTCTCGATCATCTGGCCATTACCAACCGCTTCTATCTAGCCGCAATGCGCGACCCGGCCCTTCGCGCTCGCGAACAAGGACGACTGCGCCGTGGTCCCGCAAAACCTGGTTGGATCGGCGGTTTCTTCGTGCGTTTGATTGAGCCGCCGGTGAAGGCGCGCATCAAGACGCCTCGGAGCATTCAGCCGCGCTCGACACCGCCGCTGCCCGATGCCCTCGCCCATTTCTGCGCCGAGCAAAATGAGGTGCGCGCCTTCCTGCACACCAATGGCGACCTCGACCTGGCCGGCCTGCATTACCCCAACCCCTTCATTCGCGGAATTAACCAAAGCCTGGCGACCGGTCTGCATGTCATTACTGCGCACGAAAGACGCCATCTGTGGCAGGCCAGGCGTGTTCGCGAGGCCGCTGAGGCCGCGCATAAGTAGGCGGGAAACGACGCCCTCTGTGCAAAACCACGATTCATGTCTTGGAATCGCCGAAAGAGCGCGACCGACAAATCCTTGACGCTCCGTCACCCCACCCCCGGAGCGATACAATCGCCTCTAGGCCACTCCCCAATCCCGAGTCGGCCAACGGAGCGATCACACCCATGGGTTACCAGGTTCTGGCCCGCAAATATCGTCCGCAACGCTTTGCCGACGTCGCCGGCCAGGACCACGTCACGCGCACCCTCATGAACGCCCTCGCGCAGAACCGCATCGCGCACGGTTACATCTTCTCCGGCCATCGCGGCATCGGAAAAACCACCATCGCCCGCATCGTCGCCCAAGCCCTCAATTGCCGTACTGAAATCGGTACGTCCGCCCGCCCCACCCCCGAGCCCTGCGGCGTCTGCGACTCCTGCACGGAAATCCGCCAGGGCAACGCCACAGATGTGATTGAAATCGACGCCGCCACTAATCGTGGCATCGACGAAATCCGCGAACTCCGCGACGCCGCTCGCTACGCCCCTTCCCGCGACCGCTTCAAAATCTACATCCTCGACGAAGCCCACCAGATCACCGATGCCGCCTTCAACGCCTTGCTCAAGACACTTGAAGAGCCGCCCGCCCACGTCATCTTCATGATGGCCACCACGCAGCCCGAGGACATTCCCCAGACCATCCGCTCGCGCTGCCAGCACTTCAGCTTTCACGCCGTCAAATTCGACGACATCCTCGCCCAGCTCAAGATGATCGCCGCCCAGGAAGAGGTCGACGCGGAAACCGATGCCTTGGCCCTGCTGGCCGAAGCCGGCGACGGGTCAATGCGAGATGCCTTGTCCATCATGGACCAGGCCATCGCCTCCGCCCCTCTTGAGGCCGGCCGTCCCATGCTTTCGAGCTCCCAAATCCGCGAGCTCATGGGCGCGGTTCCCAACGCTGTTTTTGAGCGCCTGCTTGAAGCCGTCGCCGCCGGCCAAAGTTCGGAATTGATGGAGCAGTTGAACCTGCTCCTGAACGCCGGCCATAGCCCCAGCTCACTCGCCCGCCAGATGGTCCGCTACCTGCGCAACACCCTCATGGCCAAACTCGGCGGAACCGAAACCGAGCTGCTCCAGATCTCCGGCGATGAACGCGCCCGCGCCGCGCGCACCGCCCTGCTGTTCACCGAGGAAGAGATCACCCGCAACCTGCAAATCGTCCTCCGCACCTTCGACGACCTGAATTACCGACAGGAACAGCGCTTTCACCTTGAACTCGGCATCCTAAAGCTCATCCATGCCCAGCGCCTCCTCCCTCTAGAGCAGTTGCTCAGCGGCGCAGCCGCCGGCAGCAAATTCCCTGGGCCGCCCGCAACCCCGCCGCCCCGTCCCGTTGCCGGCCCCATTCCAACCGTGTCGCGCCTGGCACCCACGCCCGCCGCATCCCCCATCTCGCCCTTCGGCCCCGGCGCCGGTGGCTGGGGCACCACACAGACGGCGAAGCAGTCTGTAACCACCACCCCCATTGCGGAGCTAGACCGCCCCACGCCCGTCGCAATCTCCACCACCAACGGCCACGCCTTCACCGCGCCCATCACTGAAGACGCGCCCGTAAGAGCCTTCGAATCCCCGGCCGCCCCGCTGCCCGCGCCTTCCGTACCACCCAGCCCCGCGCTTCCCGGCTCTGGCGCACCCAGCATGGAATCCATCCGCCACGCCATCGGCTCCGCGCTCGTCGACGCAAACCACACCTCCGCCGCACAGCTCCTCGGCTCCGGCGCCTGGACCCTCGACGGCTCCAGCCTGCGCATCGAAGTCCCCGGCGTGGGCAAAAAAATGCTGGCTCTCACCGTGAACGCCGCCGCCGAAAAAATCATCCGTCAGGAACTGCAGCGCCTCGGCGCGCCCACCCGTTTTCTCGTCGTCCCCGGCGACTCCGGCTCGTCCCAATCCTCCGCTCCCATGGCCGCGCCCCTCGCCGGCAGCGTCCAGGAGGCAGCGCTCAGTCATCCCTCCGTGCAAAGGGCCAAAGAAATCTTCCAGGCCGAAGTCCGCAGCGTCATCGACCTTCGCAAACCGTAACCGCACGCGTCAGCGTGGCAGACCGCGAGGCAAATCCCTATGATCAACCCGCTCAAGATCCCCGAAATGCTCGCCCAGGCCACCCAGATGCAGGAAGAGATCCAGCGCAAACTTGCGCAAACTGTCGTGGAAGGAACCAGCGGCGGCGGCGCAGTCATCGCAACCATGAACGGCAAAAAGCAACTCCTCAAGCTCCACATCGATCCCGCCGCGGTCGTCAGCCTCGGCGGCAGCAACCCGGACGTGGAAATGCTCGAAGACCTTGTAATCGCCGCCGTCAATGAAGCCGGCCGCAAGGCGGAAGACGCCATCCAGTCCAACGTCAAAGGCATGCTCGGCGGCCTCAACATCCCCGGCCTCACCTAGTGTCCTGTCGCAGAAGTTATCAACAAAACCATTGCTGTCATCCTCAGCATCATGAATTGCGATGCAAGTTACGGCTGAGTTGAACATTCCGTAGCGAAAGGCGCCCCGGAGGGGCCGCAGGAGAATAGCCCAGGACAAGCGAAGCGCCGTCCTGGGTACCAAGGCAAAAATCAGCCCGCGCCCCGGAGGGGCCGCAGG
>Ga0302267_10007681_pt1 | contig 10497 bp, 5 predicted proteins | sample III_Bog_E1_3_FD_194555 | JGI IMG/M metagenome (GOLD analysis project Ga0302267, IMG submission 194555) | Peat permafrost microbial communities from Stordalen Mire near Abisko, Sweden - III_Bog_E1_3 | ecosystem: Environmental > Terrestrial > Soil > Wetlands > Peat | place: Sweden: Abisko... | reverse complement strand
CAAGTAACGAGCCATCTGTCCCCCGGTGCGTGTGTATCTGGAACTGACGTGCATCCATAGAAAGGATAAGCCCAGCGTGGCTGCGACTGCTCGCGCCCCTGAGGAGCGAAGCCGAGTCATCAACAGCGGTTTTTTCAGTTTCGCGAGGAATGCCAGGAGCGTCGATGCAACTTTCTGTGCAGGCCGGACGGTGGGACTGGATGGACGGCATGCGTAGATCCATGGCACTGCTGCTCAATGGGAGTTGTATCCATTCGAGTTACCCGATGGTGGCATTGCGGGGAATCGCCGTATGCAGTGAGATGGGGGAGTTTGCCAAACGAATTTGAGGCATGCGGGACCTGCTGCATGCGCCCCCTACCGCGGAGCGAGGAAGTTCCGCAGCTACGAATTTTGACGGAATTTTGTTTTGTTATACGGATAAACCGCCTGGTTCCTTGACGGGTTCCCATGGCTGGGATGGACCAATCACTGCACGAGACTGGATGCAATAATGGAGCCTATGTCGACTAAGAAATCACCCGTCCTACCGAAGATTGCCGAGGAGCGTCTTCGTCGCATTGAGTCCCGCAGCGCAAGCATTGGAGTGATTGGGCTCGGTTACGTCGGGCTGCCGCTTTCCCTGCTGCTGGCCGAGGCCGGCTTCAAGGTGACGGGCTTCGATATCGACGACCGCAAGGTGACGGACCTGGAGGCGGGCCGGTCGTACATCTTCCGCATTCCGGCGGAGGAGATCCAGAGCGCGCGCGGCAAGGGCTTTACCGCGACGACGGACTTTGCCAAGCTGTCGGACCAGGACGCGATCATCATGTGCGTGCCCACGCCGCTGACCGAGCACCGCGAGCCGGACCTGAGCTACGTGGAGAACACGGCGAAGTCCGCCGCGCCGTGGATCCGGGAGGGCCAACTGGTGGTGCTGGAGAGCACGACCTACCCGGGAACGACGGAAGAGCTGATGATCCCCGTCCTGGAGGCTGGGAATACGCAGGGGCTGAAGGTGCAGAGCAAAGGAGCGGCGGCCGAGAGCGGCGTGTTCTACGTCGCGTTCTCGCCGGAGCGCGAAGACCCGGGCAACGTGACCGTGGCGCGGCGGGACATTCCGAAGGTGGTGGGCGGCCATGAACCGATTGCCACCGAACTGGCTGCTGTGCTGTACGAGGGCATCTTTACACGGTCGGTGCGGGTGTCTTCCACGCGCGTGGCGGAGATGACGAAGCTGCTGGAGAACATCTACCGCTGCGTGAACATTGCACTGGTGAACGAGCTGAAGCTGCTCTCGCTGCGCATGGGCGTGGATATCTGGGAGGTGATCGACGCGGCAGCGACCAAGCCGTTCGGCTTTCACCCGTTCTATCCGGGCCCGGGGCTGGGCGGGCACTGCATTCCGATCGACCCGTTCTATCTGAGCTGGAAGGCCAAGGAGTATGACTTCAACACGCGTTTCATTGAGCTGGCCGGAGAGGTGAACGAGGGCATGCCGGCGCACGTGGTGCAGTATGTGGCGAAGGGACTGAACCAGCACAAGAAGGCGATGAACGGATCGCGCATTCTGATGTTGGGCATGGCCTACAAGAAGGACATAGATGACCTGCGCGAGTCTCCCTCGCTGACGGTAATCGAGCTGCTGCGCGAACAGGGCGCCGAGGTTCTGTACAACGATCCCTACTTCCCCACCGTTGGCCGCGGCCGTCATTACAACCTGAACATGACATGCACGCCGCTGGAGAAGCTGGAGCAGTATGACTGCGTACTGATCATGACGGACCACTCCGACTACGATTACGCGGCGATTGTGAATGAGTCGCAGTTGGTGGTGGATTCGCGCAATGCGACCAAGGGGATTGAGTCCGCGAAGATTGTTCGCTGCTAAGCAAGCCTGACCAAGTTGACAATGCCTGGCGGCGTGCCGTCGGCAATGCGCGTGCTCGGTCAGAGCCCACCACACGGAGATTCATCCTCCGCAGGTTCGAGATATTGTTCGTCAATCGAACATCGCTCATCGCAATCATCCATGCAGGCCGAACCCATGTTTTGGGGTTGTGCCTGCGATGGGTGGATGATGCTGGGCAATTCATCCTCCACTTCTCGCGTCGCGCGCCGCTATCTTCGCCGGTGGTCACATCACCGCGGTGCTTGAGAGTTTGAATCCATCCCTGTGTTGGAGGCCTCGCCCGTCGATAACCAAAAAGTGGCACACGCGACGGCTTTGGTGTAAAGCGGCAATGCGAAAAGTGGCAGTCCGGAGCAGCCTTCGGGTAACAGTCGCGGACCGCGTAGGGCGATAGCGTGTAAATCGTAAGGCTGTAATGAGCAGAAGTGTCGGTAAACGATGCTCGAGCTCGTTACGAACATTTGTTAGTTAACACGGGGCTAGAGGTGGCATGTTGAAAGCAATTCGCGCAATTGGGTCAGGTCTTGGGGTTGTATTCGGTCTTTTCTTGTTGGGCAGTGGCATGGTTGGAGTTGCAGAAGCAGGAATTCCACACAGTAGTCAGGTTGCTCCAGTTTCTATCGCAACAGTATCCAGTAGTGCGGCAGCAAAGGTTTCGGAAACAAGTCCTGCGGACCACTTTTTAGTTCCCTCGAATGGCGGAAAGCACACAAGCTCCTTGCATGACCCCAGCACGTTGACTCCCCCGGTTGAAAGCGCTGACCTGAAGATTCCCGGCGTCGCGCAGTTGCAAATGCAGGTGCAGTCCAGTACGTCTCTTCTATCCTTTACAACAAAGTCGTTGGCCACCGGTGCTGTGGGTGTCCCATATGGCGTGATTCTTTCCGCTACAGGTGGGACCCAGGACTATACATGGAGCCTGAGCTCCGGCAAGATGCCCGCGGGACTCTCTCTGGCGCCAGCGACAGGAATCATCTCCGGCACACCGACTGCAAGCGGCACATTCAGCCTGGGCATCACGCTGAGCGACAGCAGCCAGCCCGTGCAGCAAGTGCTGTCGGTCGTTACCATCACTGTCACCGGAGCGCCGTTGAGTATTCTCACCACGTCGCTTCAGCCTGCCAACCTGCATATGCCCTATCTGGCTCAACTCCAGGCGAGCGGCGGGACTCCGCCGGCCTATACGTGGGCCATCACCTCCGGATCGCTGCCGCTGGGATTCCTGCTTGCGCCGACTACTGGCCAGATCTACGGCCGGCCCGCGGTGACCGGAACCTTCTCGTTTGGCGTGACCGTGACCGACAGTGGTAATCCGGCACAGTCAAAATCGGGCGTGGTGACGGTGGTTGTGCCATCCGCTACTCCGGCTGTTGCTGCGCCTCTTGTCATTGCTGCTTCCGCGCTTGCTCCGGGAATTGTAGGCTCCGGCTACTCGCAGACCTTGCAAGCCACCGGCGGGACGCCCGTCTACACATGGTCGATCGCCTCTGGCAGCCTGCCTGCAGGCATCACACTGTCGGGCGCAACCGGCGCACTCTCCGGCACGCCGACGGCAAGCGGAACATTCAGCTTTACCGCAGCCGTTCGGGACAGTGGAGCCACGGTCCAGACGCAGTCCGTCCCCATGAGTCTTGTCATCGCTCCAGCGCCGCTGAAGATTATGACGGCGACATTGCCGTCCGCGACGGACGGAACAGCCTACACACAATCGCTGCAGGCAACCGGAGGCACGCCGAACTATAAGTGGTCGATTGCATCCGGACAGCTTCCCGCCGGGTTGCTTCTGAATCCGACTACAGGAACGATCATCGGCATGCCACTCGTAAGTGGCAGCTCGACGTTTACTGCGGCCGTGAGTGACAGTGGCAGCCCTGTCCAGGCTACTTCTGCTCCCATTACCATTGCGATTGCTCCGTCCGCCGTCGTGATCGCTCCCTTCAATTTCCCACCTGCGACAGTTGGTGTTGTCTTTTCCCAGACTCTGCGAGCAAGTGGTGGCATCCCGACCTACCAATGGTCGGTTTCGCAAGGCAGTCTGCCAGCCGGACTGACACTCTCCGCCGCCGGTGTTATCTCCGGCGCCCCGACAGCGAGTGGCACTTCGAGCTTCACGGTGACAGTGCGCGACAGCGGAGATCCAGCGCAGACGAAGTCGATGTCTGGAATGCAAATCGTGGTGTCGCCGGCGCCGCTGAAGATTACTCCTGTTTCGCTTGCCGCAGGAACAAGCGGAGCGGCCTACTCCCAGGCCTTAACGGCTACTGGCGGCACGCCGGGCTATACGTGGTCGGTCAGGTCGGGCAGCCTGCCCACGGGGCTCACGCTAGCCAGCGCAACCGGCATCTTGTCTGGTACGCCGACTGTCAGCGGGACCTCGACCTTTACCGTGACCGCAACCGACAGCGGACGTCCCGCGCAGACGGCATCGGCAACCACCTCGATTGTGGTTGCGGCGAGTCCTCTCAAGATCACCGCATTTACACCGTCCTCTACTGTTACGGTTGGCGGCACGTACTCGCAAGCCTTGCAGGCGAGTGGCGGAACCAAACCCTACACGTGGTCGATCTCGTCCGGCCAGTTGCCGGCGGGTCTCTCTCTGTCGCCCTCGACGGGGACGATCTCCGGCACGGTCACGGCGAGCGGGGTGTCCACCTTTACCGCGAGTGTCCGCGACAGCGGCAATCCGGCGCAGACGCAGTCGGTTTCCATGACGGTTGTCGTCGCTGCAACTCCGCTGACGATTACGGCGTTTACACCGTCATCCACGGTTACGGTTGGCGGAGCATATTCGCAGTCGCTGCAGGCGAATGGTGGAACCACACCCTACACCTGGTCGATCTCGTCCGGTCAATTGCCGGCGGGTCTTTCGATCTCGCCATCGACCGGGACAATCTCCGGTACGGTGACTACGAGCGGGACATCTACATTTACCGCGAGCGTCCACGACAGCGGCAATCCAGTGCAGACGCAATCGGCGTCTGTGACGGTTGTGGTGGCTGCAACTCCGCTGACGATTGTTGCGTCCACGCTGCCCACGGGCACGTCGAGCACCGCGTATGCGACGAGCCTGCAGGCAACTGGCGGTACGCCGGCGTACACATGGTCGATCACTTCCGGAAGCCTGCCTCCTGGACTTACGTTGGCGGGGACAACGGGTGTCATCTCCGGTACGCCCTCGGCGAGCGGCTCCTGGAGCTTTACTGCCTCTGTTCATGACAACGGCAGCCCGGTGCAGACGGCGTCTGTATCGAGCGCAATTACAGTAGCCGGTCCGCCGGCTCCGACGGGCCCTGGAACAACATGGTTCGTGCGCCCGGACGGAGGCACGCGCTACTCTGCGAATATGCCGAACGGCCAGTGCGACGGTCAGGCGGACACAGCCTATCCCGGCACCGGCACGAACCAGCATTGCTCCTTTGTGGATGTGCGCTATATGTGGATGGATGGGACCTACGGGAACTCATCGTGGGTAATGGCGGGCGGCGATACGCTGGTGATCCGCGGTTGCACAGCGGCGCCAGGGCAGCAAAACCCCGACAACCCTCACTGCCGCATTGGGTGGGATAAAGCGACAGGCAACGACTCGCAGAACTTCTGGTGCGCCGGTGTAAGCGCGTTCTGGGGCTGCTCTATGCCGCCGCCGCCGAACGGCTCCGCGACACAGCACACCAAGATCCTGGGTGGCTGCGCCTACGGAACCTATAGCTGCACTCCAGTCATTGGCTACCCGTATACCGGGAACAACCTGACCCAACTGTTTGGCGGATTCGCCAGCGGCGCCGTGATGTATCTGAGCGGAAGCCAGTATGTGGATGTGGAGGGGTTGGAGATTACGTCGCACAACGGCGCGTGTTCGACAATTGGCGGCGGGGGGCAACAATATCCGTCGTCTTGCAGCTCCGGCGTACCCGTAAGCGATTCCGCCAACTGGGGTGTGGTGATCACCAATACGTCATCGAACATCCTGCTGCAGGATCTATACATCCATGGCTTCACCAACCTTGGGATCGGCGGTCCTCTGGGCGGCCCGACCACCTTGAACCGGGTCTCTATCGACTTCAACGCGTTCGCCGGGTGGAACTTCGACGATGGAATTCCGACGCCCGACGCTCCTGGTTCGTCTCTGACCCAGAGCTATGTGACCATGGTTGGCAATGGGTGCCTGGAAGAGTATCCGATTGTGCATACGCAGTATCCGGCGAAGTCGTGCTGGGACCAGGGCAGTGGCGGGTTTGGGGATGCATGGTCCGGACAGGCCTCGCTGCTTTCCAGCTTCACCTGCGATCACTGCAACATCAGCTACAACATGAAGGATGGAGCGATGGGTCCGCACTCCCTTATCCATAACCTGAAGCTGACCAACTCTGTTTGGATTGGCAACATGGGGCAGAGCGGGAAGTGGGGGCAGGATGCAGGTTCGACGTTCCTGTTCGAGAACAACCTGATGGTAGGGAACTGCATGCGATTGTCGCAGCAATTGCCTGGTGCCGCGCAGAACTTCAACATTACTACCGGGCTGCCCGGGTCGTACCTTTCGACCTACTGCCGTGCAGGCGGTCCGCTGTTCGATTACTTTGCGGACACCGGGTCATCGGTCAACTTCACGAACAATACCTTCATCGCCTATCAGCCAATCTTCTTTGAGATGGGTTGCAACACGGTCGGTGGCTGCTTGACGACGCCGTACAACTTCACAAACAACATCGTACTGGGCTACATGTCCAGCTATACAGCCTCTCCGTTCAACCCCGGCACTCTGCCCGATATGTATTACTTCGACTGGACGAACCCGGTCGACATGGTGTCCTCGAGGAACATCGAATATGGGATCAAGAGTGGCGATGTGTGCGGGACAAACGGGATTCTTTGCGTCGACCCGCTGCTGACGAGCGAGCCATCGCAGACCTGGATATCCGAGGCCACGTTGGATGTCTTCAATCCGTTTGCCGGATCCGGCAACAGCTTCTATCCCAGCAGCACAAGTCCAGCAGTCCGGGCAGGTACTGCGATCAGCGGGTTGACGACGGATTACTATGGCATTGCCCGCCCGAATCCGCCGTCGATCGGAGGAGTGGAGCCGTAGAGCAACGCCACGGACCGGTTCGGCTGCGATTCGGAGGATGCTATAGTGTCTTTGATTCGCCGCTGATTCCAGATCTCTGACCAGTGTTACGCCCCGGGGTCTCGATGCTTGAGACCCCGGGGCCGTATGCTAGCACGACGAAATTGATTGGACCGAACCTAGACCGGTGAGACGGCCAGATGAAGAGCGCCCAGATTAAGAACTATTTCCTCAGTGAATCGGTCTTCGCGCGCTGTGCGGTTCGAATGATGTCCCAGCCGGGGCCGATTTCCATGTTGATGCTGGTGCGTGATGAGGTGGACATCATCGGGCACAACCTGGATTTTCATCTTCGCATGGGGATTGAGCAGTTTGTTGTGACAGACAACGGATCTGTGGATGGCACCAGAGATATTCTGGCTGATTTCAAGCAGCGGCTCGGGAAGTCCGTCATCATCCTCGACGATGCCGAACCCGCTCACCATCAGTCTGTGCGCGTGAACCGCATGATCCAGGTCGCAAAGAAGGAGTTTCATCCAAGCTGGATCCTCTCCTGCGATGCGGATGAGTTCTGGTACCCGCTGAGCGGACGGTACGATACGGAACTGGATGGGCGAAAGAACATCCTGTATTGCCATTGGCATAACTTTCTTCCGCGTCCGGACACGCCCTGGCAGGAGTTTACGGATGTGGGCGAGATGCCGGGGTACCATGCCAGGATGAGCAAGGTGTTCTGCGCCGCACGCGGGCTGGTTGGGATGTATTCGGGGAACCATGAATCGAGGTCCATTCCTCGCGTCCCGGCGAAATCCGACAATATTCGCGTGTACCACTATCCAGTGCGTAGCTATGAGCAGTTTGAGCGCAAGGTGGTGCAGGGACATCGTGCGGCGGTCAAGGCGGCCCGCAGTGAGAGCACCGCATGGCACTGGGGCGAGTACTACCAGGCGTGGGAGGCCGGCCAACTGCGGCCGTTATACGAAGAACTGGCATCGCGGAACCGCATCTGCCAGGACAGAACCATGGCCGACCTGTTTGCAGGGGAAATGAAGGCAAATCAATAGCTCACGTTTCGGCTGGAGGCAAGCCCGTCGCGTCCGGACCAACATTCCGCGAACCATACCCAGGAAAGGGAGTGCCATTTTCTTTCGTTGTATTCCCCAATGTATGATTTGCCCTGAATATGTAGAAGTGACTGCCGGCAGAAGCTCCGGTATCGGAAGTCTCGTGGTTCACTCCTCCAGCTTGTATTTGACTCCTGTCCGTTCGCGCTGAAATCGGGGGCGGATTCTTATTGTGTGATCCATTTTGCGCCTGGTTCGATTTTGCAGGTTGTCTTGCAGGCCCATGATTGCGGCCTCTTGGGAATTGAGGAAAGTTAATGTCAAGGCAATTGATACGCTCCCTGCTTCGCCGTCGTGGATACGACATTGTCCAGTACCCCTTGCCTGACTGGTATCACTTGCGCATTGGGCTGGCCGAGATTCTGACGTCGCGAAGGATCAACTGCGTGATCGACGTAGGCGCGAACCAGGGGCAGTACGGGGAGTTTCTGCGCAATATGGGCTACGAGGGACGCATCGTCTCTTTTGAGCCGGTTGGGGCCACCTTCAAAAAACTGCAGGCGCGGGCCAAACGGGACAAGGACTGGCAGATTCACCAGCTTGCTGCGGGAGATGCGGAGCAGGTGCTGGACATTAACGTGTCCGATACGTCCGAGTTCAGTTCGCTGCTGCCGACGAGCTCCTATGGTCAGTCGCGATTCAGCGAGGGCGTGGCTGTCCACCATACGGAACAGGTGAAGGTGGTTCGCCTGGACGCGATGATCTCCGAGATTACTCAAGGGATCGAAGACCCTCGTATCTATCTGAAGATGGACTCGCAGGGGTATGACCTTCAGGTGTTTGCAGGCGCCTCTGGCTGCCTGCCACTGGTTCTCGGCATGCAGTCGGAGATTGCACTGCAGCAACTGTATGAAGGCATGCCCGATTATCTAACTTCTCTCGCGACGTACAACTCAGCGGGCTACTCGATTACTTCGTTGATTGCGGTTTCGCGAGACGAAAGCCTGAGCATTATTGAGTTCGACTGTTTGATGGTGCGCAATTCGGAACGGAAGGCTTAGCCTTTTTTTGAGGATGTCGACAGCAGGCTGAGCGCGCGCTGCGGTCTGAATCGGCATCCAAACCCATGACCTTTTCGTGGAGAACTGGCGGGAGCCGATGCCTATATGAAGCAGTTACGATGCGGTGTTCTTGTAGTCTTGTTGTCGGCGGCGGTTGCCTTGCCGCTCTCCGCAACGACGTGGTTCGTGCGAGCGGATGGAGGTGCACGCGCTTCGTCGACCACGACCACAGGACAGTGCGACGGCAGAGCTGACGCAGCCTACCCCGGGTCCGGCAAGAGCCAGCACTGCGCCTTCAACGATGTACGCTATTTGTGGATGAACGGATCCTACGGGAACTCGGCCTGGGTTATATCGGGCGGGGATACCGTAGTGATACGGGGCTGCGCCGCGCTGCCCAGCCAGCAACACCCGGACGCTCCCCACTGCCGGATTGGTTGGGACAAGGGAACGGGAAACGATGCACAGAACTTCTGGTGTGCCGGCGTCAATGCATTCTGGGGCTGCTCCATGCCGCCGCCGCCGAGCGGCACAGCAGCCAAGCACACGCGAATCCTGGGCGGCTGTGCCTATGGAACCTATACGTGCAATCCCGTTATGAGCTATCCCTACACCTCCAACAATCTGACACAGCTTTTTGGCGGCTTCCAGGTAGGCGCGGTGATGCACCTGGAAGGTGCACAATATGTGGACATCGAAGGATTGGAGATCACATCGCACAACGGCGCATGCACCCGGATTGGCGGTTCAGGGCAACAGTATCCAAAGGCCTGCAGCACCTCGCCTCCTTTGAGCGACTATGCCAACTGGGGAATCCTGACCAGCAACGCGACCTCGAACATCCTGCTGCAGGATCTGTATATCCACGGCTTCACCAACTTCGGGATCGGAGGGCCTATCGGCGGACCGATCACGGCAACACGGGTCTCCATCGACTTCAACGCCTTCGCTGCATGGAACTTCGATGATGGAAAGCCCACGCCCAATGGTCCAGGCTCTTCCATCAATGCCAGCCATGTGACGATGGAAGGCAGTGGGTGCCTGGAAGAGTATCCGATCGTGCATCCGCAGTTCCCAGCGCTGAGCTGCTGGGACACAAACAGCGGCGGGTTTGGAGATTCATGGAGCGGGCAGGACGCAAAGCTCGATTCGTTTGTGTGCGACCACTGCGTGATGGCCTACAACACCAAGGATGGTTTCATCGGTCCGCATACTCTTGTGAACTACCTGAAGATCACCAATTCCGAGTCGTATGGCAACATGGGCCAGCAGTGGAAGTGGGGATCTCCGCCGGGTTCGACCACCATCTTTGAGAACAACCTCACGGTCGGGAATTGCCGGCGCATGTCGGAGCCGATGCCTGGAGCTCCGGCGGGCTATAACCGCTATCTGAGCGGCTTCTGCAGGGCGGCGGGCGAC
>Ga0302267_10007674_pt1 | contig 10507 bp, 8 predicted proteins | sample III_Bog_E1_3_FD_194555 | JGI IMG/M metagenome (GOLD analysis project Ga0302267, IMG submission 194555) | Peat permafrost microbial communities from Stordalen Mire near Abisko, Sweden - III_Bog_E1_3 | ecosystem: Environmental > Terrestrial > Soil > Wetlands > Peat | place: Sweden: Abisko... | reverse complement strand
CCGTTGACTTCGCCGCTCTCGAGCTTGTTGGAAAGTTCCGCGCAGGAGCAGCCTTCCTTGGCCAGGCCATCGAGAGTCTCGCGTTCGACGATGGGCGGGTACTGCGAGTCCTTGTAGTAAGGGAAGTGGCCGCTGGTGCGGTAGAGGCCGAGCTTGCCGATGTGCGGCGTGTAGACCTGGCTGTAGCCCTGGCGGGTGAGCTCGCGGCTAATGAAGTTCTGGAGCTCGGTGCGGATGATGGCGCCGTTGGGGGTCCAGAGGATGAGGCCCTGGCCGACTTCGTCGTCGATGTGGAAGAGGCGCATGTCGCGGCCGAGCTTGCGGTGGTCGCGCTTCTTGGCTTCTTCCTGCAGCGCGAAGTGGGCCTCCATCTCGGTCTTGTTCTTGAAGGCGGTGCCGTAGATGCGCTGGAGCTGCGGGTTCTTTTCGTCGCCGAGGTAGTAGGTGCTGGAGACGTGGGTGAGCTTGAACGCCTTGACGTTGCCGGTGCGCATGACGTGCGGCCCGGCGCAGAGGTCGACGAAATCGCCGTTGGTGTAGAGGGAGATTTCCTCGCCCTCGGGGATGCGGTTGAGGATATCGAGCTTGAACTTGCTGGCGGTGGCGCGGTCGCCGAGCGCGGCGAGCCGGCCGACTTGGCCGAGCTTGAGCGCTTCGTCGCGCGTGATGGCCGAGCGCGTGAACGGCTGGTTCTCATCCACGACTTTCTTCATCTCGGCCTCGATCTTCTCGAAATCGGCGGGGCTGATGCGGTGCGCGAGCTCGACGTCGTAGTAGAAGCCGTTCTCGACCGGAGGACCGGCGGCGAGCTGCGCCTCGGGCCAAAGCTTGAGCAAGGCGGTGGCCAGCACGTGCGCGGCAGAATGCCGGACGCGCTCCAAGTCAGTCATTTTCGGGGCATCACTCATGGAAAAAAAGGGACGCTCATGATGCGCGAAACGTAACGGTTAGGCAACCGTGGTTTCCGTGGTAGCCGTCGACCGCCGGGCGACGGGCCCGGTTTCTCACGGAGGACGGAAGAGGGACGGAGGTCACGGAAGACCGAAGTCCTTGTCACCGCTGATGTCATCGGCGGTGCCGAAGATTTTGTCGGGGCCCGCGGAGCGGGCGTGGAGTTTGCCGTCGGCGGTGACGGAGAGTTCCATCGGCGTGCCCCAAGGGTCGAGCAGGTCGCCCTTTGCGCCCAAGTCGGAGGGCTTGAAGTTGGCAAACGCGATCTGTCTCTGGTTCCCGTCTTTGGTGGCGCCGGTAAGAATGCGCACCAGCGTGGCGGCGTCGGGCGCGACGGGGTAGACGCTGTACTCCGTGTAGTAGCTCAGCTCGGCGGTTTGGATTTGATTAAATCTGTCGGCCACCATGGCCTTCTTCGCTGCGGCAAAAACGGTGCCCCCGGTTGGCTGCAGTGTCAGAAGAAGAGCAAGAAGGATCAACAGGGCCACGACGCCATAGCTGGTCAGGACGCGCTTTTTCTCAAACGGCTTTTGTGGCGTTTCCATGCGGCTATTGATTGGTGATGTCGTCGGCGGTGCCGAAGGTTTTGTCGGGGCCGGCTGAGGTCATTCCGACTTCCTTGTCGGAGATGTACCAGATTCGATAGGGCGTGCCCCAGGGATCGATGATCTCACCCTTGTCGTTCATCTGGCTCGTCTTGAAACTCATGTAGACCTTCCCTGAATCGGCGCCGGAGAGATCGGACCAGAAGGTGTGATTGTCGAGATTCTTGGGGAACGGACCGTTGTCCGTCATGTAGCCCTCCGCCGCGGTGGCTAATGCCATGACCAACTCCTCATTATGCGCTTCGGATGTATTCGGCATGCCATGCTGCACGCCGTTTCCTAGCCAAAGAACGATCGCGGCGGCTGCGACGAGCACACAGGCAACCGCTATGACGATCCTGTACTTAGTTGCGGGCTTGGCCATAGCTCCACTTCGTCCGGCGGTCATAGACCGCCGCTACATTTATAGAATCGCTCAGAAATTCTTCGACTGCCAGTTGGGGTCTTTCATTGTGCCGTCGGCGTGGAACTCGAAGATTTTGCTGATGGGGTAGAGCGCGATGCCGAGGAAGGCGTTGGCGTTGGCGCGCATGTTGAGGTCCATCTTGTCGGTGACGAAGTTGTAGTTGCCGTTGCCGATGAGCGCGAAGAACTCGCTGCTGATGTGCATGTCGTCGGTGTGGATGACGCCCTGCTTGACCGTGAAGGTGCCGTGCGCGGCGTCGGCCACGGTGAAGCCGGGGATGAGCGGCGTGAGCGTGCCGAGGAACGGGATGGAGGTGATGTCGCCGTCGCTGATCTTCACCTCGCCGGTGCCGTTCATGGTCTGCATCGCGCCGATGGCGCCGGTGAAGTGGCCGGAGGCGGCGAGGTCGCCGGTCGACTTGTCGTAGTGCCACGTGCGCGACATGAATTTCTTGAAGTTCACCTTGGTGAGGTTGATGTCGAGCGTGTAGTCGGCGGGGCTTTCGCGCAGGTCCATGTCGATGGTGCCGCTCATGTCGCCGTCGTAGTAGCCGCTCTGCTTCATGTTCACCGTGAGCCGGCGATTCTTGAAGATGAGCGTGCCTTGCGGTTCGTCGAAGACGTAAGGCACATGGAAAAGCGTCCACTCCATCGGCGACTTGCCCTCGATTTCGACGGTGAGGTCGGTGTTAAGATCTTTCTTCTCACTCTGCAAATCGACGACGCCGTTGCTGCGCACGAGCGGCGGGTGCGAGAAACGGTACGGCGCGGTGTAGAGGACGAACTTCGGGCCCATGACCGGCGCGACCTCCTGCACATTGAGCTGCGTGACCATGTCGTGCAGCTCGACGGAGCGATTCTTGAAATCGTAGATGATGCTGCCGGAGCCGGTGCCTTCGGTGCGCTGCACGGCGAGGTCGGGCAGCGCGAGCTTCGAATCGGCGAAAGTGAAATCGGAAGTCGCGGTGACGAACGCGGTGGTCTTGTAGACGAAATGGTCGGCGGCCATCTTGCCCTTCAGCGTCCACGCATCGGTCTTGAACGCGGTGCCAGTCGCGGTGGCCTCGATCTTCGGCCCGCCCTTGGCGAAGGAGCAACTGTTGAGGAAATTGTCCATCCCCTGCCCGAAGACGCCCTTGAGAATGGTCGGGTCGAGGCTGGACTCAATCTCGCCCTTGAGCAGCGGCGCGGCCTGCGTGTTGTCGAAGGAAAATTGCAGGTCCACGTTGCCGGCCTGCCCGGCCATTTTCAGCTCGGGGATGAGAAGCTGCTTGCCGTTCCACGCGATGGGAATGCTGAGGCGGTCGAACGCCTTGCCGTTGAAAGTGAAGTTGCGCCAGTCGAGATCGGCCTGCACGTCGGTGTGAAAGCCCTGCTGGAAATCGAAGAGCACGCGGCCGGTCGTGGTCGGGAAGGAGTCGCCGAAGTCGAGCCGCGAGAGCGCTTGGCCGAGCGGGCCGGGAAACGCCGGCGCGAGCGAGGTGAAGTCCGCCGACGAGGTGAATTGCAGCGCGGCGGTGTGGCTGGCGAGGTCCCACTGCCCGTAGGCGGTGAGTTCGCCGCGCTGGAGGCCGATCTTGAAGTCGCTCAACTCCGCCACGCCGTCGTTGAGCGTGCCGTGGATGGAAAATTCGTCGACCGGCGCGTTGCGCCACGTCAGGCGCCGGCCATCGAGCGCGAAGTTGGCGCGGCCGCCGCCGAGGTCGTGCGTCGCCGTCTCGAACTCGAGTTGGACGTCGATGGGCTGCTCGGTGCCGATGTCGTCGACCGCCCGGGTGATGGTGCGCCAGTTCTCTTCGCGCGCGGCGATCTGCTGCGCCGGTGTGAGCGTGGAGGTGGACACGTGCGCGACGGGAAAGCCGTCGTTGTGGATCGTGCCGTGCACGCTCAAGGCGAAGACGAGAAAGCGCGCCTCGGCGTTCTCGATCTTGATGTCCTTGCCGTCGAAGGCGACGTCGGCGTTGACCTCGTGCAGGTCGGCGGTCTCGTTCGGGCCGATGGGATAATCGACCTCGGCGTTGGCGATGCTGGCGCTGTCGATGAAGCCGCGCCCGCGCCACCAGCTCAGCCACGCCACGCTGACGCGCACGCGGTCGACCTGGAGCATGATGCTTTGCCGGTTGGCGTCGCGGAAAACGGTGACGCGGTTGGCGAGGATCGCGCCGGTGGGATCAAGCTGCAGGCTGTCGACCGCGACGGGGAACGGGATGATGTGGCGCTTCTGGATTTCGTTGAGGATATAATCCTTGGCCACAAGAGGCAGGCCATAGACGCGCAAAGCGGCGAGTGCAACGAGCAGCGGAACGGCGATGGTGACCAGGGTGCCCATGGTCAGGCGCGCGAGCACGCGCTTCACGTAGTGCCGGTACGATTTCATCCGTCAGTGAGGGCAAGCTTGCCCGTCTCTCCTGAATTAGCCACAAAAGAGCGCAGAGATCACACGAAATCCCATGTTGTCCTCCATTCGCTTCCTGTGGTCTTCGGTGGCCGTTCTCTTTTTCGGCTTACTTTGCTGCCGCGTTTTGGCCGACGACGAGCTCGTGGTCATCTCGCCGCACTCGGATGAGATCAAGGAAGAGACGGCGCGGGCGTTCGCGGCGTGGCACCAGCAGCACTATGGAAAGCCGGTAACGATCCGCTGGCGCGAGGCGGGTGGCGGCACAACGCAGATCAATCGCTACCTGCTCGCCGAGTACAAGTCGAACCCCTCACCCGGGCTCGACGTGCTTTACGGCGGCGGGCTTGATCCCTTCGTCACGATGGAGCAGGCGAACCTGCTCACGCCGTATGATCCGCCGCCGGAGATTCTCGCGGCCATCCCGGCGCAACTCAACGGCGCGAACATCATCGACCCGAAGCACGAGTGGTTCGCCACGGCGCTCTCAGGCTTCGGCATCCTGACCAACCAGCGCGTGCGCGAGGCGGCCGGATTGCCGGAGGTACACACGTGGGAGGACCTTACGAATCCGCAACTGCAGGGCTGGATCAGCGCGTCGGACCCGCGCGCGTCGGGCAGCGCTCTGGCCATCTACGAGATCATCCTGCAGGCGTACGGCTGGGACAAGGGCTGGGCTGTGCTGACCGAGTTGAGCGGCAACACCCGCAACTTCCTGTCGTCGTCCTCAGCCTCGGTGGTCGAGGTCGGCGCGGGCGACGCGGCCTACGGCGTGGCGATCGACCAATTCGGGCAGGCGCAGGTCGCCTACTACGGCAAGGAGAACGTGACCTTCACGTTGCCGGAGGGCCAGACGGTGATCACGCCGGACTGCGTCGCCATTTTGAAGAACGCGCCGCACCTCCAACTGGCGCAGCATTTCGTTGATTTCACACTCTCGCGTGACGGCCAGTTGCTCTGGATGGCGCCGCGCGGCGCACCCGGCGGCGCGGTGAAGTATCGCATCAATCGCATGAGCGTGCTGCCCGCGCTCTACGGCGAGCTGCACGATTCGCCGATCACGACGAACCCGTTCGCGTTGCACTCGGATTTCGCCTACTCCGATGCGCTGAGCGCGAAGCGGCACTCGATCCTCGCGCCGCTGATCGCGGCGTACATGATCGACACGCACGATTGGCTGGTGAAGGCGTGGAAGGCAGTGAACTCGCCCGCGGCAGATAAGCTTGAGGGAGAGCATCACTTGGAGCTGTTCGCCGAACTTGCCAAGCCGCCGATGACTCTCGATGAGCTGCTGCATCTCGCCGACACCGACTGGAAAGACCCGGTGAAGCGCACCGCGATCATCAACCAGTGGCAGGAGCAGGCCATCGCGCGCTACAAAAGCGTGCTGGCGCAAGTTCCCCGCAACTGATCTTCTTTCCCACGCATGACGATCACCGCCCGCAACCTCGTGAAAGCCTTCGGCGCGGACTCGCGCGTGGTCGATGACGTGTCGTTCACCATCGCGCCAGGGGAAATGTTCTTCCTGCTCGGGCCCTCGGGCTGCGGCAAGACGACGGTGTTGCGCATGCTGGCCGGTTTTCTCGAACCGGACCGCGGCGAGATTCTCTTCGGCGAGCGCAAGATGAACGGCGTCGCGCCGCAGGACCGCAACACCGCGATGGTTTTCCAGAACTACGCGATCTGGCCGCATCTGACCGTGTTCGAGAACGTGGCCTATGGCCCGCATGCGCGGAAAATGCCGGACATCGAGAAGCGCGTAGCTGAGGCGCTGCGCGTGGCGCGATTGGAAGACCTCGCGCAGCGCAAGCCGGCGCAGCTTTCCGGCGGGCAACAGCAGCGCGTGGCCTTGGCGCGCGCGCTGGCGGTTGATCCGGGGCTGATCCTGCTCGATGAGCCGCTCTCGAACCTCGATGCGCGGCTGCGGGTGGAATTGCGCGGCGAGTTGCGGCGCATCCATGCCGAGTCGCGCACGACATGCCTCTACGTGACGCACGACCAGGAGGAGGCGCTGTCGCTGGCCGACCGCATCGCGGTGATGAATCGCGGGAAGATCGAGCAGGTCGGTACGCCGCGCGAGATTTACGAGAAGCCCGCGAATGAGTTCACGGCACGGTTCATGGGTGAGCTCAACGTTGTCGCGGCGGAGAGTCCCTTCGCCGTGGCGTTACGCGGTCCTGCACAGCGAAGGATCGCCTTCCGGCCCGAGTCGGCGCAGCTCGGCGGCGACGGCATCGCCGCGACGGTGAAGCATGCGACGTATCTCGGGAGCAAGACGGAGCTGCTCGTCGCCGTCGCGACGGGTGAGACGTTGAAGTTGTGGACAACGGCGCCGGTTGCGGCGGGCGAGACGGTGCGTTTTACCGTACCGAGCGAGAAGTTGATCGCACTTTAGTCCACGCGCGAACGGACGGGCAGGAGCCCGTCCCTCCAAGTACCCGTGTGCGCTCCTAATTGCGCCGGTTCGTCAGCAGCATCACGTAATAGAGAAACTGCAGCAGCGAGCCGATGAAGGCGGCGACGTAAGTGAGGCCCGCGGCATTGAGGCATGAGTTAACCGCGGCGGCTTCCGGGCCGGGCCGCACGATGCCGAGTTGCTGCAGGACGCGCTTGGCGCGGGCGCTGGCGTCGAACTCGACCGGCAGCGTGATGAGATTGAAGAACATGAGGACGCCGAAGCCCACTGCCATGAGCCAGATCGCCGTGTACATGCTGATGATGTGGGTGAAGATCGCGATAAGCGGGATCCACATCACGAGCTGGCTGGCGAAGTTCGTCGCGTAGACGGCGCCCATGCGGATGTGCAGCGGCGCATAGTGCTGCTGGTGCTGCAAAGCGTGGCCGCACTCATGCGCGGCAACGCCGACATTGGCCGCGGAGCTGCCCTCGAAGTTGTCCGGCGAGAGCACCAGTTTCTTGTTCATGGGATCGTAGTGGTCGCCGAGGAAACCTTCGCCCTCGACGATCTCCACGTCGTTGATGCCGGCCGACTGCAAAATGCGCTGCGCCGCCTGCGCACCGGTCAGGCCGGAGGCGATCCGCACCTGCGAGGCCTTGGCAAACTGGGTCTTGAGGTACGCCATCGCCCCAAAGGAGAGGAGCATGGTAACGCCGAGAATCACCCACCAAATGAGCGTGCCGCTGAGTCCGCCGCCGTATCCGCCGTAGTACATATGAAGTTCCTTTGCTAAACGGACTCAATATGCAACCGGGGCGCGGCAATGCAAGAGGCGGCGCGGTTACAGCCGGGCAAGCCGCGCAACTATCACGACATGAAGCCTTCGGACTTCAGGTAGTGGACGACCTTGCTGCGCTCGCCGGGCGAGAGCTCGCCACTGACGTGGATGAAGCGCTTGCCGTCGGACTCGAGCACGGAGACGACGTGGCGGCCGTGGTTGACACGCGCGACGAGTTCACCGCAGGCCATCGTGTCGCTGCCGGTGAGGATCAGGTCCTCAGGCCGACGGCCCGTGGCCGTGATCGCCCGCATGAGGCGCCGCTGGACACGCCGTTGCTTGCGCGAATACCACAAATAGCAGGCGGTGAAGACGGCGAGGGACGACATCGCGGACATGACCGCCGTCACGCCGATGAAAAAAAAATCGCTGCCCTTGAGTCCGGAAGCAGCGAGCCAGTCCACAAGTGAAGAGTCCGCCCAATGTCGCGGAAAGTCAAAATGAAGTTATTGCGACGCAGCGATTTCCGCGCGGAGTTTTTACCTGACTTTAGATAAAAAATTGCTAGTCTGCCGGGAAGTGCGCGCGACCTACCTTTATGTGCTCGCTGCTTCACTGGCGCTGCATGGACTGATCGCTGGCAGCGTCGCACTGTCGTCGTCGTGGGGATCGGTCCCGGCGTTTCCGCCGCGCATCGAGAAGGCGCCCACGCTTTCGCTGATTTACCCGAAGCCGCAGCCAGTGAAACCGACTTCCGCGCCGCTGGTGTCGAAGCCCGCGCTTGTTGTCGCGGCGAGCGCGACCGCCACATCTGCGCCACCGCATGTCGAAGCGACGTCGGGAGCGAAGCCGGTGCTGCCGGTCCTCGCAAAGGCTGAAGCGAATCCCAACGCGCAGTTGCCGCCGCCGTCGCCGGACGCGGTGCTGGCGCCGGTGCCCGCGCCGCGGCTCGACGGCACGAAGGGCGTCGTGTTCATCCTCGATGTTTCCGGCAGCATGTACGAGCCGTACGGCGGCGCGACGCGGCTGGCTTTCGCGCGGCAGGAGCTGTCCCAGCGCGTGCGCGCGTTGCCTGAGGGCACGCCGTTCGCCGTGGTGCTTTACGCGAAGACGGCTTGCGCGAGCGGTCCGCTGGTCGAGGCAAACGCGGCGACGCGCGAGGCGGCGGTGCGTTTCATCATGCGCGATGTGAATTGCAACGGCGGGACGAATCTTCCGGCGGGTCTGGCCGCGGCACGGGCGCTGAATACCGGCGCGCTCGTGCTGGCCACGGATGGCGACCTGAACATCTCGTGCACGGAGCTGATGCTGCAGGCGCAGAAGATCCTGGGCGAGGCCGGCACGTGCCCGTCGATGCTGATCCTCGGCATCGCGCCGCGGACCAACACGACGGCGGAGCATTTGCTGCAGGACCTCGCGGGGCTGGAGGGCGGGACGTACACCTTTGAGGAACCGGAGCAGACGGCGCTGCGGTAACCTTGCTCGCATCCCTCCGGGATGCGGCTCGTCTTTTTGGGGTTATTCCGGTGGTACCGCTCGCGGACTCGCTTTACCACCGGCTACAGCTCCTTCCATCCCTTCGGGATGGTTATTGCGAGGGGTGCAGGGCGCGGTGGTGATCGCAAATGTCAAAGAACAGTCTCGGTGGCCCGGACAACTTGTTGTCGAAATGCCGTGACGGAATGTACCAGTGTTTCCTGGAGGGACGGGCTCCTGCCCGTCAGATCGCGCCCACACGGACGGGCAGGAGCCCGTCCCTCCATGGAGACGACTAAATCTTCCCGGCCACGAAGGTCAGCCTCCGCCAGTACCAGACGATCTTGCCGTCTTCCTGCGCGAGCTTGAAGAGTTCGCGCACCGAGGCCGGGGCCTTCGCAATCATCTCGAGCGCTTTCTTGCGGTTTTCCGGCGGCGTATTGGCGACGTTGAAGTACCAGTTGAGGTCCGGCTGCTTGAGCATCTCGACCTGCACCTTGGCGACGGTGATGCCATTGTCAGCGGCGAATTTCTTCCACGTGTTCGGCGTGACGTACTTGACGTGGCTGGGATCGCGCAGGCGCTCGAGCGCGTCCATCCACTGCGCGGCCTCGACGTGGTCGTCCGGCACGGTGGTGTCGATGATGACGAGGTAGCCGTACATCTTGAGCACGCGCGTGGCCTCGCGGAAGAATTGCTCCGGCGAGTTGAAGTGGTGCGACGCGCTGCGGCAGGTGACGAGGCCGAACGAGTTGTCCGGGTAAGGGAGCTTCTCTGCCGTGTGCTCGCGGAAGTCGATGTTCACGCCCTGCTCGGCGGCGAGTTTCATCGCGGGGTCGAGGAGGGCGAGCGAGACATCGCTGGCGACGACGTGGCAGCCTTTTTGCGCGAGGAGGACGGCGGCGTCGCCGTGGCCCGTCGCGACGTCGAGCGCCGGCGTGCCCGGGCGCAGCTTGAGATCGATGAGCGCTTTCTCGAAATCGGTGGTGTCGGCGAGGACCTGCTTGCCGTGCCCTTGCCCGTCGGCCCCGCCGGAGCCCATCTGCATCGGATCGAGGTCGCTGCGCAGGTTGCCCGCGCGCATCTTGGTGTAGAAGGACTCGAGCATGAGACAGTTTTCCGGCAGTGACGTGTTGCCGGGAAAGAGGAAGTTGCCGATGACGCCGCAGAGCGCGTAGTCGGCGTAGACGGGCCGCTCGCCGGTGAGGAACGGCGTCTTGTTGAGCAACATCTCGAACGGCTGGATGCAGTGGTGGAACGCGGCGGTGAGCTCCTTGATGTCGCGGCGCCACGCATCGAGGCAGCCGGCGCCGAACTTGCGCTCCTTGTGCCGGCGCAGCAGGCCGCGCTCGACGTCGTTCTTGATCCACTTATCCCAGTTCGCGTCGCAGACCTTGAAGCTGTGCGACTCGCACTCGTTCTCGATGTAGTGAAGCAGGATGCGCTGCAGGCCCTCGACCTCGGTCGGGAAAAGGCGCAGCAGTGGCGCGAGATTGTCG
>Ga0302267_10007673_pt1 | contig 10508 bp, 3 predicted proteins | sample III_Bog_E1_3_FD_194555 | JGI IMG/M metagenome (GOLD analysis project Ga0302267, IMG submission 194555) | Peat permafrost microbial communities from Stordalen Mire near Abisko, Sweden - III_Bog_E1_3 | ecosystem: Environmental > Terrestrial > Soil > Wetlands > Peat | place: Sweden: Abisko... | reverse complement strand
ACCGTGACCGAAGATGCATCACAACTGAACACTAACAATTCAAACGTGGCGGCGGACATTTCCGCGCAACAGATTGTGGAATTGCCCCTGAATGTGCGCAACGTCTACGGTCTCGCGACCCTCAACTCTGCCCTGGGAAAAACCTCGGAAAGCCAGCAGTTGATGGGCGGCGGCAACAACACCAACGACGACGCGGATCAGGACATCTCATTCATGAACTTTGCCGGCGGTTTCTTCGGGACCTCGGCCTTCCTGCTGGATGGCGCGTGGGACACTGATCCCGAGTGGGGAGCGGTGATCAATGTGCCCTCCGTGGATGCGACACAGGAGATGAAAATCCAGAACAGCTCCTTCACCGCCCAATACGGGTGGAGCACCGGCAACGTGATCAACGTGGTCACCAAGTCAGGAAGCAACGCCTTCCACGGTTCGGCCTATGAGTTCTACGCCAATGAGAAGCTCGATGCGCTGAACTACTTCTCGAATGCGAATAATCCGTTCAGCCGCAATCAGACGGGTGCCTCGGCCGGCGGGCCTCTCTACATTCCGGGCCTGTACAAGCAGCGGGAAAAGACCTTCATCTTCGGTCTTTACGAGCGCGTTGCAATTACGTCCCCATCGACCACCCAATATACCGTGCCTGACAGCAAGTTTCTGGGCGGCGACTTCTCCGAGCTTCTCGGATCCACATCGCAGGGCAACGATGCCCTCGGGCGTCCAATCTACAAGGGACAGATTTACGATCCACGCAGCGGCCACCAGATTATCTCGGGACAGCCGGATATCTATAATGCCGCGACGAACCCGCACGGAACCGGCCTCACCGCTACCCAGACGGGCTGGATTCGCAATCCAATTCAGGGCAACAAGCTGAGCAATCTCGTCGGCTATACGCCGGATACGGTCGGCGCCAAGCTGCTGAGTTACTATCCCAAAGCTCAAGTTGATCAAGCCATTCCCTACAACCTAACCGTATCCGGAAGCTCGCCCGCGCATTCGGATGAATATAACGTTCGTGTCGATCACAACGTAAACGACAATGTTAGAGCCTATTTCCGCTACTCCTACAAGAAGGAGACTAAGACCGGCGCGGCGGACGATTGGGGATCCGATCCGGCAGGTCCCGGCAATATGAGGCCAAACAACCGCTGGGGCATGTGGGCGGGCATCTCTGAAGTTTTCAGTCCCACCTTCACCATGAACATCACCTCGGGTGTTACGGCCTGGCATGAAACCAGCGACAACCAATCCTTCGGGTTCGACCCCTCGGGACAACTGGGACTTCCAGCTTACGTCTCGGCCAACGACCCATTGTTCCCGACGATCAATGTGGGAGGAGGCATGTCGCCCTTAGGTCCTGGCGGCAATGACCAGCAAGCCGTCACTAACCATGGCCCCATCGGCACCGTCTCTGCGGACTTCATCAAGCTGAAGGGCAAGCAGACGCTCAACTTCGGCTTCATGGGCGTGGAGCAGGTGGACAGCCAGCATAACTACTTCCAGGACCAACTGACCTTCAACGGAGGTTTCACAACCGGACCGGATCCAAATAATCCAGTGTCATTCGCCACCGGCAGCGGAGTGGCGGAAATGCTGCTCGGCACTTTGGACAGCGGTGCGATTGGAACGCCTTACAATCCCCTGGTCTCGAATCATCTTCTGGGCTGGTATGTTCAGGACGACTGGAAGCCGACCTCCAGGCTCACTCTGAATCTTGGCGTCCGCTATGAAGTTCAGACTCCTGACACCTATCGCCACAACGTGGCCTCAACCTTCGACCCGAATGCGACCAATCCTCTCAGCTCCCTTGTTGGGCTACCGCTGAAGGGCGCGCTGCAGTTCCTCGGAACTGGCAATCGCTACGTCTATAACCCGAACTACGACAACTGGGCGCCACGTATGGGCTTCTCTTACCAGGTGGTTCCGAAGGCCGTCATTCACGGCGGGTACGGAATCTTCTATCCGCAGGCAGTTACCTGCTGCTGGCCTGGGGATTCGGATGGCTTTGCCGCCACAACCAACGTCAACGCCAGCCAGGACGGCGGTATCCTCCAAAATCCGCATATCAGCACCAGCAATCCCTGGGGCGGCCAATACGCGCAGATTACCGGAAACGCGAATGGCCAATTTCAACAGGTCGGCAACGGCATCGGCAGTGTCTTCAAGAGCCGCCCGTCGCCCTATGTTGAGCAATGGCTGCTGGGTGTGCAATATGCCATCACGGCGAACGATCAGATCGACGTCAACTACATTGGCAACCGCGGCATTCGCATGGTTGGCTCTCTCAATTACAACCAGCTGAATCCGAGTTACCTGGCGACAATGAGCGCAGCTCAGCTTAAAGCTTCGCCAGCCACCAATCCGTTTGCCGCGCCTCTGACACAACTTGAAGCATCGGGAACGATCGCCGCCAGCGGCTGCAACCTGGATAACGCAAATGTGCAAACGGCGCAGTTGCTTTCGCCTTATCCGCAGTTCTGCAACGGCGGCGTGAGCCAGACGGACGCTCCTGTTGGCCAATCCCTCTACAACTCTCTGCAAGTCACCTACAACCATCGCGTTAGCAAAGGGCTCACCGCGCTGGTTTCCTACACCTACTCCAAGTTCCTCGACAACACGGAGGGCAACAACTCCTGGTCCTACGCCGGAAACACCGGCCCGGCTAACAACTACAACATGGCCGCCGAAAAGAGCGTTGACGCGGGCGATGTTCCACAGGCACTAGTTGCAAGTTACGTCTATCAACTGCCCATCGGCCGTGGCAAACCCTTCGGTTCAGATTTAAACCGGATTGTGGACGCGGTGGTTGGCGGCTGGGAACTCTCCGGGATCGCGACCTTCAAGGAGGGAATTCCCATCAACGTTTCCGGCTCGAATCAACCGACCTTCGGCGGCAGCCCGAGGCCAAATGTGACCGGAAACCCACAAGGGCCCAAGACTCTCCATGAATGGTTCAACACGGGAGCATTCTCCTATGCCCCGTACGGCTCCTTTGGCAACGCGCCCCGCTTCTTCTCGAATGTTCGCGGACCACGTTACCAGGACTGGGATACGGTTCTCGAAAAGAACTGGCGCTTCAAAACCAACATGAGAGCCCAGTTCCGTCTCGAGACCTTCAACACCTTCAACCATCCGAGCTTCTACACACCCAATGGCGGTTACGGCGGCTGCGATCCCAATGCTGGCGGCGGTTGCCAGAGCGGCATAGGACAAATCACACACGCTTTCGCGCCAAGAATTGTTCAATGGGCTGGAAAGTTTTACTGGTAAACCACACGTGAACAACTGCACCAAATTGTTGTTGCTGGTCCTGCTGGTCAAGCCTGTATCTGGGCTTGGCCAGCAGCAACCGGTCTCCAAGCTCGAATCGCTCGTGGCTGCGGCTCAACAGGCCCAGGCAGCGAACGACTATGCCACGGCTGCAAACGCCTACAACCAGGCGGTAAGGATTCGTGCGGATATGCCGGAACTATGGGCCAATCTCGGACTGATGCAGCAGGAGAGCGGAGATATCTCTTCGGCCATTCTCAGCTTTCAGCGCGCTAACCAGCTCAACCCGTCTTTATATGTTCCGAATTTGTTTCTTGGCATTGACTATCAGCGCACCGGCAAAGCACCGAAGGCAATTCCATTTCTCATCAAAGCGGAAAAGCTCAACAAGACTGACCCGCAGACGCCCCTTGCGTTGGGGCGCGCCTATTTTGCCGAAGGCAGGTTTACGCAGGCTGCTCAGGAATTCTCGCGCGCAACCGCGCTTGATCCAAAGCTAGGCGCCGCTTGGTTCGCCCAGGGAATTGCGCGCCTGAATCAAGTGGAAGCGGATGCTCGCACCATGTCGGCGGAGGCGAAGGACTCGCCCTTCGCCAAGACGCTCTATGCCGAATCGCTGGAAAAGCAGGCGAGACTCGGCGAGGCGGCAACCGTATACCGGAGCTTGCTTGCTTCGCAGCCTCAACCTCCCTGCCTCCGTTCGGAGTTAGGCTTTACGCTCCTCCGGCGCCGCGACCAAATTGGCGCGACCGCAGAATTTGCCGACGAGCGCACAGCGCATCCTGAGTGCGGTCAGGCACTTCTTGGCCAGGCACGTATCTCGATCGACAACGGAGACAATGAGCAAGCGGTTACGTTACTCAGAGAGTTATGGGATCGCGATCATGGCTTTGTGGCGTCCAATGCAGCCATTCTTCTGGAAGGCCTGTCCAATGAAAGAGTCACTTCGCTCGCCAGTTATCTTTCTCAGCAGAACACAGTAATCCCGGATGATTTGCGCAGCGCTCTTCTGGCAGCCTTCCAAGGCGGCGATCAAGCGCTTGACGATAACGTCGAGCGACGCAAATCGGGCGCACAGAGTAAGGCAGAGCAGACCTCCGCCGCGCGCCACACCGCGGAAAAGTATTATGCGGCCGGAGAATTCGAGAAGTGCGCGCAGCGGCTCGACCCTGCCCTCGATGCAAAGCACGCCGACAAGCTCCGTTTGCTTGCCGCCTGTTCATTCTTTGCGGGAGACAGCGAGCGCGCCTTTAGCGCCGCAACTGCCCTGGAGGCGATGCAACCTCATTCTGCCGAAGCCCTCTACTGGTCGATTCAAGCCAATGAACGGCTGGCGCTCAAATCTCTGGCGCGCTTTCAGCAACTGGAGTCGGATTCGGCCAAAAGCCATGTTCTTCTCGGCGACATCTACAACCAGCTGGAGAGATTCGACGATGCGCTGGCCGAATACAACAAGGCGTTAAACATGGCTCCCGGTGACCCGGCTGCTCTGTTCGGACTGGCGTCGGCCTATCTCGGCAATAACAACCTCGACAAGACCGTGGAAACCGCGCAACTGGCGCTGGGGCGCAGTCCAGACGATCCGGAGCTGAACCTGGTCTTGGCGGAAGCCCTGTTGGGCAAGAACCAGTTTGTGGACGCCGAACCATTCCTCATGAAGAGCCTCGGCGCGAAGCCGCAGATGCTGCCTCACGTGCATGCCCTGCTTGGCAAGGTGTTTGCGGAAACCGGTAGGACACAGGACGCGATCGTTCAATTGAATTTAGGCGTCTCGAGCGATGAAAACGGATCAATTCATTACCTGCTTGCGCGGCTCTACCGCAAGATCGGAGACAGCAAGAACGCGGCCGCGGCGCTCGAACAGATGAAGTCGATCAAGCAACAACGCCGCGACAGGGGCGTGAAGCTTGTCGAGGATCCTGACCTTTCCCAGTTGGAGTCGTCGCCAGGCGCAGCGCCTTCGCAATAGCAACTACAAGTTTGCTACCTATTTCCACGAACACAGCACAGGCATACTTTTCTATCCAGGAGTTATCATGCGTTTGCACCGCTCGTTTGCTGCGACGATTTATATCATTTTCATTTTTCTGTCATGCCACGCATCTTCAATAACCTGGGCGGAATCTTCATCCTCCGCTGCGGAGCTAAGTCTCCTTGCACTCCGCGCGACGTCGCAACAGTCTCCTAACGGATTTGAGGTCAATTCTGGCAATTTGAACATCAAGGTGTCAGCTCTGCGCGACGACGTTCTGCGCGTTACTTTGTATCGCGGCGGCGCCTCGCCAGAAGACGCATCCTGGGGCGTGCTCCCGGAAGCCCGCAAAAGCCTTGTGCCGGTACGTTTGATTCAACCGGCGATCACTTTGGCTTTCGCACGAAAGCGCTGATCGTGGAAGTTGATAAGTCGACTCTCCAACTAACAATCCGCGATCTGTATGGAAACATCTTGCAGCAGGATGCGCGCCCGATTCGCTTCGACGGCGATGCATTTCGCATTTACAAAACGATGCCGCTGAACGAGCATTACTTCGGTCTCGGTGACAAAACCGGGCCTCTCGACAGGCGCAACGAGGCCTTCACGCTCTGGAATACCGATGCTTATCGTTTTCAGGAGTTCACGGATCCACTTTATAAGAGCATTCCCTACTTTATGACCTTTCGGGCTGGACGCGCGGTAGGCCTGTTACTCGACAATACCTGGCGTACTAGTTTCGATTTTGGAAAAGAGTCGCCCGAGGTCTATTCCTTTGGCGCTGTCGCAGGTCCCGTGAACTACTATCTGTTTTACGGCCCGACTCCGAAGCAGGTCGTGAAAACCTATGCCTGGCTCACGGGAACTCCGCCCCTTCCGCCACTTTGGAGTCTTGGCTTCCAGCAGTCGCGGTATAGCTACATGTCGCAGGAGCGTGTACTCGAAGTTGCGCATCGCTTCAGAGCAGATTCAATTCCCGTGGATGCTATTTATCTCGACATAGATTTCCAAGATAAGAATCGCCCTTTTACTGTAAACCGCGCTGCCTTTCCTGATCTTCCTGGATTGGTCGCTCAACTCCACGCGGAAAACTTTCATGTGGTGGCAATTAGCGATCCGCATATTGCCAATCTTCCGGGGCAGAAATACTTTCCGTATGACAGCGGAATTGCCGGCGACCACTTTGTAAAGAATTTGGACGGGTCGGTCTATACGGGCCGCGTCTGGCCAGGCCCTAGCGTGTTTCCGGATTTCACTCGTCAACAGACTCGCGCCTGGTGGGGAACTCTCTATCGCGACTTGCGGCATAACGGCTTGGATGGCTTCTGGAACGATATGAATGAGCCGCCAATTTTCGATTCGGCATCCTTTACCATGCCTGAAAATGTGATGCATCGAATCGATGAGCCGGGGTTCCTTACTCGCACCGCAACCCATGCCGAGATTCACGATGTTTATGGCATGGAGAATTCGCGAGCAACATTCGAGGGTCTCAAGGCGCTCGATCCCGATACCCGCCCGTTTGTTCTCACCAGGGCCACGTATGCGGGAGGGCAGCGATATGCGGCGACATGGACCGGAGACAATAGCAGTAGCTGGAGTCATCTCCGCCTCGCGACGCCCATGCTTGAAAATCTTGGACTGAGCGGTTTCGCATTCAGCGGAGCAGATGTTGGAGGATATGCCGGAACTCCGACGCCCGAGTTATTGACAAAATGGATTGAACTGGGCACGTTTCAACCAATAGATAGGGATCATACCGAAAAAGGAACTGGTGATCAGGAACCATGGGTGGGGGGTAAGGAGCAGGAAGCAATCCGACGCCGCTTTATCGAAGTTCGCTACCAATTGATGCCGTATCTTTATACTCTGGCAGAAGAGGCTTCACGCGATGGACTTCCTATTTTGAGACCGCTTTTCCTGGAGTTTCCCGATGCTGCTTCCGACGGCCACCCTATTGACATAGATATGAACGCTTCGAGTGAGTTTCTTCTCGGCCCTGATATGCTAATCGCGCCTCAGCCATATCCTGATGAATTGGATGCCTACTTAGTCGAGTTGCCATCGCCTGAGTGGTATGACTACTGGACCGGTGAGAAACTCGTATTGCCTACCTTCGCAGCCTCAACAGCCCTAGATTCTCCGGCTATCCCAGACAGAGATGGAAAGTTCTCTATCCGTGTTACTCCGGAACTTTCTCAGCTTCCGGTCTTCGTTCGTGCCGGATCGATCTTGCCCATCGCGCCCGTCGTCCAAAGTACGAATGAGACTCCGCAAGGCCCGTTAACTCTACGTGTGTATGTCGGTGATAAGTGCGCGGGCGAGCTTTATCAGGATGACGGCAAGACTTATGCATTTCAGCATGGCGCATACCTTCGAATGAAATTCAGTTGTCAGAAGACCGCTGATGGGTTGCGGCTGAAAATCAGCCCCCATGAGGGTTCCTATCCTGCCTGGTGGAAAGAAATCCATACGGAGATCTACGGCTTCACTCCCAAACAAAACGAAATCGAAGTCAATCCGAACAAGGTTGCGGCACATGTCGTCGTCGAGCCAAAGCGGGTAGCATTTACTCTCGCGGACGACGGCACTGGGTATGATGTCGAGCTGCGATAGAGACGCGATCGCCGCGTGAAACCTGACCAGCCGCTCCCGCGAAGGATTTTCGACATTTGCCGGGGCTCTCGCGCTCGATCTCTGTCCGTGCGATTAGGCCAATGCGCTCCTTAAAGTGCCGGTCAGCCTGGGGCCCGGTGCCCCAGGCTCGGACTCGCGCCGAGGAGGGGGTTCCATAGATGCCTTCCGGTTTCATAAGTTCTTAAAGATTTGCGTTTGGCTGGCTTCTGCGATATTGTCAGTTCGATCCTGCTTGAGATCGAGAACCCACCATGAAACTTCAGCGGCGGACTGCAGCGGTTGTTGCAATCGCGGCTGAGGGCCGCTGTCATCGGCTATGAGGAATGTAGAGTCCGCATGGTCCTTGTCAGTTCGTCGACTTGGACTTGCTTGTCACTGCTGGACTCAGTGCGCCAGTATGCCATAGGTTTCCCATCGCGGTTATGGAGTGTTGGTGCCCGGCGCTCTACCCTGCAAGTTTCCACTTAGGCGAGGTGGTTTTAGGGCGCATATCCTAGGAGGAGCGTCTGCGGCTGCCAATTGCCCCGGGGATTTCTGCGCCCCTCGATTTGATACTCGGCGATTTCTCGTTAATCCGCGACTGGAGAGCGCCCGGTTCAATGTTGAACTGCAAACGCAGTGGAGAAAGTGCCTGTCTTGTTCATACTTATCAAAGTGATATTCCTTTCTCCACCCTACAGTAATTGTTGTGGGGATACTGTCTAACTCATCTTGGCACAGAGGGCGGAGTTCGCAGATAATGCGATAGGTTTGAGTCGGCATTTCCCCGAAGGTTCTGGAAGTTTTTGTTAGGGGAAATACTTTTGGCGCGATCGCCGGAAAGCTCATTGGCGCGCGCAAGCCCAAGTGTAGCCATGGCACTGACCGGGTCAGTTAGGGTCAATTGTGGATGATCGAGGATCTTTTGAAACTCCGCAGATGCCTGCGCGCCTTGACGGGCGGCCAGATATGCCTCGCCACGAAAATAGATGGAATAACAGGTCAGAAAGGCGACACGATCCACGGCGTGTGATCCAAATTCGGCAGGCCTGGCTGCAGCAAGTTCATTGAGGATGGCATCTGGATTGTTCACTGGCGCGCCACTGTGCAGCGCCGCAGCGGCGCGAATCGTGGGAACATACTGATCGCGAACCATCGTGTTTTCCGGAAAGCGATTCGCGAGGTCATCGGCCAGGCGCGAGGCCTCGGCCGAGTCGCCTGTAACCGCCAAGGCTACGGCTGCGACGGCTTCTCCTTCGCGTCCCGATGAAAGCTGCAGTGCCTTATGAGCCTGCCGCCGGGCTTCGTCCCGGTTTCCGGCCCAGGCATCGTTCATGGCGGCTTGAGCCAGATAAAGAGAAGCAGTGTCGGGTTGCTTGGCGTGCAGAGTCATCTCGACTGCCCGATCCGAAAGCAAGCGAGACTCATTCAACTTTCCTTCGCGAGCAGCCGCCTGCGCTTGGTAGTAGAGCATAATATCTTCGAATTCCGCGGCACTCTTCAATTGAGCGGCTTCTCGAGTCATTCCCTGAGAGTCTCTCTGCTCATAGGCAATCAGGTAGAGGCAGATATGGAGCCAGGGGCTGTCCAGTTGGCGGGCACGCGCCGACTCGGCCGCAGCCTTGGCTTCCGGCAATCTCTGCAACGCCAGATACGAACTTACAAGATTTCCATTCCAGATACGGCTGCCCGGATTACGTCGCAATGCCTCTTGTGTCGCTTCAAGGGCTTTGTCATATTGCCCGAGGAGAAAATACACATTCCCGGCGTTGCCGATGGGAATATCGTCATGCGCGTAAATCTGGGATCGCAACTCGTAGGTCTTGCGCGCCTCGTCCAAATCGCCGGTCACGAATTCGTGATAAAGCGAGAGGATGAACAATCCTTCATGCTCGCTGACGTGATTGCGAAGTTCGTAGGCTTTGCGCAGATTATCGGCCGCTTGCCCCAGTTCGCCCAAGTTGATGTCACAGACGGCCAGCCGCGCGTAAGCCATGGCAAACTTCGGATCGAGAGCAATCGCCCTCTGAAACAGCTCCGCCGCTGCTGCTTCATCGAGCCTGACGACATGGACCTCAAAACCCAGGCTGTAGGCTTGCAGAGCTTCCAAAGAAGGTGTTGTGACGTTCTCCGGCGGGGCATCGTATTTCTCCACTGAAGCCAGTGACTCGCCAAGCTTGCGGCGGAGCTTTGCGGCGCTCTTGGCCATTGCGTCCAGAACATGCTCTTTTCCGTCCGCCTGTGTTTGTTCAGTAACCAGAATCTCCCCGGTATGACAGTTAATCGCCCGCAGGCCCAAGACATATTGGCTGCCGAGTGCAGCGATCGATCCATCAATGACGACGGCTTTGCCGGTGCGCTCACAAACTTCTCGCGCCAGGTCCACTGTGAGGCGCGTGCCCTTGTCTTTGCCCATCTGAGCCAGGGTCTGCGCTACCTGCGCATCCGATAGAAGGCTCAGGTACGGCGATTGCTCCAACTGAGCCGCCAATCCCTGGCGCAAGGCATGATCAAAGATCACGTCACCCGTTGTGTTGGTAAAATCGGCCAGGACAAGCGTGCTCGTATTGGCCGAGAGATGGCTATGCCACTGGTTCCAGAAGAAAAAGAGCCCTCCGGCCACCAATAACGTCCCGATCGATGCCAGCAG
>Ga0302267_10007672_pt1 | contig 10508 bp, 6 predicted proteins | sample III_Bog_E1_3_FD_194555 | JGI IMG/M metagenome (GOLD analysis project Ga0302267, IMG submission 194555) | Peat permafrost microbial communities from Stordalen Mire near Abisko, Sweden - III_Bog_E1_3 | ecosystem: Environmental > Terrestrial > Soil > Wetlands > Peat | place: Sweden: Abisko... | reverse complement strand
GGAAATGTCACCGCGATCGCCCAGGCGAACACCGCGGCGTTGGCCACCGCGCCCGGCAGCGGGTGATGTGTCGCCAGGTAGCTCCAGCGACCGATCAGGCCGAATGCCAGAAACAGAAGCAGGATCGCGGGCACAATGATGGCCAGAAAGAACAGTTTCATCGGATTGAGCGCGACCGCGATGGCGAGCGACAGCAGGAAACCCGACTTTGTCAGCGCGTAGGCGCCGCGACGCGCCTGCGCGCCGCGCGTCAGCCATTCGTCCGCGATGAAGTAGGGCAGCGTGCCACAGGCGATCGCCGCTATCAGCGGAAGGCGGGCATCTATCGGCATGAATGAGAACAGGTAGGTGTCGATCGGCAGGCCGAAGGCGACGATATTGTACACGCCGATCACGACGGCTGCGACGGCCAGGTTTTTCCGCGATGCTCCAGCGAGAAAGCCTGCGTCGGTCGGGCTCCGCCAGAATGACAACAATGCCGTCGTCAAGACGCCGTACAGAAAAAAGTGCAGGGCGAGGTAATCCCCCAATAGCACGGGGAGAAAATCGGTCGGCAACCGCCGCAGGATCAGCGGAGTCAGAAGCGCCGGCACGCTCGCGGCTATCAGCAGCTTCTTCCAGGGAAGAGCTGCGCCTGCAAAAGCCTCGTTCGCGACCGGGAGCAGCGCCGACAGCGGCCAAGCCAGCGCGACAATCCCGAGAAACAGCAATCCGAGCCATCGGCCGCGGCTATCGACGTGGCCAATTTGGTGCCGGCCGAACGTGGCGTTGAACCATTGCAGCGCCTGGGTCAGGCTGTCGCGGCTATAGAGCACGCCGATGTGTTCGACCCCGCGCGCCAAGACCAGTTTGCGGGCGGTGCCGTCGGAGAAGCGGCCATAGGTCTCGCCGGTGACGGCTCGGCCGTCGGCGGCCAGATTGACGATGCGCAGGCCTTCGTCTCTGAGCATCGACGGTTCGAGCGTGCCAACGATCACCAGTAGATTGCGGGGTGTGGTCGCGGTGACGCTAGGCGAGAATACCGAGACGGCCACCGTGGCCTTTATCTCGGTATTGGCCTGGGCGAAGCGGATCACGATGTCGGAAGCCATCGAATGTCCCAGCACGGCCACGCGGCCGTCGCTCTCGGGCAGGGTCCGCGCATAGGCTGAAATCTTCCCCAACTCCTTCAGCAATTCCAATGTGATTTCGTTGCCTTCGCTGATATCGCCGCGCATCGGCACCGGATTGCGGCCATGGCCGGGGAAATCAAAGGTCACCGCGATATAGCCGTTACGCGCCAGCGTTTCAGCGAATGGCTGCATCAATTGCTGTGAGCCGGCGAAGCCGTGCGCGATCAAGATCACCGGAACGGGCCCGGCCGCCGGCGGCTGGAAAATCGTGATCGGCGTTTCGCCAACGTCGGTGCTGACGATGCGAAGTCCGTCACGTGTGGCATGCAGTTCAAAAAGCCCAATCGCTATCGCAGCAACGGCCATGAACGCGACCGCGAGCCTCGAACTCATGAGTCCCCGTCCGCAATATGCTTTTTGCGGATGCTGCGGACCGTCCACCAGATCGAAAACGCCGCTATTGGCACAAACGCCGCCGTCACGATGCTCGGGTCGATCGACATAGTTCCGCTATCGTGCGCGGCTTTCGCGAGATAGCCGAACAGGCTGACGACGTAATAGGTGATCGCGGCTACCGAGAGCCCCTCCACCGTGGTCTGCAGTCGTAGCTGCAACCGAGTTCGTGCGTTCATTGATTTGAGCAGTTCCTGATTTTGCTGCTCAAGCTCGACATCAACGCGGGTGCGCAGGAGGTTGGCGGCGCGCGCCAGCTTCAGCGACAGGCTGGATTGCCGTGCTTCCGTCGTGACGCAAGTGCGCAGCGCCGGCTTCATCCGGCGCGCAAGAAATGAAGACCATGTGGGTAGGCCGCCAACCTTGCGCTCGCCAATCGTCTGCAGGCGCTGCGCGACGATTTCCTCGTAGGCGCGGCTCGCGCCAAAGCGAAAGACGCTGGCGGCAGCGCCGGCCTCTACCTCCGCGGCCAGCGCTGTCAATTCGTCAAGCAGCCGGTGATTGCTGGCGAGATCGCCGGCGCGCCGCACCTTCTCCGTCACCTCGACCAGGCGTCGCTCGGAGGCCGCGATGGAAGGCGCGAGCCGCTGCGCCTCAGGCAGGCCGAGCAGGGCCAGCGTACGATAGGTTTCAAGCTCGATCACGCGCTGAGCCAGCGCACCGGCCCGCTCCGACGACATGTTGCGGTCGGCGACGAGAATGCGCACGAAGCCCGATGGCCCGGGCTGGAAGTCCGTGGAGTAGATCGCCGCGCCGTCGGAGTTTTCGGCCACGGCAAGGCTCGCATGATCGAACAGGCGTTGCGGCGAGGTGCGTGGTTCGTCCTCGGCCATCAGATGAAGGTCGACCGCAACCAGCAACGGCCCGGGTTGCGGAACCAGACGCATCGGAGCCGCGAGCGAGGTGGGGTCCGGATGGAACGGCATCGCTCCGGGATCAGCCGGCATTTCCCAGGTGTAGGTGGTGAATTCGGAATGCTGCTCCCAGCGCAGGATGGTGGTGCCGAACGGCGCACGATGATGCTTTTCGGCCGGCAGCGGCGATGGGAGACCGCGCGATTCGCAGAACTTCACCAGGTTGGCACGGTCGGTTTGCGCCAGCGCGCCCGAGGTATCGAAGGCGAAATGCAGGATGCGCGAAGGAACCGGGATCGGCGTGAACGGGCGGGCGTGAACTTCGCCGAGGATTGCGGCACGTAACGGATGCGGCACAAGACGCGCCGCCTCGCCTTCGCCGATCAGGAGCTCCGCGCTCATTGCGCCTTCTCGCTCTGGGGACACGCTGGTGAAATATGACTAGCATTCCGTCGGGCCAGACAGAAGTCCAAAGGTTCAGGCCGGTCGTTTTCGCCATGTGGCGCACTGTCACGCGCTAAAAAAAAGATCCTCGCATATATAAAGAGTGGCGAAGCCTGCGTTTGCGGCGCAACGTGCGACATCTGTTTGCATTCCGGAAGCGGCTGGTCTTAATTTGCCGCCGAGGAAGCGCCGCGATACGATAAGCGCGCGGCCGGTGAAGGCATAACATGGCGGCAGCGTTCCCGTTTTCGGCCATCGTCGGCCAGGATGAAATGAAGCTCGCGCTGTTGATCGCGGCGGTCGATCCAAAGGTCGGCGGCGTGCTCGCCTTCGGCGATCGTGGCGCGGGAAAGTCCACGGCGGTGCGCGCCCTCGCGGCGTTGCTGCCAAGAATGAAAGTGATTGCCGGCTGCCGGTACAATTGCGATCCGGAACGGCCGGCGGAATTCTGTGACGATTGCCGTGCTCGTGCAGTCAACGGCGTGCTGAAAACAGCCCAGATAGCGGTGCCGGTTGTCGACCTGCCGCTCGGCGCCACCGAAGATCGTGTCGTCGGCGCGCTCGATCTGGAGCGGGCGCTGGCGCATGGCGAGAAGGCATTCGAACCCGGCTTGCTGGCGCGCGCGCATCGCGGCTTTCTCTACATTGATGAAGCCAATCTGCTGGAAGATCATCTGGTAGATCTTCTGCTCGATGTGGCGGCGTCGGGCGAAAACGTCGTCGAGCGCGAGGGGCTGAGCATCCGCCACCCCGCGAGGTTCGTGCTTGTCGGAACCGGTAATCCCGAAGAAGGTGAACTGCGCCCGCAATTGCTGGACCGTTTCGGTCTTTCAGTCGAAGTGAAAACGCCGGACGATCTGCCAAGCCGCATCGAAGTCGTGCGTCGCCGCGATGAGTTCGAGAGCGATACCGCGGCTTTCATCGCGAAATGGGCCAAGGAGGAAACCAGGCTGCGGAAGAAAATCGTCTCGGCACGTGACCGGTTGGCGTCGGTCACGGTGCCGGACGCGGCGCTGGAACGCGCGGCCAGGCTCTGCATGACTCTCGGCACGGATGGCCTGCGCGGAGAGCTCACCTTGATGCGCGCGGCGCGGGCGCTGGCTGCGCTCGAGGGCCACACGGCCGTCGCCGACGGGCACCTGCGGCGGATCGCTGCGCCGGCGCTGCGTCATCGTTTGCGCCGCAATCCGCTCGACGATGCCGGTTCCAGCGTCCGGGTCGACCGCGCCATATCGGAAGTATTCGTATGAACGCAGCCCTCGCCTGGTCGGATGCGGTCACGGCGGCGCAACTGGTCGCGGTCGATCCGATCGGCACTGGCGGCGTGCTGGTTCGCTCGCGCGCCGGTCCGGTGCGGGACCGCTGGCTCGCAATGTTGCGCGGGGCGCTGCCGGCGTCGCAGCCGCTCAGGCATCTGCCGCTGCATATTGCCGATGCACGTCTGTTGGGCGGCCTCGACCTCAACGCAACCTTGCTGGCGGGGCGCCCTGTCGCTGAGCGCGGATTGCTGGCGGAAGTCGACGGCGGCATGCTGGTGCTCGCCATGGCGGAGCGGCTGTCGCCTGCGACCACGGTGCACGTCACCGCCGCAATGGACGCGCATGAGACGGTCGTCGAACGCGACGGGCTTTCGCTGCGGATGCCTGCACGGTTCGGGGCAATCGTTCTGGATGAGGGCCTCGAGGACGAATTCGCTCCGGCGGGACTGCGGGATCGGCTGGCCTTTCATGTCGACTTGAACGACATCCCGCTTCGTTATGCCGATGAATTGGAAATCAATGGCGAGGAAATTGCTGTGGCCCGCGAGCGACTGACGTCGCTCAAGGTGAATGATGCGCAGATCGAAGTGATATCCGCTGCGGCCGGCGCGCTCGGTATCATGTCGATGCGTGCACCCCTGCTGGCGTTACGCGTCGCCTGCGCAAGTGCTGCGCTTTCGGGACACGCCGCGGTCGGGCAGGACGACATTGCATTGGCCGCGCGACTCGTTCTCGCGCCGCGCGCGCGGGTGTTTCCGCAGTCGAACGAGACGGAGCAGCCGCAACAACCGCTCGAGCCGCCGTCGGAATCGTCCGGGGGCGACGGCGGTGATGACCAGGAAAAGCCCGACATCGATCGGGTGCTGGACGAAGTCGTTCTTGCTGCGGTGCAGGCCGCGCTTCCGCCCGATGTGCTGACGGCGTTGCGCGCCTCGGCCGGGCGGTCGCGCGGTCGTTCCCAGGGCAAGGCCGGCGCGCTGCAGAAATCCAGCAGGCGCGGCCGTCCCGCGGGCATACGGCGCGGCGAATTGCGCGGCGGCGCCAGGCTCAATCTGATCGAGACCCTGCGTGCGGCAGCGCGGTGGCAGCCGCTGCGGCGGCGCGAGGCCGCCGCAGCCGGCGCCGGATCAGGGCCCCCACGCGTGCTGATCCGCAAGGAGGATTTTCGCATTTCGCGATTCAAACAGCGCGCCGAATCCACCACGATTTTCGTCGTGGACGCTTCGGGCTCCGCCGCGCTGCATCGGCTCGCGGAAGCCAAGGGCGCGGTCGAATTGTTGCTGGCGGATTGCTATATCCGGCGCGACCAGGTGGCGTTGATCGCGTTTCGCGGCAGCGTCGCTGAGTTGCTGTTGCCGCCGACCCGCTCGCTGGCGCGGGCCAAACGAAGTCTGGCGGGGCTGCCGGGTGGCGGCGGCACGCCGCTTGCGGCCGGTCTCGATGCCGCCTTCGCACTTTCGGACTCGGTTCGTCGCAAGGGACAAACCCCTACGATCGTCCTGCTTACCGACGGCCGCGCCAACATTGCCCGTGATGGCGGGCAGGGACGTCCGCGCGCGGAGCAAGACGCGATCAGTGCCGCACGGCAATTGCGCGCGGCCGGGATCACGGCCGTGCTGGTCGATACGTCGCCACGGCCGGGCGCTCTCGCGGAAAGCTTTGCCAGGGAAATGGGAGCGCGATATCTGCCATTGCCGCATGCCGACGCCGCGACATTGTCGAAGGCGGTTCTGGCGAGCGTTCGCTGACTTAGCCTCTGTACGCCCGAACCCGCTTCAGCATCTGTTCGACATGCGCGATCGGGGTGTGCGGCTGGATGCCGTGGCCGAGGTTGAAGATCAAGCGGCCCTGGGCGTAGTTCGCCAGCACGTCATCGACCGCGGAATCGAGCGCTGCTCCGCCTGCGATCAGCGCCAGCGGATCAAGATTGCCCTGCACGGCGACCTTGGTCTGCACCCGCTCGCGGATCAATGACGGCTCGGTCGCCCAGTCGATGCTGACGGCATCGACGCCGGTTGCCTCCACATATCCCGGCAGCAGCGCGCCGGCGCCGCGGGGAAAGCCGATGATCCTGGCGTCAGGCACTTTCGCGCGCACGCCTTCGACGATGCGGCGGGTCGGCTCGGTCGACCAGCGGGAAAATTCGCGCGGCGGCAGCACGCCTGCCCAGGTGTCGAAGATCTGCAGCACGTCGGCGCCGGCCTTGAGCTGCCCGAGCAGATACTGGATCGAGTTCTCGACCAGCACATCGATGATTTGGGCGAAGGCCTCGGGATGGCGATACGCCATCATCCGCGCCGGCGCCTGGTCCGGCGTGCCCTGGCCCGCCACCATGTAGGTCGCGACCGTCCACGGCGCGCCGCAAAAACCGATCAGCGCGATGGTCGGATCGAGCTCGCGGCGGACCCGGCGCAAGGCTTCATACACCGGTTCCAGCTTGGTAAAATCGGCCTGCCGCGCCAGCGTCGCGACTTTCTCCGGCATATCCATGGGGTCGAGCCGCGGACCCTCGCCGACCTCGAATCGCACCTCGCGGCCGAGCGCGTGGGGAATCACCAGAATGTCGGAGAAGATGATCGCGGCATCGAAGCGAAAACGGCGGATCGGCTGCAGCGTGACTTCGGCGGCGAATTCCGGCGTGAAGCAGAGATCGAGAAAGCCGCCGGCCTTGGCGCGCACTTCGCGGTATTCCGGCAAATAGCGGCCGGCCTGCCGCATCATCCAGATCGGCGGCACCGCCTGCCTTCGGCCGGACAGCACTTCGAGGAAGGGTTTTACGGGCTGGTTCTTTGTCAAGCAGGGTTTCCGATCTGGATCGACAAGTCTAGTTGTCGTTTCTGATACACTGCTGCTAGGTTGTTGGCCACCGCAAGGTGGGCGGGAAAGGAAAAGCAGGATGGCTGAATTGCCCGCACCCGTTTCTGGGCAGCGCCACGAGTTCGGCACTCCGTTCGGTCGCCTGACTTACTATGCCGCCGGTCCCGAGGCGGAGAGCCATGTGCCTCCGCTGCTGCTGGTCCACAGCATCAACGCGGCGGGCTCGGCCTATGAGATCAAACCGCTATATGAGCACTACCGGCAGAACCGTACTGTCTATGCGCTGGAGTTGCCCGGTTTCGGCCATTCCGAGCGCGGAAAGCGCGAATACAGCGTGCGCGTGATGACCGACGCCATCCTGCGGTGCGTCGGGGAAATCCAGGATGTCCACGGCCGCAGCCCGATCGATGCGCTGGCGGTATCGCTGTCGTCGGAATTCCTCGCGCGCGCCGTCACCGAAACGCCGCTCAGGTTTCGCACCCTCGCGCTGGTCAGCCCGACCGGATTTCGAAGCCGGGACAAGACAACCAAATGGCGCGACGGTACCCGGGGTATGCCGGGACTGCACGCCTTCTTCGAGTGTCCACTGTGGAGCGAGGCCTTTTTCCGCCTGCTGACCAGCCGCGCCGGCATTCGGTATTTTCTGCGCAAGACCTGGGGCTCGCCCGACATCGACGAAGGCCTCGCCGAATACGACTATCTGACCACGCATCAGCCGGGCGCGCAGCATGCGCCGTATTATTTCGTGTCCGGATTTCTGTTCAGCCAGGATGCCTTGCGGATCTATCAATCATTGACCCTGCCGGTGTGGATGTCGCATGGCGAGCGTGGTGATTTCGTCGATTACAGCAACAAGACGGTGGTCGAAGGCCGCGCCAACTGGACCATCGAGGTTTTTCATACCGGCGCCATGCCGCACTTCGAGGCGAGAGAGGCATTCATCCGGAGTTATGATGCGTTTCTCGCGCGCGTGGAAGCACCTGCATAAAGCGTGCGGCGGATGTCCGATCTGATTTGGAGCAGGGATGGCGGCGACTGGCCCAACCGGGAGGCCAGCGCCTTCGTCGAGGCTGCCGGCATCCGATGGCATGTGCAGCGGATGGGCGAGGGGCCGCCGCTGCTGTTGCTCCACGGCACCGGCGCCGCGACACATTCGTGGCGTGGCATGATGCCGATCCTGGCGCGGCAATTCGCCGTCATCGCACCAGACTTGCCTGGGCATGGCTTCACCGGCTCGCCGCCGGCGCACCGGCTTTCACTGCCGGGCATGGCGACGGATGTAAGCCAGTTGTTGCGCGTGCTCGACATCAAACCCGATATCATGGTCGGTCATTCCGCCGGCGCCGCGATATTTGCGCGGATGTGTCTTGACGGAAAGATCGCGCCGCGGCTTCTCGTCAGTCTCAACGGCGCATTTATGCCGTTCGGCGGCGTCGCCAACCAGCTTCTGTCGCCGCTGACCCAGCTACTTGTGATGAACCCACTGGTACCACGGCTGTTCGCCTGGCAGGCATCGACCGCCGGTGCCGTCGAACGGCTGATCCAGAACACCGGCTCGACCATCGACGCGCAGGGGATCGCGCTATATCGCAGGCTGGTGCGCAGTCCCGCGCATGTCGCAGCCGCGCTTCAGATGATGGCGAACTGGCGTTTGCAGCCGCTGCTGCATGATTTGCCGCGACTGACGACGAATTTGCTGCTGGTGGCCGCCGATAACGACCGGTCAATTTCGCCCGACGTCGCGCGGCGGGTCCGCGAGATTGTTCCGCAGGCGACGATCGAGCACCTCCGCGGCCTCGGTCATCTCGCGCACGAGGAGCGGCCCCGACTGGTCGCGGATCTCATCGCGAGATACGCGGCGCAAACGAACGGTGCCGACGAAACCGCGGCTGGTCTGTAAATATAATTTTACGCATATGGGCTATGCATCTGTCAATAAATAATTACAGTGCCGTCCATGCTCGATCCGAACCCCCATTGTTCGACGCCACGAAATCAGGATGGCCATCCGCATGCGGTGGTGATCGGCAGCGGCTTCGGCGGTCTGGCGGCGGCGGTGCGGCTCGGCGCCAGGGGCTATCGCGTCACGGTGCTGGAAAAACTCGATGAGCCCGGCGGCCGTGCTTACGTCCACAGGCAGGACGGCTTTACCTTCGATGCGGGCCCCACCATTGTCACCGCGCCGTTCCTGTTCGAGGAGTTGTGGAAGCTGTGCGGCCGCAGACTTTCCGACGATGTGACGCTGGTGCCGGTGTCCCCGTTCTACCGGATGCGTTTTCAGGACGGCTCGCACTTCGATTACTCTGGCAACGCAGGCGCGATGCGTGCGGAGATAGCGCGATTGTCGCCCGACGACGTCGGCGGCTACGACGGCTACATGAAGGCCAGCGAGGAGATCTTCAAGGTCGGCTTCGAACAGCTCGGCGACGTGCCATTCAGCAAATGGACCGACATGGCGAGAATCGCGCCCGAGATGATCCGGCTGTCGAGCTACCGCTGCGTCTACGGCCTGGTCTCGAAATTTTTTCGCGATCCCCGGTTGCGCATCGCATTCAGTTTCCATCCGCTACTGATCGGCGGCAACCCGTTCACTGCGAGTTCGATCTATTGCCTGATCGCTTTCCTGGAACGGCGCTGGGGGGTGCATTTCGCCATGGGGGGTACCGGGCGCCTGGTCGACGGTTTGGTGAAACTGATCGAAGGGCAGGGCGGCGCGGTCCATTGCAACCGGGAGGTTCGCGAAATCATCGTCAGGGATGGTGTGGCCTGCGGCGTCCGACTGGCGTCGGGCGAAGTCCTTGGCGCCGATATAGTGGTCTCCAATGCCGATTCGGCCTGGACCTACCGGCACCTTCTGCCGGCGGCAGCGCGGTCACGCTGGACCGACCGGCGGATCGAGCGCGCCAGATACTCCATGAGCCTGTTCGTCTGGTATTTCGGCACGCGACGCAAATACCGGGAGGTGCCGCATCACACCATCCTGCTGGGCCCGCGTTACAAGGAATTGCTTGCCGACATCTTCGAACGCAAGATACTCGCCGACGATTTCAGCCTGTATCTGCATCGTCCGACCGCCACCGATCCATCGCTGGCGCCCGAGGGGTGCGATGCCTTTTACGTGCTCTCGCCGGTTCCGCATCTGCAGAGCGGCACCGACTGGAATATCGCGGCCGAGACATATCGCCGGGCCATCGCCCGCGAACTCGGCAGCACCATCCTGCCCGACCTGGAAAGCCAGATTGTCACCTCGCGCCTGCTGACGCCGCAGGATTTCCAGGACCGGCTGTTGTCATTCCGGGGCGCCGCGTTCGGACTGGAGCCTGTGCTGACGCAGAGCGCCTGGTTCCGGCCGCACAATCGCAGCGAAGACGTCGACCGGCTGTATCTGGTCGGCGCGGGCACTCATCCCGGCGCCGGTCTGCCCGGCGTGCTCTCCTCCGCACGCATTCTCGATTCTCTCGTCCCCGATGCGCAAAGCCTGCCCCGCTCGAAGTTGGAGACCGCATGACGACACGGATAGATCCCTCCGATATGGCTGCCTGCCGCACGCTGCTGAAGGGTGGCTCGCG
>Ga0302267_10007671_pt1 | contig 10508 bp, 9 predicted proteins | sample III_Bog_E1_3_FD_194555 | JGI IMG/M metagenome (GOLD analysis project Ga0302267, IMG submission 194555) | Peat permafrost microbial communities from Stordalen Mire near Abisko, Sweden - III_Bog_E1_3 | ecosystem: Environmental > Terrestrial > Soil > Wetlands > Peat | place: Sweden: Abisko... | reverse complement strand
GTGGACGGGCACCCGGCGTGGGGCCGCGTGCCACGTCCAGAAGGTGGACTCTGCCGGGGCACGGAACCGCCACGAACGGAGCCTCGTCGGCGGCAGGTGACGCTCCCGCTCCCTCTCCCCCACCTCCTTATGCATCGCCCGGCAGATGCCCCGTGGCTCCCTCGGCGAGGGCATGCGGAGCGCGCGCTGCCACGGCTACGGGAGCCTCGCGTCGATCGCGTGCGCCAGCCTCGCCCCGCGTCTGCTCCCGCTCGGCCGCGACGGCGCCAGGGGGCCATCTCTGCGATCCTACATCGACATCGCGTCCGGGGGCGGTGAAGAACCGACCTCGCTTACCGCGCGAAATCTCGCGGATGGCGAACGTCGACGGTCCGGGATGGTTCGACGTCCGATGCCGCGGCAGCCCGCCCGTCTCACCGCTGCCCGACGCCGGGACGGGTGGCGAGGAATGCGACGAAGCGCGCGAGCCGCTCGTTCCCCAAGGCGCGCCTCGCCACGGGCATCCAGGGGACCAGATCGCTGGCGCGCCTCGGCTCGTCGTTGAGCTTCCGGTCGACCATCCGGCACGCCCAACCCACGGAGATCAGCGCCTCGCGTCCCTCGACCTTGCAGCGGAGCCAGCGCTGCTCTTTCATGTCGAGCCGCTCGCCGATCTCCTCTGCCCGGAGCACGAGTTCGGTGCGCCGCGGATCGCCCCCGGGCAGGCGCGCGGCCAGGCTCAGGTGTCCCTCTACCGCGGCATCGCTGGTCCCGGCGAGCACGAGCCAGCGCTCGGCCCGCGCTCCCTCGTCGACGGCCAGGAGGCCATCGAATAGGGTGTCCCACCTGACCCCGCGGATCACGTCTTCGTGCGCGCAGAGCTGCCGCTCCAGCTCGTCGAGCAACGCCCGCCGATCGTCCACGCCGATGCCGGGAAGGAGCGAGAGCACGTCGAGGATCTCGATCACGCGCCCGTCCTCGTTGGCCGTTGCGGCGAGGGCGGCAAAAATCTCGGCCGTAACCTCGCGCGGCGACAGGCCCGGCGCGAGGTCCACGAGCGCGTCGATGCGCAAGCACGGCGTCGAGATCGCCGCGAGGTGGAGAGCGAGCGCGGCGGGATCCTCACCCAGCCGCGCGAGGTGACCGAGGAGCCCCGAGAGGCACAGTTCCGCGCCGTCGTCGTCGCGTCGCTCCAGGCAGAGCGCCAGGATCCGCCGCGCGTCCGCCTGATCGATCACGGGCCACAGGTCTTCGGTGGGGATCTCGCTGTTGTCGAACTGGACCAGGCCTCGCTCCTCCCAGCCCGAGAGGGCCCGGTCGATCATCGGCCGGCGCCTCGACGCGGGCTGCGAGGCCGCGAGGCAGGAGCAGAGATGCGCGAGATCCATGCCGGGCGCCGTGTGATCGAGCAGCGCGGCAAGTCGCTCATGGAGCACCCACGGGTCCTCGGGGCGAAGCACCCGGAACAGCGGGTACGATCCGACAGGTGGCCCCGCGGCGATCTCCGACAGTGCGAGGGAGAGCAGCTCGCACCGGAGCTCGGTGTCCGCATGCTCCGCGAGCTGGAGCAGCGCAATGGAGCGCGGCTCGTCCTGGCGCCCGAGCACCCGCTCGACGCAGCTTGCGAACAGCGGGTCGCGGGTGCCGCGGGGCAGTGCGGGGAGCTCGCGCAGCGCGCGTTCGAGCCAGTCGGCGGGGGACTCCGCTTCGACTGCGCGGCGTAGCAGCGCGATCGAGAGGGCCCGCTGCTTCTCAGGCAGCTCTTTGCCGAGACTGGCGAGGCGCTTCAGCCGCTGCGGGAGGTCAAGCAACGAAAGGGCCACCTCGGCCACGGCGGCCACGGCGCGACGCCGGACGTCGCCCTCGTCCAGCGTCTTCACCGCCGCGATCGCCAGCTCCACGAGCGCACCGTGAGCGCCCAGGAGCCGGCAGGTCTCCGCGTGCGCAAGGGCGTCGGTCGCCGCGGCGCGGTCCGGCGCGCAGCGGGCGACTAGCGTCCACAGAGCGGCGGCGTCGAGGGGGCTGTTCTCGAGAAAGAGCATGGTGGCCCGGAGTTCTTCGGGCTCCTCGCCCCGGCTCTCCCAGGCGAGCGCGAGCTCGCGGCCACGGCGGAAGACGTCGCCGCGCGAATCTTTCGGGAGCAGGTCGAAGTGGAGCAGCGCGCCCAGCGTCGCCGCCTCGGGGCGGAGCGCGCCCAGCGCGTCGAACGCGTCCGCGCGCAGCTCGGGGGTGTGCCGGGCCCAGGCCAGTAGCGCCACCGCCCGCTCTTCGCGCGGCCACGCGTCGAGCAGTGCGCGCGCCTCGACGTCGACCCCTGCGGGGAGAGGCGCGTTGAGGAGCTGATTGCGCCACATCCGGGAGGGTTGCGACGAACGAGGCAGCTTCAGCAGATCGAGCTGGGCGCGGGCCAAGGTTTCACGGTCCGGGTGATCGTCGGGCATGGCTGCGGCGACGTGGTGGAGCGCGATGGCGCGCGGGTACGCCCCCTCGACCGCAAGCGCTCTCGCGACTGCGCGCCGCGCGAGACCGGCCATCGCGAGCGGGATCACTTCCTCGTCCTGCAGGCCGGCGAGCACGGTGGGATCACCGACCGCCCACTCGACCAGCGCCTCCCGCTCAGGCGCGTCGAGCAGCGGGAGCACGGTGAAGAGCAGCGACGTCCACCCCTTCGCAGCGCGCTCCCGGGCGACGCGGACCAGCGCCTCCTTGAGCGGGAGAAAGGCCGCCCCCAGCAGCGCCAGGGGAGGGTACGTCGGCTGCAGCCTGGCGAGCAGCTCAGCCTGCTCATCGAGGGTCTGCGCCCCCAGGTAGGCCGTGACGAACAGCAGCTCGCCCATCTCGACCAAGCGCGCGAGCAACGCCGCGCGGAGCCGGGCCTCCTTGCGCTTGGACCCTGCCAGCAACGCGCGGGCCGTCGAGGCATCGAGAAAGGGGGCGATCTCGTGGGTCAATTGGTAGGCGTCGTCCCTGCGCAGTCCTGCGACCTGATCCCCCGAGACGACGCCCCAGCGCACGGCCTGCACAATCCATGGGAACGAAGGCCTTGGGATGCTCCGCTCCGCGACCTCTTTGCAGAGGCGATCGAGCAGCGCATGCGGCCCCTGGGCTCGGTCCACCTCGGTGCTCGTGGGCGCCATGAAGGAAGCATACACGCCGCTGCGCGAGCTCCCCGTGACCTGGCCACCGGCTCGGAGGGAAAGCGGTGGCGCCCTCACGATCGACGTGTCCAAGCAAAAGGTACCGGAGCCCCCGGAGCCCTCGCCCCCCTCAGCGCGCCGCCCTCTGGATGACCGCGTCACCGACCTCAAGCTCGTCCTCGCTGCAATCAGCGACGCGGGTGCCGCCGATCGCCGCCGCGTCGAGGCCGCTCTCGAAGGGAGGCGGCCGTGGTGACCGGGGTCGCCGTCGCCTGCGGCGTCGTCCTGGTCGTGCTCGCGGTGGCCGGGCTCGCCATGGGGCGGGTCCAGCCTCGTCCCCAGCTCCACGAGCTCCGCTGCCCGGGGTGCAGTCGCGAGCAGCACCCCGCGGACCTGTCGCGCATCTCGTGGATGAACTGCTCGGACCCGACGTGCGCCTACGTGATCCTCAACATGAGCGGGAAGACGGGGCCCGCTCCGGGATGGCCCCCGATCGCGATGGTCCGGAGACCCTCTCCATCGCCCCAGGCCTCCGACCGTCGGAAGGGGGGCGCCAGATGAGCCGCGCCTCGCTCGACTGGTCCGACCCTCGACGCGGCTACCGTGCACGCGCCCGACGACAGCGAGACGGGGGATCCAGCAAGCAAGGGCGGCACCGGGCCGACGCACTGACGTAGGCCATGCGCGGCACCTTCCCGCTCGCGCGGGCCGACCCCTTACCGCCCGCCACCGCGCCACCGCGCCACCGACCAGCAGCCCGCCCACCGGCAACGGTGCGGCGGGCTTCGTCCCCACTGGAGCCTGCGGTCCACGTCGATCTTCGCCCACGGCTCGATCGTGTCGGTCGGCCGCGGCAGCCATGCTCCTGCGGCACTCGCACGGACAAGCCGTGCCACGCGCCTTCCGGCAAGGCCGTTGGAGCAGAGCCGATCAGCGAGTTGCCCGCGGGGCCCCCCTCACCCGCCTTCGGCTCCGGCGGGGGCGGCAGCTCCGAGCCCGGGAGGCCCGAACGTGAACGGGCAGATCAGGCAGTCTCTACCGGAGGGAGTCGCGGGCCTCCCGCATCACGAACAGATCATGTAGCCCGGGTCGGGTCGGCGGCGAGGTTACCGGATGCTCCTGGGTCCAGTTCGTGCCGTTCCAGACCTACCGACCGTCTCGTGTGACCTCGCGGTGAGCCATGCCCACGGCTATCCTCGCTCGGATGCGCCAGTCCTCCGCCCTTTGCTTCGCGGTTGCCCTCGCGGTCGGCGGCCTTGCACCCGTCTCCTGCGGATGGTTTGGACCTCAGCAAACGGAGATTTGGATCTGCCTCAACCCGGTGACGGGGAAGGAGGACAGCTCGATCTACGACCCGAACCACTCCGTGAACGGTGTGTTCGATCCCTGCCACTGCTACGACCCGTGCGGACCTGAGAGGAGTTGCCCAGACGTCGTGGACGCAGGGCTGCTGCCGCCTGGGTGCGACGCCGGAGACGTGGACGGAGGTGACGCGGGCGGCTGGTAGCTCAGAGGGGCAGCTCCGTGAGGAGACCGAGACCGAGACCGACGCTCGGCCCAGCGGCCTCGAAGATGGTGGTGCCCGCGCGCACGTAGTCCGCCGGGTGGAGCGGCGCGCGCAAATCGACGGCGGCGCGGAGGAAGACCCGCTGGGGCGTGACGGGGAACTCCAGACCCACGCGCACGGCCGCGGCGCCGTAGAACGCCGAGGCGGGGAGCACCTGGCCGTGGACGGGGAAGAGAAAGCGCCCCGCATCGCCGACCCCGCACCCCGTGAACCAGCCCCAGTGGCCGCACAGGAGGAGCGCGCCAGACACACGCGCGAAGCTCACCTCGCCCACATTCTGGACCGCGACCGAGCCGAGCGGTGGATCGCCGTGCGCCTCGACGCCGAGGGAGAAAGCGTGGTAGCGCGCGCCGGCCTCGATCGACACGCCGAACGACCCCCAGCCGTTCGCGATCAACTCGGGCCACACCGACCCGCCGATACGCAGAGCGACCGGCGCCGTCTCGGGCGGCTTCGGAGGATCAGGCGCAAGCCGGTGAAGCGGAGGGAGAGGCCATTCCGTCGGCCAGAGAGAGAAGCGCGAATCCGGGTATGGAGGCCGCGCAGCCCCGGACGTCTGCTCGGAGCACGCGGTGCGCCGCGCAAGCTCCCGAGCTTGCCGGGCCATCTGGAGCGTCAGCTCCGTCACGATGTCGGTGACGACGTGCTTCCGCACGAGGTGGTTGCACGTGCGCGCCGTGGGCGGCGTGCCCTCAAAGTCCGTGTCAAAAATCTCTTTGCCCGACGGGTCGTCGAAGCTCAACCGGATCAGGAGTGCGCCTGCAGCCCCGCGTGAGACGATGACGTTGAACCGGCCCACTCGGGCGCCCGGGACGCCGTTTTGGGCGAAGGCATCGTACTTCATCTCCTTCGCCACGTCCGCGCGCAGATCCTCGACGGTCGGGCAAGTGAGGCCGGCGGCCACCTGGTAGTCAAGCTCCGCCGCGGGGGCGAGCGGCGGAGCCTGGGCCGTCGCCTCGCGGGCGGACGCGAGCGAGAGAGCGACGAGTGTGCTCCCGCCCGTCCATCGCATCCTGGAGACGACGGTACCCGCTCGATAACGTCGTACCAATGACACCTATCCTACCGTCCTCGTGCCGCACAGCAGGCGTCCAGGTCGACTCGGGGACGAGTGCGTAGCCGCTTCAGTTGCTATACGTGTCACAAGAACGCGGCGCGGTCGATTTCGAGAACCCAGCGTCTTCGCGGCGACATTTCAGCACATGAAACGCGAGAGCACCCTCCCGCCGGGGCCGTTGGCGACAGATCCGGTGCCCCCCACGTTCGAGGCCATCTACGCCAGCCACTGGCGCTGGGTGTGGTGGACGGTGCGACGACTTGGCGTTCCGGCCCGCTGGTGCGCGAACGCCGCGCAGGAGGTGTTTCTCGTGGTCCATCGCCGCTTGTCGGAGTACCAGCCCCGGAACCGTCTCAAGGGGTGGCTGGGCGCCATCGCGGCGAGGGTGGCCAAGGCATTCCAGCGCCGCGAGCTCCCGAGGGTGGAGAGCTTCGACGAAGGCACGGGTTCGGACGCGCATGCGCTCCTTGCGGTCGCGGATCGGGAGCGGGAGATCGGGGCCGACGACGAGTTGCAGCGAGTGCTTGACGACCTGGACGCCGACCAGCGCTACCTGCTCCTCACGCACCACCGGGACGAGGTGCCCGTCGGCGAGATCGCCGGGCACATGGGGATCCCCGTCGGGACCGTCCAGAGCCGCCTCCATCACGCGCGGCAGGCGTTCAAGGCCGCATGGAAGCGCCAGAGGGCGCGCGACCGTCGCGGAGGCGCGAACGTGTTTCACCTCTTCGGACCCATGAAACTGTTGGTCGCGGACCGGCAGACGCCGCCGCTTCCCGACGGCGTGCGGGAGCACCTGTGGTCCGGCATCCAGCGTGCTCTGCGGAACGGGGGCGGAGGCCACGGGAGCGACGGCGGAAGCGGCGGCTCGACGCCGGGAGCCGGGCCCGCAACCGTGGCGCCCGTGCCGCCGGCGGCGCTGGCCGGTGAGCTCTCCGGGACGCTGGCCGTCACCCTGGCGGTCATCTTCGTCGCGCTCGCAGCAGCAGGCGCTTTCGCGGCCGGGGTGCTCGTGGGACGAGCATCCGAGCGGCCTGTCCCGGCCGTACAACGGGAGATCGCTGCTCAACCCCCAGCACCGACCCCCGCCCCACCGAGCCCGCCGCCAGCACCGAGCGGGGCAGCAGCGGCTGCAAGCATCGCCCCGACGGCGAGCGCGGCGCCGGCCCCGCTCGGCGCCTGGCGCTTCCACGGCGGCGACCGTCGCGCCGAGGAGCGCGAAGCTCTCTCGATCAGCGCGCTTCTCCAGGCGGGTCGCATCGGTGAGGCCCGCACGCGGCTGAAGAGCTTTGAGCGGGCCTACCCAAACAGCCCGCGCCTCGATCCGTTCCGCGAGGCGCTCGCCTCTCCCTGACGTGCGGCGGGTGCGTCACCCCTCCCCGATGGACCGCGCGCCAACCGCGGACGATGCCGACACACAGATCAACCCCGCGAGGCGCGGGCCGATTTCAAGACCCTCGGCACGTCGCTCTGACATGAGCGCTCACGGCCCGCCGCACGTCGGCGCCGAGCTGGGAGAAGACGCCATGCCGAACGTGGTTACCAAGGTGATCGACCGACTCATTCTCGCGGTCTACGGCACCGCGAACCCCACCCCGCAGGAGTGGAACGCATACCTCGACGTGATCAAGCACCACGGGATCGATCGCACCATGCAACTGGTCCTCACCGATGGGGGCGAGCCGACGGCGCCGCAGCGTCAGGCGCTCAACGAGCTCCTCGGTGGCCGCACCGTGCCCGTCGCGGTCGTCTCTGGAAGCGTCCGGGTGCGCGGAACGGTCACGGCGCTGTCCTGGTTTAATCTGAGGATCAGGGCCTTCCCGCCTTCCGCGCTGCGCGACGCCATCGCCTACTTGGAGATCCCCGTCAGCCGAAGCGAGGTCATCGAGCGCGAGATCCGCGAGCTCCGGCGTGAGCTTGGACGAGGTGCCGCATGAACGCCATGGCCAGCGCCGCGCCTCCGCGCGTTGAGTCCCGCGGCCTAGCTCCCTGCAGGCGCGTTCGAGACCCTCGGTGAGCGCCGCCCCGCGGTGAGCTACAGTCCGCCGGCCGGCCTCCCATCCGCATTGGGTGCTCGTCGGAGGCGTAGGTGACTGGCGAGACCATGTCGTGCACCGGGGTCTCCGCCTACGTCGCCCGCGTCGAGGGTGCGCCGCATGCGCGCGCCGGCGGCGGGATGGAGAACGCTGTCGCGGGCTCGCTCTTGAACACCCGCGCGGCGGTGCGCCCGCTCGCGTCGTCGCGGGGGCCGCAGAAGCAACGCCACTGCCGCGACGTGTACCCCGCCCGGAGGTGCCGCCCGTCATGGTGGCAGAGCCAGCCGTTCCGCGAGGAGCACGTGCCGTCATGGAGGCAGTCGCGTGTGGGCTTCCAGACCTTGGCCGCTTGGCTGTCGTCGCTCGTGCGCGGAGCGAACGCGACGCCTCCGCGTTTGCACACGGGGGCAGGTCGTCATGATGCGCCGGGCCCAGGGGGGCACGATTCGCACGCGCGTCCCCCGCGATCTTGTGAACGCTCCCCCTGCCTGGCGACATCGGGCGCGCGGTAACCAAGAGGCCTCCGGCGTCGCGGTCCACCGTCTCACGCAGCGCGGGCGGAGCGGGGCCCTGGCGCACCGTTCGCTTAGGGGCAGGCATGCGAGCACCCCAGCCCTTCGCCGCGGCTCTCCTCCTGGCCTTCTCCTGCACCCTCTTCAGCGCTGCCTCGTGTGCCCCGCCGAGCCCGGAGGCGGGCGGGGGCGCAGCGGCCATCGAGACCCAAGACGACGACGGGAGCGATCCGGGCATCGGGAGCGATCCCGGGGGCGATCCCAACTGGTCATGGTCGCCGCCGGCGAACCTTCCCGTGGACGATCCGGGGGCGGATCCGGATCCCAGCAGCGGGACCGATCCGATGGGGGGCGACCCTCCCCCTCTCCCTCCCGTGGGGGGCTACCGTCCCCCTCACCCGCCCCGCGTCGCGATCCTCTGGATCGGGGCGCCGTACCGGGGGGCGGACTTCCCGTTCAAAGTGGTGAAGAAGTGGGATGGCAAGGACGGAGCCGGCGGCTGGCAACGGGCAACCAAGCGCTTCGAGTTCGTCGTTCGCGACGAACAGACGGGCCTGCATGTTGATGACTGGACGTGTGGGATCGAGGTCGGCATGGCTGTGCAGAGCCGTGTGGATGGTTACATTTCGCCGTACGATGCAGCGCTCGCCACGGCCGACGTCGCAAACTTCGCCTTGCCGGTGGTGTCGAACAGCCGGACGAGCTGGAAGGGCCTCAGTGCTCTGTTCTGCAGCAAGCTCAGGGGTACGATGCTGACCGCGTTCAAGGGCGGCATGTACAAGGGCTATGGGGCAACGGTAAGCAAATGGGGGCCGTGACACGCGCCGAGCTGCTCGAGGTCGTCTACAGGTTCCATCCCCGCGGCCTGTCCCCGGACGACCTCGGCTACGAGGCCACGGAGGAGCGCCAGCGCCAACGGGATGCGATGGTGCGCGCCGTCGTCAAGGCCCCGACGTGGATCGCGATGCTCGACCGGCTGCAGGCGCGCTACGGGCCGCCCGTGGATGATTCGGTGCACATCCGGGCCGGGTACTATGACCCGGCGTGGTCCGGCGGAATCTTCATCCCCGGGTACACCGTCGGATTTTGCGTGTGCTTGCTCGGGCCCTACTACGGGATCCGGCGCATGGGCGCCGCCAGCGAGGAGGCGGCAGCGCTCGATCTCGCCCGGGAGATCGAAGCCACCTACCCCGGATTCCGCCCGATTCCGCCGGAGCTGGGGGACGAGGTGGTGCCGGACGTGGGCCTCGACTCCAAGGGGTTCGGCAGCGCCACGATCCACCACTGCCTGCTCGCGGCGGCCTGGGAATCCCTGGCGGGGCCATGGCCGCCGCCCCCACGCCCGCCGCTCTCGCCTCCGGCGGTTCCCCGCTCCGGCGCGAGCGTCCTGGATAGGGGCGATGTTCCGCACGACGCGGACGAGCCCCGCGACGACGCACCGGACGACGACCCGACCCGCTCTCAGGCATGACGTCGCCGTCCGGGCAGACGGCGCGCGGGGCCGAGGTGGCGAAGCCGGCGCGGAGCGAGTGCCCGGCGAAGGTGCCGGCCTCGGCCCCGATGCCACGACAGTGCGCTTGACGATGATCGCGGCGTGGCGATCGGAGAGGCGCGACGGGCTCACCGTGCCATGGCGGTCGACGCGGCCGAACACTGCCCCATCGGTGATGCGGGTGGCGTCGAGCCAGGGGCGGAGCGATGGCACGGGGAAGACCTCGGCCGCCGAGCTGAAGGGCAGCGGTACGACGCGTCCCCTGCCCTCCTGGTCGATCTTGTCGCGACGGATCGTCAGCGCGACGCCGTTGGTGCCGAAGGCGAGGTCGGCGACGGCGAGGGGAAGCTGCGGAAGGCGCCGGCGGGCTTGCGGGGGCGCCCTCCGGCGGAGCCGTCGGCGAAGGAGGCGGCAAGGGTGATCGGCGCGGCCGGGAGCGCCGCGAGGCGCAGGCAGGCGCACCAGGCGGCGAACACCTGCCAGGCGCGGGCGTCGGCGCACTCAATCGCGCACGGTTGGTGGCGGCGACGGTCCTGGTCGGTTCGGTCAATACTCGGTTGCCACCACGCCGACGACGACAGCGATGACGCCCAGGTCGCGCCGACCGAGCAGGCAAGCATCTCCGGCGCCGAGGTGGCCACCACGGCCTCCACCGACGTGGGCGAGGAGCAGTTTGCGCGCGGCGGCGGGACCCACGGGGGGGCGCGTGGCGGGCGCGGTGGCAGGAG
>Ga0302267_10007657_pt1 | contig 10519 bp, 10 predicted proteins | sample III_Bog_E1_3_FD_194555 | JGI IMG/M metagenome (GOLD analysis project Ga0302267, IMG submission 194555) | Peat permafrost microbial communities from Stordalen Mire near Abisko, Sweden - III_Bog_E1_3 | ecosystem: Environmental > Terrestrial > Soil > Wetlands > Peat | place: Sweden: Abisko... | reverse complement strand
TCACCCGCTCCGCCCGGTCGGCGGCGAGGTGCTCGAAATTGCTCTGCCCCACCCAGACGCCACCGCAGGTGTGGCACTGATCCAGGCTCACTCCACCCACGGAAGTGACCACCAGGGCCGACGAGCAGCCCGGGCAGGACAGTCCCGCGCTGCCCTCCTCGGCCCGCTGGATGGCGGCACCGCAGTGGGGACAGTGGCTCGCCTGGAGCCCGACCATGCCGAAGCATTGAGGGCAGGCCACGGTGGCCAGTTGGCTCTTGCAGTAGGGACACTGGAGGTCATTCTCCCCTACCGTGGCCCCACAGGATTGGCAGTGCAACGTCTTGGCGTCCATGATCGCTCATATTACCGTACCCACCGCTCCAGGAGCGGAGAGAACCCCAGGAGCCTATGATGGTGAGGGAGGCAGCATGCTCATTCTCATGGACCAGACCGCGACCGGGGACCAGATTCAAGCGGTGATGGCGCTCCTGGAGCAGGCGGGCATCCGCGGCCTCATCCAGGAATCCCCGGTTGCCACCAGCATCCTGGCCCCCAACGCCTCCCGGGCCCTGAAGACGGACCGAATCGAGCCCATGGGCGGGGTCGACCGGGTCGTGCCCATCACCTCGCCGTTCAAGCTGGCCTCCGCCGACGGTGCTCCAGGCCGGACCGTGGTGGATGTGCGAGGGGTCAAGGTGGGGGCCAGGGATCTGGCGGTCATGGCCGGCCCCTGCGGAGTGGAGAGCCGGGAACAGCTGTTCACCGTGGCGCGCTACGTCGCCGAAAGCGGGGTCAAACTGCTGCGGGCCGGGGCCTTCAAACCCCGCACCAGCCCGTATGCGTTCCAGGGCATGGGCACCGAGGCGCTCGCCCTCCTGGAGGAGGTCAGGCGGGAGTTCGATCTGGGCATCGTCAGTGAAGCCACCGAAGTGGAGAACTTCGAGGAAGTGGAACGCACCGCGGACCTCATCCAATTGGGCGCCAGGAACATGCAGAACTTCGCCCTGCTCAAGCGCGCCGGGCGCTCGGAAAAGCCGGTGCTGCTCAAGCGGGGTCCCGCGGCCACCCTGGAGGAATGGCTGTTCGCCGCGGAGTACATCCTCTCCGAGGGCAACCGGAACGTCATCCTATGCGAGCGCGGCATCCGCACCTGGAGCCTGCACGCCCGCAACACCCTGGACGTGAGCGTGATCCCCGCCGCCAAAGGCCTCACCCACCTGCCGGTCATCGCCGATCCCAGCCACGCCACCGGCCGCCGGGACCTGGTGATCCCGTGCGCCCGGGCCGCGGTGGCCGCCGGGGCCGACGGCCTGATCGTGGAGACCCATTGCCAGCCGGACCAGGCCCTCAGCGATGGCCCCCAGGCCCTGCTGCCCTGGGACTTCTTCAAGATGGTGGACCAGGCCCGGCGGATCCGGGAGGTCCTGGTCCAGGACGGTCCGGGGACCTTCTAGGTTGGTTCCCTGGTTGGATTGAACGACCGTGCGGGGCACAAGCATCCGTAGCGCCAGCTAGGCCTCTTGCACCGGTCCGCGCAGGCCATAGAAGGCCATCACGTAGGCGTCCACCCACTGGGTGAACTGGGCGGAGGTGGAAAGGAACTGAACCCCGAGCCCGATCCCACAGGGGTTGAGTTCGCTGAAGCTCTGGAGGACCCGTACCACCTTCGCGGTGATCCGGATGGATGGGAGGTCGTGGTGTTCCAGCATGAAGTCGAACAGCAGGACCCCCTCGTAAACCAGGCCGGCGAACCGCTCCGGCAGCACCAGGAAACACCCCTGGGCGCTCAGGTCGCGCACCATCACCTGAGCCAGTTCCTCCCCCTTGAGGGTGAACTGGACCGTGTGGTCGGACCCGACCGGGATCCTCCGGAATTTCCTAACCTTGGACCAGTCCCGAACCCGGTTGGCGGGGTCCGGATCCATGGAGCGATCGAGCAACCGCTCCGCCTGCTCCACCGAGGCGACGGCCACGAAGCTGATGCCCGTCTCCCGGCTGACCCGCTCGAATTGATATTCCGTAAGGAGCAGTTTGGTCACCCGAACCACATGCCTGACCCCCTTCGAAAGGAGGAACTGGTGCATCCGGACCAGGTCCTCGACCCCTTGGTCGTTGGTGGGGTAGGCGTCCCGGATATCGTTGACCAGATCGAAACCGGGTGCCAGCTTGGCCACTTCCCGGGCCAGGGCGGCCACGGCCTCCACCCGTTCGGGTTCCTGCAGGTGTCCGCCAAGGGTGATGTACAGGCGGTTGGTTTCGGTATTGGCGAGGATCTTGAACATGCGCAAGGGCTCCTTGGCGCGCATTCCGGGGATGCGGTGCTTTCCTTCCAGGCTTCGAGGATTCCCCAGGGCGGGATAACGCGATTTGAATAATATAATTATAACATAAGGATGCCGATTCCATTCCCGTTTCTGCCTGGCACGGTGCAGAGATGGGAATGGAATCGGCAAAACATGAAGTCTGGATTATTTTAAAAGCCCATCGCCAACCTGCCGCCCCGGACCTCCGAGAGGACCGTGGGGATCAACGGACACCGGTCGCGCTATTCCTGTCCCGCCCGCCGGGCCTGCTGCCGCGCGGTGATCAGGAAGGAGAGCCCAAGCAGGATGGCCCCGCAGACGATGCAGCTGTCCGCGAGGTTGAAGGTCCAGTAGTGCCATCCCCAGAAGACGAAGTCCAGGAAGTCCACCACGGCCCCGTGGCGGATGCGGTCCAGACCGTTGCCCAAGGCGCCACCCAGGATGAGTCCCAGGGCGATGCGCTGGATCCGCGGGGTGGCCGGCCGCAGGAACTCCCAGCCAAAGTAGCCGAGGGCGGCGATCCCCGCCAGGGTGAAGGTGACGGACCGGACCAGGGGGGAAGCCCCGCCCAGGGTGCCGAAAATGGCCCCCGGGTTGTAGGTCATGGTCAGGTTGAAGAACCCGGGGATGACGACCCGGGAGTCATGGAGGGGAATGGCCGCCATGATCCAGGCCTTGGAGACCCAATCGAGGCCGAGGGCCGCAAGGGGCAGCAGCAGCCAGGCGGGGCGGATCTCCTTCATGCCTGGGCCCGGACCACGTCGGAGCAGCGGGGGCAGAGATCCGCATCTTCCCCTTGGCCGTGCCCGCCCTTATGATTCCAGCACCGTGGGCATTTCACGCCGCCATGGGTGGCGACTTCCACCTGCAGGTCGGGACCCGGCTCCAGGCCGAGGCCGGAGACCACCAGGAGATCCTCGGCGGCTTCACCCAGACGCCCCAGGAGGGCGCGGTCGCCCTCGTCCAGGATCAGCCGGACGTCCGCGTCCAGGCTGGTGCCGATGGTCTTGGCGGCCCGGTAGGGCTCCATGGCTCCCTGGACCGCTTCGCGGATCTGCCAGAAGCGCTCCCAGTCGGGGGACGCGGCCGCGCCGCTGCCCTCGGGGAAGCGTTGCTCGAAGACGTGGCCGGCGACCCCGGGGATGTTCTCCCACACTTCGTCGGAGGTGAAACTGAGCACCGGAGCCAGGAGCGTGGCCAGGCCCTGGGCCAGCCGCCAGCAGACGCTGCGGCAGCTCCGGCGCCGGGCCGAATCCAGATCGTCGCAATAGAGCCGGTCCTTGATGATCTCGAAGTAGCGGCCGGACAGGTCCAGCTGGCAGAATCCGTGCAGGGACTGGGTCACGTCCAGGTACTGGAAGTTCCGGTAGGCGTCGGTGACCTGATCGGCCAACCGGCCGAACGAGGCCCACACCCACTGGTCCAGGGGCGACCACTGGGCCTCGGGCACCTGGTCCTTGGCCGGATCGAAGTCCGCCAGGGCGCCCAGGAGGAAGCGCAAGGTGTTGCGGATCTTGCGGTAGGCGTCGGCGGAACGCTCCAGGATCTGCTTGGAGATGCGCACGTCGTCGTTGTAGTCCACACTCGCGGCCCACCAGCGCAGGATGTCGGCACCCAGAGTCTTCAGGATCTCCTCGGGAGTGACCGTGTTGCCCATGCTCTTGGACATCTTCTGGCCCTTGCCGTCCAGGACGAAACCATGGGTGACCACGGTCTTGTATGGCTTTTCGCCGGTGGCGGCCAGGTTGAACAGCAGGGAGGAGTGGAACCAGCCCCGATGCTGGTCCGAACCTTCCAGGTAGATGAATTTCCCGTAGTCGTCGGGGGTCAACTGGGAGTGGGTGGCACAAACCACGGCGGCGCTCACCCCTGAATCGATCCACACGTCCAGGATGTCCGTCTCTTTCTGGAATTCCGTGCCCGAACAGCGGGCGCAGACCGAGCCCTTGGGCAGGAGCTGCTCCAGGGGAAGCTCGGCCCAGGCCTCCACGCCGCGCTCTTCGATGGCCACGGCGGCCTGCTCGAACAGTTCCGGGAGTACCAGGGGCTCGCCGCACTCGCTGCAGCGCAGCACGGTGATCGGCGTGCCCCAGGAACGCTGACGGGAGATGCACCAGTCCGGACGGCCGGCGATCATGGCATAGATCCGGTTCCGGCCCTGGGCGGGCACCCAGGTGGTGGCGTCCACCCCCTCCAGTCCCAGTTCCCGGAGGGTCTTGCCCTTGCCGGTGAGCTCGTCATCCATGGTGATGAACCACTGCTCGGTCGCCCGGAAGAAGATGGGGGTTTTGGTGCGCCAGCAATGGGGATAGCTGTGGACCAGGGTCTCCTCGTGCAGCAGCGCGCCCGAAGCCCGGATCCGGTCCACCACCAGGGCATTGCAGTCGAAGATGTTGCGGCCCTCCAGCTCGGGATCGTTCACGGCGGCGGTGTAGCGCCCGTCGGGCCCCACCAGCTGCAGCAGGCCCAGGTGATGGGCCAGGTTGAAGTCGTCCACGCCGTGATCCGGGGCGGTGTGCACCAGTCCGGTGCCGGTGTCGGCGGTGACATAGTCGGCCAGCAGCACCGGGGAGTCCCGGTCGAGCCAGCAATGGCGGGCCTTGAGGCTCTGGAAGGCGATGCCCTTGCGGATCTCCTTGATGTGCAGGGTGATGCCCAGGTTCTTCTGGAACGTCTCCAGCAGCGGCACGGCCACCAGGTAGTAGCGGTCATCGGCCTTCACCACCGCGTATTCCATATCGGGATGCATGGCAATGGCGAGGTTGGCCGGGAGGGTCCAGGGGGTGGTGGTCCAGATGGGCAGGAACAGGGGCGTGGGCAGGTGCATCCGCAGGGCCTCCGCATCCGCTACCGGGAAGGCGACGGTGATGGCGGCACTGGTCCGGTCGGCATACTCCACCTCGGCCTCGGCCAGGGCGGTACGGGCGCCATAGCTCCAGTGGACCACCTTCAGCTTGCGGTTCACCGCCCCGCACTTGAACAGCTGGCCCAGGAGCCGGACCACGGCGCCCTCGTACTTGGGCGCCATGGTGATGTACGGTTCACTCCATGTGCCCATGACGCCCAGCCGCTGGAAGCCGAGACTCTGGGCATCCACCCACTTCTGGGCGTAGGTCCGGCATTTGGCCAGGAATTCGGTGCGGCTCATCTCCCGGCGCTTGGGTCCCAGGTCCTTTTCCACCGCGTGCTCGATGGGCAGGCCATGGCAATCCCAGCCGGGGACATAGGGGGATTCGTAGCCGTCCAGCCACAGGGATTTCACCACCATGTCCTTGAGGATCTTGTTCATGGCGTGGCCCATATGGATGGCCCCGTTGGCGTAGGGCGGGCCGTCGTGGAGGATCTTGCGGCCCCGGCCGGTGCCGGCGGCATTGTCCGCCCGGCGCTTGGCCTCCACCTGCTCGTAGACCCCCTCGGCCTTCCAGCGCTCCACCCGTTTGGGTTCCCGCTGGGGCAGTTCCGCCTTCATTGGGAAATCCGTCCTCGGAAGAAAAACGGTATAACGTTTCTTGGTCGGATCGCCCATGGCGCCCTCGTGCGCAGAGGGGATCCACCCGAGGACCCCGTAGTTGGAAACCCTCAGTCTATCCAACTTCGGCCTCGGTTTCACGACTGAAAGTCCGCCAGCACCACCGCATCGTCAATGGTGATGAAGATGTTGCCGGTCACAAGATCCACGGCAAGCCCACCGGGCTCGGAGATGCTGGAGGAGATGGGCGCGGGCTGGCCCTGTGCCGGCCAGGCATTCCCGCTCTGGGTGGCGCTGCCGATGATCGTGGTCACGGCCCCCGCCGGTGCGGGGCTGACCAGGCAGACCGGGCTGCTGCCGGCGTTGGCCACGAACAGGTTGCCGACCCGGTCCAGGGCGATGGCCACCGGCCCATTGAGCTGGGTCGGCCCGGTCCCGTCGACGCTGCCGGGCTGGCCGGGGGTTCCGGCCAGGGTGGTCACCTGGCCGCCCTGCAGGACCCGGAGGGTGTGGTTCCCGGTATCCGCCACGTAGACGATCCTGCCGTCCAGAGAGACGGCCACCCCGGCCGGGGCGTTGAACAGCGCACCGCCGCCGGAGCCCCCTGGGCCGTCCACCGAACCGGCCGTGGCCGGGGTGCCCGCCAGGGTGGTCACGGTGCCGTCCGCGAGGGCGATCCGGCGCAGGGTGTCGTTGTCCCGGTCCGCCACCAGCAGATTGCCCTGGAATCCATGGCCGCGCCCTGGGGATGGCGCAGGCCCGCCGCCCCGCCCTGCCCGTCGGCGGCGCCCGGCGCGGGGGGCAGCCCGGCCCAGGTGCCCGCCGTCCCATCGGCGGCCAGAGTCCGGATCGTATCGTTGCCGGTGTCGACGCCGAACAGGTTGCCCCCGGCAAGGGCGGATACCGCCACCCCCGAGGGATCGCGGAACGCCCCGGCCCCGGGCGCCCCATCGGTACTTCCCGGTTCCGAGGGGGTTCCGGCGAACAGACTAGCCGAGCCGGTGACGCTGCCGCTGTCGTAGGCCATTCAGGATTCCATGCTGGTCGCTGGTCCAGGCGTAGCTGCAGCCGTCCTGGAGCGGAACCGAGGCGGAAAAGGTCTGACCGGCCGTTGCCGTGGCGGGAACGGCGGTGATGGTCGGATCCGGCGGCGGTACCACCTGCACCGTCACCTGCAGGGTGGAACGGCCGCCGTTGGCGCCGGTGACGGTGAGGGCGTAAGGGGTGGTGGCCTCGGGCTGGACTGGCGCCGGGGTTCCGCTTTCCACCGCGCCGACGCCCTGGTCGACACTGCCCGCCCCCGTGCTGAAGACGGCGGTGAGGCTGGTGCTATCGCCCTGGGTGATCACCGGCTTCGCGGCGGTGAAGCGGGTGATTTCGGGGCCAGGCAAGGCCGGGCTGCTGTAGCCCCCGAACCCGCAGGCCGGGGTCAGCATCAGCACCAGGACCGCCACCGTGGCTGCCACCGGTCCCGGGATCCCCCGGAACCAAGGACGGCATGGCACAGAAAGTGGTGCACGGACCAACATGAGGAGTTACCCGTTCTCTTGGATTATTAATTCACAATAATAATCCTCACGCCCCGGCCCGCAAGGGCCAGGCTTAGTCCACCCGAAAATGACACCCGCGGGACACCGGGTTCTGGATGGCGGCCTTGAGGATCATCCGGGCGCAGATGATCCCGTTGCGCAGTTCGAGAATGCTCCGGGAGAGGGGGGCTTCCTGGTAGAAGGCCTCGATCCGGTGGTAGAGATAGCCCATGTCGCCCCGCCCCCGCTGCAGCCGGGCCCGGGTACGGATGATGCCGGCGTAGTTCCAGAGGGTAGTGCGGATGCTGGTCCAGTCCTGCTCGATGAGCAGGGGGTCCGGATCCTTGCCGACCGGAGCGTGCTTCCAGGACTCCAGGGAGGAGGCATCGGGCAGGGCGACGCTGGCGCAGTCCGATGCCGCGGTCTCCCCGGCCCGATAGCCCCAGACCAGTCCCTCCAGCAGCGAGGTGGATGCCAGCCGGTTGGCGCCGTGGAGGCCGGTGCAGGAAACCTCGCCGGCGGCGAACAGCCCAGGCAGGCTGGTACGGCCCTCCAGGTCGACGTGCACCCCGCCGCAGAAATAATGGGCCGCCGGAACCACGGGAATGAGCTGGGTCAGAGGCTCCAGCCCCGCCGACCGGCAGGTGGCCATGACCGTGGGGAAGCGGGCGTCCAGATCCAGCTTCTCTCTCAGGGGCGCCAGGTCCAAATACATGCAGACCTCGCCCGAGAACGCCATTTCCTGGAAGATGGCCCGGCTCACCACGTCCCTTGGGGCCAGTTCCATGCCATCGGGAGCGTATTTCGCCATGAACCGCTCGCCCCTCAGGTTCACCAGATGGGCCCCTTCCCCACGCAGGGCCTCGGTGAGGAGCGTGCGCGGCTTGCCCGGCACGAACAGGGTGGTGGGGTGGAATTGCATGTATTCGCAGTTCACGATCCGGGCGTTGGCCCGGTACGCGGCGGCCAGACCGTCTCCGGTGGCCGAGGGGGGATTGCTGGTGTGCAGGTAGAGGTAGCCCAGTCCCCCGGTGGCCAGGATAGTCCGCTTGGCCAGACAGCTCCGGACCGTGCCGCCGGGCTCCAGCAGGTAGGCCCCGAACACCTGGATCGGGTCGTAGACCGCCCGCGGATCCGTGCTGTGGTGGGGCACCGTGAGCAGGTCCACCAGGCAATGGCCCTCCATCAGCCGGATCCGCGGATGGGCCATGACCTTCTCGGAGAGCGCCTGCTGGATGTACTTGCCGGTGGCGTCCTTGACGTGATAGATCCGCCTGGCGCTGTGGGCCGCCTCGGCGGTGGGCTCCGGGTCCAGGTTGCCGGCATGGTCGAACGGAACCCCCACGGTCTTCCAGAGGAACTCCCGGCACAAGGTCGGGCCCAGTTCCGCCAGCAGGGCCACGGCCTCGGGCCGGCACAGCCCGGCGCCGGCGGCCTCGATGTCCGCCGCCAGGAGCTCCGGGGAATCCCCCTCCTCGGCCGGAGGCAGGCCGATGATCCCGCCCTGGGCGTAGCGGGTGTTGGAAACGCCAAGGGGATCCTTGAGCACCATCACCACGTCGGCGCCCTGTTCAGCGGCGCGGAGGGCCGCTGCGCATCCAGCGATGCCCCCGCCCAGCACCAGAATGTCGCATTTGATCATGTCAACTCCAGGACGGGCCTGGGCATGGCCCAAAGGGGGTCGAGCGCCATGTCGCCGTCGAAATGTTCAAGCCAGGCCAAGCGTTCCCCGGCGGCGGCCGCCGCCGCGGCGAAACCCATGGACCCCCAGGGGGTCGGCAGACTCCCTTCGAACGGTTCCAGGGCCGCCAGGGCATCCCCCCAAAGGGTGATCATGCCTCCAGGGTTGTGCACCTGCAGGTGATGGAAGCCTCCCGCCAGCATGATCACCCCCTGCAGGCCGGTCTTCAGCGGACCGTCGGCGCCCTGCCACAGGGGTTCCAGGGCATCATGGCATTCGTGGAAGAGCGCGCAATTGAACAGGGCCACGCCGCAGGCCAGCCCGTAGCGCCCGTCCTCGGGCTGCCCCAGCATGGCCAGCAGGGCCACTCCCATGCGCAGGCTCACCAGGGCGGACATGGGGTCCCAGATCCGGTGGGGCAGCCAGCCGCAAGGCCCCCGGTCGGCGGTGTCAGGCAGGCGCCTCAGTGCTTCCGCCCAGGCCGCCCGGGGATCAGTCACCCCCAGGGGCTCGAGCAGGGCGGCGGCCCGATCCCACAGTTCGGGCTCCGGGACGCCCTCCGGATGAGCCTCCCGCAATGCCGGGGCGCCGAGCACCATGGGCCACACCAGCAGGGAGCGGTCCGCGGGCGTCACCAGCGCGGCCTCCAACCTGGCCCCCAGGAATCTCAAGACCGGAAGGGGAAGCTTGGGTTGGCGCTGCCAGAACACGGGGACAAGCGGGGCACAGCTCATGCTACCAGTTTGCCCGGAAATGAGTCGAGCCGCCCCATCAGGTGAAATTGCGCTCGGAAAGACTGATGAATTCCAGGGCGAAATCGTCCAGTTCGGTCTGCCAGCGCTTGAGTTGGCCCTGGAAGAAGTTGTAGGCCATGAGGGCCGGAATGGCCGCCACCAGGCCGATGGCGGTGGCCACCAGCGCCTCGGAGATGCCCGGAGCCACCGTGGCCAGGCTGGCGTTGCCGGAGGCGCCGATGCCGCGGAAGGCGTCGATGATGCCCCAGACCGTCCCGAACAGGCCGATGAAGGGGCTCACGGCGGCGATGGTGGCCAGGATGCCGAGGTTGCTCTCCATGCGGCCCATCTCCACCACCGCGGCGCGCTGCAGGCAACGCTCCACGGCTTCCATGCTCCTGATCTGGGCCTTGGCGCCCTGCTGAGGCCGGAGCTGGTAGGTCACTTCCGAATAACCGGCGGTGAACAGCCCCAACAGGGGGCTGGCGGTGAATTCCGAGGAGAGGTTCTTCAGTTCCCGCCAATCGGTGGCCCGACGGAACAGATTCCGGAACCGTTCGGTGACCCCGCGGCTCCGGCTGAGCAGCACCGTCTTCTGGAAGATCACGATCCAGCTCACCACCGAGAACACGGCCAGCAGAAGGAGGACGACCTTGGCCACGGAGCCGGCGTGCAGGACCACCTCCCAAAGATTGACCCCCTGCCCATCCACCATTGCAATGTAGAGCATGATTCCTCCTGGCTTGGATTCTACCAAGCCTCGCAGTCCCCTGCCGGGGCGGATATACTTCGTGGAGCATTGCCGTCCGCAATCCAGTACA
>Ga0302267_10007656_pt1 | contig 10520 bp, 15 predicted proteins | sample III_Bog_E1_3_FD_194555 | JGI IMG/M metagenome (GOLD analysis project Ga0302267, IMG submission 194555) | Peat permafrost microbial communities from Stordalen Mire near Abisko, Sweden - III_Bog_E1_3 | ecosystem: Environmental > Terrestrial > Soil > Wetlands > Peat | place: Sweden: Abisko... | reverse complement strand
GGGAAGTGGCTCTGGCAGCGGGTCGGGGTCGGGGAGTGGCTCGGGGTCGGGGAGTGGCTCTGGCTCGGGGAGCGGTAGCGGCGGCGCGCCGACTTGGAGCCAGATCTACACCGACTACATCGCGCAGGGGACCATCGGGAATTGCGCCAATTGCCATAGCGGCTACAGCAGCGCGAGCGCGGCATACTCGAAGGGGGGCGGCGCATCGTGGGCCGACCCGAACTCTTCGCGCCTCACGTGGTACGGCGGCAGCATGCCCCCCGGAGGTCCGTCCGCCTCGTCGTCGAGCGGCGCCAAAGCCGTGACCGACATGAACGCCTGGGCCGCCGCGGGCGCGCCAAACAACTAGTCGATCAACGACGCCGCGCTCGCGAGTCGCGCGTGGAGCCTCGACGGCGATCCTCCTCACGCACGACGAGGCGGGCGGATTCGCGGATCACGTGTCACCGAGCAACCACGCGTGCCTTGCACGGCCGCGTGATTCCGCATTCTGCGAGCTCGGGGTCCGCGTACCGCTCGTCGTCGTGTCCCCCTGGGCGCGGCGCCACTTCGTCTCCCACGTGGAACGAGAGCATACGGCCCTCATGCGGTTCATCGAGTCCGTCTTCGATCTCCCCGCGCTGACCGCGCGCGACGCCAACAGCGACGCCCTGCTCGACATGTTCGACTTCGCATGTCCGCCTGCACCGGTCGACGCGGCGCCCGCGGCAGGGACTCTCGGATGTCGTGCGTGATCCGGCGGAGCGAGTAGCGGGCCGCTCGCCGAGGGTCATCGTCCGACACCGGTGCGATCGATCTGTTCACCCCCCCCGCGGGCTCCACACGCGGAATCTGGCCGCAAACGCGCAGGACCGATCTGGTCCGGTGGTTGCATCGGAGTGCTTCCATGACGAACACTCTGGCAACCGCGTCGCTCGGCGAAGACCCGTTGCCGCGATGCGCTCGCGCGCTCGCGCGTTTCACCGGGCTCGCCGCGCGCTCCTTCGTCTCGCTCTCCCTCGTGCTCCTCCTCGCATCCTGCTCTTCGGGTGCGAGCGGCGACGACGTTCAGTCCCAGAGCGAGGGGCTCGCCACGGGGACATACGAAAACCCGCTGCTCGGCGCTCAGCCGGTGCTCGACACGACACAATGCCCGGACCCGAACGTCCGCCAATACGGCGCCAACTACTTCATGGTCTGCACGTCGGACGCGGGCGGCCGCGCGAACGCCTTCCCGATTCACTGGTCGTCGGACCTCGTGCACTGGCACTTCATCGCCTACGTGTTCACGCCGGCCTCGCACCCGAGATGGGCGAGAGCGCCGGGGTCCGTCTACACGGACGGCACCAGCACGCACCTGACGGACTACTGGGCGCCCGAGATCAACCGCTCCGGCGACAAATGGATCCTCACCTTCGCGGCCACCAAGTCCGGGACGACCGCGATGGCCGTCGGCGTGGCCACGGCTGACGCGATCGCAGGGCCGTGGACGGCATCGAGCGAGCCCCTCGTCGCGCCCGGTGATGGCTCGATCCCGGGCCCGGGCGACGCCAACTCCGGTCGCATCGATGCGAGCTTGCTCCGCGAGCCGACAAGCGGCGACCTCTATCACGACCCGAATACCAACAACCTGTACCTCTATTACATCTATCAACCGCGCTGGGTGCACGTCACACAGCTGACGTCAGACGGGCTATCCTTGGTCAAGGGGGCCGACCGGGAGCTCCAGCTCACCAGCGGTGGTGCTTTCACGGCCACGCTCGCGTGGGAGAAGACCACCATCGAGGGCGTCGAGGCGCACTACGTCGACGGTCAGTTTGTCTTGCTCTACAGCGGCGCCGGCACGTGGGACGGCACGTACGCCGTCGGCGCCGCGCGTTCGAGCTCGCCCGAGGGGCCCTTCACGAAGCACGGCAATCCGATCTTGCAAACGAAGCCAGGAGGATCGCTCGTCGGGCCCGGGCACAGCTCACAGTGGGTGCGGGGTCCCGACGGAAGCGACTACCTCCTCTATCACACGCAGTTCCGCGACCTCGAAGGGAGCGGTGGTCCTCGTGTCCTCGACCTCAGCAAGCTCACGTTCGACGCGGACGGCTGGCCCGTGGTCGGAGACGGCTATCCGACGGAAGCCCCGCTCTCGGTTCCGTGAGCCACCCCCAACAATCCCACCGACCGTTCGAGGTGCCTTCATGAAGACCACGCATGCGCTGCCGTTCCGCTTCGTCGTGCCGCTACTGCTGCTGCCGCTCGCCGCGTGTACCGGTGACGCGAGCGAGCTGGTCTCCAGCTCCTCGGAAGCCGTCAGCGAATCGCCGGATGGCTTGAACATCGGCTTCAACGACTTCATGCCTGGAAACGACGAATTCGCCTACGCGGACAGGTTCTTCACCGAGAGCGATGCGTACCTGGCGTCGATCGGCCGTTCGCCGCCAGGCACGCGGCACTGCCACGCCTATCCATCGTGGGACGTCGGGACGCAGGCGCCCGGCTCGGGGAGCGTCAGCGACGGTGCGTCGCGGAGATGGTTCGAGACCTGGCTCGGCTACGCCGAGGGTCACTGCGACGAGGCGCTCATCAGCTTCAAGTGGTCCGAGGGGGCGAAACCAGCGATGGGTACGGCCGAGCAGAACGCGCAGGGCGTGGCGGAGGTCGAGAAGGCTTTCGTGGCGTTCCGCAGCCAGGTGTGGCCGGGCTGGACCGGCAAGTTCTCCTTCACGCCGTGGAACGAGCCGAACAACGCCGCCGGCACCGGCAACGGGTTGGGCGTGCAAATTCCGGCGGACGTGGCAGCCGCCTACTACCTCGTCATGCGGAAGCACTGCGACGGGTCCGACTGCAAGGTGGCCGCGGGCGACTTCGCCTCGAACGGCACGATGGGGACCGACTTCCTCATGAAGTGCTCCGACGACAACGGCCAGAGCCTATGCAGCGCGGCCAGTTACATGGACAAGTACAAGAACTACATCGCGAGAAACGCCAAGGCTGCCGGTCTCGGGAGCGGCTTCCGCCCCGAGTATTTCGCGTACCACGGCTGGGACGACATCAACGACTATCTCCGGGTCGGGAGTCACTGCGACGACGTGCAACACTGCACGACGAGAGCACTCCTCCAGAGCCTGTCGGAGGCGACGTGGACCGGCGCAAAGATCTGGGACACGGAGGTCGGCGTCGGTCAGCGGCTCACCGACGGACCCGATCCCGACGACGTCGAGCAAGCGTGCGGTGCGTCGTTCTTGCTGCGCCTCTCCGCGAACCTCAGCAATCGGATCGAGCGCATCTATTACACGCGGATCTTCGACAGCGGGGGGTACTGGACACTCTTCGACGCCAACGACACCACGGGTCCGTCGGGGAAGACACGGCCGGCCTTCACCGTGCTTGCCGATCGCAATCTCGCGTACAAGCCGCCCGCGGGGAGAGGAACCTGCCCCTGAGGGAATGCTAGGTACGAGGATCGCTCGTGGGTCACACCGAAAACTCACGCCGGCCCGCCACTTCTTCCCGCTCTTGACCTCGGCACGCCTCGTCCGCACGCTCCCACGCATGCGAGTCGCCCAGATCGAAGCGTACGGGGGTCCCGAGCAGATCCAGATCGTCGAACGACCCACGCCTGAGCCGGGCCCCGGTGAGGTCCGCGTTCGCGTAGAGGCGGCCGGCGTGAACTTCGTCGACATCTACAACCGTACGGGGCTCTACAAGTCGCCGCTCCCGCGCACGCTGGGCAAAGAGGGGGCGGGCACCGTCGAAGCTCTCGGTTCGAGCGTGAGCGACCTCCGCGTCGGCGATCGCCTGGCGTGGTGCTCGGTGTCGGGGTCGTACGCCACGCACGTCATCGCGCGTCCCGACGACGTCGTGAAGGTACCGGACGGGATCGATGTGGTGTGCGCGGCGGCCCTCATGCTCCAGGGGCTCACGGCGCACTACCTCGCGCGCAGCACGTGGAGGCTAGAGCCCGGGCAGCGCTGCCTCATGCACGCGGCGGCCGGGGGCGTAGGGCTCCTCTTTTGCCAGATTGCGACCAAGGTTGGGGCCGAGGTCATCGGTACGGCGTCCTCCGAGCAGAAGGCGCGCCTCGCGAGGGAGGCCGGCGCCACGCACGTCATCGACTACCTCCGACAGGACTTCGAGGAGGAGGTGAAGCGGATGACGCGCGGCGAGCTCGTCGACGTCGTCTACGACTCGGTCGGGAAGACCACCTTCGACAAGAGCCTCCGCTGCCTGCGCCCGCGCGGCATGCTCGTCGCTTTCGGTCAGTCGAGCGGCGTCGTGCCTCCGCTCGACCTGCGCGTTCTGAACGATCGCGGCTCCCTCTTCGTCACCCGCCCATCGCTCCGCGATTACACGAGGACGCGCGAGGAGCTCTCGTCGCGTGCAGGAGAGCTACTCGACTGGGTCGCCAAAGGGGAGCTCTCGGTGCGTGTTCACGAGGTGCTTCCGCTCGACCGCGCGGCTGACGCGCAGCGGATGCTCGAGGCCCGGGCGACTTCGGGGAAGCTCGTACTGACGCCCTAGTCGCCGAGCCGATGCGGAGCGGGAGTCCCCGCGGTCGAGCTCGAGCGGCCGTCCCCGAAGCGCGACAGGAGCGATCGGAAGGAGGTCGTCACCCCTTCGGTTTGCGGGTCGCGCCCTTGGCCGCGAGAGTCCCCCGCGTCGCGCTCTTCTTCTTCACGACGCTCTTCGTAGCGGCCTTCTTCACGGCCTTCTTGGCGGTCTTCGCCACGGCGGGCTTCTTGGCGATCGCCTTCTTCGCGGCGGGCTTCTTGGCGGTCGCCTTCTTCGCGGCGGGCTTCTTCGTGGTCGTCTTCTTCACGGTGGCTTTCTTGGCCGTCGTCTTCTTCACGGTGGCCATCTCGGCCGTCGTCTTCTTTGCGGCGGGCTTCCTCGTGCTCGCCTGCTTCACGGCGGCCTTCCTGGCGGCCGTCTTCTTCGCGACCGGCTTCGCGGCAGCCGAACGGCGCTTCGCGATGGGTGCGGCGACGCTCGTCTCTTCGGCCTGCACCTCCGCGAGCGCAACGACGCCGGACGGCGGCACGACCTCCACCGGGGTGAGGGCTTCCTCGAGGGCGATGCGCGTGCGTCGGTCGCGCATTTCGACTTTCCGGTACGCGATCAACGCAACGACGTTCGTCGTGCCCGCGGCGAACACGACACCCGAGTCTTCGGCGAAGAGCAGAACGTCGAAGACCGGGGTATCTCCTGGCGCCTCCGCGTCGGCGAGTACGCGCCGTTCGACGGTCCCGGCGAACGAATCATCGCGCTCGCCGTCGAGCCGATCCTCCGCGGCGAGCTCCGCGCCGTCCCAGCTCTTGCCCGCGAGCCGAAGCTGCTCCTCTGCGACCGGCCCAAGGTCGAGGATGTCGGCGTCCGTCGCGACCGAGAGGGCGCGGAGCCGAAGAGGGCGGAGCGGCAGACCGAGCGCGAGACGTCTCGCGGTGTCGAGCCGATCCACGTCGGGTAGCGGTCCGGTCCAGGCGACGAGCGCGTCACGTACGTCGTCGATCGGAAGCGAGTCGAGCTGCCAGAATGCCTCGAAGACGTCCGCCGGCTCGTCAACGCGGAGAGACGCGACGATCTCTCGCGCGCGGCGAGCGTTGGCGTCGGCAGCACGATTCGCGAGGCCACGATCTTTCTCGGGCACGAGGGTTCTCATGTGTTCGGGACGTTTGCGGAGCGCTTGCGCGAGACTCGAGCCAGGTCGGAAGGGCGACGACGTATCGCAGCATTGAGTAGCGCGGCGCAATCGAGTCCGCAGTCACATTCGCGAAATTCGGCGCGGGGGGCGGCTACGGCGCCAGGACCTCGTTCCACTCGCGAATGCTCCAGCGTGCCACGATGCCGTGAGACACGAACGGGTCTGCCTTGACGAACCGCTCGGCTGCATCGCGGTTCGTGAAGATCCCCATCGCCCCTCCCGCCGGTGCATCGGTGAACGGACCGACCATGACGAGCTGTCCGTCTGCATGGAACTGCTTCCAAAGGGCCCTGTGGGCATCGATGTGCAGGGGAACCTTGGACATGAAATCGGCGGCCGATTCATAGAGAACGACGTATTTCATCGACATGCCCTTCTCCGCCTCAGCCGAGGCTCGAATCGCTTCGTGAAGACCTCGCGGGGACGAAATACAGCGAGTCGGGCGCGCTGGGGCAGGGAATCGACGTTCGGCTGCACGTCCAGGTGTGGGCGAAGAAGTCGTCTCGCGGCGCGCTAGAGGCTGTCGGTGGCGTCGCTAGTTCGAGCCGTTCCTCAGCCAGTCGTCGAACTGGCGATCGCATTCGCGCGTGATTGACATCGATCATGCGGCCAGCTTCCGCGCGTTGCTATCTCCCTGACTGGCCGGCCAGTCATCGTGGTCGGCGGACGGATTCATGAGCCACGCCGCCACTCAACCAAGGACGTTTCCCCGGTCGTCGACCGACACCGGGCACACCGGCGTCATCCTGAAGGCCGCGGAGTCGTGCTTCTCGGGGGCAGGGTACGCGGGGGCCTCGATGCGCGAGATCGCCGAGCTCGCCGGCGTGTCCAAGAGCCTGCTGCACTACCACTTCCAGTCCAAGGAGCACCTCTTCGTCGAGGTGCAGATTCGCGCCTACGAGCGGCTCGCTGCCCGCGTGACGTCGGCCGTCTCCGCGATCGCGAGCGGACCCGAACGCGGACTCGCCGCCTTCGACGCGCTGTGCGCCTCGCTGCGCGAGACGAACGACATGGCCGTGCAGGCCGAGCTGTGGGCCGCGGCGATGTCCAACGACAAGCTTCGCGTCCACGTCACGCGCCTGCGCGAGTTCTTCCGCGACCTGCTCGTTCGTTCGATCACTCGCATCCTCGGCCCCGAAGCCGCGCGGCTACCACTGGGGGCGGAGGGCGCCGCGGATCTCGTGTGGGCCACGCTCAGCGGTATCTCGGTCGCCGAGGCGTTCGGCGATCCGCCGGAGCGCATCGAGCGCTGCGTCCAGGCGCTGCGCGTGCTCGTCGGCGTGTCTCTCTCTCCTCGTGAGAACGAACCCCCAGCGGAGGTCGGTGATGCACTTCGAGAAGCGTGAGGTCAACGCGCGCGCGGTCACGATCAACCACCAGGTCGAGCGCATCGCGAACACCGTGATCCGCGCCTACGACGTCGTGAAGGCGAAGGTCGGCCTCCGTGGCCGCGCCGCCGCGTACGACGACCTCGCCTACGAGTTCGTCGGTGGTGCGCGGGACGCGCTCCGCAAGAAGCACTACGACAAGAGCCTGCGGCTGCTCTGGAAGGCCGAGCAGGTAGCCCCGTGGTCCTCGTTCCACGACGCGACCGACGCCGAGCGCGCGCTCTTCGGGATGGCCGAGCGAGGTATGACCTCCGATGAGAAGAAGCTGCGCGCGCAGATCACCAGCGCGGAGTTCCGCGCGATGCTCGATCGCGAGTACACCCCCACGCAGAAGCGTGCGCTGGTGACGATCCTGTCGGCGATCGGGCACGGCGAGGCGTACGCGTGGCTCGTGTCGGCGTCGCTCCTCACGCAGGTGCAGAGCACGGGTGCGAAGGCCGCCGTGACGATGCAGGTCATGGAGGAGGCCAAGCACTTCGTCGTCCTGCGCGAGCTGATCCAAGCGTTCGGGGTCGATGTGCCGCGTCTCAGAAGGTGTTCCACAGCGTTACCGACGCTCCTTTCGTAGGGACGCGGGGACGGTCAGCCGCCGCAGCATGAGCATCGACATCCCATGAAGGATGTCCGATCGGCTCGATTGAATGGTTCGTTCGTATTCCTTCGAGAGGATGCGGAACTTCCCAAACCAGCCGTTGGTTCTCTCTCCAATCCATCGCTTCGGGACAACGACGAATCCCTTCACGTCGTCGGTGCGTTTGACCATCTCGATATCAATCGAAGTTTCGATGCGCAGGTCCGCGATGACCTGGCCCGTATAGGCGCCGTCGACCCAGACCTTCGAGACAGTGGGATACTCACGATGCACCTCGCGCAGCACCGGCACGGCGCCATCACGATCCTGAACCGACGCCGGCGTCACGAGCACCGCGAGGATCAACCCGAGTACGTCGACGACCACGTGCCGCTTGCGACCCTTCACCTTTTTTTCCCGCGTCGAAGCCGCACGGGCCACCGACGTCGGTCGACTTGATGCTCTGGCTGTCGAGGATCGCCGCTGTCGGCTCCGGCTCGCGTCCCTCGGCCACCCGAACCATGCGACGGAGCTTGTCGTGGACCGCTTCGAGAACCCCGTCCTCGGTCCAACGCTGGTACCACTTGAACACCGTCGACCACGGCGGAAGGTCATGCGGGAGCGAGCGCCATGCGACGCCCGTCCTCGTTCGGTATCGGACCGCATTCAGAAGCTCACGCGGCGTGTGCAGAGGCTCCTGCAGCGGCCAGAACCAGACCGGCGGCGGAATCTCGTCTTCGATCAGAACCCACTCCGCGTCCGTTACGTCGCTCGGATATCCCCGCCGTTCCATTCCCTCCGCTCTTCCCATGGCGCGCCTTCAACCACCGATGGAAAGAGATGGACAAATTTCCTGCGGAACACCCTCTGAGCAAGGAGCGCGCGCGGGGGACGCGGCGCGTCGGCGGTTACGTGCGTGGGGAGCGCGTGGGGGAGGCGCGCGAGGGGAGGGGGCGCGCGTGATTCAAAATGTCACAGGGGTACGGAGTGCCACAGGCGGGACGTGGGTCAGCGGAGTGCGGAAGGCGGGGTCACTCGCCGGCAGAGTCGGAAGTGCATCCGCTCGGCGTACGACGCGTACGACGTCCGAGGGGAAACGCTGGCCGGGAGCGGGTCGCGCGAATGCCGCGCGCGTCGCAGCTCTGGCCACTGCGTGCTGTTGCCCTCGTGCACGACGCGCAGCTTCTTGGTGTCCTCCGGCCACTGCACCCTCGTGCAGAGCGCGAGCGCCTTCAACCCCAGGTCGTCGAGCGCCTTCCTGTGGCTGGGACGAACAGATCGAGGTCCAGCGACGTGCGATGGTGCAGTGACAGTGCAGCAGCGACGCCGTCTGCCAGGTACGTCCCCTTCTCGAGCGCAGGCGCGAGGAGTGCGAGAGCCTCTCGCTGACTGGCCGTGAGTGTTGGCGGCGCTGAGCGGCGCCACAGCCGTAGGCCGCCCCGTCCTTCATCGCGCGTCGCTGAAATCTCACCGCTCTTCGCTCCCCCGTCACCGCGTTTCTTGAAGAAACCATCGCGGTCGAGTGGTCCGCACGCTCGTTTCGATCGGAACGCCGAGCGGATCTTCGAGAACGCGACTCGCTCGGCGAAAATCGAGCGATCGGCGCTTTGCGTTCCTCGATCGTTCCTGCGGACCCCGATTTCGCGCCCGCAAAGGAACGGTGGACGGAACGGACGAACGCCTCCTGGTCCGGCATTGTTCACTCACCTGAACGAAACGAGTCGACGCGCCGGGGATGATCCTCGGAGCGGCGCGCGCGGGAGGTCGGGAGAAAGGAAAATCTAAAATGTCTCATAGCAAGAAATCAGAAACAGACGTCGGGTCCACCGTGGACGCGACGACGGTCCTCGAGCTCCTGGACAAGGTGACTGCCGCCTTGGCGCTCCCCACCCAGACGCTCACGGCCAAGCAACGGAAGGCTGCCACGCGCACCCGCAAAGGAATGGAGAAGGTCATCCCGACCCTCGCCACCCTGAGCACGGAGCACGGGGTCTCCGTACCGAAGCAGCCGACGTCTCAGATGACGTCGAATCTCGAGCTGTCCAAGCAGCTCGATCCCGTTCAGTCGAAGCTCACGGCGCTCCTGACGCTCGTTCAGGACACCATGGATTCGGCTGGCAGCAGCTCGTTCAATACCGCGAGCACGCTGTACGGGATGCTTCAGAAGGTGGCGCACCGCGACTCGCAGTTGAAGTCGCAGCTCGCCCCCGTGAAGGAGTTCTTCGCCTACCGCACGCCGGCGGCGAAGAAAGCCCATCCGAAGCAGAGGGGGAAGAAGGCCGCGCTCGCGGCCGAGAAGCTGGCCGCCGCGCAAGCGACGGCTGGCGCCTCGGTCTCGGCAACGCCGACGACTCCTCCTGCTGCCACCGCATCGACGAGCGCGCCGGTCGCGCCGTCGAACGTCGTGACTCCGCACGCGCCGTAGGCGTGCGCAGTCACGGGTCAGCCCCTCGGCTTCGAAAGGAGCCGAGGGGCTTTTTCTTTGTGCGGCGCGTGCACGACCCACGATCACCGAGTGCACTCGGCGCATCACGCGTGCACTTCCGTTTGCGTGCGCGCGCGGCGCTGCCTGCGGAAATACGCGCGTGGCACTCGCGTTGCTCTCGTGGCGTGCAGTGGCGGCACGACGCCGCTCAACCACTCGCTAGAGCAAGGAAACTCCCATGAAGATCAAGACGAACGTCAAGGCCGGGGCCTCGGTAGGGATCAAGTGTGATGGGGCCAAGACCATGGGCAAGGTCGCCGGGGACCCCTGCCACTAAACCTGCATTTCGCGCCGATCGGAGAAACGCGACGTTCGAGCAGCGATTGACACATCGAAGGACCTCGGTCGGGTTCGGCTTTGGGTTTTCATCGCGCGGAAGTCACACTTCCCCCTTTCCCCCAGGAC
>Ga0302267_10007648_pt1 | contig 10527 bp, 8 predicted proteins | sample III_Bog_E1_3_FD_194555 | JGI IMG/M metagenome (GOLD analysis project Ga0302267, IMG submission 194555) | Peat permafrost microbial communities from Stordalen Mire near Abisko, Sweden - III_Bog_E1_3 | ecosystem: Environmental > Terrestrial > Soil > Wetlands > Peat | place: Sweden: Abisko... | reverse complement strand
GCGAGAACGGCGCCGGGAAATCCACCCTGATGAAGGCCATCTACGGGGTGATCCGGCCGGACGCCGGGGAACTGCGCTGGGAGGGCCGGGTGGTCACCATCGCCAACCCCGCCCAGGCGCGGGAACTGGGCATCGGCATGGTGTTCCAGCACTTCTCCCTGTTCGAGACGCTCACCGTGGCGCAGAACGTGGCCCTGGCCATGCCCGGCAAGTTCGATCTGGCCACCCTGTCCCGGCGCATCGTGGAGGTCTCGGAACGCTACGGGCTGCCGGTGGATCCGCGCCGGCTGGTGCATGCCTTGTCGGTGGGCGAACGCCAGCGGGTGGAGATCATCCGCTGCCTGCTGCAGAACCCCCGCCTGCTGATCCTGGACGAGCCCACCTCGGTGCTGACCCCCCAGGCGGTGCGCAAGCTGTTCCAGACCCTGCGCCAGCTGGCCTCGGAAGGGGTGAGCATCCTCTATATCAGCCACAAGCTGGACGAGATCCAGGAGCTCTGCCACACCGCCACGATCCTGCGCGGCGGCAAGGTCACCGGCACCTGCGTGCCGGCCCAGGAGACCACCAAGACCCTGGCCCGGATGATGATCGGCGAGGACCTGCCGGTCATCCACCACGGCGAGCCGACCGCGGGCGGCGAGGTGCGGCTGCGCATCGACGGGCTCACCCAGCCCACCGAGGACCCGTTCGGCATCCAGCTCAAGGACATCCACCTGGAGGTGCGCAGCGGCGAGATCGTCGGCATCGCCGGGGTATCGGGCAACGGCCAGCAGGAGCTGCTCAAGGCCATCTCCGGGGAGCAGCCGCTGGCGCAGAAGCACGCGGTGCAGGTGTGCGGGGTGTCGGCCGGGAAGATGAACGCCTCCCGCCGGCGCAGCCTGGGCATGTGCTTCGTGCCCGAGGAGCGGCTGGGGCGCGGCGCGGTGCCCCGCCTGACCCTCACCGAGAACATCCTGCTGACGGCCTACCGCAAGGGCATGACGGTGAGCGGCATGATCCGCTTCGGCGCGGCGCGGCGCTTCACCCAGGAGTGCATCCGGCGCTTCGACGTGCGCTGCGGCGGCGCCAACTCCGAAGCCAAGTCCCTGTCCGGCGGCAATCTGCAGAAATTCATCGTCGGCCGGGAGATCATGCAGGAGCCCAAGCTGCTGGTGCTGGCCCAGCCCACCTGGGGTGTGGACGTGGGCGCCGCCTCGTTCATCCGCCGGCAGCTGCTGGAGCTGCGCAACGCCGGCACCGCGGTGCTGGTGATCTCCGAGGAGCTGGACGAGCTGTTCGAGATCTGCGACCGGCTGGTGGTGATCGCCAAGGGCACCCTGTCCCCCACCAAGATCACCTCCGAGACCGGGGTGGAAGAGATCGGGGTCTGGATGAGCGGCATGTGGCCTGCAACCCCGGGAGACGGCACTCATGTGGCTTAAATTCGAGCAGCGGACCGAGCCCAGCGTGCTCATGCGCTACCTGTCCCCGCTGATCGCGGTGGGGCTGATGCTGCTGAGCGGGATGCTGATCTTCGCCATGCTGGGCAAAAGCCCGGTCACCGGGTTCCGGATCTTCTTCCTGAACCCGCTGCGGGACACCTACGGGGTGGCCGAGCTGTTCCTCAAGGCCACGCCGCTGATGCTGTGCGCCGTGGGGCTGTCGGTGGGCTTCCGGGCCAATGTCTGGAACATCGGCGCCGAAGGCCAGCTGCTGGTGGGAGCCCTGGCCGCCGGGGCGGTGGCCCTGCATTTCCCCAACAGCAGCAGCCCCTTCCTGCTGCCGGCCATGGTGGCGGCCGGAGCGCTGGGGGGCATGGTCTGGGCGGCCATCCCGGCCTGGCTGCGCACCCGCTTCAACGCCAACGAGATCCTCACCAGCCTGATGCTGGTCTACGTGGCCCAGCTGATGCTCTCCTGGCTGGTGCACGGTCCCTGGATGGATCCCGAAGGCTTCAACTTTCCCCAGACCAAGCTGTTCCAGCCCCATGCCCTGCTGCCGATCCTGGTGCCCGGCACCCGGGTGAACGCCGCGCTGTTCCTGGCCGTGGGCGCCCTGATCGCGGGCTGGGTGTTCATGAACCGCAGTTTCATGGGCTACCAGATGAAGGTGGCCGGCCAGGCGGAGAACGCGGGCCGCTACGCCGGTTTCTCGGCCCGGCGCGCCATCTGGCTGGGCATGCTGGTGGGCGGCGGCATGGCCGGCATCGCCGGCATGTCCGAAGTGGCCGGGCCGGTGGGCCAGATCACCGAGCACATCTCCCCCGGCTACGGGTTCGCGGCCATGATCGTGGCCTTCGTGGGCCGGCTGAATCCCATCGGCATCTTCTTCTCCAGCCTGCTGCTGGCCCTGCTCTACATGGGCGGGGAACAGGCGCAGCAGTACCTGGCGCTGCCGTATTCCATTTCCAATGTGTTCCAGGGGATGCTGTTGTTCTTCCTGCTCGCCTCGGACGTGTTCATCAATTTCCGGCCGCGACTGGCCGGGCGTAGGAAGTAGGCGCCCCCCATGGTCCTGAGCTCCGTATCCTCGATTGTGGCGGCCACCGTGGTGGCCGGGACGCCGCTGATCATCGTCGCCCTGGGCGAGCTGGTCACGGAAAAGGCCGGGGTGCTGAACCTCGGCGCCGAGGGCATCATGTCGGTGGGCGCGGTGGCCGCCTTCGCGGTCACCCACGGCAGCCACAGCCCGTTCCTGGGCATTCTCGCCGGCCTGACCGCTGGCGCCGCCATGTCCCTGCTGTTCGCCATATCCACCCTGACCCTGCTGGCCAACCAGGTGGCCTCCGGGCTGGCCCTGTCCATCTTCGGCGTGGGCCTTTCGGCCTTCGTGGGCAAGCGCTACGAATCCATATCGCTGTCCAGCGTGCCGCCGGTGGTCATCCCGGGGCTGCACCGGATCCCGGTGCTGGGCCCGGCCCTGTTCGAGCAGCAGGGGCTGGTGTACTTCTCCTGGGCGCTCATCGGCGGCGTGGCCTGGTTCCTGTACCGCAGCAAGCCGGGCCTGGTGCTGCGGGCGGTGGGCGAATCGCCGGTCTCCGCCCACGCCATCGGCTACGGGGTGGTGCGGATCCGCTACCAGGCGGTGCTGTTCGGCGGGGCCATGGCCGGCATCGGCGGCGCCTTCCTGTCGGTGTTCTACACCCCCCTGTGGGTGGAGGGCATGGTCGCCGGCCGCGGCTGGATCGCCATCGCCCTGGTGGTGTTCGCCACCTGGCGGCCGCTGCGGGTGATGGTGGGCGCCTACCTGTTCGGTGGCTGCATGATCACCCAGATGTTCGTCCAGGGCTCGGGGCTGCACCTGGCCATCCCGGCCCAGTTCCTGTCGGCCCTGCCGTACCTGGCCACCGTGCTCGTGCTGGTGCTGATTTCCCGCAACCGCAGTACCATCCGTCTGAATTCCCCGGCTTCCCTGGGGCAGCCTTTCCTTCCCGACGCCTGAATCCTTCTCCCTTGGGTCAGCCGTTCCTTTCCGACGCCTGCACCCTGCTCCCATGTCGCTCTTCCGGCGGCACCCCCCCATCCCTTTCCAGGAGGAAACATCCATGGCCATCCGTAAGCTCGTTCTCTGTATGGTCGGCGGGGCTGCCCTGCTCGCCGCCGCGCCGACCAAGGTCGGTTTCGTCTATGTGAGCCCCGTGGGCGACGCCGGCTGGACCTACCAGCACGAGCTGGGCCGCCGGGCCCTGGAGACCGCGCTCAAGGGCGAGGTGGTCACCCAGGTGGTGGAGAACGTGCCGGAAGGCGCCGACGCCGAGCGGGTCATCCGCGGCCTGGCCACCGACGGCTGCAAGATCATCTTCACCACCTCGTTCGGCTACATGAACCCGACCGCCAAGATCGCCCAGCAGTTCCCGAACGTGGAGTTCTTCCACGCCACCGGCTACAAGACCGCCAAGAACCTCACCACCTACAACGCCCGGTTCTACGAGGGACGCTACCTGAACGGCGTCATCGCCGGCAAGATGACCAAGAGCCACATCGTCGGCTACGTGGCGGCCTTCCCCATCCCCGAAGTGATGATGGGCATCAACGCCTTCACCCGGGGCATGCAGAGCGTCGACCCCAAGGCCGAGATCCGGGTGATCTGGACCAATGCCTGGTTCGATCCCGGCAAGGAGCGCGAGGCGGCCATGACCCTGATCGCCCAGGGCGCCGATATCCTCACCCACCACACCGACTCCACCGCGGTGGTGCAGACCGTGGAGGAGCAGCACAAGGCCAAGAACTGCTGGTCGTTCTGCTATGACTCCGACATGAGCAAGTACGGGCCGACCTCGCAGCTGAGCGGCACCATGGAAGACTGGAGCGCCTACTACGTGCGCACCGTCAAGGCCGTCCTGGCCGGCAAGGGCCCCGGGCCCAATGTCTGGGGTGGCGTCAAGGAGGGCATGATCAAGCTCGCGCCGCTCAACCCGGCCATCCCCGCCGACGTGAAGACCCTGGTGGGCAAGCTGGAGAAGGAGCTGGCCGCCGGTACCCTGCATCCGTTCGCCGGCCCGGTCGTGGCCCAGGACGGCACCGTCAAGGTCGCCAAGGGCAAGGTCATGAGCGACGACGATCTGGGCGCCATGAACTACTTCGTCCAGGGCGTGGCCTCCACCCTGCCCAAGCAGTAGCAGGTTCCAGGTTCCAACCGAGGAGGGGGGCCCTGGCCCCCCTCTTTGTCCGTGAACTGGCATAAGCTGGATATGGAACGTTGCCGCAGCGGAGGATGCAGTCGTGGAGAACATCAGCACCAGGGGCGGCTGCCCGCCCAGGCCCTTTTCGGACACGCTGCTGGGCGGACTGGCTCCGGACGGCGGGCTGTTCCTGCCCGAAGCCTATCCGCAGGTCTCGGCCGCGGAACTGGAGCAGTGGCGGCCGCTGTCCTACCCCCAGCTGGCCTTCCGGATCCTGCGCAAGTTCGCCACGGATATCCCCGAAGGGGACCTGGAGACGATGCTGGAGCGCACCTACACCGCCGAGGCGTTCGGCAGCGCCGAGATCACCCCGGTCCGGACCCTGGCTCCGGGCGTGCACCTGCTGGGCCTGTCCCAGGGGCCGACCCTGGCCTTCAAGGACCTGGCCATGCAGCTGCTGGGCAACCTGTTCCAGTACGCCCTGGCCCGGTCCGGCACCGAGCTGAACATCCTGGGCGCCACCTCGGGCGACACCGGCCCGGCGGCGGAGGCCGCCATGGTGGGCAAGCAGGGCATCCGCGTGTTCATGCTCAGCCCCAACGGCCGCATGAGCCCGTTCCAGCGGGCGCAGATGTACAGCCTGGACCAGCCGAACATCTTCAACCTGGCCATCGACAGCATGTTCGACGGCTGCCAGGGCATCGTCAAGGCGGTCTCCCACGACCAGGCCTTCAAGGCGCGCTACCACATCGGCACGGTCAACTCCATCAACTGGGCGCGGGTGCTGGCCCAGGTGGTGTACTACTTCAAGGGCTACTTCGCGGTCACCGGCTCAAGCCGGGAGCAGGTGTCGTTCTCGGTGCCCTCGGGCAACTTCGGCAACATCTGCGCGGGCCACGTGGCCCGCTGCATGGGCCTGCCGATCCGCCGGCTGGTCCTGGCCACCAACGAGAACGATGTGCTGGACGAGTTCTTCCGCACCGGCCGCTACGCGCCCCGGAGCCTGGAACGCACCCACACCACCTCCAGCCCCTCCATGGACATCTCCCGGGCCTCCAACTTCGAGCGGTTCGTGTTCGATCTGGTGGGGCGCGACCCGGCGCTGGTGCGGGCGCTGTGGGCCCAGGTGGAGGCCGGGGGCAGCTTCGACCTGGCCGGCACGCCGTATTTCGCCCGGATCCCGGAGTTCGGCTTCGTGTCCGGAAGCAGCAGCCACGCCGACCGCATCGCTACCATCCGCCGGGTGTGGCAGGCGCACGGGGTGGAGATCGATCCGCACACCGCCGACGGGGTCAAGGTGGGCCTGGCGTTCCAGGAACCGGGGGTGCCGCTGGTCTGCCTGGAGACCGCCCTGCCCATCAAGTTCGAGGCCACCCTGCTGGAGGCCCTGGGCCGCAAGCCCGCCTGCCCGGAGCGCTTCCGCGGGCTGGAGGCGCGGCCGCAGCACGTGACCGTGCTGCCCGAGGACGCGGAGCAGGTGAAGGCCTTCATCCGGGCCCACGTCTAACCCGTCGGCCGGCTCGCTTCGACAGGCACGATGGCGTCCAGCAGGGCCAGGTTCAGCACCACCATGCCGCTCGGGTCGCGCGGGGCGACCATGGGCACGAACCGGCTGTGCCAGGCGATCTCCTCGCTCTTGTAGGAACTGCGGGCGTACACGGTCTGGGCGAAGGTGTCGTCGAAGGCCTTGATCAGGACGATGAACTCGGCGTCGGCGGCCGCCAGGTCCTCGGCGGTCAGCTCGGCCAGGGGGCTGTCCGGGCCGATGGCGTGGACCACGGTCCAGCTGGAGGGGAACAGGTTGATGCGGCCCCGCTCCAGGCTCAGGGGACTGTACACGTGGTCGCCGGTCTCCGGATCGCGCATGGTCACGGTCACATGGGCCTCCACCTCGATCAGCTGGTTGCTCCGCTCGTTCACCATCCGGAACATGAAGGCGGTCCCGTCCCGGTACGGCGCCATGACCGCCTGGCGGCTGAACAGGATCCGGGCGTGGGGCCGGGAGAAGCGGCCGTAGACCAGGCCGCAGGCGATGGCGAAGCCCAGCAGGCCGAGCATGGATTCCAGGGCGGCCACGCTGCTGGCCAGGGCGCTCACCGGGTGGATGTGTCCGTTGCCGACGGTGGTGAGGGTCTGGGTGCTGAAAAAGAAGGCGTCCAGGAACCGGTCCCGCAGCCCCGGGCCGCCGGTGCGGTCGAAATGCTCCATGCCCACCGCCAGGTACACCCCGGCGAACAGCAGGTTGGTCACGAGGTTGCACAAGAGCAGCAGGAACGCGAAGCGGGCGGCGCTCATGGTGATGAGCTGGTGATACAGCTCGTAGGGCCGGAACCGGGGGGCGCCGGTGCGCACCACGTTGAAGCTGCCGTCCTTGTTCACCCCGCGCTGGGGCAGGTCGTGGACGCCCAGGCCCAGGTCGTCGCTGGAGGGGGCGAAGCGCCGGAGGAAGGGGAAGGGGCTGGGCATGCCATCCAGGATAGACGCTCGGCTTCCGGCATGGGCATGAACGACGGGGGGGACGCCCGTGCGATCATGGGGCATGGAAACCACCTTCCTGTCCGCCACCATCCTGCTCATCCTGACCACCGACCCGCTGGGCAACATCCCGCTGTTCATCGCCGCCCTGGAAAAGGTCCGGCCCGAGCGCCGGCTCTATGTCATCACCCGCGAAGTGCTCATCGCCTTCGTCGTGCTGATGACCTTCATGCTGTTCGGCAAGCGCTTCCTGGAACTGCTGCAGCTGAGCGACCAGGCCCTGAGCGTGGCCGGCGGGGTGATCCTGCTGCTCATCGCCATCGAGATGGTGTTCCCGCACCGCCGGGGCAACTCCGACGGCCATACCTTCACTCGGGAGCCCTTCATCGTGCCCCTGGCCATTCCGCTCATTTCCGGCCCTTCGGCCATGGCCACGGTGCTGCTGCTGTCCAGCCGCAACCCCGGCCGCTCGTTGGAGTGGGCCTGCGCCATCCTGATCTCCATGCTGGTGATGTACGGGGTGTTCCTCATGGCCATCCGGCTGCAGCAGCTGCTGGGCGAGGACGCCATCACCGCCATGGAGCGGCTGATGGGCCTGGTGCTCACCGCCATCGCGGTGGAGATGCTGCTGGGCGGCGTGACCTCGTACGTCCGGCACATCCCGGTGCGCTGAACCCGCTCCTGGTTCATCCGGGAAGGAAATAAACGGCAGATACGGCTCGCGCCGGGAGGCGGGTTGGGCCTACCATCGTCCCTGCTGCCCCCCAGCCCCCGGGGGGACGCCACCCAGGCGGGACCATGACCCAGGCGCCGATCCTTCTCCATGGATTCCAGATCCAGCCCCCCCCCGCACCGATCCGGGCAGGGGGCGATCCTGGAATGGCTGGCCGCCGCCCACGCCCGGGCCGAGCAGACCCTGCGGGGCATCCAGGATCCCGCCGAAGCGGAGGCGATCGCCCGCCGGCTGCGCAAGCTGGTGCTGCGGTTCGGCTGCAGCACCGACCGGATCCACTACCGGGACGCCTTCCTGGACGACTTCACCCACACCGACTGGGCGCGCATGCGCATCTTCCGGCTGGACGAGCATCCCGCGGGCCTGCTGGAGCGGGGCAAGGGCACGGTGGACCTGGTCCACACCGAGCTGTGCACCCTGCACCTGGACCCCAGCCAGCACCTGCCCGAGCAGCTGGTGGTACAGACTCTGTTCGCGGACGGGGTGGTGCGCTACCGGATCTCCAGGCCCGGCCCGGGGCGGCCGGAGCCCGCGCAGCCGGCCCTGGAGCTGCTGGCCGCCCGGGACGAGATCGTGCCGGACAGCGGGGACGCCATGACCTGGATGGTCTCCGACTTCGGCATGCAGATGACCCTGTCGCGCCGGGTTCCGGACCAGATCCGGGCCGCCCTGGGCGCCTTCCTGGAGCGCCTGGGCAACCAGGCGGGGCTGGGCGTCGCCCGCTTGTGCGACCAGGCGGTGTTCGCCATCCATCCGGGCGGTCCCCGGATCATCGATCAGTTGGCGGAGCACCTGGGCCTGGCGCCCGAACAGGTGCGGGCCAGCAACGCGATCCTGCGCGAGCACGGCAACATGTCCTCGGCGACCCTGCCGCACGTGTGGCGGGCGATCCTGGCCGATCCGGCCGTGCCCGACGGCACCCCGGTGGTGGCCCTGGCCTTCGGGCCGGGGCTGACCATCGCCGGGGCGGTCCTGAGGAAGCGCGGTTGAAGCATCTGGCCGCCATGGCTTCCGTGGCCGGGCTATGGCCCTGGCTGCTGCCGTTCGCCCTGCAGGCCCTGGCCATGGCGGTGGACGAACTGGGCTGCCACCGCCGGCGGCCGGTGCCGCGCTGGGAATGGGCCGGGCATCTGCTGGATACCCTGCGCCGGGTCCGGCCCCGGGTCTGCACTTTGCCGTTCCTTAAGCTGCTGATCACCGGTAGGGTGGAATCAGGGTTCCAGTTCCGGTTTGCCCGGTCCCAGCGTGTGGGCTACTGTGGCCGGGCCAGGAAAATTCCTGGATGGGGTCCTGAACGTCCATGAAGCTTCATCGATGGAATTCCGGAGGCCGGCCATGCAGCAATCCACTTCATCCCCCCGTTGCGAACTGGGCATGGTCGGGCTCGGCGTCATGGGCCGCAACCTGCTGCTGAACGTGGCGGGCCACGGCTTCCCGGTGGCCGGCTGCGACCGGGACCCGGACAAGGTGCGGGCGCTGGTCCAGGAAGGCGCCGCCATGGACGTGGCCGGCTGCGCCGATCTGCCGGCGCTGGTGGCCCTGCTCAAGTTGCCCCGGGCGGTGATGCTGCTGGTGCCGGCCGGAACGGCGGTGGACGCGGTCATCACCGAACTGGTGCCGCTGCTGGATGCGGGCGACCTGATCATCGACGGCGGCAACTCGCACTACCCGGACACCGACCGGCGCGCCGCCGCGCTGGCCGCCCAGGGCCTGCAATTTCTGGGCCTGGGCGTATCCGGCGGCGAGGAGGGCGCCCGCCGGGGGCCCAGCCTCATGCCCGGCGGGCCGCTGGAAGCGTACCAGCGCATCCGGCCCATGCTGGAGGCGGTGGCCGCCCAGGTGGGCGAGGAGCCCTGCGTGGCCTACATGGGCCCCGGATCGGCCGGGCACTTCGTGAAGATGGTGCACAACGGCATCGAGTACGCGCTGATGGAGCTGATCGCCGAGGCCTACGACCTGATGAAGCGCGGCCTGGGCCTGGACAACGGCGAGCTGGGGCGGACCTTCCGGGCCTGGAGCCTGGGCGGGCTGGGCGGCTACCTCATGGAGATCACCGCGCGCATCTTCGACCACCAGGATCCCGGCACCGGCCAGGCCCTGGTGGACGCCATCCTCGGGGTGGCCCGGCAGAAGGGTACCGGGTTGTGGACCACCGTGGCGGCCATGGAGCTGCAGGTGCCCGCCCCCACCATCGACCAGGCGGTGGCCCAGCGGGATATGTCGGCCCTGCACGAGCAGCGGATCCAGGCCGCCACCCTGCTGTCGCGCCCGGACGGGCCGGAGCCCGGAGCCCGGGACGCCCTGCTGCTGGAGCTGGAGCAGGGCCTGCAGACGGCCATGCTGGTGGCCTTCGCCCAGGGCCTGGCGGTGCTGAGCGCGGCCTCGGAGCAGTACGGCTACGGGCTGGATCTGGCCACGGTGGCGCGCATCTGGCGCGGCGGGTGCATCATCCGCACCGCGCTGCTGGAGCGGATCATGGCCGCCTACGTGCACCAGGCCGATCTGCCCAACCTGCTGCTGGATCCGAACCTGGCGGGGATGTGCCGGGCCCAGGAGGCCGGGCTGCGCAGCGTGGTGGGCTTCGGCGCCACCCAGGCCATCCCCATTCCCGGGCTCATGTCGGCCCTGGCCTACCTGGACAGCTACCGGAGCGCTTGGCTGCCGGCCAACCTCATCCAGGCCCAGCGGGACTGCTTCGGTGCCCATACCTACGAGCGGG
>Ga0302267_10007646_pt1 | contig 10528 bp, 11 predicted proteins | sample III_Bog_E1_3_FD_194555 | JGI IMG/M metagenome (GOLD analysis project Ga0302267, IMG submission 194555) | Peat permafrost microbial communities from Stordalen Mire near Abisko, Sweden - III_Bog_E1_3 | ecosystem: Environmental > Terrestrial > Soil > Wetlands > Peat | place: Sweden: Abisko... | reverse complement strand
GGTCGACATCTCCGGCACCGACGGCGCCCTGCCCGCCGACTACATGCAGAACGCCAACAAGGACCTCTCCAAGTTCCTCGGCGCCTACTGCGTCAAGGGCAAGGTCAAAATCTCCGTCGCCCTGGCCCGCTCCTCGCTGGCCCAACAGGCCACAGCCTCCGAGCTCGACGCAAAGCGCCTCTCCGACTGGCTGCCCATCGAGGTTGAATTCAAGAAGCCTCGCCCCGGCTGCTAACGCCACACCCCTGCTTCATCGACTCTCCGTGCCCCATCCATTCGCCGGCTTCATGGCGAATGGGTGGGAAAGCACAACGCTCCTGCGAGCGAAGAGCGAGTCCGCCGCGCCTGACCACGCGGCAAGCGTGGTCAGGCGCGGTATTGCTCGACGGCCTGCTTCACCCGGTCCACCAGCGGCGTCAGGTTGCCGATCAGCTGCGATGTCTGTTGCACCACGTCCGTGTTCTGCTCGGTCATCGCCGCCACCCGGGTAATGTTGGCGCTGATCTCGTTGATCGCCTCGGTCTGCTGGGTTGACGCCGTGGCAATCTCCGACACCTGCCGCACCGCCTCCGCCATCAGCCCGTTGATGCCGTTCAGCGCCCCATGCGCCTCCTGCACCAGCATCACCCCGCCGGCAACCTGCGTCGCCCCTGCGCGCATGCCGGCAATGGCCCGGTCGCTGTCGCCCTTGATGGTCTCAATCAGCCCGTCGATCTTCGCCGTCGCCTTCATCGTCCGGTCGGCCAGCGACCGCACCTCGTTGGCCACCACCGCAAATCCGCGTCCCGCATCGCCCGCCCGCGCCGCTTCAATTGACGCATTCAGCGCCAGCAGGTTGGTCTGGTCCGCAATCTCGCGAATCACACCGGCAATCACGCTGATCTCGGCCGAGCTGCCGCCCAGCGCCTCCACTTCCACCGCCGCGTCCTTCACCACCGTCGCCAGTTCCTGTACCCGCCCCGTGGCGCGATGCGACACCTCCGCCCCCTCCACCGCCTTGCGCCCCGTCTCCCGCACGGCGGATTCGGTAGTCCGCAAATGCTCGGCGACTTCGCGAATGGTGAGGTCGAGTTCGGTTGTTGCCGCGGCAACCGAAGATGTGGCCATGTTCTGCGCTTTGGCCGCCCTTTCTATTTCTTCAATCGCCAGCCGCACGGCGCTGGTGCTGTGCTCCACGGGTTCAACCGCATCCTGAATGCATTTGATCGTGGCTTGAATCCAGCTTGTGAGCAACCCGACCTTGCCCGCAATCTTGGCCGAGCGCCCGCGCATATTCATATCGAGGGCGGTGGTAAAGTCGCCGGTAAAGAGCAGCTGATCCAGATAGTGGTCGATGCGGTCCAGGTCGCCGGTCAAATTGGGGAGGGTGCTGAGCAATGTAAGTAGACACCCCAGCCCGCCCAGTACGAACGCCGCAGTGCCCAGCGAGTGGAGCATCGTAATCCGCGTGCCGCCATATTCCAGGCACAAGCCAGCCACGGACGCGGCCAGCCCGCACACGGCTCCCGCAGCAATGCGATAATCCACGCGCGCGAAGTTGAGGCGCCAGGAGCTCAGATTGCGCACCGCGCGCCCTTCTTCAATGCGCAGCGCATGGTCGCCCCTCTGAATCCGCCGGTACGCAGCCCCCGCCGCCTCAATCTGCTCCCGCGAAGCCCGCCGCCGCAGCGACTGAAACCCTGAAACCTTTCCTCCCTGGTCCCGCACCGGCGACACCATGGCCATCACCCAGTAGAACCCCCCGTCCTTGCGCCGGTTCTTCACCATCCCCTGCCACGGTCGCCCCGCCTTGAGCGACTTCCACATATCCGCAAAGGCCGCTTTCGGCATGTCCGGATGCCGAATCAGGTTGTGGGGCTTGCCAATCATCTCCTCGATCGCGTATCCGCACAGGTCGGCGAATACCTGGTTCGCCTCCGTAATCCGGCCCTTCGAGTCGGTGCGTGAGTAGATAAATGCCTTTTCAGGAACAACCGTTTCCCTGTCGGTAACTTGCACCGCCGTTGCCATTCCGTCTCTCCTTGTGCTGCCCTTCCGGGATGCTGCCCTGCACGGATGCCTGCTCACCGGCAGGGCCATCCCGCCTGCCGTCCGCTTCCCCGTGCGCCGCCCTGGGACCATGCGGTACACAAGCAAGTTCATCGGCGGCGGCCGCGAGAAGATGAGTCGGTATTGAAAGAGAGAGGAGTCGACATTCAAGCAGCCCTAAAGCAAAATCACGATAGATATACCCTAAGCCACATCTTCAAAGTGTTGATTTTCTTAAGAAATCAACACCCCGCACAGCGCTCAACTGGGCACTGTTATCGTGGTTTTGCTCTAAGCCCGCCCGCGCGACCTTCGCGAACGGCCGTCAGTCCGGCATCGGCTGTTCTATCCAGACGTCGATTCGGAGGCCGAAATTTCTACCCCGAGCAACAAAAATTTCCGCGGAGTCGCGTCCCTTGCGACTTCTTCCTGTCGCAAGGCCAGGAAAGCACAAACCACCTGCGAGCGGCCAGCGAGTTCGCCGCGGCGAACCGCACGGCAAGTGCCTATTCGGGCTTTTTGGCGTTGCGCGACCGCACCTTGAACCAGATCGGCGTCCCCTTGAATCCGAACGCCTCACGAATCTGGTTCTCCAGGAAGCGTTCAAAGCTGAAGTGCAGTTTGATGTCCCGGTCGGTAAACAGGATGAACGTCGGCGGCGCCACCGCTGCCTGCGTCATATAAAAGATCCGGATCCGCTTGGACATCGGCACCGTGGCTCGCTGGAAGTCGATCTTGTCCAGGAACCGGTTCATCTGCCCGGTCGAAACCCGCTTGCGCCGCTCCTCTGCAATCGCCTTGGTCTCATGCAGCAGTCGCGCCATCGCATTGCGTGTGGCGTCCTTGCCCGTCCGCTCCGTCGCCTCAAGTGCGGAAAGAAAGATAACCGGCGCATAGCTCAGGTATTTGAGCACCCGCCGCAGCTGCTCCTCGAAAATCACCCGGTCCGCCGGCGGCTTGCCGTCCGTGCGTCCCGTCGTCACCGCGTCCCACTTGTTCACCACGATGATGACCGAGCGCCCGCTCTCATGCGCATAGCCGCCGATGGTGGCGTCCGCGCCGGTCACGCCCTCGGTTGCGTCGATCACCAGCAGCGCCACGTCGGCCGCTTCCAGGTGCCGCCGCGCCATGATCACGCTCAGCTTCTCCGCCATCTCGTGCGTCTTGCCCTTGCGCCGGATGCCGGCCGTATCCACAAACCGGAACTGCGTCCCCTCGAACTCGACGACTTCATCCACCGCGTCCCGCGTCGTTCCTGCAATCGGCGACACAATCGCCCGCGATGTGCCCGTCAGCGCATTCAGCAGCGTCGACTTGCCCACATTCGGCCGCCCGATAATCGCCACCGACGTCTCGTGCTGCTCAAACTCCCCGTGGCTGCGGTGCAAGGGCGCCGCATCCGGATTGTCCGGATCCAGTTCCGGCCCCAGCAGCCCGTCCGCCTCGGCGTCGAGCTCAACCGCCTCGGCCACCGCTTCTGCTTCAGCCCCAGCGAACTCCGCATCGCCCAGCTCAATCACGTTATCCACCTGCGGCAGCGCCTCGGAGATCGCGTCCAGCAGATCGCCGATCCCCAGCCCATGCTCCGAGCTGATCGGATACACATTGCGCAGCCCCAGCGTGCGGAAGTTCTCCGCCTCCGCAGCCATCGCCTCGCCCTCTACCTTGTTCACCGCCAGAAACACCGGCTTGCCGCCGCGGATGAGCAGCCTGACCAGGTCGTAGTCCGGGCTGGCCAGCTCGGTGCGCGCATCCACCACCAGCACCAGCGCGTCGGCCTCTTGCAGCGCCACCTTCGCCTGGCTGTAAATCTCGGTCGGAATCAACTCCGGATCGTCGGGCACAATCCCGCCCGTATCCACCAGCCGGAACTGGCGTCCCGCCCACTCGTACTCGCCATAGATGCGGTCGCGGGTGATGCCCGGCTCGTCGCCCACAATCGAGCGCCGGCTCTTGGTCAGCCGGTTGAACAGCGTCGACTTGCCCACATTGGGCCGCCCCACAATAGCCACCAGCGGCAGCGTTCCCGCCGCCGATGGATTCGATATTCCCGTCCTGCGATACTTCGCCAAAACTTATCTCCAGTCGCCTCGCGCCCTCAGGCAATCGGCGAACATCATTTGCAATTCCAACCAGGTTCAATACCAGATGCGCTCAACTCCGTAGAGGTCGAAGACGCTGTCGATACTCACGATCGGAATCTCCAGATCGAGGGCCTGTGCCGCCAACAGTCGGTCAAACGGGTCCCGGTGGTGGGGAGGCAACAGGCCCGCGCGGATCACCTGCGAAACTTGCGCCGGTAGAATCTCCAGGTCGTCCTTCAGCTGCCCAAACTGAATCTCGCGAAGGATCGGGTGTCCATCCAGTTTCCCTTTGCCCGTCTTGATGGCCAGCTCCCATGGAACCGCAACCGACAGGACAAGGTCGTTGGAGCGGTCATCGAGGAAGTCGCGCAGAGATTGCGTCAGCACCCGCGGCTTGGTCATCCACCACAACAGCACATGAGTGTCCAAAAGACATCTCATTGCGCTGGAGGCTGCTCCAGCGCGCCGTCCACCATGCAGTCAAATCCATACTCGACCAACTCCTCATCGGTCATGGGATCGAATATCTTGTCGTCGTAGGTCACAATGCCTTCGAACAGTCCGGCAAGCTTCCGCTTCGTCTTCAGAGGCTCACTCATCGCCACAATCTTCGCCACCGGCTTCTTGCCCCGCATCACCACAACCTCCTTGCCCGCCTCTGCCTCCTTCAGCAGCCGCGAGAAATGGGTCTTCGCCTGGTGCACGGTATACGCCATGGACTAAGCATACTTAGTCCACTTCTGCCAGTCAATCGCTCCGCACTGGCTCACGAATCCGAATCCCAGCGGCGAGCAGGGCCGCTCATGCGGGGGAAACAGGGCCAGTCGCGCGGAGCCTGCGAAGGCATTCATGCGCAGGGAGCAGGGGCATTCATGCCCCTGAACGCCGCGGCCTTGAAAACTCGGCTTTATAGCTGTTCTCCAATTGCTGTACACCGAAAGCACGATGATAAGTGGCTTTTCCCTTAAGAAAAAGCCACCTTGCACGCAACTAAACAGAGCATATGAATTGGAGAACTGCTCTGGCCACGGGCATTTCTCGCCCCATCAACACCCGCCCCAATCCTCACCGCCCTCCGTATAAGCAAATCCTCATCCCCTCTTCCCATACATGGCAGAGCAATTGCCCCCTGCCGGCGATGGAGGCAACCATGCACATCCACGCCGGCTCCATGCAACTCAACCCGCTCAACCCCTACGCCGCCGCGGAAAATGCCGCCGCCCAGCGCGCCGCCGACGTCCGCAAGAAACTCAAGAGCGCCGGCGACATCGAGGGCGCTCCCAGTCCCGACGAAGCCTACATGGTGGGCCACTGGACGGACACCAGGCAAAGCCCGCCCCACGACGATGTCGAGTACCACACCTCCGCCGCGGGCAAGAACTCCGACTTCGGCTAAGGCTTGGCCGGCGGAATTGTTGTCCCTCCACAGCCGCTAGCCGCCCGGTGTAGGGTCAGTTTTTACCCACCTAGTGGGAAATGATTTACCGCTTTAGTGGTAGATTCAGCCACATGGGTGCTGGTAGACTTGGTAACAAAGCACGATTACCTGCCGGGTTTCCTGATTTTTCCCTTGTCATTCGTGCTCATTTCGCGCTAAAAGGGAAGCCAAGCACTTTCCCGAATGCATCCATCGCCCGGTGAAGCTCGTCTAAGGGATGGGGATGCCGTTTGGACCCAAGCGTGCTGGCATTCCGTGTAGTACACAAGGCCACAGGCGGCAACACGCCTGGGAAAAAACCAAAGAAGCTGGCCTCCCGAGCGGGGGGCCCAAAAAGGAAGCGTCGCTCGCGCTCACTCTGTCGAAGAAGGCCGTCGGGTTGAGGTTGCGCGTTCTGCGAATGCTTCTAGCTGGAGAACAGCGGGGTTACCCGTGCCCAAAACTCAGGAATGAGAGGTACTACCATGCGCACGTCCGCACACCGCGCGCCGATCAATCCGCTTGTACCGTCAGCAGCTCCGTTCACACTCCCGATGATGGCAGTGATTGCCATCGCCAATCACGCTCATGGGACCGTTGCGCATGCTCTTGATTTCGACCTAGTGTCTGTCGCTTCCTCTGAGGATGAGGCGGTAGCCAAGCTGCGCTTGGCTGTAAAGAGCCATGTGGAATTCGGTATCAAGATGGGAATAGAGAGGGATATAATGTTCCCAGCACCCAAAAAGTTCTGGGAATCCCTGACCCCCAATTCTAGCTTGAGCATCGGGGAGCCCATCGAGATCGATCACCACTGGATTGCAACCGCGTACAGAACGACGTCGGATGAAACTGAGCTTAGTCTTAGCGCAGCTTAGCGCGAACAACGTCGCAGTTCACAGCGATGAAATCGACCAAAGTGGGCGGCGCGTCATCATCGTGGGATGCGCTGCCCCGAGCCCACCCTTCGGGCTAGGACGTTTTCATTACTACACACTTAGCCTATCTAAAGATCAGGATGATGTTTCGCGCGAAGAGCGGGATGCCATGAGGCGTCATCTCTGGCACGGCACAACCGATCTATTTGGCGACGACAAGGACGATATCGAGGCAGGTTTACTCTAACCCCCCCCCGGCAAATCGAAACTGCCCCGACCTAAAGCTTCCGCCCGCCGCAGGCTCACCTCACTATGATGGAGTGAGCCCATGCCCCCGCCCGACTCCGCAACCCGGTCCACCACAACCCGCGCGCTCCCCACGCTGCACGAGTTCTTCTCGCCCGGCGGCATCCTGGCCAGTTCTTCGCTCCCCTACGAGTACCGCCCCGGCCAGCTGGAGATGGCCAAGGCCGTGGAGCGCGCCCTCACCGAGCACCGGCACCTCATCGTCGAGGCCGGCACCGGTACTGGCAAGACCCTGGCCTACCTGCTGCCCGCCCTGCGCACCGGCCAGCGCGTCATTGTCTCCACGGGCACCAAGGCACTGCAGGACCAGCTCTTCTTCCGCGACATTCCCTTCCTCGAAACCCTGCTCGGCCCGCTGCGCGTCTGCTACATGAAAGGCCGCGCCAACTACCTTTGCCGCCACAAGCTGGTCACGCTGCGCAGCCAGCCCATTCTTTCCGGCCTGGAAGAGATTGACCAGTACCGCCAGATCAGCGAGTGGGAGCAGACCACCGAGACCGGCGACCGCGCCGAGCTCTCCGGGATGCCCGAGTCGAGCGCCCTTTGGAGCAAGCTCGACGCCCGCTCCGAGGCTTGTCTGGGCTCAACCTGCCCCGACTACCAGCGCTGCTTCATCACCGAGATGCGCCGCCGCGCCCTCGAGTCCGACATCATCATCGTCAACCACCACCTGTTCTTCGCCGACCTCTCCGTCAAACAGCAGGCCGCGGGCGCGCCCGACGCCGGCATTCTGCCCGAGGCCGCCGCCGTGGTCTTCGACGAGGCCCACGAGCTTGAAGACGTGGCGTCCAGCTACTTCGGCCTCTCCGTCTCCAACATCCGCTTTGAGGAGCTGGCCCGCGACACCGACACCCTGCTGCGCGGCAAGGAAGGTGCGGCCAACCTGCCCGCCGCCACACAGCAACTGCGCGAGCGCGCCCGCATGTTCTTTGCCGGCCTGCCCATGGAGGGCGACGGCCGTCAGCCCTTCCTCGCGCGCGAGGAGTTCCTCGAAACCTCCGGCGACCTCTACATGTCCGTCCGCGCCTCGCTCCGCCGTCTTGAAGCCGAGATGGAAACCCTGAAAGGCATCGACGAAGCGCCGGGGCTCAAAAAGCGCGTCGCCCGCCTGCGCAGCGAGCTTGAGTTTCTGCTCGAATCCAACTCCACCAACATGGTCTTCTGGATGGAACGCCGGATTGCCGGCGGCGCGCCCGAGCGCGCCCCAGTGGGCCGAAGGCCGTCCGGCGTACGCAGTACTTTCTTGCAAGCCACGCCCATCGATGTGTCAGAACTTCTGCATGAAATGCTCTTCGAGACCATCCCTACGGTCGTGCTCACCTCGGCCACGCTCACCGTGCAGGGCGGCTTTGAGCACATGCGCAAGCGCCTCGGCCTCACCGAAGCCCGCGAGCTGGTCGTCCCTTCTCATTTCAAATACGACAAGCAGGCCCTGCTCTATCTGCCGCCCAACATGCCCGACCCCCGCGACCCCGAGTTCCCTGAAGCGGCCGCCAATTGCATCCGCCGCGTGCTCGAGCTCAGCCGCGGAAGAGCCTTCTGCCTGTTCACCAGCTACAGCCAGATGCGCGACCTCTACGAGCGCCTGGCTCCTGTCCTCGATTTCCCGCTGCTGCTCCACGGCACGGCTCCGCGCAAGGCCCTGCTCGACGAGTTCCGCTCCACACCCAACGCTGTCCTCTTCGGCACATCCAGCTTCTGGCAAGGCGTCGACGTGCAGGGCGAGGCGCTGAGCTGCGTCATCATCGACAAGCTCCCCTTCGCCGTTCCCAGCGACCCAGTCGTCCAGGCCCGCATGCGCGCCATTGAAGAAGCCGGCGGCAAGCCCTTCTTCGACTACCAGGTCCCCGCCGCCGTGCTCACCCTCAAGCAAGGCTTCGGCCGCCTCATCCGCTCGCTCGAAGACCGCGGCGTCTTAGTGCTCCTCGACCCAAGAGTGACTCGCCAGCGCTACGGCCAGACGTTCCTGCAGAGCCTGCCGCCATACCGCGTGACGCAAACCATCTCGGATGTGGGAGCGTTTTTTGACAACGCCCCATAGCCTTGCTCTGTAACAGGGCATGACTTCAGTCATGCCGAAAAAAGTTGAAAAGTGAACCGGGGCTTTAGCCCCTAAGGTCCGCTCTCGTCGTCTTGCACCTTCCCGAATCATTCCATGCGCCGGATTCTAATCATGGGCCGCGAGAGTAGAATTCAGGCTAGACACCCACCTCGAACTAAGGCGAACCTAGAGTGCCGATACCTGACTTCCAGACGCTGATGCTGCCCCTCCTCAAGCTCGCCGCAGAAAAAGAGTGGCGCATCTCCGACGCAGTAGACCGGCTAGCGGACGAGTTCAATATCTCGGCCGAAGAGCGGGCTGCGCTTCTGCCATCGGGACGACAGACAACGATCAGAAATCGAGTTGCATGGGCAAAGTCTTATCTCATCAAGGCTGGCTTGCTGAGGCCGACCAAGCGCGGCCACTTCTACATTTCGGAACAGGGTCATGGCGTTCTATCGAACCCACCCGACCGCATCACGGTCAAATATCTAAACAGGTTTCCCGAATTCCAAGAATTTCGAAAGGCGAGTGAGTCGGAGTCGATTGCACCTCAGCTTGCCGATCTAGCGCACGAATCCGTATTGACACCGGACGAGGCCATCCGCAATGCGCACAAGCAACTCGAATTGGAACTCGCGGACGAATTGCTCGTTAAAATACGCGCTGGAACCCCGGCATTCTTCGAGAACCTGGTTGTACGGCTACTATTCGCGATGGGCTACGGCGGGTCAGTTGCCGAGATCAATAAGGCATTAGTCGGTGGCGCAGGGGATGGGGGAGTCGATGGCGTCATCGACCAGGACATTTTAGGGTTGGATCGCATATATGTTCAGGCCAAGAGGTATTCAGACGGAAACACGGTGGGACCGAGCGCAATTCGTGACTTCTTCGGAAGTCTCGATCGTTTCAAGGCGACAAAAGGACTTTTTGTAACCGCATCTACATACACGGCGTCGGCTCGCGAAACCGCTGGAATGCTAAGCAAGCGCATTGTCCTAGTCGATGGCAGCCAACTGACCCGCCTTATGATTCGACACAATGTTGGCTGCAGGGTCGAAGAGGTACTCGAAATCAAGGAGATCGATGAAGAGTTCTTCGAGTAAAACGACACAATCCTTAAGGGGCCAAAAGGACAACCGATAAGGGAACCGTCATGAAAATGCGAAAGAAACCGGCATACGACCACACCGGCTCAAGCTTCGATAGCCTTCTTAGGGAAGAAGGCATACTCGAAGAAGTCGAGTCCGCAGCCATCAAGCGAGTAAGCGCCTGGCAATCGGAAGAGCACGGGTCGGAATCCCCGCCAAGTCCGCTCGACATTGCTGCTCAGGCCAGCGCCGAAGAAGGCATCCGCCAGGGCTTGGAGGACGCAAAGAACGGAAGACTCCGCCCGGCGCGCGAATTTTTTGCCGAGTTCGAAGCGACCCATGGCATACCGCGTTAAAGCAGTTTCGGAATTACTGTAGACCGGAAGCACGAGCTTAAGTGGCTTTCTTCTCAAGAAAAAGCCACCCCGCACACCGTCAATGTGGACCACACAAATTCCCAAACTGCTCCAGGAGCTTGTTGAAATAGCCCTGGGTGTCCCGGCCTTTGAAGGGTACGGGCTTCAGCTTGAAGGGTACGGGCTTCAGCTTGAAGGGTACGGACTTCAGCCCGTACATCAAGTTCTGCCTTTTCAGCAGCGGGCTTTAGCCCCCGAGGGAATCGAAAGCCAATTCGAGCTGTCCCAATCGCTTTTTCAACAAGTTCCTGGAATCACGCCACAGGAACG
>Ga0302267_10007644_pt1 | contig 10529 bp, 9 predicted proteins | sample III_Bog_E1_3_FD_194555 | JGI IMG/M metagenome (GOLD analysis project Ga0302267, IMG submission 194555) | Peat permafrost microbial communities from Stordalen Mire near Abisko, Sweden - III_Bog_E1_3 | ecosystem: Environmental > Terrestrial > Soil > Wetlands > Peat | place: Sweden: Abisko... | reverse complement strand
CTCGGGCGATCTCATGCAGCGCAACCTGGACCACCGGGTGGAGGTGATGTTCCCCCTGGTGGATCCCATCGTCGCCGCTCAGGTGCTGGAGATGCTGGAACTGCAACTGCACGACAGCACCAAGGGCCGGGTGCTCGGCCCGGACGGCAGCGTGCTCCGCCGGGGGCTGGACGAAGCGTTCCCGCCGCTCCGCAGCCAGTCGCGCATCTATGAACACGGGCTCATGGCCAGCGGCGTCAAGGCGGTGACCCTGAAATTCCCCGATACGTGGGATCCTGAGCTGTAGCTGACGCGGGGTTCGTGTCAGGCTAATGTTTGGAGATTCATATGGGATCGAGAATCAGTCGCGCCGCAATTTATGATGCACTCAACACCTATCAGGTGCCTGGAACCTCAGCCACCCTGGTCGCCCTCAAGGCGGTGCGGGCCATTGACGTGACCGAAGCCAAAGTCGGCGTGCAGCTGCACCTGCTGGACGCCTACCGGGACCGGGAGGCGGACATCCGCACGGCGGTTTCGGCGGCGGTGGCCCAGGTTCCGGGGGTGGAACAGGTGGACATCCTCGTGGAGTGGGAGCGGACTCCCGAGCCCGAGTTCAAGAATCTGCTGCCCACCGTCAAGCACGTGCTGGTGGTGGGCTCCGGCAAGGGCGGGGTGGGCAAGAGCACCGTGGCCGCCAACCTGGCGGTGGCCATGGCCAGCCTGGGGCTGAAGGTGGGGCTGCTGGACGCGGATATCTATGGCCCCAGCATGGGCATGATGTTCGGGATCAAGGAAGGCCCCGAAGGCACTCCCGAAGGCAAGATCGTCCCGATCGAAAAATTCGGGATCAAGCTCATGTCCATCGCCTTCCTCATCGACGAGGACCGGCCGGTGATCTGGCGCGGACCCATGCTGAACAAGGCCCTCACCCAGTTCCTGGGCGACGTGCTGTGGGGGGATCTGGACTATCTGTTCATCGATCTCCCGCCCGGCACCGGGGATACCCAGATTTCCCTGATCCAGAACGCCAAGGTGGAAGGCGCCGTGGTGGTGAGCACGCCCCAGGACGTGGCTTTCCTGGATGCGCGCAAGGCCATCGGCCTGTTCCAGACGGTCAAGGTTCCGGTGGTGGGCATCATCGAAAACATGTCCAGCTTCCATTGCCCCAGTTGTCACGCCGAGACCGCCATCTTCGGCCACGGCGGCGTGCGGCTGGCCGCTGAACGGATGAAGCTCCCCTTCCTGGGCGAGATCCCCATCGATCTGGCGATCCGGGTCGGCAGCGACGAGGGCGTGCCCTTGGTCGCCGGCCACCCCGGGAGCCCCCAGGCGGCAGCCTTCCTGAAGATGGCCCGGACCCTGCGCACCTTTGTCCCGGCCCCGGTCGAAGGGGCCTGAACGGGCGCATGCCGTCCCGGGCCCCCCTCCGCCAGAGGGGGGCCCGGTAAGCTATTCCGTGGCATGCCTGATGGCTTCTTGCCAGATGGGAAGCCGTTCCATAAGGCCCAGAGTGGCCAGGTAGGGTTCGTCCAGGTGGGTCCTGGAGAAAACATCGTGATCGGGGTTGTAGCCGTAAAAGGTGTCGGCGGCATGCACCGCCAGGGCGGCGGAAAAGCGGCGGGAAGGCTGCTGGGCGATGCTGTGGTGGTAGGCGGCCGCCAGCACCACGGGCTCCGGGAGTCCCCATAGCGCCAGGAGATAGGCTCCCACCTCGGTATGGGTGGCGCCGAACACGTGGTACTCGGACGATTCGAGATCGCCCCCGGAGCGGCGGTTGGTTTCCAGGACCTTGGCATAGTCCTCGGGGAACCGGGAGGCGAGGATCAGGATGCCGATGTCGTGCAGCAGCCCTGCGGTGAAGAACTCGGTGGCGCGCTGGCTCGGCCCTTCGGCTTCGGCGATGCGCTTGGCCGCGGCGGCCACCGCCAGGCTATGGAGCCAGAGATGCTGGAGGGTGAAGCCGGGAATGCGGAAGGCTCCCACCTGGCCGAACAGGCCGTGGGCCAGCACCAGGGCCTTGAGCAGCTCGACCCCGAGGTAGGAGACCGCCTCGGACGGGCTGGTCACGGTCTGCCTCAGGCTGAAGAAGGCCGAATTGGCCAACTTCAGGATCATGGCGGTCATGGCCATGTCCCGGCCGATGATGGCCCCCATCTGCTCCACCGAACCCCGGTCGGATTCCAGCAGCGCAGTGATCTCCCGGTAGAGTTCCGGCACCGCGGGCAGTTGGCCGATACGGGCGATCAGCTCCCGCACATGGTCATTGCCCACCCGCCGCCCGTGCCGGTGGGTGAAGTCCAGCGTGGATTTGAGCAAGGCCATGTCGCAGGGCTTGACCAGGAACTGGTGGGTCCGGGCCAGGCACTGCACGGCCCACGCCCGGTCGGTGTCCGCCGCCAGGAGCAGGCGGATGGTGGCGGGGTAGCGGGCCATGACCTCCTGCAGGAATTCGCCTCCGTTCATCCCGGGCATGCGCAGGTCGGAAACCACGACAGTGAATGGTTCCTTGGCGAAGGATTCCAGACCTTTGCTTGCGCTGCCCTGGAATTCGGTTTCCCATTCGTCCCCGAAGATGCTGGCCTGCCGCCGCAACTCTTCCAGAGCCTGGGGATCGTCATCCACGAATAGGATTCTGCCTTTGCTGAACATCGAAGGATCTCCGCCTTGCAACCGTCCGGAACCGGGCCACCGCCAAGGAGCGCCTCCCAGAATCATGATGATACGATAATAACTCGGTCTGGTTTCAGTCTTCGGCTTTGTGGACCTTTTTCACCACATACCGGGGCCGGTCGCGGACTTCCTGGTAGATGCGCCCGATATACTCGCCGAGCAATCCAAAGGCCAGGAACTGGGCGCCCACGAAGAAGAACAGCACGGCGAACAGAGTGAACACGCCCTGGGCCGCCCCTTCCGGGTGGAGGATCCGGTAGACCAGGATGATGATGCCGAAGCCGATACCCAGGGCTGAAATGACGACCCCCAGCACGCTGAGCATCTGCAGCGGGATGAGGGAGAAGCTGGTGAGCAGGTCGAACTGGAGGTTGATCAGCTTCCAGAACCCGTATTTGGAGTCGCCCGCGGCCCGCTCGGCATGCTCCACCGGGACCTCGGCGATCCGCTTGGCGAAGCTGTTGGCCAGGGCCGGGATGAAGCTTGAGCGTTCCTTGCAGAGCAGCATGGCGTCCACGATCTCGCGCCGGTAGGCGCGGAGCATGCAGCCGTAGTCGTGCAGCTTGACTCCGGTGGTCTGGCGGGTCACCGCGTTGACGATCTTGGAGGGCAGGGTGCGGAACAGGCTGTCGTTGTCCATCCGCCCCTGGCGCCAGCCGCCCACCACATCGAAACCCTCCTCGATCTTGGCTACCAGCTTGGGGATCTCTTCCGGGGGATTCTGCAGGTCGGCGTCCATGGTCACGATGATCTTGCCCCGGGCCACGGCGAAGGCGCCGAAGATGGCCGCGTGCTGACCGTAATTCCGGTTGAACTCCACCACCGAGACGCCGGGTTCGCGTTGGGCGATCTCCTGCAGCATGGCCAGGCTGCCGTCCCGGCTGCCATCGTCGGTGAAGACCACTTCCCAGGGCCGGTCCGGATCCTGGAAATGCCCGGTCAGAACCGCATGCAGACGGCTCCAGAGATTGGCAATATTGGCTTCTTCATTGAAGATTGGAATCACGATGCTGAGATAAGGGGGCATTCAACACTCCGCTTTGGTTCATTCTAACCTGGGAGTCCCGGTTCTTGCCGGGTCGCTATGATGATAGAGCCCAAGAACTTACCCCTAGACATCATGTATTGACCTGTCCCACCTCAAGCAGCGCGGATTAGGCTTGGGGTGCTATCAAACACTCCGGCTCAGAGCCGTGATTGAGGAGGGACAGGCTATGGAAAAGTATAAGTTTGTCGGGCTGGATGTCCACAAGGCAACTATCGCGGTCTCGGTGGCCGAGGCCAATGGCGGGGAGGTCCGCTATTTTGGCGAGATTGCCAACACGCCGGAGGCGGTGGTGAAACTCGTGAGACAGCTAAAAAAGGGAGATGCAACTCCCACGTTCTGCTACGAGGCAGGACCCTGTGGGTACGTTCTTTATCGGCAGTTGAAGGCGCTGGGGCTGGAGTGCTTGGTGGTCGCGCCCTCGCTGATCCCGACGAAGGCCGGCGATCGGGTAAAGACGGATCGGCGGGACAGTTTGAACCTGGCCCGGCTCTATCGGGCCGGGGAGCTGACGGCGGTCTGGGTTCCCGATGGGGCCCAGGAAGCCCTGCGCGATTTAACCCGGGCGCGGGAGGACATGAAACATTTCGAGAAGCAGGCCAAGCAGCGCCTGCTGGCCTTCCTGCTTCGCCACGGCAAAAGCTATGGCGGCGAAACCAACTGGACCAAGATGCACTTCCGGTGGTTTGAAACGGTGAAGTTCGAGCACCCGGTTCAACAAATCGTGTTCCAGGAGTATGTCGATACGGTCAAGGCGATGACCAGGAGGGTCGAAGGATTCGATGGCCAGATCGCGACCAGCGCCGCCGAGTCGGTGTTCTGGCCGGTCATTCAGGGCCTGATGGCGCTGCGCGGAATAAGCCTGCTTGCGGGAACGATCATTGTGGCCGAGATCGGCGACTTGAGGCGCTTTGCCAGCGCACCCCAACTCATGGCCTATCTAGGTGTGGTGCCAAGTGAATATTCCAGCGGCCCGACCAAGGTCCGCGGTGCCATCACGAAAACCGGCAACGGTCACGTGCGCCGGATCCTGGTGGAAGCGGCCTGGACCTATCGTCATCCGGCGAGAAAGACCGAGTACTTGCAACGGCGAGCCAAACACGCGCCGGAAAAGATCCAGGAAATCGCCTGGGACGCCCAGAAACGACTGTGCGGACGCTACCGGCTTCTGGAGGCCAAAGGCAAGCTGAAACAGAAGGTCTGCACGGCCGTTGCTCGCGAATTGGCCGGCTTTATCTGGGCGATTGGCCAAGCGTTGCCACAACAGTAATCCACACGGAAAGGAAGGGCCATGAAGACGCAGTGTGTCGGCAGCAGAACGGACAACGGTGGGAGAATCCTCGGCGCTCCTATGAGGCGTCCGGCAACGGAATGATCCTCGACCCTAGAGCAAGGCAGCTCCCCGACGAATCGGTTGTCATGCCGGTACCCAACCCGCGAATATCAGACTGATCAACCGTCGGTAAGCCGTCCGTTCTGCTCCCCGCACACTGTCAGCTTTTTCGCATCACCCCCGCGCTACGGTTCGGGGTCCGAGCCTTCGGGCGTTCCGGGCGGGGCCCGTCCCCGTTCCCTCCAGCTCGCCCACCGCCCACACTATGGGCGGCGGGGCCCAGCTCGCCTCCGGTCACTCCCCGCTACGCTCACCCGGCAGGGGCGAGGCCCCTGCCGGGAGGCCGAACCTGGGACACCCACCCTGCACGCCCTCCGGTTCTCCCCCTACCCGTATCGCTTTATGCGTTAAAAACAAACAACTTGAAATGAGGTAACAAAATAAATTCCGCTCCACACTTGACGGGTCAATACATATCAGGAGAAGGGCCATGTTCCGATCGCTGCTCGCCGCTTCCTTCGTTGCAATAAGCCTTTGCGGCCAGGAGCGACTCCGGGTCCAGCCGGTCCCCAGCACCGCCGAGGAGCAGGCGGTGGTGCGGGAGATCACCAAGATCCGCATGTTTCCCCGGGCCTACGCCAAGTATATCCGTGTCCTGGGAACCCACTTCCAGGGCACGTTGTGGCGGCTCAAGGACCACGTCCCGATCCGGACCAATGAAGGCCGCAGGGCGGTGGACGAAGCCGTGGACTTCCTGGAGAAGGTCGATCCCATCCCCGGCGTGGTCCGATTTTCCGAAGGGCTTCATGAAGCGGCCCGGGACCATGTGCTGGACCAGGGGCCCTCGGGCCAGACCGGCCACGTGGGCGTCAACGGCTCCACCATGGGGGAGCGGATCCGCCGTCATGGGCAGCAGGGATCCCTGATCGGAGAGGTGATCAACTACGGCGAGGAGACGGCCCGGATGACCGTCATCCAGCTGGTCATCGACGACGGGGTTCCAGACCGCGGCCACCGCACCAACATCTTCAATCCGGCCTTCCAGGTGGCGGGCGCGGCCATCGGCCCGCACAAGACCTATGGCGCCATGACGGTCGTGGATATGGCTGACAGCTTCAGCGATAAGCCCGGGAAATAGATGCCGCCCACCCTGCCCTTGGCCGGCCTGCCCCTGTTCCTGCTTCTGGTCGCCGGGGGGGCGAAGCTTCGCCGCTTCGTCCTGCAGGCCCGGAGCGACCGGCTCTACCGAGAGGCTGGCCGGGCCAGGGAACGGGCCTGGGATGGCATGCTCAAGTCCCTGAACGTGCAGACCCTTGTTCTGGCCCACAGCGGTCTTGGCATCGCCCACATCAAGGACCGCCGGATCCAGTGGGCTAATCCAAGATGGGCCGAGATCTTCGGGGTGACGCCGGAACAGTGCGCGGGCACCAGCACAGCGTCCATCCATTTGGACCTGGCGGGGTTCGAGGCCTTCGGACGCTCAGCCTATGCCACCGTCGAGCGGGACGGGCATTATGCCTCGGATGTCCGGTTGCGGAGGGTGGACGGCAGTCCGTTCTGGGGTTTCATGGTCGGCAGCCTGCTAGTGCCCGGGGCTCCGGAGGAGGGGGCCATCTGGTGCCTGGAGGATGTATCCGCCAGGGTGGAGGCCCAGCAGGAACTGGAAGGCACCCTGCGGCTCAACCAGAAGCTGATTGCCTCCTCACCCACGGGCATCCTGCTGTATCGGGCCTCGGACGGAGCCTGCATCCTGGCCAACGAGGCCGCGGCGAGGACCTTGGGCAGTGGCGGGGAGGACCTGCTCGGACAGAATTTCCGCCGGATCCCCGCCTGGGTGGAGGCCGGGCTCCTCGTCCGGGCCGAGGCGGCCCTCGGCACCGGCGCCGAGCAGGCGCTGGAAACCACCCTGGTCCTCGCCCCCGGCCGGGAGATCGGGCTGGCCTGCATGTTCGTGCCGTTTGAAAGCCGGGGGGAGCAGATCCTCCTGCTCCTGGTGACCGACATTTCGGCCCGCAAACGGTCGGAGCGGGAACGGGAGCAGCTGATGATGGAACTGGAGCAGAAGAACAAGGAGCTGGAAACCCTGGTCCACGTGGCTTCCCATGACCTGAGGTCGCCGCTGGTGAACATCCAGGGCTTCAGTCAGCGCCTGGGCCGGAGTCTGGACGAGCTCAAGCTCCTACTGCAAGCCGGCGGTTCCCTGGAGGACCTGAACCGGGCCGCCCAGCCGCTGCTCACGGACCGGATGCCGGCGGCGCTGGAATACATCCGTGCCAGCGGAGTGAAGATGGACGCCATCATCAACGGCCTGCTGCGGCTCTCCCGGGCCGGCCGGATGGTGCTGCGGAGCGAGCGCCTGGACATGGACCGGTTGCTGGAAACCACGGCCGCCGCCATGGCTTTCCAACTCCAGGAAGCGGAGGGGGCGCTCCAGTTGGAACCGCTGCCTCCCTGCAAGGCGGACCCGGTCCAGACCGCCCAGGTGTTTTCCAACCTGCTGGACAACGCCATCAAGTACCGCCGGCCCGGGGAACCCCTGCAGATCCGGGTGACCGGAAGGATCCAGCACGGGCTGGTGGTCTACTGTGTGGAGGACAACGGCATCGGCATCTCCCTGGAACACCGCGGGCGCATCTTCGACATCTTCCAGCGCCTGACTCCGCTGGGCCCGACCAAGGGCGACGGCCTGGGACTGACCCTGGTCCGGCGGATGGTGGAACGGAACGGCGGCCGGATCTGGGTGGAATCGGCACCCGGGGCCGGAAGCCGGTTCCTGGTGGAACTCCCGACCGTATAATCGAACGATGGAACCTGACCGGGAGAATTCATGCTGGCGACGCACACACCGTCCTTCACCATTCTCATCGCCGAGGATGACGACGGGCATGCGGAACTGGTGGTGGAACAGTTGCAGAATGCGGGGGTAAGCTGTCCCTTCCGCCGGTTCCGTGACGGGCAGGAGGTTCTGGACCTGCTGCTTCCGGCCGACGGCGAGCCGGGCTGGGACCGGGAAAGCCCCTGTCTGGTCCTTCTGGACATCAATATGCCGAGGGTGGATGGTCTAACCGTGCTCCGGCGGCTCAAGGGCGATCCCGCCACCCGGGGCATCCCGGTCATCATGCTCACCACCACCGACGACCCGGGCGAGGTGGCGGCCTGCTACGGGCTCGGCTGCAACCTTTACATCACCAAGCCGGTGGAGTTCGAGGCTTTCGCCGAGACCCTCCACCGGCTCGGCCAACTCCTGCAGGTGCTGAAGGTGGTACGGTCTTGAGGGATGAGGGCGGTTTCGGCCGGTTTCCGGCGGCGGGCGCCATCCTGGTGGTGGAGGACGACCTCGGTCTGGCCGAACTGATCCGGGAAGGGCTGGCCGAGCGGGGGTGGGAGTGCGCGCTCTGCGCCACCGGAGCCGAAGCCATCCATTGGCTGCAAGGCCACCACCCGGTCCTGGCGCTGCTGGACTATTCCCTCCCAGACATGACCGGGGCCGCCCTCATCGACCGGGTCGGGCTGAAGCACTTCATCGTCACCACCGGCGCCGGCGACGAGCGGTTGGCGGTGGACATGATGAAGAAGGGCGCCCTGGACTATCTGGTCAAGGACGGGATGTTCCTGGAGACCTTGCCGGGGGTGGTGGAGCTTGCCCTGCACCACATCGGCACCGAGCAGCGGTTGGCCGATATGGAGCTCAGCCTTCGGCTGGCGGAAGAGGAACTGGTCCGGGCCCGGAGGATGGAAAGCCTCGGGCTCATGGCCGGAGGAATCGCCCACGACTTCAACAACCTGTTCCAGGCCCTGCGGGGGAACCTGGAGCTCGCCCTGATCCAGGCCACGGAGGTTGCTGTCCGGGCACCTCTGGATCGGGCCCTGAAGAGCCTGGACAAGGCTTCGGTGCTGACCCATCGGATGCTGGAATTCACCGGCAGGGGCTTCAGCAACCCCGAAACCCTGGCCCTCAATGGGCTGGTCCAGCGGAGCCTGGAAGGACTGGAAGGACTGGATGGACTGGCCGGCGAACGGATCCGGTTCGCCGGCCAGGAAGGCCTCCCGGACATCCAAGGCGACCGGAAGCAATTGACCCAGGTGGTCATGGGGCTGGTCCTCAACGCGGTCGAAGCCATGGGCAACCTGAGCGGCGCCATCCTGGTCAGCACCGGCCTGTGCCAGGCCTGCGACCCTGGGCCGGGCGTCTGGATCCAGGTGCCTCCAGAGCGGGCGACGGTATGCCTTTCGGTGGCGGACAGCGGTTCGGGCATGAGCGTCGAGGTTCTGGAACGGGCCTTCGAACCTTTCTTCACCACCCGCAGGCCGGGCCGGGGGCTGGGCCTCTCCGCCGCCCTGGGCATCCTGAGGAACCACCGTTGCGGGCTCTGGGTCGCCACCGCCCCGGGCCAGGGCACCACCATCCGGATCCATTTCCCTCCCGGGATCTAGTGTTTGTCCGTGTTCCCGATTTTCATCAGGGTCGCCCCGGTCGGTTGCTGCCGCAACCGGCCGGGGCGGTACCTGAAACAGGATCCCGGCGGACCTGTCCCGGTTCGCTGGAAAGCAGGCCCACAATGGCGTGGAACGCCGGCCAAACCTTTCCTTCGGCTTCGTTCCCGTCGACGCCGGCGGGCCGGCGGCGACGACCCTGACGTGAATTTGGGACACGAACCCCTACCTCGCCGGGCCCCTTCCGGAAAGTCTGGACCTCGGGCCTTCCTGGGGTAGAATGGAACTATCGATGACAGCCTTAGTCTCGCCAACGGTTTGGTTCACGTTGCAAGTTTGGATGTACGAGGAGTAAATGGATTGCTGACCCGGACGCTGAAAGGATTCCTCTGGATTGTCTGCCTTGGGGCCATGTTGCCGCTCCATGCGCAGGTGGAGGATTCCAGGACCGAGGCCCTGGAGCCGGGGCAGTTGACCTCGCTCCTGGCCAAGGCCAAGACCTACGTCGGCCGGCCCTACCGCTTTGGTGGAAGCACTCCCAAAGGATTCGATTGCTCCGGCTTCGTCCGGTTCGTGTTCGGCAGCGTCGGCATCGACCTGCACCGGTCTTCGGGAGACCAGGCCAAGCAGGGCGACCCCATCGATGTCAGCAAGATCCTGCCGGGCGATCTCCTGTTCTTCAGCACCCGGGGCATGCGCAAGGGCATCAGCCACGTGGCCATCTACCTGGGTGAAGGCCGCTTCATCCATGCCAGCAACTGGGGCGGACCCGGGAAACGGTGCGTGCGGCTGGGCGAACTGGCCACCAGCTATTTCTCCGATCGCCTGGTCTCTGTGCGCCGGGTCATCGCTCCACCGCCGGACACCGAAGCGCCCTAGCACCGTGAGATCCCGGCTTGATTAGTCGCCCGTGCGGGGCACAAGCAGCCGTAAGGTCGCTAGCGACCTTACGGCTGCTAGTTGATTGTCCACCCCCCGTGCCAACAATGATGAGACAGAAGTTTATGGAGTCTCTCCGCTACAGTGGGCATAGAAGGAAGCTGAATGAAGAAGGTCGTTCTAGGC
>Ga0302267_10007640_pt1 | contig 10535 bp, 8 predicted proteins | sample III_Bog_E1_3_FD_194555 | JGI IMG/M metagenome (GOLD analysis project Ga0302267, IMG submission 194555) | Peat permafrost microbial communities from Stordalen Mire near Abisko, Sweden - III_Bog_E1_3 | ecosystem: Environmental > Terrestrial > Soil > Wetlands > Peat | place: Sweden: Abisko... | reverse complement strand
TATCTGTTTTGTTTCCATAGGAAATGGTCACATTCGCACTGAACCCCCACGATTGCAAGAGTTGCTGGAACGAGTCGGAAAGAATGGCTTCAAGAAAGACAATTTGCCCACGTAACTCTGCTACAGGAGAGTATTTGTCGAGATAGATGGAGCGGTAACGCAAACTGAACAGAACATGGTCGGAGCTAAGTGTTTCCTTGAGCTTTTTTTGTATTGCATCTGGAAACTCGGAGCGAAACGGAACCTCGGTCTCCTTGCAAAGCATTGTGCTGGCCAGCGTATTCAGATCGCCGCCCACACGATCGCCCTCGAATTCCACCGGCACTGGTGGGGCAAGCAGCGTGTCATTCAGCAGTTGGCGCAGGTCAAATGCGGCATTCTCTTTACGTGGGTCGAGCCGGCACGCGATCGAGGTGCCGCAATTGCGCCGATATCCTTCCTCGAAACCAGCTACGCTACAGGCCGTCGGCATGGGTACTGGGCGTAAATTTGGCATCCGTAACGTGAAAAACCCCTGCAGCCCGTCAAGCGATAGTCGCAATGGCACACTATTCAGGCCGGTCGGGCGCTGGCGTAAAGTACTGATTTCCACACGATCGCAAGCAATGAAGCAGGAGAGCAGGCCGATCCCGAACCGGCTGATCGGCACGAATTCAGGAGCCCCTTGTAGCATTACCCGAAGCACATCGGCCTTGAACTCAGCCGAGCCATAATAAGACGCGCCGACCTTCAACAGGTGTTTGCGCACGATATACTCATCCATCCCTGTGCCGTCGTCATCCACCCGGACCCAGCGATAGCCGTCGCGGTCCACCCATTGCGTTACCCTGATTGGCGCTGCGTGAAACCCCGATGCACCGCGGCACCGCTCCAAATGCTCCCGCAGCCGGCTAGCGTCGATCGCGTTCTGCAACAACTCGCGGACGAAGACATACGGTGATTCGTAAAGGTTCTCGCCCATCAGTAGTTCGAGAATGCGCTCCTGATCAAGCGAGTACCGATACTCCCCGTAACGGTAGCCGTCTCCGAGAATGTTTTCGCGATTGATTCGGGCGGGCAGCATAAAGTCGCGCCACCTTGCCGCGCATCCCTTCAGCAGCGCATTACTCTGTTCAAGCTCCGCCTCGATCGCGTCCAAATACTGCCTAACGTCGTGCTCCACAGACGGATGGTCCGGTCCAGCGACGAAGTCGAGTTCGAACCGCGCGGCGCGCGACGCATATTGCCGGCCGGGAAGCGCACGCCTTCGGAGCAGAGGTGCTTTCGCCATTCCACATCGCTGGCTGTACGCCGGGGCGTATCGCGGCGGGCGAGGCCGAGATGGCGATATACTGCCTCCGGCGAGCGTGAACCGTCGAAGTCAAGGATATCAGCCAAGCGCAGCAGAATGGCACAGAACCGCAAGTCCGCCTGCGCCAAGAAGTTGGTGCTGAGGCTGTTCGTCGCCCGCAGTTCCTCTGGACCCATCATATGGCTGCGGCAGAGATCGCCGAGCGCATCGCGTAAACTCACGCTGCCCCAGCGCAGATCTTCCGACGCGATTCTGTCAAGGTGAACAAACACGCGCTCGGCATGCCGGACACGGCAATACTGCTCCGCAACGTCAGGGGTAACAACATCGGCATTGTTTTTCAACGCAACAAAGGCCGCCGGATGATTCTGCAGGAAGCTTTCCCATTCCGGCTCTTGATGCAGACTGCTCAAATCATCGGCGTCAAAGACCATGCCGATATCGTGGAGATAAGCGGCGAGAATCAGCATCGCGGCCTCTAACGCCGTGAGCTTGGCGATGTCCGGCCCGAGCAGATCGGCCATTAGTTCGGCAACGTTGCGAGCATGTGTTGCGTTGTGCAGCGTATAGGTCGGAAACGTCTCGATGACGCGATCGAGAAGCGGTGCGACGCGGTCTACGAGGCGCCGCACCATATGCTGCTGCGCGACATCGCCCCTCTTGGCCAGGACCGCTGTCCACAAGCGCAGGCCATCCACTTCGCCCCGTGCGGTATCCGTGGTCATGAGTCAGCGATTCCGTGCCTTGTGCCCTTCGCGATGCGATCGCGAATCAGTATGCTAGCATGATCGGCGGAGGAAAATCGCCCGATTGTCGCATCCATGCGCCCGGCCCCGCGACGAATAGCGCTCCGCGGTCCTGCAAAAAGGAAGGGGACACGGATGTCGATCCAGCTTGACTGTGGCACCGTTGCCACTCGGCAGGCAGTCGGTGCACCGGGGCAACTGCTTCGGCGCGTTGGGTCGGCGCTCGGGGCTCCCTACGCCAGCCAGATTCGGGACCATTTTTTCCTATCGTAGCGGCCCTCCCGTCCACAACCATGGCCGCAATCGTGGCCATGGTTGTGCTGGCAGAAGCCTCCACGTCATCCTTAACAACATGCGAACGCCACGGGCGCAACCCGCCTCGGGCGAGCCCGTGTCAACCCACCGAGACCCGTCCTGCCGCATACCCGAACCGCGTCGGCCCTCCCCGCCAGCCAAACCGACCCTACGCCGCCCTACGCCAGCGCCGTCTCGACCTTCCGCTCGTTCCGCTTGCGCGTGTTCGGATCGAGGAACCGCTTGCGCAGCCGCAGCGCGCCGGGGGTCACTTCCACCAGCTCGTCGTCCTCGATGTAGGCCAACGCCTGCTCCAGGCTCATCCGCCGCGGCGTCGTCAGCAGCATGGCGTCTTCCTTGCCGGCCGCGCGCACGTTGGACAGCTTCTTCTCCTTGATCGGGTTCACATCCAGGTCCGATCCCCGGGAATGCTCGCCCAGGATCATACCCAGGTACACCTTCTCCCCCGGCTGCACGAACAGCGTGCCGCGATCCTGCAGGTAGAACAGCGCGTAGTGCACCGCCTCCCCGTCGGAGTTGGAGATCAGGCTGCCGCTGTTGCGACCCTCCATCGGGCCTTTCCACGGCCCGAAGCCGGCGAACAGCCGGTTCATGATGCCGGTGCCGCGCGTGTCGGTCAGGAACTCGCTGTGGTAGCCGATCAGCCCGCGGCTCGGGATCAGGAAGGTCAGCCGGATCTTGTGCCCGCCGGAGGGCCGCATGTCGCGCAATTCCCCCTTCCGCCGGCTCATTTTGTCGACCACGATGCCGGAATAGGGCTCGTCCACATCGACCAGCACCTCCTCCATCGGCTCCTCGCGGGCGCCGGTTTCGGGGCTTTTGCGGGTCAGCACGCGCGGGCGGCCGATGGTCAGCTCGAAGCCCTCGCGCCGCATGGTCTCGATCAGCACGCCGAGCTGCAGCTCGCCGCGGCCGGCCACTTCGAACGCTTCGGTCTCCTCGGAATCGGTCACCTTGATGGCGACGTTGCCCTCCGCCTCGCGGAACAGCCGGTCGCGGATCTGGCGGGAGGTGACTTTCTTGCCCTCGCGCCCGGCCAGCGGGCCGTCGTTGATCCGGAAGGTCATCGCCAGCGTCGGCGGATCGACCGGGATCGCCGGCAGCGGGGCGGTCAGGTCCGGGGCGCCGATGGTGTCAGGCACGGTGGCTTCCGCCAGCCCGGCCACCGCCACGATGTCGCCGGCTTGCGCCTCCTCCACCGGGACGCGCTCCAGCCCGCGGAACGACAGCAGCTTGGACATGCGCCCGGTCTCCACGGCCGAGCCGTCGGAGCGGATCACCTTCAGCGGCATGTTCAGCTTGGCCCGCCCCTGCTCGATGCGGCCGGTCAGCACGCGGCCCAGATACGGGTCGTATTCCATGATGGAGGCGACCATGGCGAACGGCGCCTCCGGGTCCACCGTGGGGCTCGGCACGTGGCGCACCACCAGGTCGAACAGCGGCGCCAGGTCCTTGCGCGGGCCTTCCAGTTCCACGTCCGCCCAGCCCTGCCGGCCGGAGGCGTAAAGCATTGGAAAATCAAGCTGACTGTCGGTCGCGCCGAGGGCGGCGAACAGGTCGAACACCTCGGTATGGACCTCGTCGGCGCGAGCGTCCTGGCGGTCGATCTTGTTGACCACCACGATCGGGTGGATGCCGCGGGCGAGCGCCTTGCCGACCACGAACTTGGTCTGCGGCAGCACGCCCTCGGCGGCGTCCACCAGCACGATGGCGCCATCGACCATGTTAAGGATGCGCTCCACCTCGCCGCCGAAATCGGCGTGGCCGGGCGTGTCCACGATATTGATCCGCACGTCGTGCCAGTCCACGGAGGTGCATTTGGCGAGGATGGTGATACCCCGCTCGCGCTCCAGGTCATTGCGGTCGAGCGCGCGCTCGGCCACCTGCTGGTTCTCCCGGAAGGAGCCGGACTGTTTCAGAAGCTGGTCGACCAGCGTGGTTTTGCCGTGATCGACATGCGCGATGATCGCGACGTTGCGAATTTGCATAGGTGCCTGGGTGCGGGAGGATGATTCAGCGGCACACATAATGGCCCATGCGGCAGGATGCGAGGGTTAAAGCTTGAAGGAGGTGCGCAATGCGTCGTCGTGATCTAATGGGGGCCGGTGCGGCCGGGGTGCTGGTCGCCGCGGCGGAGGGGGTTGGCGCGCGGGCGGCGGCGCCGCGAATCGACACGGTTTTGCGGCCTTACCTCGCCAAATACGGACTGCCGGCGCTGGCCGCCGCGGTGGTCCGGGACGTGGTCGTGGCCGCCGGCGCCGTCGGCACGCGGCGGGCCGGCGCAGACATTCCAGTGACAATCGAGGACAGATTCCACATCGGCTCCGACACCAAGGCGATGACGGCCACGACCGTCGCCATGTTTGTGGAGGCCGGGCGGTTGCGCTGGGACAGCCGCATGGAGGAGGTGTTCCCGGACCAGGCCGCCACCATGGACCCTGGGTTCCGGCGCGTGACCGTGGAGCAATTGCTGTCGCATACCAGCGGCCTGCCGAGTGACAATGATGCCATAGTCAAGCTCTATCTTGATTCCTTCGCGCAGGACGGCAATGTGGACGAGCTCCGCCTCTGGCTGCTGCGGCGGGTCGCGCCGCGCCCGCTGGAGGCTCCCCCTGGCACGCGATTTGCTTATTCGAACCTCGGCTATACCCTGGCCGGCGCCATCGTCGATCGCCTGAGCGGGCGGACCTGGGCGGAGGAGGTCGCCGCCCGCCTGATCGACCCGCTCGGACTGACGACCGCCGGCTTCGGGCCGCAGGCAAGCCTGGGGCGGGTGGACGCGCCGCTCGGGCACCTGCGCCGCCCGGACGGCACGCTGAAGCCGATGCTAACGGGCAACAACAACGATGTTCCGCCGATGCTCGGGCCGGCCGGCGAGGTGCATCTCTCCGTGCTGGACTTCGCGACCTGGGCCGGGTGGAACGCCGGCGAGGGCAAACGCGGGCCGGCGTTGGTGCGGCCGGAGACGCTGCGGAAGCTGCATACCAAGGTGGTCGATATTCCGGCGGGTCCGGATGCCGGGCCGGGCAGACCCTCGCATGGCGGCTACGGGCTTGGCTGGGGCGTTGCCGCCTTGCCGTTCTCGCCGGAGCCGTTCGTCACCCATAGCGGATCGAATGAAATGAACCTCGCCATGGTCTTTCTGCAGCCCGCGCATGACTACGCCATGGTGATGATGACCAACGTGAGCGACGAGTCGGCCAAAACGGCGCTGCTGGCGCTGGCCGAAGAGCTGTACCGGCGCCATCCCCCCGCTGGCTGACACTGTAACCAAGCCGTGTAGCGGGTGTGGCGGCGCCGCGCTGTTAGTCTTCGGCGGCCGTGCAAGCCCCGGAGTTAGCCGCATGCGACTGACACTGCTCGCCGCTTTGTTTCTGATCGCGCTGCCCCCCTCCGCCCATGCCGTGTGCGGCAAGGAAACCAGCCTGGTCAAGGTCACCAACTATGGCCACACGATTATGCTGGACGACGATACCGTCTGGCGGGTGGACGACGGCGACGAGGTGAAGTCGCAAGGCTGGCAGGAGCGCGCCCCGATCGTGGTGTGCGGCGACCGTCTGACCAACAACGAGTATCACGAAACGGTGGGTGCGGTCCGGGACTACGAAGGACCCACCGGACCTGAGAGCAACAAGCTGTTCAAGCCCAGGCGCGCGGACATGGCAGGCGAGGATGCCACACCGTATGGCGGTCTGCCCCCCGCGCCCGGGGTCTCGGCCAAGGAAGCGCCCTACGGCACGCTGGCGCCGTTCAACCGCCAGCCTTGAAGCCCGCGGTTGACGCCAAGCCGATTCGTGCCGGAAAGCCCCAAGGGGCGCGACGCGGAAGTCTGGCGGATGACGGCCACCCGTCGCTTGAAGCAACGAGTGGTCGCCGCCCACATTATTAGACGATCACAAGTGCGGCGATGACCGCGAACAGTGCGGAGGGCACCCAAATCCACCGGGCGGGTCCGCTCTTCTCAGCGGAACTCCCCGCGGAATTGGTGCCGGGTCCATCGATACGCCGTAACCCCGAGTAGATGGTCTCATAAGTCTGATTGGAAAACTTGAACATTTCCATTTTTTCCCTGGTTGTTTCATTTGAAGCCAACTGGCCAGCCGCTTTCGCGCAGGAAGCACGCCATGCTGCCTCGGCGCGGCTGGTGAGCCGCGTGAGGAGGCGTGCGGTGACGCTGTTCTTATATCACAGCACTCTAAAAAGAATGTTGCGGTTGCAGCGACTTGTTGCCAGCATATCAAGGTTCAGCGCAGGCCGGCAACCTGTTTGCGTTGGCACGCGCCCGTTCGGTCCGCGTCCGGGTAAGCGGGGCAAGGCAGCGCTACCAGCGCTACCGGCTTGTTCCACCCAGTCCAGCCATGAGCTTCCGATCCTGATTGTCCCGCATCAGCAAGGAGAAACTGGGAATATTCTCGAATCCCAACCCTTGCGGCATGCCCGTTTCGGGGTCGGCCTTGACCTTGCCATAGCTTTCGCCCGAGATCTTCTCCCACTTCCCGGCGGGCTTCTTGACTTCCAGATTTACGACTGTCGCCTTGAAGACCAATCGTACGATTGCCTCTCGCGGTGATGACGGTTTGGTCAGGCTCGGGCACCCGGCCATGACCTGCCAGCCGTTCGCCAGCGCCCAGGCAGTCAGCTCATCTCTGTTCATGCGATGGTCCTCTCAACCAGGTTGCGTCTCCTATGGCACCCCCTTCGCTGCCGCAATGCGGGACTGCACCGGAGACCCGGTTTGCGTCCCCAGGTGGCGACGGAAGGCAACCTGCGAAGGCGCGGCCAGTTTAGCACTGGTTCGCCGATTCCATACGGAGGGTTGCCGTGCCGGACGATCAAGGCATTGCTCGTGGTCGAGAAGCGGAGCACCCGCGGCACATACCGCCTGGCGGCTGGAAGGACGTGCTGGTCCGGTCCTGGCAGGAATTGTCGGACAACAGCATCTTCCTCATTGCCGGCGGCGTCACCTATGCTGGCCTGGTCGCGTTGTTTCCTGCCCTTGCCGCACTCGTTTCGCTCTACGGCCTGGTGCTGGACCCGGCGCAGGTGGAACAGCAGGTGACGGCGCTCACGGGCGTGGTGCCGGAGCAGACCCAGCAACTCATCAGCGCGCAACTGCATCAGCTTGTCTCGGCGTCGAACGGCGCACTCGGGTTCGGCGCCGTGTTCGGCCTGGCCCTGGCGCTGTGGACTGCGTCGCGCGGCATGAGCGGCACGATCAATGCGCTGAACATAGCCTATGACCAGAAGGAGACGCGCAGCTTCGTCCGGTTGAACCTGCTGGCTTTGACGCTGACGCTTGGCATGATCGTGGGCGGCCTGGTGGTGATCGCGCTGGTCGCCATACTGCCGGCCATCGTCGGGGCGCTCGGCCTGGGCGGCGTCACGGCGTGGCTGTTGCTGATTTTGGAATGGCCGCTCCTGATGCTGTTCATCATGGCGGCGCTCGCGATGCTGTACCGCTACGCACCGGACCGGCACATCGCGAAGTGGCGATGGGTTTCGCCAGGCGCCGTCGTGGCGACGGCGCTGTGGCTGGTCGCATCCATCGCGTTCAGCGCCTACGTCTCGAACTTCAACAGCTATAACAAGACTTACGGTTCGCTCGGTGCCGCGATCGTGCTGCTGACCTGGCTCTACTGGTCTGCGTTCATCGTGCTGCTCGGCGCGGTGATCAACAATCAGGCCGAACGGCAAACGCGGCGCGACAGCACCATCGAGCCGCCGCAGCCGATGGGCCGTCGCGGCGCAACCGCGGCCGACACGCTGGGTCGCGACACCGGCTGAGCATCGGCCAACCTCGACCGGTTCAGCCGGGCCGCCAGATGTCTCGCAGTCCGCGGCCCAGGAACACGGCTACGGGCTGCACACTGTGTCCGGCGAGGCTGATCGCAACCGGCTGCAGGGACTCGATGCTATGGAACGCCGGCGCGAGGCTGGCGGCGACGCGATCCGGCTGGTCCAGCGACAGGATCAGCACGTCACGGCCCTCGAACCGGGCGACCGGCGCGGCAAACCCGAACTGGCGCGTGTCGCGGTTCAGGCACAGCACGGTGGTGTGCGGCCCGAGCGCGTAGGCGATCTTGCCGGCGTCGCGCCAGCTCGGCACCCCCACGATCGTATCGGCGCTCAACAGGCCGTGTGCGGTCAGCTCGTCGCGCAGCGAGGTCCAGTCGATGCCATCGAGGTCCGGGTCGCGCCGCGTCACCGCCGCTATGACGGGGTGCAGCCAGTCGAAGCGCACTTGGGTGCCCACCACCGCGAGCGACACGACAACAAGCGCCGCCGTGCCGGCCAGCGCCCGGCGCACCCACGGGCGATCAAGCCGTCGCGCCACCTCCGCACCGAGCAGCGGAAACAGCATCAGGTATCCGGGCGCGGCCCAATGGAACAGCACACGCTGGCTCGACCATGCGGCGATCAGCGCAAAGGCCAGGATGGGGGGCGCGCCGAGGCAGCACAACAGCCAATCCCGCCACACCGCCGGCCCTCGGCGGAGCGCGGCGACGAAGGCGGCCATCATCGGCAGCCAGATCCAGGGCAGGACGAACAGCGCCTCGCCGCCCAGCACGGCGAACGGGGCCAGCGGCCGGAACCGCAGCCCCGCCGCGCGCTCGCCCTGGAAGGCGAACGACGCCCAGTGATGCGTCGCGTTCCAGACCAGCACCGGGGCGAACACGAGCACCGCAATGCTCGCGGCGAGCCAGGGCTCCGGCCGCCGCAGCCAGATGCGATGCCGGGGGCTGGTCAGTAGGAACACCGCCGCGCCGCCGATCGTCAGCACCGCGGAGTATTTCGAAACCAGCGCCAGCCCGGCGCACAGGCCGGCGCCAAGCCACCAGCCGCGCGGCGCGGGCGAGGATAGCGCGTGCATCAGGCACAGCGCGGCGCCGAGCAGCGCGGCGTCGAGCGGCCCGTCCGGAAGCACCCAGGTCCCGGTGGTGACCCCGAATACCGGCGACAGCGTCAGCAGCAGCGCGGCGCACAGGCCCGCGGTTTCGCTCGCCACCGCCGTTCCCAGCCGGAACATCAGCCAGGTGGACAGCGCGGCGAGCCCGATGAACGGCAGGCGCACGACGATCGGCGCCTCGTTGCCGGCAAGCTGCGCGGCTCCCCAGGACAGCCACCACGAAGCCGGCGGGTGGTCGAAATAGCCGAGGCCCGGGACGCGGCCCGCCGCAACCATGTAGGACTCGTCCACGCCGAGGCCGAGCGCCATCCCGAAGGCGATGCGAACCAGTGTCGCGGCGAGGATCAGCCATCCCACCAGGACGGTGGGGCTTCTGCGGAGGGTGAGATCCATGGATCAGGGGACGTTGCGGCTTAAAAAAAGCGGGTAGGGCGGATAAGCGGAGCGCCATCCGCCGCTGCGGTGCGACTCGCGGCAATGGTGGATGGCGCAACGCTTATCCACCCGACGTTTTTCATACCGCAATTCGGTCATCGGACCGGCCACGACGATATCCGTCCGCACTGCAATTCGGTCATCGGACCGGCCACAACAATGTCCATTCGCAACGCGAGTCGGTCGTCGGAACGGCCACGACGACGTCTGTTCGCGCCGCAAGTCGGTCATCGGAAAGAACCGGGGAACGTCGTTTGCACCCCAAATCGGTCGCTGGAAATGCCACGTCAGCGTCTACCCCAAAGCGGTCATCGTGGAGGAATTGCTAGCATAACCCGACCGGGTCTGTCCCCGGTTGGCTCGCGCTCGTTGGAAGACAGTCCGCGGCCCTCCGCACCCGGCTGCACTTCCCCGGCCGGCATCAGCCCTCGACGATCCGTTGCTCCTGCACCCCCAGCCCCTGCACCGACAGCCGCATCCGCTGGCCGGGGCGCAGGAACACCGGCTCCGGCTTGATACCCATGCCCACGCCCGGCGGCGTGCCGGTGGCAATCACGTCGCCGGCGTGCAGTGTGATGAAGTGGCTGACGTAGCTGACCAGCTTGCGCACCGAGAAGATCATCGTGCGGGTGTTGCCGGTCTGCATCCGCTTGCCATCCACCTCGCACCACAGGTCCAGGGCTTGCGGATCGGGCACCTCGTCCCTGGTCACCATCCAGGGGCCGGTCGGGCCGAACGTGTCGCAGCCCTTGCCCTTGTCCCAGGTGCCGCCACGCTCGATCTGGTACTCCCGCTCGCTCACGTCGTTGCACACGCAATAGCCGGCAACGTGGTCCATTGC
>Ga0302267_10007632_pt1 | contig 10542 bp, 8 predicted proteins | sample III_Bog_E1_3_FD_194555 | JGI IMG/M metagenome (GOLD analysis project Ga0302267, IMG submission 194555) | Peat permafrost microbial communities from Stordalen Mire near Abisko, Sweden - III_Bog_E1_3 | ecosystem: Environmental > Terrestrial > Soil > Wetlands > Peat | place: Sweden: Abisko... | reverse complement strand
TGCTCATCTCCGCCGGGGCCGGTACCGGCAAGACCCGCACACTGGTCAGCCGGCTGGCCCGGCTCCTCGACGACGGGGTGCCACCCGAGCGGGTGCTGCTCGTGACCTTCAGCCGACGGGCGGCGGCCGAGCTCACCAACCGGGTCGGCCACCTGACCGATCCCCTGGTGGCCCGGCGGGTGGTCGCCGGTACCTTCCACTCGGTGGCCCACCGGATCCTGGCCCGCTTCGGCTCGGGCCTCGGACTGGCCGAGCAGTTCAGCGTGCTCGGCCCGGGCGACTCCCGCGACCTCTTCGCACTGGTCCGCGCCCCCGTGGCCGCCGACTCCCGGCGGCGGTTCCCCCGGACCGAGACGGTCGAGGCCGTCTACGGCCGGACGGTGAGCAGCCAGACGCCGCTCGAGGAGACCGTCACCCGCTTCTTCCCGTGGTGCCAGGACGACGTCGACGGACTGCGGACGATCTTCACCGACTACACGGCGCGCAAACGGGCCCAGCACCTCCTCGACCTCGAGGACCTCCTCCTGTACTGGCGCGCCGCCGTGAGGGACCCGACGGTCGGGCCGGTGCTGGCCGAGCAGTACGACCACGTCCTGGTCGATGAGTACCAGGACACCAACCTGGTCCAGGCCGACATCCTCCGCGCCCTGGGCGGCCACGGGCTGGCGGTCACCGTGGTGGGCGACGACGCCCAGGCCATCTACTCGTTCCGTTCGGCCACCGTGCGGAACATCCTCGACTTTCCCGACCAGTTCCCGGGCACCACGACGATCACCCTCGAGCAGAACTACCGCTCGACCGCGCCGATCCTCGACCTGGCGAACGCGGTGATCGCCGGGGTCGGCGAAGGGTCCGCCAAGCAGCTCTGGACCGAGGAGCCGGGGGGACCCCACCCCACGCTCGCCACGTGCCCCGACCAGCAGGCCCAGGCCACCGCGGTCAGCCAGACCGTCCTGGACCACTACGAGGCCGGGGTGCCCCTACGGGACCAGGCGGTCCTGTTCCGGACCGGGCACCACAGCGACCTGCTCGAGGTGGAGCTGCGGCGCAGGCGGATCCCGTTCGTGAAGTACGGCGGCCTGCGGTTCCTCGAGGCGGCCCACGTGCGCGACCTCCTGGCCATGCTGCGGATCGTCCAGAACCCATGGGACGAACTGGCGTGGATGCGCGCCCTCCAGATGGCACGGGGGGTCGGGCCGACCTCTGTCGAACGGATCCTGGCGACACTCGGGGTGCGCGAGCCGGACCGGGGCGGGGCCGATCCCCTCGCCGTGTTCTGTGCCGGTCCCGGGCGCTGTGGGGGCGCAGCCGGTGCCGCGTCCGACCTGATGCTCCTGGCCGACGCACTCGGCTCATGCCGTGACGGCTCCCTGCCGGCCGGGGCCCAGGTCGAGACCCTCGCCACCGCCCTCGACCCGATGGTCCGGCAGCGCTACGACCACCCCGAGGCACGCCTGGCCGACTTCGACGCCCTCGCCCGGATCGCCGCCGGATCCCCCACCGCGGCCCAGTTCGTGGCCGACCTCACCCTGGACCCGCCCAACTCCACCGGTGATCTCGCCGGCACCCCGGCACTCGACGACGACTGGCTGACGCTCTCGACCGTCCACTCGGCCAAGGGCGGCGAGTGGGGGGTGGTCCACCTGATCCACGCCGCCGACGGCGCCTTCCCCTCGGACATGGCCACCGGTGACGCCGAGTCGGTCGACGAGGAGCGCCGCCTGTTCTACGTGGCGCTCACCCGGGCCCGACGGCACCTGCACCTCTATGCGCCGCTCCGCTACCACCACGGCGACCCGGCGGGCCGGACCGACAAGCACAGCTACGCGCTGCGCACCCGGTTCCTCCCACCCGACCTGGATCCGCTCCTCGACCTGCGGGTGGTCCGGGGAACCGACGATCTGGCCCTCCCTCCGGTCCAGGTGCCGCTCGGCGGCATCGTCGACTCCGAACTCGGGAGCCTCTGGTAGTCCGGGGACGTCCGGCCCGACGGCACCGGCCCGCGTCGGCGGCGTGCTCCGGATTCAGTCCTTGCCCGGTCGGATGACCTGGGTGTGGATGGACCCCTGAGCGGCCAGCGATCCCGACCTGCCGCCACCCGGTCCACGGAGCAGCCAGGCCAGCCCCACGGCCAACATGGCGCCGAGCAGCGGGCCGGCGACGTAGACCCACCAGCTGGTGAGGTCCGCCGACACGAATCCGGGCCCGAGCGTGCGGGCCGGATTCATCGATGCCCCCGAGATGGGGCTGGCCCACAGACCGGCCAGCGCGATGTAGCCACCCACGCCGATGGCCCCGAACAGGCCGACCTGCTGGGCCCCGGACGCCGTCCCGAGGATCACGCTCACCAGCCCCACGGTGAGCACCGTCTCCATGAGGAAGGCGTCGAGCGGACTGAAGCCGTGGCTCGGGTAGTTGGACCCGTAGGACGCGGACACGTGGACCACCACCTGGAGGAACCACGCGGCCAGGACGGCGCCGGCGAACTGCACCACCACGTAGGCGGGCAGCCTGCGCCCGGGGAAGTCACGGCGCATCCAGAAGGCCACGCTGACCGCTGGATTGAGATGGGCGCCCGACACCTTGCCCATGAAGAGGATGACGGCCATGACCATCATTCCCGGTGCCACCACTGCGGCCGCCCGGCCCACCGAACCCGGCACGGCGTGGTCGATCATCGGACCACCGGCGGCCACCAGCACGAGGAAGAACGTGCCGACCAGCTCGCCGATCAGGCGTCGCCACTCCTGTGCCGGGTCCGCGAAATTGCGGACCATGAGGGTGACACGCTGCTCAGCCGACGCCAGGGGCGAGGTGGCGTCGGAGTGGCCCGGAGCCTCCGGGTCGGTGAAGTCGTGCAGGTGCACGGGTCGGTCGCTCATGTGCGCATCGCGCCCGACGTTACCAAGGGGCACGCCGGGACCCGTCGACCGGCGCTCCGCTTCGGGAATCAGCCACCGTCCCGGTCGGGACGCCGGCGACGCCGATCAGCCGGCGCCGTAGAAGCCGGCGCCGTAGGCGAAGACGCCACCGTCGGCCGACACCAGCCAGTACCCGCCCGTCGCCGCCGGGTCGGCGGTGATCGACGTGACCGGCGCGGCCGGATCCAGAATGGTCAAGGGGCCGAGGAACGGTGCGTCCCCGTAGGCGAAGACGGCGCCGGACCGGGTGACCTCCCAGACGCCCATGCCGTCGCTGGTGGCGGCGATGGCGACCACGGTCCCGGTCGGCCGGACCGCCGCCGGCTGGTCGGCGGCCGTGGTCCCGGCCTGCGGGGTGGTGGTGCTCGTGGTCGACGTGGTGGTGCTCGTGGTCGACGGCGTGCCGGCCCCGGCAGGCGCGGCCTGCGGGCCGATCGCCGGGGCGTTGAACGCTGTCACCGAGCCGTCGGCCGACACCAGCCAGTAGCCGCCCGTCGCGCTGTCGGCGGCCATGCCCACGGTGGGCGCGGTCTGAACGGTTCCGCCGAGCGAGCCGTAGAACCCGGCATCACCGAAGGCGAACACGCCGCCGTCCGCCGCGACCTCCCAGTAGCCCAGCCCGTCCGCCGTCGGGACCAGTCCCACGATGGGCGACGTGAGGGTCAGATCGGACACGGCACCCAGGAACGGCGCCGCGCCGTAGGCGAACACGCCGCCGTCCGCCGCGACCTCCCAGTAGCCGTCGCCCTTCGGGTCGGCGACGATCTTCTGGATCGGCGCGGCGAGCACCAACCCGGCCGGCGACCCGAGGTTGGTGGCCGATCCGTGGGGCGACACGGCGCCGCTGGCCGTGGCCAGCCAGTAGCCGCTGCCGTCCGCGGTAGACGCCATCGAGACGACCGGACCGATGAGCTGACCGACAGGGGTGTAGGTATCGAACGGGATGGCCGACACCTCGTTGGACGACGCCGAAGAGGTGGCGCCGGTGCGGCCGCGGACCGTGAAGTAGTAGGTCTTGCCCGAGGTGAGCCCGGTCACCAGGTAGGAGGTCCCACCCACCGGGTTGGCCCCGTTGAGCGGGACGGGGAACTCCATCCCCGGGGCCAGGCCGACGAAGACGTCGTAGCCGGTGGCCGTGGACCCGGCCGGCGCCTTCCACGTCACCAGGGCCGAGCCCACGAAGGACTGCGCCGAAGTGGCGAACGGCGCCGCCGGGGGCGTGGCCGGGGCCACCAGGGCGGGGACCGGGTCGATCGGGATCAGCGGGCCCAGCGCGGGAGTCGACAGCGCCGCCGACGTGACCGGGGCCGGTGCTGCTGCCGCTGTCGGAGCGCCTCCAGCGGGAGCCTGTGCGGCGATCATCGGTGCCGCAGCCGGCTCGGTCGACGTCGCACCCGAACCGGACTTGGCGGCGGCGTGGTGCCGGCGGGCGAGGTGCTTGAGCTTGTTGGCCTGGGCGAAGGGGTCGGGCATCACGTAGGACGCGGCGGGCGACGTCGACGTGGGGGTACTCGAGGCCATCACCGGGGACGAGGCGACGGTCGACGAGGTCGACGGCACCGTGTACTGGGAGGAGTTGGCGTCCTGCCCGGCGGCGGCCGACTGCTTGGCGGCCGCGTTGGCCGAGGGGGTGGACGGGATGAGGGCCGGCACGCCGACGGCGACCACGGCGACCGACGCCACGGTGCCGGCCAGCATGGCCTTGGACCGACCGTCGGGCAGCGGGGACTCGCCCATGAGCCACTGGGTCCACTGCTTCATGGACTGCAACCAGCTGTTCATCCCGGAGCCCCTTCGAAGCTGGATGCGTGCGCCGGTCGGCGACAACGGCATCCTGTCCAGCTACCCGCGCCGGGCGGCCGGGAACACCCCGCTCCGCCCCGCCCGACCGTGGACTGTTGACCGCGTCACTATACCCGTCCTGGCCCGATCTGACGAGGGCGACCGGTATCGCACGCCCCTGACCTGGGACGACGCCAATCCCGACCTCGCCCACGGCTCCGCCCTACGCTCAGGTGCCGGTGCAGGGGGCACCGCACCGTTCTCCGGGGAGGCCGACACATGAGCATCAGGGTGATCCAATGGGCGACCGGCGGGGTCGGGCGGGCGGCGGTGGCCGGGATCGTGGCCCACCCGGAGCTCGAGCTCGTGGGGTGCTGGGTGCACAGTCCGGACAAGGTGGGCGTCGACGTGGGCGACCTCTGCGGACTGGAGCCGCTCGGCGTGACGGCCACCGACGACGTGGATGCGCTCCTGGCCCTCGGGGCCGACTGCGTCCTCTATTCGCCGATCATGGCCGACCCCGCGCTCGTGGCCCGGATCCTGGCGTCGGGAGCCAACGTGGTCACCCCGCTCAACTGGTTCTTCCCCGGGGGGCGCGACGAGTCCACCATCGAAACGGCCTGCGCCGCCGGGGGGACGTCGGTGCACGGGACGGGCATCCACCCCGGGGGGATCACCGAGCGGTTCCCGCTCATGGTGTCCGCGCTCGCCCAGTCGATCACCCACGTCCGGGCCGAGGAGTTCTCCGACATCCGGACCTACGACGCACCCGACGTGGTCGCCAACATCATGCTCTTCGGCAAGACCCCCGAGGAGGCCCAGGCCTCGATGATGCCGGCCATCCTGGGCGACGGGTTCCAGCAGTCGATCGCCATGGTCGCCCACGCACTCGGGTTCGGCATCGACCCCGCTGTCTCCATCTCGCACGAGGTGGCCGTGGCAACGGCGCCCATCGACTCCCCCATCGGACCCATCGCTCCGGGTCGGATCGCCGCCCAGAAGTTCCGCTGGGTGGCGACCGTGCGCGACGAGCCCGTCATCACCGTCGCCACCAACTGGTTCATGGGACAGGACCACCTCGATCCGGCCTGGACCTTCGGGCCCGAGGGCGAGCGCTTCGAAGTCGAGGTGACCGGCGACCCGTCGGCCATGGTCACCTTCCACGGCTGGCACCCGGACTCGATTGCCGCCGGACTCGCCCGCAACCCGGGTGTGGTGGCCACCGCCACCCACTGCGTGAGTGCCATCCCGTCGGTCGTGGCCGCCGATCCGGGCATCCGCACCTACCTCGACCTTCCGGCCTATGCCGGCCGGGCTGCCGCCCACCTACGCTGAGCCGACCGGGCCCCGGCTCCGGGGACGCACGCGTCGCGGCAGGGGTTGAGTAGGGTCCCGGGCCATGGAGCTTGGCATCGCACTCCCGACCATGGCCACCGGTTTCACCCGCTCGACCTTCGTGGAGTGGTGCCGAGGGATCGACGAGGGCCCGTACTCGAGCATCTCGGCCGGTGAGCGCATCACCTTCCACAATCCCGAGCTCCTGGTCACCAACACGGCGGCGGCGGCACTGACCGAGCGGGTCCAGGTGATCACCAACATCACGGTCCTCCCGCTGCACCGTCCCGCCCTGTTGGCCAAGCAGCTGGCCACGCTCGACGTCGTCGCCGACGGCCGGCTGGTCGTGGGCGTGGGCGTGGGCGGTCGCCAGCAGGACTACCGGGCGCTGGGCGTGCCCTTCGAGGGCCGCCACCGGACGCTCGACGCCGGCGTGGCCGAGCTCCGACGCCTGTGGGCGGGTGGCCCCGCCTACGAGGGCGGCCAGCCCGTGGGCCCGGCTCCGCACCGACCCGGCGGTCCCCCGCTGTGGGCGGCGGCCATGGGGCCCAAGTCGATGGCCCGGGCGGCGGCCTGGGCCGACGGGGTCACCGGGTTCTCCATCGGGGCGGACCCGGGCGAGATAGCCCGGGGCAACCGGCTGGCCCTCGACGCATGGGAGGCCGAGGGGCGGAGCCAGCGTCCGAAACTGGTCAGCGGCGCCTTCTACCTGCTGGGCGCCGACGACGCCCAGGCCGACGCCGAGCTCAAGCGGTTCGCCCGCGCGTACCTGGCCGTGTTCGGCGACGGCGCCGCCGACGCCCTCTCCCAGCTGGTCGGACTGAGCTCGCCCGCCCGGCTGCTCGACACGCTGGCCGCCGCCGAGGCGGCCGGTTGCGATGAGTTCATCCTGGTTCCCGGCACGGTCGACCCGGACTGCCTCGAGCGCACCACCGCCGCCCTCGCCGGCTGACCCACGCAGTTCGGCCCGGTCCGGCGAGGCCGGTCAGATCGAGAAGTCCTCGCCCTTCCACACACCCGCCGCCGACGGACGGATCTCGTGGGCACGGACCCGGCCGTGCACCTCGTGCTCGAGGGCGTCGACCTGGCGCTGCAGTGCGCCGAGTGTGACGCCGACGAGATCCGGGAGCAGCGAGTCCTCGACGTCGAGCAGTGCGGTCGTGCTCCGTGGCCGGCTGCGGGCGATGACCTGGCCGGGGACGCCGACCACCACCGAGTCCGGGGGCACGTCGTGGACCACGACGGCGTTGGCACCGATCCGGCTGCCGCTGCCGACGGTCAGCGGACCGAGCAACTTCGCCCCGGCACCGATCGTGACCCGGTCCCCCACCGTCGGATGGCGCTTGCCGGCCTCGAGTGAGGTACCGCCGAGCGTCACCCCCTGGTAGATGGTCACGTCAGTGCCGATCTCCGCCGTCTCGCCGATGACGACCCCGATGGCGTGATCGATGAACAGGCCCGGGCCGATGACGGCGGCCGGATGGATGTCGACCGCCGTCCAGGTGCGGACCAGCGCGGAGGTGACACGGGCCGTCAGCCTGTGGCCGGAGTTCCACAGGCGATGGGCGGCACGGTGCCCCCATACGGCGTGCAGCCCCGGATAACAGAGGGCGACCTCGACGGCCGTTCGGGCCGCAGGATCGCGCTCGCGCACCATGGTGACATCCCGCCGCAGCACCTCGAACACGGTCAGTCGCCGAGGCCCTCGAACAGGGCCGTGCTCAGGTACCGCTCGCCGAAGGACGGGATGATCACGACGATGAGCTTCCCAGCGTTCTCGGGGCGCTGGGCGACCTGCACCGCGGCCCAGGTGGCGGCACCCGACGAGATCCCGACGAGCAGGCCCTCCTCGTGGGCCATGCGATGGGCCGTGTCGAACGCGTCCTGGTTCTCGACCGTGATCACCTCGTCGTAGACGTCGGTGTCGAGAATCGCCGGAACGAAGCCGGCACCGATCCCCTGTATGGGGTGGGGGCCCTTGACCCCACCGGACAGGACGGGGGACGCAGCCGGCTCGACGGCGATGACCTGCACCCCGGGCTTGCGCTCCTTGAGGAACTCGCCCACGCCGGTGATCGTCCCGCCGGTGCCCACTCCGGCCACCAGGATGTCGACGCCGCCATCGGTGTCCGACCAGATCTCCTCCGCCGTGGTGCGCCGGTGGATGGCGGGGTTGGCCGGGTTCTCGAACTGCTGGGGCATGAAGAAGTCGCCGTCGCCCTTGATGATCTCCTCGGCCTTGGCGATGGCGCCGCCCATGCCGTCGGGACCGGGGGTGAGGACGAGATCGGCGCCGTACCCGCGCAGCAGCATGCGCCGCTCCTTGCTCATCGTCTCGGGCATCGTGAAGATGCACTTGTACCCGCGGGCGGCGCACACCATGGCGAGGGCGATGCCGGTGTTCCCGCTGGTCGGCTCCACCACCGTCGTGCCCGGCCTCAGCAGGCCGGCCTCCTCGGCGGCGTCGATCATCGAGACGGCGATACGGTCCTTGACGCTGCCGGCCGGATTGAAGAACTCCAGCTTGGCGGCGATCGTGGCGCCGGCGCCGTCCCCGACGTGGCGGAGCCGAACCAGGGGTGTGCCACCGATGAGCTGGGTGATGTCGTCCGCGATCCGCATGGGGGTCCTCCTCGGTCTGCCGCCGGACACCTGCCGGATCGGCCGTTGATTCCTGACCCAACGTATCGGGTTATCGGGCCTCGGGGATCGGTGCTCCGCCGGACCGCCCCGGTTTCTCGGGAGCAGGGACTTTGGGCCCTACTGGATCCGATGTACCGGGCCCCAGAATCGTGGTCCGGAACAGGTGGTCGAGTCGGAGGTGTGCAGGACAGTGGCCGTGCGTCCGAGGGAAGCAGCTGCCGTCGGGGTGACCTCGGTCAACGGCGACCTGGCGTACGATCTCCGGTGGTACGACGAGTCGCAGTCGATCGTGCCTCTCTGGTGGCTTGGCGTGTGGTAGTCCGGGACCGACGAGTTGCTGCGAACGGAGGTCCTCGACGGTCCGTGCTCGGTCTCGCCCCTGGACCTGTTCGCGTGGCTGGCGGAACTCGCTCCCGACCCGGTCGCGGTGCACCTGGTCGGCCTGGCGGCCCGGACGGCGGGGCTGGGGATGTCCCTCGCCGGTTGATGTCAGGACCGGACGGTCAGTTGCGGATCCGTGCCTGGGTCCGGCGCATCTGGCCCCGCAGGACCAGGGCCCGCAGCTGACGCTCGTCGATCTGCAGGTACCCCATCAGCGCAGAGTCGTGCTTGTGTTCGGGGAGTCGCTGGTCGGCCGACCAGGCCAGGACCTCGACCGACGGGACCTCCATGGCCCGGGCGGCGGCATCAGTGGTATGGGACCGCTGCCGCATGACCTCGTTCAACCTGTCGCCGAGAGTCGGTGGGCGCCCGGCGTCCGAGATCCGGCGCAGTACGCCGTCGGGATGATTGACGTCGGGAACGGCGCGAGGGGTGCCAAGCTGCCGTGTTTCCGTCGTGGCCACCTCACCAGCACAGCACAGATGGATTCCGAGTGGTACTCATTCGGGTGAATCTCTGATTGACCCCACGCCCAAGGACACCTTGTTGACCACCTGACGTGGTAATCCTCCCACTTTCCGTGTTGAGAGGCCATGGGACCCCGCCTCGGCCCGGGGGGCGCGATTCGACCCGACGGGAGCACACGGGACGAAGTGCACCGGGGACAGCTCGAATTCCGGAGCGGACGGAGCGTTCTTCCGTCCTCCTTATCCGGGACGGGCTCGCCGGTCTCGCCGACGGTGCGGACCTCTCCGACCTGCCGGCGGACGACGTCCGTGTCGATCGCGCGGCTGCTCGATCGTCACCTGGGTGACAGAATCGATTCTCGATCCGGAAGGACGGCCGTCATGCGATACACACTTCTCCTCCACTATCCCGAGCAGACCGGCGAGGAGCTCGGACCCGAGGCCCTCGCCGAAGGGATGCGTGCGTTCCAGGCCTATGCCCGGGCGCTCGACGAGGCGGGCGTACTCATGGGCGCCGAGGTCCTGCAGCAGTCGGGCGCGACCACCACGGTCAGCCTGGCCAGCGGCGGGTTCGTGGTGCAGGACGGCCCGTTTGCCGACACGAAGGAGCAGCTCGGCGGCACGTTCGTCATCGAGGTTCCCGACCTCGATGTGGCGATCGACTGGGCCAGGCAGGCGCCATCGGTGGCCTGGGGTCACATCGAGATCCGACCGACCGCCACCCGTTACGTGGACGGCTCATGGCAGGGCACGCAACCGGTCACGTGAGCGACGCCGGGGCCGGCGCGGTGGCGGAAGGTGTGGCGCGGGCATCGTACGGCCGCCTGGTGGCACTGCTGGCCGCTTCGACCGGGAACATCGCCCTCGCCGAGGATGTCCTCGCCGACGCCTTCGAACGGGCCCTCGTGACCTGGCCGGCGAACGGTGTCCCGGACAACCCCGAGGGGTGGCTCCTGACCGTGTCCCGCAACCGGGTCCGCGATGTTCTCCGGTCGGCAGCCGTACGAACCGCT
>Ga0302267_10007624_pt1 | contig 10551 bp, 11 predicted proteins | sample III_Bog_E1_3_FD_194555 | JGI IMG/M metagenome (GOLD analysis project Ga0302267, IMG submission 194555) | Peat permafrost microbial communities from Stordalen Mire near Abisko, Sweden - III_Bog_E1_3 | ecosystem: Environmental > Terrestrial > Soil > Wetlands > Peat | place: Sweden: Abisko... | reverse complement strand
GAGCGCCACTGCATGACTCGGGGCCGGAATGATTCGCCATTTCTTTTCCGTATCGAACTTTCATCGACTATTTCCTGCCAGCTTTTGCTGGCGCACTAAGCGTTCAGATCTCCCCTCTTGACTTAGTTGGTGAGCGCTGAGTGAACCCCATCTTGGGCATGCTGGAATAAGGCTTCGACCTTATGTAGGGGCATATCGCAGAAACAGTCGAGTTGAATTTGCTCAATCAGTTGTTTGATCAGTAGAACACCTGCAAAGGCACAGCAGCGCAATGTCAGGAACATGTTCTTCCGGTAGGCGCGCCCGTGCGGCCAGTTGTAGTTCGAGTCCTCAGACTCGACACCGTGGCAGGGTACCGAGTGCTGCAATGGCTGTGCGCGCTCGCGCCGCAAGCGCAGTTCTGACGCTTTCCAACGGCCGAGAGCGACGATCCCACGCTGTGCATTGCGCGGCCATTAGTTCGTCGGCCCATCGAGGCCAGCCAGCTCCTTCCGCGCCTGGGCTGGAAGGATGAGATCTGTGTCTGAATGGGCCCACGTCGAGAGGAATTCTTTGTTGGCCCGACGGGCACCTTCTCTTCGATTAGCAGCGAAAAGCGCTCTTGCCAGTCCGAGCTGCGCCAACGGAATTTCCACGTTGTCTGGATCGATGCTTTGTGCCTTGAGCAGGCGCTGAAACTCAGCGGCGGCCCTGTCCGGCTGACCATTCTGACCAAATGCGAGGGCACGGAGATACCAGGAGTCTAGGCTGGAGCCTTCATACGCGCGGGCGGGTTCGAGAGCGGCGATCGCCTCGGACGGGCGATGGTCTGCAAGCAGCATGTCGGCACGCACAAGAGCGCCTACCTTGGCATCCCATGACGGCGAGATGGGATGTTGCAGTTGGTGCGCTTTGAGACCGGCTTCGAAATCCTTTCGGTATCCAAGTTCCGCCAGCGTGGTCAAGCCGTTGAAGTCCGAGGGGGCAGGAGCTCGGTGGGCGATGAGTTGTTGAGCGAGATCTGTCTCTCCCATCTGCGCCAATTCCGCGGCATTGCCGAAGCGATACTCGCTGCAGACAGCATCCTGCTTAGGCTCGAGCAAGGTGCAGGCCTGCGCGACATGTATCAGGGCATCCCGTACTCTGCCCTCCATCAAATCATCCTGGGCCTCGGCGGCAAACAACAACGGTGGATCGTGCTGTTCCGCCCAGGCCGTTTGCTGTGCATAGAGTTGTTGATCGTGTTTGAGCATGGCGAGCTTCAACAGACCAAGGCGGATGATCTCGCTGTCCAGGCCGTGGGCAATCCCACGGTCACAGGCATGTTTGGCCTCGTCGTGCAGTCCAGCCTTCGTCTTTTCCGTGCAAATGCCGTAATAGAGAACCGCATAGTTCGGCGCCAGCAGCAGCGCGCGCGAAAGCGTATTGGCGGCGTCGGCGTGATGGCCAATCTGGCTCTGTGTATCGCCCAGTGCGTAATGCGCGGTCGCGTTGCGGAGATAGAGCGCCAGCATCGCCTTGTAGCTCTGTTCCGCACCCAAGAGATCGCCCTACACCTCGCTTGCGTAGCGCTTCGGTCAAGTACCGCACGGGGGCGGTGCCCTGCGAACGCACTGCTTAGGCCTTTTGGAGATATTCGATCATGGCGGCGCGGTCGTTGGAATTGGCGGCATACGAGGACAGGTCGAGCCACCCTGCCGTGAACTCGGAGTCCAGCGCGAGAGCATGTTTCAACAACTCCATGGCCTCCGGGAAGCGCCCTGACTGGCTCTCGACCGCCGCCTGCGACCATACTTCTCAAGACTCGCCTGAGCCGCCAACGTCCGCTGAAGATGCGCCTTCCGCTTCATACTTCAATTTTGATAAAACTGGCCGCGGATCGCGAACTTGTGCAGAGGTTCCCTAACGAAGTAGGCAACTGGCACATAGTTCCCTTCCACAATTTATTTGTGAGTCATGAAGACAAGCATCGAGGAGATTTCGACCAGTCGCTGCGGAAAAACCGAAGGAAATCAGTCAATGCCCAGCAGGACGCCTAGCAGATTTTGGGCTTGCGCCATAACTGCATCTGGTGCCCTATCATAGAACTCAGCTCGGCGAACCTGCCAGTCCATGCTTTTGATATGGTCGGTGAGGACACAGCCATCCCGCCCATTGATATGAACACGCAGGGCAAATGGATAGGGCTTGATCACAGACGTTAAAGGGCACACAACGGCCAGACCTGCTGCTTTATTGTATTTGCGGCCGGTCATAACAAGAGCAGGCCGACGCTTTGCCTGCTCCCGGCCTGCTTGCGGATCAAAGTCGAGATAGATGACGTCCCCCAGGTCTGGAACGTACGGAGTTTTCACCATTCAACAACTTCCTTTCCAGCCGTTCCGACTACGCCTACTTCGTTCTCCGTATAACGGTTCTCGGGCGTAATCTGCGCGACCAGTTCATCCAGTGTGGGAAAAGCGCGCTTGATCCGCACTGTACCCGTTTCATCTACTTCAAGACAAATGCGATCCCCTTGTTGGAACCGCGCCTCGGCAGCGACCTGTTTTGGCAAGCGCACTGCCAGACTGTTACCCCACTTCAACACCAAGGCTTCCATATGTCACCTCCGTATCTACATTGTATCACCTCTGCGCGTTTGGCGTGTGTAGCCCTCTTTGCTCAAGGAATGATTGAGCATCCTTGCCAGGGTCTCCGCGTTGTTATCCAGAGCCTTGATGCCGGCCAGAATTCGTAGGGAGTAGTAGTTGTCGAAATTCACATCTCCCTTGATCGATCCGAACGGCTTCCACTGCTGAGTAGTCATGAACATTGCCTTGTTCGTCATTTTCGTGCCATATTTGGCTCTCAGTTCCCAAAGTGCGCTGTTCCATCTCTCGATGTTCTGCAAAGAACGGTAGTAATCTGTCAGTTTTCTATTGAAGCTACACCGGTAGTAGTCTGCATAATGCGATATCGCATCGCTTATCCTTTCTTTGCTGTCGGGATCGTTCCCAGCAGAAGATTCGTGAATCTCGCGTGAGACGATATAGAAGCCGTACGCCACCATCAGATCGTCTTCGGGATGATCCAAATCCTCTCTTGCGATTGTCATTCGGAAAACATCGAGACCGGGTAATGGACCAGCCTGCACGTGGCCAGAAGGTACTCCGAGTACAGTTGCTGCCATTGGCACATTGAACCCAACCGCTTTCAGGAAACTGCTATAAGAATCAGCTGCAACCTGTATTCCCGTGGAAATTCCTGCACGACCTTCTTCCCAAACTTGAAGAACTTCTTTCACTGCTGGAAATTAGGCATGCAGAGAACTCTTCTGGCGTGGTTTGGAAAAGTCGATCAAACTCCTGGCACCTCAAGATCTGGTGGCTTGGTGAGTGAGGCAGATACCCATCTAACTAGATTTGATAAAACTTCCCGCATGGCAAGAATGATCCTCCAGCGACCAGCAAATGCGCAAGATTGGAGGCTGCTTTATAGGGGTCATCACCGAACAACTGGAATAGGCCTGCATCAACGATGATGGTAGTCAGGCCCATCTGCATTAAGCTGGAAATGAGCGGAAATCCCAGGACTGCGTTCTGCAATATCCTCGCGAATACCCCGCGCTTCGGAAGCAGAACGGCAAGAGGGCTTGATCATGGACGAAAACCAATCCTCCCAGCAGGCACTGCAGCCCCACGAAGTCCTGCAGGACGGGAGCCGCCGCGCGTTTCTCAGAACGTCGAGCGCCGGTGCGGCGCTGCTGGCCTTGAACCCTCTCCATGGAGCTTTCAGCCCCTATGCTTCCGCAGAAGACGTCAGCCGCTTTGTGCCTCTTGAAGCCAAGTTCCCCGCGGCATGGATGCAGTCGCTGTTTCTCCGTGGCGAGCCCGAGCACTACGCCAAGTCGCGTGGCGAAATGAAGTACATCGGCATGCCCGTCGGTGGCCTTTGCGCCGGACAACTCTACCTCGGTGGCGATGGGCGTCTCTGGCATTGGGACATCTTCAACCAGTACATCTACACGCCAGACAGAAACGGGTGCCATTACTCGAACCAGATGACGGTCGAGTCGCCCATCGAGCAGCGATTCACCCTACAACTGGGTGACCGCACGATTGCGCTGGATCAGGCCGGTGTAGAGGAGGTCACCTTCCGCGGTGAGTATCCCATCGGCGTTGTCGATTACATCGATGCCAAGCTGCCCCTCGGCGTCAAACTCGAAGCTTTTTCGCCCTTCATTCCTCTCAACACCCCCGACTCCAGCCTGCCTGTGACGGTGATGCAGTTCACGCTGAGCAACGTCACGACAGCGCCCGTAGTTGCGACGCTCGCCGGTGAACTCGAAAACGGCGTTTGCATTCACCATCGCCACGAGGCCGGAGTGCTTCGCAATGCGGTTCGGAAATCGCCCGGCCACACGCAGTTGCTGCTTTCCGCCGAGCCTGCTGCCGGCCCCACCGCCTATGACGGGAAGAGGCTTGAATCACTCTCTGACTTTGGCACCATGTCCCTGGCGCTGCTGGGTGCGCCCGCTGAAGAAACAAGCGGCGACGCTGCAGCGCCGTTTGCCGGCAAGCTGACCGGTAAGCTCACCCGCAGCCTTACCCTCGAGCCCGGTGCATCCCGTAAGGTCACCTTCCTCATCGCGTGGCACTTTCCCAATCAATCGATCCGGGACTCGTTTGAGAACTGCGGACGCTACTACGCGACTCAGTTCTCATCCGCCGCGGAAGTTGTCGACTATGTTGCGGCCAATTTCGAGCGCCTCAACGCCCAAACCCGGCTTTGGCGGGATACCTGGTATGACTCCAGTCTTCCCTGGTGGTTCCTCGATCGAACCTTTCTGAACAGCTCGATCCTTGCCACCTCCACTTGCCACCGCCTCGCCAATGGCCGCTTCTATGGCTGGGAAGGTGTTGGCAACTGCCAGGGAACCTGCGGCCACGTTTATCAATACGCCCAGGCTATCGCCCGCCTGTTTCCGGATCTGGAGCGGGACGTTCGTGAGCGGGTAGACTTTGGCTTGGCGCAGATGCCAGATGGGGCCATCCACTTCCGCGGCGAGTTCAACGACATTCCAGCCATCGATGCGCAGTCCGGCTACGTGCTGCGAGCGCTGCGTGAACATCAGATGACTGCCGATAGTGTTTTTCTGAAGCGCAACTGGCCTCGCATCAAGCTGGCCATGGGATGGCTCATCGCCAAGGATGACAACGGCGACGGGCTCATCGAGAGCAACCAGCACAACACGCTCGACACGGATTGGTGGGGCAAGGTTTCCTGGCTCAGCGGCCTGTATCTGGCCGCTCTGGCGGCCTCCGTCGAGATGGCGCAAGATCTCGGCGACGCGGAATTCGCCGGCGAGTGCCTGACCATCCTGACCGTGGGCCGCAAAAACATTGCCGCACAGCTGTTCAACGGCGAATACTTCCTCAGCCGCATCGATGCTGCCCATCTCGATGCGATCAACTCCGGGTCCGGCTGCGAGATCGATCAGGTGATGGGCCAGAGCTGGGCCTTCCAGGTTGGGCTGCCCCGCATCTTCCCTGAAAAGGAGACCAGAACGGCGCTGAAGTCTCTCTATCGTTATAACTTCACCCCGGATGTCGGGCCCTATCGCGCAGCCCATAAACCCGGTCGCTGGTACGCCATGCCGGGTGAGGCAGGGTTGCTGATGTGTACCTTCCCCCAGCGAGACTGGGACTACGAAAACGCCAAGGGCAAGGGGCCAGCTTGGGCTGCGGGCTACTTCAACGAATGCATGAATGGATTCGAATACCAAGCCGCCGGGCACATGATTTGGGAAGGCATGTCAGAGGAGGGCTTCGCCGTGGTGCGAGCGCTCCATGAGCGCTATCATGCCCGGCGTAGAAATCCATGGAATGAGATCGAGTGCGGTGATCACTACGCCCGCAGCATGGCAAGCTACGGCGTCTTCCTCGCCGCCTGCGGCTTTGAATATCACGGTCCACTGCAGCACATTGGCTTCGCTCCGCGCATCGCGGCTGAGAACTTCAAAGGCGCATTCACCAGCGCCGAGGGATGGGGCAGTTTCACCCAGAAAATAGACGCCCAGGCCCTGCGCGCCGAAGTTGCCATAAAGTGGGGCACATTGTCTGTCAAGACCCTCGCGCTCCGCACCTCCGCTTCAGGTTCAGTTCACTCGGAGGTCGATGGCTCAACCGTCGCCGTGTCTCAGCAACATACCGGAGGCAGGCTGATCGTGACCTTCAAAGACCCGGTCAGCCTCAGTGCCGGCATGAAACTAACCGTCGGATGCTCACACGTCTGATGCGGTCTACGAAGGCATCCTGATGCAGTACCTGCGCCGGCGCCACCTTTTGGTGGGCACCTGATGAGTGTGTTTAATCGGCCTGGGAGGATTTGGCCAGTGGTTGGCGGTTGAGCTGAGTGGTTACCCGACTGGTTTGCGGAGAGCGCAATAAAGCGTCTCCCGACAGTTCCGGAACTCGCGAGCGAGCGCAGGCTTCTTTTCGCCAGGTGCGGCACGCCGGCGAAGGTCGGCAATCTTGGCCTTTATCGGCGACAGCTTGCGCCCTTTGTACTTGCCTTCGGCTTTGGCCAAGGCATTGCCTTCGCGCTGCGCACCAGGATGAGTGCGCTCGAACTCAGCAACGGCACCGAGCATCGACAACAACAGGTTGGCCATCGGCGAGTCCTCGCCGGTGAAGATGAGCGCTTCTTTGATGAACTGGACGGCAATGGCGCGGTCGGTCAGACTCTTGACCAGGAGTCGCAAGTCGGTAAGATTGCGGGCAAGCCGGTCCATCAAGTGGATGACCAGAGTGTCGCCTTCGCGGCAGAACTCGGATGCTGCCTGCAACTGAGGCAGCGCCATGTCCTTACGTGCCGCTCAGAAGGGCAAGAAACGAAATGACGCTACCTGACATTTATTGACCCTTTTCTTGACTCATGTGGGCCACCTGGATACGGTAGAAACCAACCAGCGTCGCTTCGCTCCGACTTCGGCCCCGATCGAACGGAATCAGTGGCCCACATCACTGGAATACGCAATAGGCCCAAGGGATCACGGGTGATCACGCAACTCCGCAACGCGCCCCTCGGCGCGATCGCCGCATTCACGCCGGCCCGGTACCAAGATAGATTTTAAGGCAGGGTTAGACGGGTTCAAATGTCGATATCAATTCCGCAACGGCTGGGTGGTCCGCTATGTTCTGGCCGGTTTGCTTCGTCTGCAATGGTCCAACAGACAAGGAACACAGCTGCTTGAAGAGGTCGTCTGGCTGAAATTTGGCGCGAATCGGCCAATCTGTTAGCAACGACTCGATGTACTCGGAATCCTCTGCCCGTATGAGTCCGGACCATTGGGGGTGAACCCGGAAGTCCAGATTGCCTCTCTCGTCCTTAAGCGCAAGCAGGAAAGCAAACCGCGCGCGAAGTAGCGAGCCGCCCTGAGTCTGCGGGTTGTACTCCAGAAGGCAATATTGGTACAGGCGGCTTCCTCCATTGGGTTGCATCTGTGCAACTTTGCTGATTGTCATTTCCTATGGTGCCGACCATTGTGACGAGCGTCTGCTCCAAAAAGCTCAGAGTTTCCAGTCGGTCAAGGCATTCCGCAAAACGGCGGAGTGCGGACAATTCTGTCCATTCCTCCGGCAGCTGCTGCGCTCGTTGCCAAAGCCGGTCTACATCCAAAGCCCCCACAACCGCTTGAAAGTTGCGAAGTTGTTCCCAGACTACATCCGGGTAGATACGTTTATCAAGATAGCGCGACGCGATAAACGATTTGTATTGTTCGCCTTTGGAACCGCCGAACATGTGTCCGTGATCGACAAATGTTGCGTGCAAGGTTCTGGAGGCATCTTCGACGAAGATAGCCTGCCGGTTGTCTGCATGATCTGCGCAAATGTCGATCAGCCATGCGAACCAGAATGCATTCCGGTTGCGGACCCTACCAAAACTGGAACCAGGGAGGATTTCCAGAAGCTGTGTGTCCGCGCCGCCAAGAAATTGGGAGCCGTAACACAACCCCTGAGTGGGTCTCAAGTGGCCTGTTGGCATCTCCATCCAGCAGCCAGGATTCTGGTCGAGAAAAGCATCCGTGACCAGCAGCGGCTTCCATTTCGGAACGGCCAACCCACAAGCGCGGAACAACTCGCTTCCCATGCACTCATTGAATAGGAGGTTTTGCCCCTGTGGGTTGTTCGCAAACTTGACGACGTAATCAACCCCGTCGCTTGCCTGCGCAAGAATCGGCTGTGAGCCACCACGGAGCTTGCGGACAAACCCCAAAAGAGATGCTGAGTCGTTCCCGAATATTGTCATTGAGCCCCAGAAAGACGCGTAAAATAAACACCACTCGGTGCGTGTGCATTTCTGGAGGCAATCAGTGCAATCGTTCAGCCGGAATAAGGGAGAACCCATTAAAACGTTCTGAGCCTAATCTCTTGCTAATAATCTTTCTTGGCCGAAGCGGAATTCCTCCCATTTCTTTCATCAAGGGAATTTCCGTCCGGTTTTCCATAGCCATGAGAGAAAAATACTGTGCGTGCAGGTCGGTGTCAACCGCTTTCCTGTGAAAAATTCCAAACTAAAGTTGTACTCACCCGCCAATTTGCCCAATAAGAAGTGCATTCTGGGAAAGAAAATGACATTTCGGCCGAACGTCAGTCCATTCCGACCTTCGAAATGGGCGCAGGCGGGGATGATTTGGTGTTGAACCACTCCTGGCTCCTGTGGTCTGGCCAAAGACGGTGAGGCTTGACGATGCACGGAGTGGGACTTGAACGCGAAGCCGCCCGAGACGGAAACTCGAGCAGCAACGCGAGCGAGCTGGATCGCAAGACAAAACGGCAGGCCAGCTAAATCATCGATGTCAGTCGGCGCTCTCGGGAGGAAAACGGCTTCGGGTGGCGGAGGCAGACCAGCCCCTCCGCTAGGTCGAGCTGCGAAGCTTGGAGCAAATGCATGGGCTGTTTCTCCGTTGCGCGGCACACTACCCTGTCCGTCTGTCGAGACTCAGAACTCGACTACCAGGAACCCACATGGAGCAGTGTTTAAGCCGGATTCTGACCTCTGGGATGCTCCTATGATGTTTGCAAGCCATGTTCAGCAAGGGTCACAGCCACATTCCAACCATATCTCAGCCGAGCATCGGAGCGGTGCATGAGATGGAACCCTACGGCGCGCTGAATTGGGAACGGCTTCTAGAATCTCCTACCCAATCGTGAGTTGGCCCATCGCCCTTACGCGCTCTCGTGATGATTTCAACCTTTCAGCCAGGTCGCGAGTAGCGATCTCCCTGAGGACAATCGCCTCGCGCTCACCCTCCCGCGTTAGCCGTATAGCGCAGTAAGTGATGTTTCCGGGAGTTCCGTCCCGCTTGCCGCGGATTAGCTTTTTCACGATGAGTAGTTCAATGCCGGCCTGCATGTCAGCAATCGATCGTTCTTTGTATGACGTTCTAATTGGGTCGTGGTTCCCCTCCATGTCGGTGCCCAAACGCACCACCTTCATTCCCTCTGCGAACTCATTCAGGTCGCCAGGTTGTCCCTTGAGGGAGTGCTGGATGCTCACTGTAGAGTGGTTTCCTCGAGGGTTGTCGTAGAGAAAGAACAAAATGAGCAGTTCAAGGCTGGTACAACGGTTCTCAATTGCGGGTTTGATCATTCTGTGCGCCCTCTCTTCAACATGGTAGGGGATCTGATCTTCCTAGCCCCGTTTGGCGAAACCCGGCACCGTCCGCTAGGTGGGAACCTCGAAATCGGCCATACGGGATTGGCTTTATACATGATTGTTTTACCGTTGTGCCGGACGCTTTTGCAAGCCGCGGCTTCCGATGTTGCCGCGTGGCATGATTTTCAACGGCTCAGCTTGCGTTTTATGGGGGAAGCGCCCCGCCAGGGCCATGCCCTGCGGAGCGATCTTCACCGTTCCCTTGGCAGGTTGTCCGGGCGTAGCCCGCCCTTAGAATGCTGGTGGACGCGACTCTTGCCGGAAGTTCTTGATGTGCCGACGGGGCGGCAGTCTCTGTCTGACACAAGCACCGGCACCAATGTTCGCAGACGTCGCCTCAATCCAATGGACTTTGGCATACAAGTTGCCGCGTCCCTCGCCCTTTCGAAAGTGGAGGCACGCCTGTGATTCAGGCATTACGGGGTGATCCGGCGCGAGCCCCGCGCCAGTGACGTTTGAACCGCCCTCGCGGAAAACTGTCTAAAGAGCGATATTGCGCTGAAAATGTGCAATTTGAATGTGCGGCACAATGGCCTTTTTGAAGGAATATCTGCCGCCTGCACCAGCACCCGACAATGCACTGCGACACGCCAATTAGCATGCTTGAAGCGCTGGGCGGATGGATTCAATCCCTCGCACATCGGCGCCCAGAGGCTCGACACGTATCACACGCCCATTTCGCATCCATCGCCAACGCACAGAGCCAGTGTCGCGAATTTGGACAGCCGTAGAGATCAGAGTTCTACTTGACCTGCCCCCATTCTCTCAACCATTCATAACTAGAGATTCTGGTTTAGGTTTTGGCGAAGGAGTTGTCTCCTTGCCGCCGTCGTGGCTGTGTAAATGTGGGAAGCGTTTGTTGCTTTCCACATT
>Ga0302267_10007623_pt1 | contig 10552 bp, 12 predicted proteins | sample III_Bog_E1_3_FD_194555 | JGI IMG/M metagenome (GOLD analysis project Ga0302267, IMG submission 194555) | Peat permafrost microbial communities from Stordalen Mire near Abisko, Sweden - III_Bog_E1_3 | ecosystem: Environmental > Terrestrial > Soil > Wetlands > Peat | place: Sweden: Abisko... | reverse complement strand
CTTTGGGTCGGCTTGGCGTTCCAGACCAAAATGGTCCAAGCCTGGGTGATCGTCCCGGCGTTGTTGGCCACCTACCTCGTCGCGAGTCCCAACGACCTGCGCCGTCGCGTCCGTGACGTCCTCGCCGCCGCGGTGGTCATCGTGATCGTGTCACTGAGTTGGACTACAGTCGTCGCACTCATCCCCGGGCACGACCGTCCCTACGTTGACGGCACGAAGGACAACTCGCCCTTCGTCCAGGTCTTCGTCTATAACGGTTGGGCGAGGGTTGGCGTGCACCTCGGCATCGGCGAGACCTCGCTCACCGAGCAGCCCTTCGAGCGCGTCGCAATCGAAGAAGGTACATTTTTCGGGACGCGGCGCATCGGCGCGTCCTTCAATCGCTTGCTCGTTGGACCACTGGGGCGCGACGACGCCTGGTTGTTGCCGGTCAGCGTTCTTGCGGGGGCCGCGCTGCTCGTGGAACGCAGAAAGAAACCGCGAGGTGACCTCATCCGAGCCGGCGTCATCCTCTGGGGCGGATGGCTCGTGATCCTCTGGGCGTTCTTCAGTTTCGGAGAGTACGTGAACTCGTACTACACCGCCGCCCTCACCCCCGCCGTGGCGGCGCTCTGTGCGATGGGGCTCGGCGCCTGTTGGCGACACCGCACGACCAACGTGCTCGCTCGAGGGCTCCTCCTCCTCGCCGTGCCACTGACGACGCTTTACGCCGCCCTTCTGATTCCCGATCGAGCGAACGTCGCGTCGTGGCTCTTGCCCGTCGCCGGGACGCTCTGCGCCGTCGCTGAAGGGGCGCTGTTCCTCTCGATGGTGCCGCGATGGCGCGAGCGCGTGAATGGCGCCGTCGCGATCGCGCTGGCCGGTGCGTCGATGTTGCTGGTGCCGGCCGTGACGACCGGCGTGGTCGTCGCCCAAGGACTCGGTTTCTTCTCGACTCCGTACCAGTCGGCGAGCGTCACCTTCGGCACCACGACCGCCCCCGAAATCTTCCAGAGCAGTGGGGCGAAGTTCTCGGCGCTCTTCGACCAAGTTCCTGCGGGTCACATCCTGCAGGTTGTCGACTCCTCCTACGTCGCCGCGTCGCTGATCATGTTGAGTGGGCGAGAGTTCCTCCCCATCGGGGGCCTCACCGGCAGCAACCCCAGACCTTCGCTGTCGACGCTCCAACGGCTCGTTGACACCGGTCAGGTGAACCTCTTCCTCGTCCCCATCGACCCGGGGGGAAGCGACCCGCGCATCGTGTGGGTCCGTGGCCATTGCGCGATGGTCTCGACCTATCCAGAGGGCCGGGGAGTGACGTTCGGTGTCTATAACTGCGTGCCCTCGTAGTCAACCGATGGACGTTGAGTTTCGCTGACGGGGGAGTCAGTCGGGGTGATCACCAGCCGCCATGACGGTCATCAGCGTGCCGTTCACGGGTTCAGAGAAGACGCAGAGTGAACTACCGGGCACGGGCATCTCAGGGATGACGATCGCACCGCCGTGGCGCGGCACCGTCTCGTGGATGCGCGCGAGGGAGTCGACGACGAAGATCGGCTTCCACTGCGCCTTTTCCCCGTTCTGTGCGTAGGAGACGCTCGCGTACCACTGCTCACCGCGCTGCAAGATTCGCATATCGCCCTCCATGGTCGTGAGCTGGTGTCCACTCACGGCCGCGTAGAACTCGCCGTCGCGCTGGGGGTCGGGCGAGACGTGGTCGAACCAGCCGGGCGCGTTTGGTTCGTACATCGCCCCAAAGCCCACGAACTGATCGGGCTGCCACAGACCGTAGGTCGCACCCGCGGGGTCGACGAGCACCGCCATCGTGCCCGCGTCCATGACCGTCATCGCGGGCATCACGACCGTGGCGCCGTTCGCGGTCGCCGCGGCGATGGCCTCCTCCATCGAAGCGGTGGCGAAGTACGTCGTCATCGCGCCGCTCGCACCCGCCATCTGTCCGAGACCGAGCACCGCCGCGTCGTTGACCAAAGCCATTGCGTAAAAGCCGGTCTCGGCCGTACCGAGGGTCCAGGTCCAGTCGAAGAGCGCGCTCAAAAACGCCCTCGTGTCGTGGTGCTGTTCCTCGTCGGCGACCATGATGTCGATCCAACAGGGCATTGCTTCTTCGTGGTGGTCCAGTGCGCTCATCGCCTCATCATGTCAGAAACGACGCGCGCTGTCCACGGGCACCACCGCGCTCTCGCGTGCGGTGTCGCCCTTCGTGCACGACGCCGAGGGTGTGTGTACATTTACCATCCAGGAGGTCGGGGCATGAACGAAGAGATGACGCGTGCGCCGGCGACGGCGACGACACCACCCCCCCGAGCGAGGATTCAAGTCGTCCCGGTGCGAGGGTTGCCCGTCGTGGTCGCGCTGGTCGTATTCGTGGCGCTCTCGATCGGCTTTAACTGGCGATGGGGACTGATGTTCAATCACGTCGTCGGCGGCGGTCTCTGGACGGGCATCGATCTCTTCGTCGGTCTGGTGATTGGCCCGATCCTCGGTCGACTCTCCATTCCCGCTCGGGCCGAGTTCTCAGCTCGCTTCATGCCGAAGATGGTCATCATCATGCCGACCGTGGTGATGATGACGTTGGCCACCGGATTTCAGGTCGCACGATTCTCGGGAAATCTCGCGGCGTCGAGTCCCAATCACGCGTGGCTGATCGTGTCCTTCTGCGTGGTGGGCATCATGGCCGTCATCGCGCTGGGCGTCCTCGAACCGGCCAACATCGCGGTGCTCTTCGAGATGAACAAACCCGTGCCCGACGGAGAACTCATCGGTCGATTGATGCAGCGATTCATCTACACCGCGGGCATCACCGGCGTCATGCAAGTCGCGACGTTGATCATCATGACCCGGTTGGCGTCGCGATGAGCGCGCACGCCGCCGCGCCGGACCTCGAGTCGCGCTACCGGCCCGTGCCGCCGGTGGGGTGGCTGTCTTCGGGCGCGCTCGCCTGCGTCATCGTCGGCGGCATTCTCCTCGCCAGCTACGCTCCGCGGGTGGCGCCCCTCGGCGCGGCGACCGCGTTGTTGGTCGCGGCGGCCGTCCTCATGGTGATCGCCGGGACGCTCCTCGCGCGGATCGGGGACTTCGCGTGGGCCACCTTCGCACTGGTGTTCAAGTGGGCGTTGCTCGCGTACGTCGTCATCGCGGGCATGATCGAGTTCGCGTTCGTGCACGACCACACGCGCGGTTCGTCGCTCGTCATCGTGACCTTGATGCTCGTGATCTTCGCCTCGAGTGTGCCCACGACCATCGCGTTCACCGTCGCGCGGTTCGCCGACGCCACGTGATCGCACCCGCCGGCGTGGCGAGCGCGCGTCGCGAAATTTTCCGCGACGAGGTGCGAAGGGGCACTCTAGGATGCCCAAAGGTAGTTGCCTGAGGCAACTGGAAAAAGGAGTGGCACATGCCAACACGAACGGCGCGAACGACCTGGACGGGCGGTCTCCAAGACGGCTCCGGCGAAGTCGAACTGGTAAGTAGTGGACTGGCGACCTTTGACGTCTCCTTTCCCAAGCGCGCGGCCGAAGAGGCCGACGGGACCACGAGTCCCGAAGAGCTCATCGCGGCGGCGCACTCGTCGTGTTACTCCATGGCCCTCTCGGGCGGTATCGCCGCGGCCGGTGGCACCCCGGAGTCGCTCGTCGTCGACGCGGTCGTGCGCCTCGGGCCCGACCCGGCGGGGGGGTTTCGTATCGTCGACATCGCCCTCACGGTGCGCGCAAAGGTGCAAGGTCTCGACGAGGCTGGTTTCGTCGCGGCCGCCGAGGCTGCGAAGGCGGGTTGTCCGGTCTCAAAGGCCCTGACCGGGACGACGATCACCCTCGACGCCGCACTCGCCTAGATCGATCGGCGGCTATTCGTCGCGCGAGAGTTTTTCCAGCGCCGGCAACGCCGCCTCGAGTGAATCACGCTCTTTGGAGCTGAGTCGTTCGAGGCGCGCGTCGAGTTCTAACGTGCGCTGATTCCACAGCGCCGCAAGTTCGCGCTGTCCCACTTCGCTCAGGTTCACTAATGACGCGCGCCGGTCCTCGGGGTCGCTCGTGCGCTCAAAGAGGCCAAGCGTTTCGAGACCCGCGACGACTCGCGTCGCGACCGAGGGATCCATCGCTTCGTGCGTGGCGAGCGTGGAGATGCGCATTGCCCCGAACTCCTCCACCGTCGCCAGGGCCGAGACCTGCGAGGCGGTGAGCTTCGACTGACTCTCGCGGCGCAGCGTGCGCGCGAGGCGCGTGAGCGCCAGACGCAGCCGTGCCGCCGCGAGGCCGGTCTGGGGAACGTCGAGCGTGGTCATCGCACCACTTCGGCGTTGACCGCGATCTCACCGGGCAGCCCGCCTGAGGTCTCGGCCAACTCCTCGATGAGTTCTGGAACGTTCGTGGACTGGTAGATGTAGCGCTTGCCCCGGAGTGCCGAGAAGATCGCGCCGACCACCGAGATGGCGATCGCCAGGGAGAAGACGATGACGAGGCCGTGGTGGAAGGGACTCTGGATGAGGCTCGGGAAGAAGTGCTTGCCCGTCAACGTCGACCACTGCAGGTTCGAGACGTGCGCTGACGCCTGTGATCCGAGCAGGCTCTTCAGGGGGTTGAAGCCGAGGAACGAGGAGAAGAGGCTCCCGACCGCGGGCATGTTCGCCACGGTGTGCGCCTGGGCGATCGAGACGCCGTGAGTGGAGAGGCCCTTGAACATCGCCTTGGGCAGCGTGTTGGTGAGCCCGACGATCATCAAGGAGAAGAAGACGCCGATCGAGAGCACCATGCCGGTGTTCATGAAGGCCGCTTGGATGCCGGCGGCGCCCCCGCGTTGGTCCGCGGGCACCGAGTTCATGACGGCGGCCGAGTTGGGTGCGGCGAACATGCCGCTGCCGAGTCCGTTCGCGAAGACCAACAGCGCGAAGATCCAATAGGCGAAGTTCGTCGGGACGAAAAGGAGGCCCAAGAAGCTCAGTGCGAAGACGCTCAGTCCCGCGGTGGAGAGGATGCGCGCCCCGTGGCGGTCCGAGAGGAAACCCGAGATCGGACCGGCGACGAGGAAGCCGACCGTCAAGGGCAACAAGAAGATGCCAGCCCACAGCGGCGTATCGGAGTAGTTGTAGCCGTGCAGCGGAAGCCAGATGCCCTGGAGCCAGATGATCAACATGAACTGCAAGCCACCGCGGGCAATCGCCGCCAAGAGACCGGCCGCCGAGCCCATGAAGAAGGCGCGGATCTTAAAGAGCTGCAGATTGAACATCGGCGCAGCCACTCGGCTCTCGATGGCCAAGAAGGCGGCGAGGAAGACCACGCCAATGGTGAAGGCCGAGAGCACGAGCGGCGACGTCCAGCCCATCGAGTGACCCCCGTGGGGCTCGATCCCGTAGACGATGCCGACCAGCACCGCGGTCAGACCTACGGCGAAGGTCAGATTGCCCCACCAGTCGATCTTCGCCGGCGAGCGCACCCCGTTGTCGCGCAGACTCATGTAACTCCACACCGTCCCGATGATGCCAAAGGGCACCGACACCCAGAACACGAGGCGCCAGTCGATCACTGAGAGCAGGCCACCGAGGATGAGCCCGACGAAGGAACCACCGATCGCGGCGACCTGGTTGATGCCCATCGCCAGACCTCGTTGATTCGAGGGAAACGCGTCAACGAGAATCGCGCTCGAGTTCGCGAAGAGCATCGCGCCGCCGACCCCTTGGACGAGGCGCCACAACACCAACCAGAGGGCCCCCGAACCGTTGGTGAACGGGTCGATGGCGAGGAGAATCGAACCCACGGTGAAGACCGCGAAACCCAAATTGAAAATCCGGACCCGTCCGACGATGTCGCCGAGTCGTCCGAGACTGATCACCAACACCGCGGTCACCAGCAGGTAGCCCATCAGAAGCCAAAGTAGGTACCCCACGTTGCCGGGGAGGAGGGGATTGATGCCGATCCCTCGGAAGATCGCGGGGAGCGAGATCAAGATGATCGAGCCGTTGATCACCGCCATGAACACCCCCAAGGTGGTGTTGGTCAGGGCTATCCACTTGTACCGATCAGGGTGTACGTCGAGTAACTGCGACATCGAATCCACTCGCTTCTCTGAGAACTAATTGCTTGACTACAAGCAAGTATATACGCGCAACGCCGGACGACGTGCGGCGCACGAACGGAGTTACGTGGCGGCGAGCATCTCGTCGTAGGTGGGACGTAGTTCCTCGTAGCGGGCGTCGCGGGTCACTTTGGAGGTCGCGTCACCCGCGAGCACCGCCGCCAAACTCTCGAGGTGACGGTGCCACCCCGCACCAAAACCGGGTGCGTCCTCCTCGCTCGTGGCGCGGTGCGTGAGGGTGAGTTGGCTGGTGCCGACGCCGTCGCGCCCGACGTCGAAGGAGAGCTGGGAGGTGTAGTCCCGCTCGAACCAGCTGTATCGAAGTCGACGGGGCGGATCGATCTCGGCGATCACGCCGTGCATCTCACTCTCGCCGGGCCGGGGCAGATTGACCGCGCCATCGGGACGGGCGTCGAACTCCGCCGCCGCCAACCACTGTTCGATCTGGGTGGGTTCGGTGAGCGCCGACCAGACCTCCTCGGGCGTCGCCGGCAGCGTAATGACCAAGCGCACCGTGTAGCCGTCGCTGTCCTTCTCCAATGTCCCGAGTGTCGCCGCCATGAGGAACTGACAACGTCGTTGCGTAGTGCTAGAACGTGCGGATGGCAGTTACAAACATCGGCATCGTGTCCGTACCGATCACCGACCCGGACCGTGCCATTGCGTTCTACGTCGGGGTGCTGGGATTCGAGCTCATCGACGACGCCCCCATGGGGCCGACGATGCGCTGGGTGACGGTCGCGCCGAAGGGTGGCGAAACCCATCTGAGTCTGGTGACCTGGTTCCCGACGATGGTGCCGGGGTCGATGAAGGGACTCCTTTTTAATAGTGACGCACTCGATGAGGACATTGTCACGGTGAAGACGGCGGGTGTTGCGGTGAGCGACGTACAACAAGAAGCCTGGGGTCGCTACGTCACCTTCGAGGACCCCGACGGAAACGGGATCATTCTTCGAGGCGAGATTTCAACTTCGTAGGATGCCCCTGGCTCGACGGCGTCGCTTTGACACCAATTTCGCTCGTGATTAGCCTCACTTCCATGAAGTCGATGCCGTCGAGACGTGGTGTCAAATGGCGGGCGCGCTAGGTGCCCACTGCCCACACCGAAACGGTCGATAAGTACTTAGAGGCGATCTACTACATCGCCGCGGAGGGTGAAGTCGTGCGCCCCGGTCGCCTCGCCTACTGGCTCTCGGTGAGCGCCCCGACGGTGAGTGACGCCCTCGCGCGCTTGAAGCGCGACGGGTGGATCGAGATCGGTCCTGATCGCAGCGTCACCTTGACCGAGAGTGGTCGCACGACCGCCACGAGCCTGGTCCGCCACCACCGCATCCTCGAGCGCTGGCTCACCGACGTCCTCAACTTTGACTGGGCGACCGCCGACGTCGAGGCCGATCGAATCTCGTCGTCGATCTCCGACGCGGTCGTCGACCAGATCGACGCGTCAATGGGCTCGCCCGCGACCTGCCCGCACGGCAACGTCATTCCGGGGCGTGTCGCCCCCTACGGCGTGCTCGTCGCGCTGGCGGACCTGGAGCCGGGTCTCCCCGCCACGGTTCGTCGGATCTCCGAGGTCGCCGAGCACGACGCACCCGCGTTGCTCTCGATGCTCGCCGAACACGCCATCCACGAAGGCAGCGAAGTCGTCGTCGCGACGTCCGACGTAGGACCGGGCGAACTCGCCCTCAGTGTTCGCGGCGAGCCGTTCGTCTTGTCCCTCGAGGCGGCCCAACTTATCTGGGTCGAGACTCGCTGACTCGGACGGTGCCACAGGGCCCTCGTAGGCTCCAGGCAATGAAGAGGGCCTCGAGCGTTGCTGTACTCGCGGCATTCGCGTTACTCGCGTCGGTCCTCCCCGCGTCGCCTGGCATCGCGGCGTCACGCCTCGCGCTCTCACCCGTCGCTCGAGTGTGGAGCGAACCATCGGCGGGCTACGGGTTCCTCGACCAAGCGATTCTCCACGCTCGACGGACCATCGACCTCTCGCTCTACGAGCTCTCCGACCCGACCATCGAACGAGAGCTCATCGCTCGGGCTCGCGCCGGGGTGGCGGTGCGAGTGTTGCTGAACGCCGATTACGAGGGGCGCTACGAGAACGCCTCCGCCGCGTCGACGTTGAAGGCGGGATCGGTGGACGTCGCGTGGGCGAGCGCCGGGACGATCTTCCACGCCAAGTACGCGCTCATCGATGGCGACGCCGCCTACATCGGGACCGGCAACCTCGTGGCGTACGACTACCCCTCGACCCGGGACTTCTGGGTGGAGGACACCCGAGCACCCGACGTCGCGGCAATTACCTCGACCTTTGACGCCGATTTCTTTCAGCGCAACACCGCGCCCCTCGACGCGGGCGGCCTGCTCTGGAGCCCGGGATCGACCTCGACGCTCGTCACGCTGATCTCCTCGGCGACGCGAACGCTGTTAGTCGAGAACGAGGAAATGGATAACACCACGATCGAATCAGCGTTGGAGCAGGCGGCGCGCCGCGGGGTCGACGTGAAGGTCGTGATGACGTACTCCTCGGAGTGGTCGGCCGCGCTCAGTCGCCTTCGCCAGGCCGGGGTGCGGGTCGCCACGCTCGGCCCGTCACAGATCTACATCCACGCCAAGGTGATCTGCGCGGACTGTTCGGCGAGCGGGGGGACGGTGTTCATCGGTAGTGAGAACTTCTCGGTCGCCTCGCTCGACTACAACCGCGAACTTGGCGTGCTCACTAATTCGCCCGCCGCCGTCAGCACGGTCGAGCGGGCCGTCGACGCCGATTACGCCACCGGACGCGCCGCGTCGTGAAGACTGGACCCCGTGGTCCTTATTCCGTGACGAAGAGATAGGCGCGAACGTGATCGCGAGTCAGTGGGGCAAGACGCCCCGAGAGAGCGTCCTGGACGAGTGCCGACGACTCGGCACGAGAAACGTCGTAGCGCAGTGTGTGGGGATTCTCGACGGCGGCGAGATCGACGAAGTGACGTTGCTCGCGCTGGCGGGACCCGCGGCCGAAGGGGTGCTCCAGGGCCGCGAGGGCGGACTTGAGGGATACTGGCCCCGCGTGTGGGCCATGCGCGGCTTCCTCTACGCCTGGAACGCGACGGCGGTACCGGTGGTACTCAATGGCGCGCGCGACGACCACTGGCGAGTGCGCGAGATGAGCGCCAAGGTTGTCGCCCGCCACCAGGTAGTTGAGGCCGTCGCCGCGATGGAGGACCTGAAAGACGACCCGACGCCGCGCGTGCGCACCGCCGCCGATCGGGCGCTCGCTCGCCTCTTCGACTTCGGCGCGTAGGAATCCTTCGACGCGTGTGCGAGGATGGCAACGGGCGCCAAGGAGCACCGAAGGCTGTTGAACTCGCGCACACGTCTGGCCGCTCTTTTTGTGGCGGCCCCGATGGCCATCCTGGTGGTCACTCACCCCGTCGTCCTCGCGGATGCGACGACGCCCCCCGGCCAGGTCATCACCGTCCAGGCAACGTCCCCTCACTCCCGATCGGCGGTGCTGCGCACCTGGCGACTCGACGCGCAGGGTCACTACGTCCAGGTGCACGGGCCGGTGGTGGCGGACGTGGGGGTCAACGGCGTCGGCCACACCCACGAGGGTCTCGGGCGCACGCCCATCGGGGTCTTCACCTTGACCAGCGCCTTCGGGAGCGACCCTAACGACGGTGGCCGACTGCCCTACGTGCGCACCGGACCCGACGATTGGTGGGACGAGAATCCCGCGTCCGCTCACTACAACCGACTCATTCGCAGCACCGTTTCGCCGGGCGGCGCTTCGGAGAACCTCTACTACGCGGGCTACGCGTACTCGCACGCCGTCGTCATCAACTACAACACCGACCCCGTCGTCAAGGGTGAGGGCAGCGGTTTCTTCCTCCACGTCAGTCTCAACGAGGCGACCGAAGGCTGCGTCTCGATTCCGGCCGCGGACCTTCGATGGGTGATGCGGTGGCTGAACCCGCGTCTCAACCCGGTGATCAGCATCGGCGTCGGGCCCGCTGCGTTAGCGGCGATCGCGACGCCGACTTAGTCCGCTCGGTTCTCGGGGTAGAGGCGCGTGGACGCCTCACCTTGGATGAGGGACCACGCCCGCGTGAGCGCGATCACGAACGACGCGAAGATCACGTAACAGAGGCCGTTGACGATCCAGGTGAGATGGGGCCGAGCGAGCAGGGCGACCCCGCCGGAGAACTGCGCCACGTAGGTGAGGCAACTCAAGACCAGGAGCTCGTACTGCGGGTTCTGCTGGAGCGTTTTCGCCTGCAGGGTCCAGGTGCTGTAGAGACACACGAGCGAGAGGAGGATCATGGCGACGCCGATGTTGGTCTTGGGCACGATCGCCAGCAGTGATATCGAAAAGGCGTTCACCAGGCCCGTGAAACTGCTGCCCGCCAAGGTTCGCGCCTTGGGCGGCGCCGACGGCCCAAAGACCGCTTCAGTGCGCAAAGAGACCGCGACGAACAAGAGACCAATCATCGCGCCCGCCGCGCCC
>Ga0302267_10007613_pt1 | contig 10562 bp, 6 predicted proteins | sample III_Bog_E1_3_FD_194555 | JGI IMG/M metagenome (GOLD analysis project Ga0302267, IMG submission 194555) | Peat permafrost microbial communities from Stordalen Mire near Abisko, Sweden - III_Bog_E1_3 | ecosystem: Environmental > Terrestrial > Soil > Wetlands > Peat | place: Sweden: Abisko... | reverse complement strand
GAATGTGGCGCCAAACGCCTCGGCCGAGATATGGCGCGTCGACGACGACCACGGGAACGTGCTGAAAGCGTTTGACGCGATGGGGCGTCCGCCCGGCGACCTCACCCAGGAGCAGGTCGCCCAGCTTCGCGCGGCGGGCGAGCTTGCGCCTCCGGAACAGTCACGTCTGGACCATGGCCGGCTTTCCATCTCCGTCCCGGCGCACGGACTTGCTGTCGTGGTGATCGCAAAGCGGGCGAAATGAACCGCCGCAGTCTCTTGAAGCTCCTCGCGGCGTCGGCACTGGCAAGGCCCCTGCTGAGTCAATCTTCTTCAGCCCAGCCGTCTGCCGCCCCGCCTCTCAGCCACGCCGACGACAGCTTCCTCGACGATATGGAGCGGGGCGGATGTCTCTACTTTGCCGAGCAAGCCAGCCCCCAGACGGGCCAGGTGCTCGACCGCGCAAAATGGGCCAACACCACCGGCCAGCGCGATTCGCGGAAGATGGCCAGCATCGCCGCGACGGGCTTCGGACTCACCGCGCTGTGCGTGGCGGACAAGCGCCGCTACCAGCCCGCCGCCCAGATCCTCGCGCAGGTCCGCCGCACCCTGCGCTTCCACTTGGACAAACTGCCCAATCAGCACGGCTTCTTCTCCCACTTCAACGACGTCGAGACCGGCGTAGCCTTCCCGGGCAGCGAAATCTCTTCCATCGACACGGCGCTGCTGCTCTGTGGGGTGCTCACCGCCCGCGCGCATTTTCATCGCGACGCGGAGATCGTCCACCTCGCCACCGCCATCTACGAGCGGGTCGACTGGCCCTGGATGCTGGACGCGTCAAATTCCTTCTCCATGGGCTGGAACGAGAGAGGTTTCCTGAAAGCGCACTGGAACCGCTACTGCGAGTTGATGATGCTCTATCTCCTCGCTCTGGGCTCGCCCACTCACCCTATCGACCCAGCATGCTGGGATGCGGTAAACCGGCCCATCATGCGGTACGCCGGCTTCAGCTACATCAGCGCGCCCGACCCGCTCTTTGTCCATCAATACAGCCATGCCTGGTTCGATTTTCGCAACCAGCGCGACAAGTACGCCGACTACTTCGCCAATTCAATTCTGGCCACCCGCGCCCATCAGGCCTTTTGCCTCAGCCTCGGCAAGCCCTACTCTCCCGACTACTGGGGCATCTCCGCATCCGACTCGCAACACGGATACACCGCCTGGGGAGGGCCGCCCGGATTCGGCGGCATCGATGGCTCGGTCGTCCCCAACGCCACAGCGGGCTCGCTTCCCTTTCTCCCAGCCGAATGCCTGCGCGTTCTCCGCTCCCTGCGGGACCTCTACGGCAAACGGGCCTGGGGACGATACGGCTTTTGCGACGCGCTTCATCCGGAGAAGGGGTGGTATGACCGCGACGTGCTCGGCATCGATCTCGGCATCGGTGTGCTGATGGCCGAAAACCTGCGCACTGGCTTCGTCTGGCAGACATTCGCCCAGAATCCCGAGGTGTCCGCCGGGATGGCAAAGGCTGGCTTCCACGCGTCTAACTGAAAAAACGGCGGAATCGGGTGCCCGCAGTCTCGACGGTCGTGCTCAGCCCTATTGCGTCAGCTTCCGCGCGCTCTGCGTGTCGGGATGATCGGGCCCGATCGAACTCTCAAGCTGCGCCAACGCCCGCGATGCGGCCGCGCGGGCGGGTGCCGCTTTGCCTTCCGCCGCCAGCGCGCGCGCCTGCGCAAGCCATGCCTGGCCAATCCGGCTCGAAACCTCCCCGGAATGCTGCTCGGGTTGCAGGGCCGCCAGTGCAAGATTGGCATCCGACTCGGCCTGGTCCGCATGGCCCAGTGCGAGGTCGATCTCCGATTTGTTCATGAACAGGCCGGGCAAAGAGAAACCGCCCTGGCCGCCCGCCTTCACCGCCGCCTGAACGGTCGCGATTGCCTGGTCGATCAGCCGCAGTGCTTCCGGCAAGTCATGTTTCTCCTTGGCGATCAACGCCCGCTCGGCGAAAAGCGCCGAAAACGCATAGTGTCCGGCGGGCAGATCCAGGCGCATTTTGGGCTCTACCTGGGCAAGCATGGCTTCGGCGCCGACGAGATCGTGTTGCTCCCGGTAGATTCGAGCCCGGGTCAGCAGCGTTTCACTAATCGCCAGCTGATCCTCCGTCCCGGTCGCCTTGGTGTAAGCGCGCTCGGCGTAGTCTTCCGCCTGGGAGAGGCGATTCAGCTCAGTCAGCACACTCGCATAGTTGCCCAGCACCGTGGGAGAAACGGCATCTTCCGTCGCGTTGCCGCGGCTGATATCGATGGCTCTTTGAAAGACCTTCTCCGCTTCCAGAGGACGCCCGACCTGATCCAGCTCCAGCGCCCAGCCGTTGTAGAGAACCACCGCCGTCTGCGTCTCGTCGCGTCCCAGCGAAGAGATCAGCGCAACCGCCCGACTGTACTCGGCGAGCGCTTCCCGGTCTCTTCCCGCTTCGCCGTAAGCATTCGCCAGATCGATCGAATCCCCCACCTCGAGCGGGTCGGAATCGAACGGCGAAGCGCGCAGGATGCCCCGCGCCCGCTCCATGCGCCGCACCGCTTCCCGCGCATCGCCCTTCTGCAGCGAGACTTCCCCTCCGTAGTCCAGGCAGGTCACCCGGTCGAACGCATATTGCTGGTCGTCCGGCAACTCGCGCAGCCCCTCCTGAATGAGTGCTTCCCCCCGCGTCAGGTCCACGTCCTGCGCCAACTGCCATCCCAGCGTACAGGAGGCGGTGGCGCGGATATCCGGATCGGCCGACTTCCGGGAAAGCTGATAGGCGCGCTCCAGCAATGGCGCAGCCAGCTTGTCCTGATCCAGCGAAACATAGTCGGAACCGATCCAGTCCAGCAACTCCACTTGTATCGGCCCTGCCTTTTGCTTTTCGACGATCCGCGTCGCGCGCGCCAGAAGTTCATTCACGGTAAATGGCTTTCCGGTGGGCGCGGCGTCGGAAAGCAGGAAGTCGAGGAAGTCGTCGTGCTGAATCACCCGCGCCAATTGCCGGTAGGCGAAGTCTCGCTCTGCCCGCACTCTGCGGTTTTGAATCACAATCCAGGCCGCGCCCCCGGTCAGCGCGAAAAACGCCAGCGCCGCCAGAGATACGGCCACTCGATGCCGGCGGACGAACTTCGCCATCCGGTATCCCACCGAATCCGGCCGCGCCAGAATCGGCTCGTGTTCGAGATAACGCCGCAGATCGTCCGCAAAGGCCAGGGCCGATGGGTACCGCTCGCCCGGCGCTTTCCGGATCGCCTTGGCGACGATCCTGTCCAGATCGCCCCGCAACTGGCCGCGCAGCTTTTCCGGTGTCGCCGCGCGGCTCGCCGCCGCATCCGCGCCGCCAAATGCCACGGCGCTCGACGCACGCGGCGACTCCTGATCGACGATCGTCTTCATCAGGTGCATCGGCGAATGCGGACCCGGCCCCGAGGGATGCTGCCCGGTCAGCAGCAGAAACAGCAACACTCCCAGGCTGTAGATGTCGGTCGCCGTGGTGATCGTGCCCTGGCTCAGTTGCTCGGGCGCGGCAAACATGGGCGTGAGCGCCACGCCGCCCTCGATGGTGACCCAGGTCGCGGCGCCGATCTCCTCATCGCTGGCCAGCGCCTTGGCAATGCCAAAATCCAGCAGCTTCACCTCGCCGTCGTTCCGGACGAAGACGTTGGTCGGTTTGATGTCCCGATGGACGATCAGGTTGGTGTGCGCATGCGCCACCGCGCTCAGCACGTCGATGAACAGACGAATGCGCGCCTCCACGCTCAGCTTCTTCTCGTTGCAATAGGTGTCGATCGGCTGGCCTTCGACGTACTCCAGCGCAAGAAACGGCTCTCCGCTCGCGGTAAGGCCCGCATCGACCAGCTCGGCGATCTGCGGATGCGACAGCTTGCCCAGAATCGCGCCTTCGCGCTTGAACCGCTCCGCGCCCGCCACATCCAGCACCGTGAGATGGATGAACTTGATGGCCACCTTGCGCTCAAACCGGCCATCGCAGCGCTCGGCCAGCCACACGCTTCCCATGCCTCCGCTGCCGATCATCTTCAAGAGACGATAATGCGAGACGAGCTGCCCGGCCCGTGAAGCTGCATGCGAAGGCGCGGCCTCGGCCGCCATCGCCCGGGCGGCAGCCTCCGCCGCCGGCGTCTCCAGAAAACCGCCCGCCTTCCGGTGCGAAGTCAGCAGCGACCGGACTTCGTCGATCAGCGACGGGTCGCCGATGCGCGTCTGGCGAAGGAATTCCTCGCGGCGCTCCGGAGGAAGCTCCAGCGCCGACTGCAGTAGGTCTTCCACGAGCTTCCAGCGATCTGTATCCATCGTTCAGGACGCAACCCGGCGTCGGAAAATTCTCTTGGCTTGCGTCACTTCGCCGTTGCCGGCTCGTCCGATAAGCGGCTCATCTCCCGGTACAGCCATGCGCGCGCGGTGGTCCAGTCGCGCATCACCGTAATTGGCGAAATGTCCAGCACTTCCCCCGTCTCTTCCACGCTCAGCCCCCCAAAGAAACGCAGCTCGACGACCCGGGCCTTGCGCGCATCGAATTGTGCCAGCGCAAGCATGGCATCGTCCAGCATCACCAGATCCGCGTCCGGCTCCGCCCCCAGCGCGTTGATGTCGTCCAGGGATATGCGCTGAAGCCCGCCCCCGCGCTTCAGATTGCGCCGACGGGCGTGGTCCACCAGAATCCGCCTCATCAGTTGCGCCGAAACGGCGAAGAAGTGAGCCCGGTCCTTGAAGCGCATCTGTTTGAAATCCACCAGCTTCAGATAAGCCTCATTCACCAGGGCGGTGGTCTGCAGCGTGATGTTGGAGCGCTCGTTGCGCAGATAATGCCGGGCCAGCTTATGCAATTCGTTGTAGACGATCGGAGTGAGCTTCTCCAATGCGTCCCGGTCGCCGTCGCTCCAGGCCTGGAGCAGGGTGCCGATCTCCACTTCCGACGACGGATTGAACGCCAGATCCATTCGACTGCCGGCCTCGACACCGCGAAATTCAACCAATTATAGACCGATGACGGATGACCTTGATCCCTCCGGAAAAACTTCCGCCGCCAATGATAGTTCTGGCGGACGCTCTACGCCGTGTTAGGCAGGGGTTTGAAGGGCGCCGGAACGTGAGTCGCTTTTCAAATCTTTCCTCCGCACCCGGTGCGGTCGCAAATCTTGAAATTCGGAAAAGCAGGAGACACTCCCATGAGCTTCCCCAAATCGTTAAAGGTCTGCATCGCAGCCTTGATGATGCCCTTTCGGTCGAGCCCCGCAACGGCCCGCGCCGAGCGAAGACTGAATCGCCACACACCCACCCCGGCCCTCCTCCTGACAGGAATCATGGCCGCCGGAATCGCGGTTGCCCTCCCCATGCACGCCGCGGCCCAGGAACCCGCAACATCACCCGACTCCGACGCCACTGCAAGCGCCCAGAATGGCGCCCCGTGCGAACAATGCGACAGCGCGAATTCGTCGATCATCATTCTGAACCCAAACCCCATCATGGGCTTTGAGAATCCGGCCCTCTGGAGCGTTCGGTTCAAGGGAAAGAGCCCCTACCTCAATGTGAAGTCCACCACGGTGCGCACCGAGGGAAACGCCGCTCTTGTGGTCGCCAATCCGGCCAGCGAGGTCACCCTCACCAGCAGCCCGATCCCGTACACCACCAAGGCCCTCGCCGGCATTGGGAATAACGGGGCAGTCCTCCAGCTCGACATCCGGGTTCAACCGGCGGCCATCTCACTTTTCCCAGCCGCGGAGACAACGCCCGAAACCGCAAACGCCAGCTTCATCGAGGCCTTCGTCAGCAGCAGGTCGCGTGGTCTGAACAACGTTCCCCTCGGTCAGGTGACGTTTCAGAAGTTCCGAACCGGAATCTACAACACCGTCAGCTTCACAATTCCCGAATCGGTCAGCTCCGCCCTGCATGGAGAGGCCTTCAGCGACCTCATTTTCGAGTTCGCGATCGACGCGCCCTCCACCTTTCAGGGCTCTTTCCTGTTCGACAACCTGCGCGTACACTCCGTCGAGCTGGTTCAGTCGCCCACCGGTTCAGCGCCTCCGGCCAGCTACGGCGGCTCTCTCAATCTGGCTGTCGCGGGCTCCAAGCCAGTCGTCCAGACTTTCGCTCTGGCTCCCGTCCAGGTTCCCAGCGGCTTCCATCTGAAGCAGGGAACGGTGGGCACAACCAGCGTGCAGCTTGAGCTCGGATTGGATGGCAGCCCCGAACTCACCTGCGGCTACGCCGCCGATTCCACCGACACGTCGAATGAGTCTTACACCCTCAAGTCCTGCACCGGCGGTTTCGAGGCCGGCGACCTGGTCAACTCCAACTGGGTCACTCTCTCCATCCTGCGCGCCAACTCCGCCCAGCAGTTGCACGCTCAGTTGTCCGTCAACCCCCTGGGAAGCCTCAGCGGCGCCAAGCTTCTCCCGCCCATGCCCACCTATTGGGGAGACGCCGCCAACTGCACCCCCGCTCCCGTGGCCGGCAAAGTGGTTACCATCTCCACCAGCTGCGCAAATCAGAGAGCGAAAGCCAACCAGATCGTCACCGAGTACTTCAATCAGGTCAACAGCACCAACCCCTCACCCAACTGGATCGTCACCCCGGTTCCGGAAGCCGCGCTCCGGAGCGGCGATGGAACGCCGATCGCAAGCAAACTCCGCGCGGAACTCGACGCGAACGATTTGCCGTTCTCGACCGGGGGAGATCTCAACCCCGGCGGCAGCTTCGACGCCTATTGGAAGCTTTCCGGCAACCTCGACCCGACCGCGGTGGCCGGCACGGATGAAAATCTGACCCACTTCGACGCCGCTTTCACAGCGCACGCCGTCCTTTTCGGCGACGACGTGGACGCGGTCGACGCGAAACTCACCGCCGACACCGATAGCGGAGAGACCACGCCCACCTACAAACCAGCCAAGTCCAGCGGCACCCTGAACTTCTACGTTCTGGGCGAAGAGATTCCCTCCAACGGCCTCAGCTTCAATCCCAGCACCGGGTTCAGCATCGACCCCTCCTTCACGCAGGAGTACAACCTGCCTCCGATCCAGGTATGGATCTTCGACATCACCCTCGGCGCGAACATTGACGCGGACCTGAATGTACAAGGCTCCGCCGCGCTTTCCGGCGCGGACCTGAGCGTGATTCCCACCGCCTCTCTCGGCGGGCACATCAGCGGCGGCATCAACCTCGGCATCGCCGAGGGCAGCGTCGACGCCAAGGTAAACCTGATCACGCTCTCGGTGCCCACCTCGGCGCAGGTCAAGTGGGAGCTCAACACCGACCCTGCACTCTGCGCGGCCGAGGTCACCGGTTCGGTGAACAGCGATCTGACCGTTAGCTCCGGCGGCGGCGAAGTCGACCTCGACGCGACGTTCGGCATCTGCCCGTTCTGCTACACCGACTCCCACACGCTGTTCAAATGGGGCGCTCTGGCCAGCAAGTCCTGGAACCTCTTCGACCTGAAGATCAATGAACCGCTCTTCGGATTGCCCACCTCGATGTGCGGCTACCCGATCACCGTCAGCATCGTCTCGCCAACCTCCGGCGCCAGCCTCTCCTCCAATTTGCCGATTCCGCTGACCGGTTCCGCCAGCCCCACCAACCCAGACGTGGCGTACACCAGCAACTACAACTGGACCTACACCCCTGGCGCGCACGCGGGCACGATCACCGTCAACCCGGTGGGAGCCAACAGCGCCAACCCGAATGTGGTCTTTGGGCCGCCAACCTCTGGAAACACTTCCACCTGGACCATTGGCCTCACCGCCACCACCTCGGTGCGCGCCTACGACGGCTCCATCATCACTGAGACCGCAACAGCCACCCCGGTCACCGTGACGGTTACGAATATCCCGCCTGGAGCGTATATCAACCAGGTCAACTACATGTACAACGGCGTCGAGCAAACTGCGCACTACGACCCAACCGTTGGTGCTCTGAATCTAGGCAACATCCCGACAAACATCACAGTCTCCGGATTGGTCTCCGGCGGTTCAGGCACTCTCAACTCCACCTTCACCGTCGTACCGTGCAACGACGGCACCTCGGCATGCACCAGCCCAGGCACTCCATTTTCCCTGACCACCACGGGCGCAAGCACCGCGGCTCCGACGGGAGCATGGCCGCCAGACACATTCCAGGGCGGTTACTACAAGATCACCATGAACACCACAGCCGGCGCAGTAAATTTCGGCTCGGCATCCACGGTGGTCTACGGCACGATCCTCTTCTAACCAATGAATGCTGGAAACAAGTCAAGGAGAAGAACATGAACCGCATGATCCCTGCATCGCTTCTGCTCGCCGTCGCCACCACTCTGGTGGCGGCGGCGGCAACTTCCGCCGCGGCCCAGACCATCCCAACCGCCCAGCCCTCCAACCCCGGGGACCAGTCGCGCTGGTCGCTCGATTTCAGCGCCCGGATGGAACAAACCTCCGCCCGCCCAATCGAGGTCCACATGCTCGGCAGTTGGACTTCCACCATCGTCGCCACGCGCGCAGGCGATTACGATGCCCAGTTGCAGCTCGCCGACCTTCAATTCACCGGCGACGCCATGAAGAGCGCTCCAGCGGCAGCGCTGAAGAGCATGCAAGATCGCCTCGCGCGGCCATTCTGGGCCACCTACCGCAACGACGGTGGGCTGCTGGCCATGCATTTCTACCGCGATGTCTCTCCGTCGGACCGCAATCTGCTGCAGACGATCGCCACCGAACTGCAACTCGTCCGTCCCGACTCCTCGCTGCAAAGCTGGACCGCCCAGGAGCGCGACGGTGCCGGCGAATACTCCGCCCTCTACGTTATGCCGCAGCCGGACCGCATCGTCAAGCGCAAGCTCAAGTACCTCTATACAGACGGGGTCGCCGGCGCTCCCACGGACGCGGTCCGCATCTCGATCGAAGAGTCCGATATCGAGTTTTCGATCGCCGCCGACCATCGGGTGCGGGGAGTCGACGGGATCAACCGCGTACGCATGATCTTGTCGCCCGACAAATCCGAGCAGTTGGACGCCGTGACGGAGTTTCACGCCAGTCACCTCCAGGCGGGCAGCGCCCCGCAGCTTGCCGGCAGCCTGGAGCGAGCTCTGACCGACGTAGTCGATTCCCCCATCGTCACCCAGCGGCCCGACGCCGGCGTGGCGCGCGCCCAGGCCGATGACCGCCTCCTGCAGGGCTTCACGACCGAAACCATTCTCGACGCCGCCTTCGCAAAAACCCCCGGCGCGGCCGCGCAAGCCGATCGCCTGACCGCGCTCTTTCGCAGCCGTCCGGGAGCCGCCGCCGATGCCGCCGCCCTCCTCGTCAAGAACGGGCCTCGGAAAACCGTCACCAACGCCCTCGGAGCCGCGGGTTCCCCCTCCGCCGTGGCCGCGCTCGGCAAGCTCGCGCACGATGCGGCGCTGCCCCAGGACCTGCGCGTGGACGCCATCCTCGCCTTCGTGCAGATGCAGTACCCCACCGCCGAAGCCATGCGGGGCCCGTCCGATCTGGTCGCCGACTCCAACGCCCAAGTCCAATCCGCCGCGCGGCTGATCGAGGGCGCACTGGCGCGCGCCGGCCGGGCCGGCCATCCGGCGGAAGCCGGCGCGATCGACGCCGCGCTACTCGCTCTCTACGGAAACTCCCACGACACGCGCGAAAAGGCCGAACTCCTCGGCGCTCTCGGCAATAGCGCCGGACCGGCCGCGATTCAGACCGTCGAAGAAGCCCTCCATGACAACGCCCCTCCCATCCGCGCCGCCGCCGCGCGCGCGCTCCGTCTGGCATCCGGCGCGGATGCCGACCGCCTCCTCGCCTCCGCGATCGTCGATGACCGCGACGCCTCCGTGCGCGCCGACGCCATCTTCGCCACCCGCTTCCGCCATCCGCTGCCCACCCCGCTCGCCGAAGCCCTGCTGCAAGCCGCCAGCGCCGACCAGGCCAGCTATGTGCGCAGCGACGCGCTGGCCGTCATCCGCCAGAACCTCACCGCCTCGGAGCGCATCCCTGAAACCCTCGCCCACATCGCCAACTCCGACTCCGACTCCGGAATTCGCCGCCAGGCCAGCGACGCCCTCGCGGCCATCACCAACCCCCCATCGACCCATCCCTAAGCCGATCGGAAGTTTCCAGGGACGCGGAGGACCGCAACCGCATGTATCGCATGAAGCCGCGGAAAGGAGCGAAGCATGTTCAGGAAGGAGTTCAAGGCCGGCAACAGTGGCGGAGAGGGGAGCGGAAGGATGGTGCACCCGGCAAGATTCGAACTTGCGACCTAACGCTTCGGAGGCGTTCGCTCTATCCAGCTGAGCTACGGGTGCTCACTTAAAAGGATACTATGAGTCTGGGTCGGAAGGACAATCGTCCATCGATTGAACCGGCCCAAATTCAGGGAGAATCCGAAAATGCTGTGTAGAAACTCCATCTTTGCCGTTGTCGCCGCCGTACTCTGTACCGTGGCCGTTGCCCAGACCCCTGCCCCCAAGCCGCCGCTGAGCCCGGCCGCCAAAGCCGAAGTCGCCCTGAGCGGGGCCAGCGTCACTATCGACTACAGCGCCCCCTCGGCGCGGGGACGCGTGATCTTCGGCGGTC
>Ga0302267_10007611_pt1 | contig 10565 bp, 7 predicted proteins | sample III_Bog_E1_3_FD_194555 | JGI IMG/M metagenome (GOLD analysis project Ga0302267, IMG submission 194555) | Peat permafrost microbial communities from Stordalen Mire near Abisko, Sweden - III_Bog_E1_3 | ecosystem: Environmental > Terrestrial > Soil > Wetlands > Peat | place: Sweden: Abisko... | reverse complement strand
GGCGAAGGGGCCGACCGATGGCAGCATCTTCAGGATCGACTTCATGGACCCCATCTTTTTAATCTGACGGAGCTGGTCGCGGAAGTCGTCGAGGGAGAAGCCTTCGCCGGAGAGGGCCTTGGAGGCGAACTTCTCGGCCTTGCCGCGGTCGAGCTTCTCTTCGGCGCGTTCGAGGAGGGTGGCGATGTCGCCCATGCCCATGATGCGGCTGACGATGCGGTCGGGATGGAAGGGCTCGAATGCGTCGGGGCGCTCGCCGGTGCCGAGGAACTTGATGGGCGCGCCGGTGACGTGGCGGATGGAGAGGGCCGCGCCGCCGCGTGCGTCGCCGTCCATCTTGGTGAGGATGACGCCGGTGAGGGCGAGGAGCGAGTGGAAGGCGTGGGCGGAGGCGACCGCGTCCTGGCCGGTCATGGCGTCGGCGACGAAGAGGACCTCGGAGGGGTTGAGGAGCTTCTTGAGGGCGGCCATCTCATCCATGAGCGCGGCGTCGATCTGGTTGCGGCCGGCGGTGTCGACGATCAGGATGTCGCAGCCGAAGCTGGCGGCCTCTCGCTTGGCTTCCTTGGCGAGACGGAGGACGTCGGCGGTTCCATGCTGCGTGGCGGGGTCGAGCTTGCCCTCGTAGAGCTGGGCGGCGATGGATTCGGCGACGATGCGGAGCTGCTGGCGCGCGGCGGGTCGATAGACGTCGACCGAGACGAGCATGGGGCGATGGCCCGCCTTCTTGAGCCATGCGGCGAGCTTGGCGGAGGTGGTCGTCTTGCCGCCGCCCTGCAGGCCAGCCATGAGGACGACGCTGGGCGGCTGCGAGCTGGTGCGGAAGCGCGCCGTGTCCTTGCCGAGGAGGGCGATGAGCTCGTCGTGGACGATCTTGACGATCTGTTCTGAAGGTGACAACGCTGTTGTCACCTGGGTTCCCAGAGCGCGGAGACGGATGTGCTCGACCAGATCGGTGACGACGGAGAGGCTGACATCGGCCTCGATGAGGGCGATGCGAATCTCGCGCAGGGCTTCGGCGATGTTCTCGTCGGTGATGGTGCCCTGGCCGCGCAGGGCCTTGAAGGAACGCTGGAGTTTGTCGCTGAGGGTTTCAAACATGCTGCACTCAGTTTAGCAGGCACTTCGAACCGTTCTGGACGCTACGCGTGAAGGCGGGAGGGTGCTGGCGAAGTTGGTGCGGGGCGCGCGGATGGGCGGTCGGGGCGGCGGGCGGCGCGGATAATTGTAGGATGCGGACGGGTGCGGAGATGCCGGGCAATACGCGTACAGAGGTCGCGGGAAACGCGCGGCTGGTGCATGAGTACATGGACTATCTGCGGGTGGAGAAGGGGATGCGTCCGGCGACGTGCGAGGCGTACGCGTGCGATCTGGAGCAGTTTGCCGAGCAGGTGGAGCGGCGGGACGCTCTGCTGCTGACGGCGGCGGAGGACGATGTCAAGGACTTCATGGAGCGGATGAGGGCAAACCATGTGGACGCGCGGAGCGTGGCGCGCAAGCTGAGCTGCCTGCGGGGGTTCTATCGCTGGCTGCTGCTGGACAAACGCACGCAGGCGGACCCGACGGTGAACATCGAGACTCCGGCGAGTTGGAAGGTGCTGCCGAAATCGCTGGCGGAGAGTGAGGTTTCGGAGATGCTGGACCGGCTGGGGGCTGCGGCACGCACTCCGCAGACAGAAGGCGGCGGGAGAGATGCGGCGGCACTGGCGCTGCGCGATTCCGCGATTCTGGAGCTGCTGTACGCGGGCGGACTGAGGGTGGGCGAGATCGTGGCGCTGGGCGAAGAGGATGTGCATCTGGACCAGGCGCGGGCACAGGTGCGGGGCAAGGGTGATAAGGAGCGCATCGTTCCGCTGGGGCGACGCGCCGTCGAAGCGCTGGATGAGTACATGAGGCGTGGGCGGCCGTCGCTGGCGCACACAGGGATGCAGCGGGCGCTTTTTCTTAGCGTGAGAGGACATGCGTTGACGCGGCAGTGGGTGTGGGAGATGGTGAGGGCGGCGTCGGTGAGCGTGGATGGGAGCGTTCACCGGGCCAGTCCGCATATGCTGCGGCATAGCTGCGCGACGCACATGGTGGAACATGGGGCCGACCTGAGAAGCGTGCAGCGGCTGCTGGGGCACGCCGATATTGCGACGACGCAGATCTACACGCATGTGGCGATGGAGCATTTGAAGCAGGTGCTTCGGGAGCACCATCCGAGAGGGAAGCGAAGGACGGTTGTTGGTTGTTAGTTGTTGGTTGTTGGTAAAGGCAAAAGCAAAAGCAAGGGCAAAGGCAAAGACAACAGCGGAAGCAGGGGAGAAGATGGCGAAGGTGCAGAGCGAATTCGAGGCATTGGCGGAGGAGTTTCTTCGCGTGCTGGAGAATGAGCGCAACGCCAGCGCGCATACGGTGCGGGCGTATCGCCGCGAGGTGGGGAACTTTGCCGCGTATCTGGGCGAGACGCTGGGCGCGGGGGCGAAGATTGATGCGGTCGAGCACTTGCACATCCGCGCGTATCTGGGATCGCTGTATGAGCGCGGGCTGAGCAAGGCGAGCGCGGCGCGCGCACTGGCTGCGGTGCGGTCGTGGTTCCGGTGGCTGGCGAAGGAGCACAAGCTGGCGCAGAACCCCGCATTGCTGGTGAGCACACCGAAGCTGCCGAAACATCTGCCGCGCGTGCCCAGCATGGAGGAGGTGAACGGGCTGCTGGATGCGATGGAGGCCGGTGCAGGCAAAAAAGACGAGGCAGCGGCGTGGCCCGAGCGCGACCGCATGATCTTCGAGCTGCTGTATGGCTGCGGGATTCGCAACTCGGAGTTGGTGGGGATCAATCTGAGCGATATTCAGTGGAAGAACGACGCGATCCTGGTGAAGGGCAAGGGGCGCAAGCAGCGCTATGTGCCGCTGGGCGACGAGGCGGCGATGGCGATGCGCGCGTTTCTGCCGCTGCGCGAAGAGCGGCTGAGGGAGGCGGGGAAACTGGCGCTGGTGGCGGATGGGCCGCTGGTGACGAACCTGCGGATGCGTGGGACGGCGCGTCTGACAACGCGTAGCGTTGGGAGAATCGTCAAGCGGATTGCGCTGGCGCGGGGGCTGGCGTCGGATGTGCATCCGCACACGCTGCGCCACGCGTTTGGGACGCACATGCTGGAGGAGGGCGCGGACCTGCGCGCGATTCAGGAGATGCTGGGGCATGAGCGGCTGTCGACCACGCAGCGGTACACGCATCTGACGGCGGGACAGGTGCAGCGCGTGTATGACGAGACGCACCCGAGGGCACGGTAGAGAGCATTTTCGCAGGAGCGTGAGCGCTCCTTGCTTTACCGCTTAGAATGTGCTTTGAAAGGAATGGGCCACGATGAAAAAACGCTGCGACGCTACTTTGATTTCCGCTCTGCTTTTGTCCCTGTGCTTGGTTACGCTCATTCCGGGGAGCCTGAAGTGCGCCTCAACCTGGAGGGAGCTTTATGTTCAGATGCCAGGCTTGAAGATGCAGAACTATTTGATGCCTATGGGTCTTTCTTCTCTTGGGTTCGTGATGATCGGCTTGATCGTCCTCTGGACGGGATATAGAAAGAACGAACGCTGGGCGTGGTTCGTCATGCTCATCATTCTCCTATTCTTTATTTTTCCCGGAGGCCTACTGCCACTGCTTCTTCAAACAATGCTGGGGGGCTTTGGGATCAATTTATCCGGGATCAATTACTACACGGAGATGAAGTGGGTGCTGAAAGGGAACGATATAGCCATTGGCATAATGATGGGACTACTGATCTTTCCTGTGATGTTGGTCGCTCTGCTCCTGCCGATCAAGGCGTTTTTCTGGAGACACCCTGCTGCGCAAATCAAGACCGAATCGTTGCATGAGCAAGCGTGATGGACCTCTGGGCCGATCCAGGTCTGATGGATAACAAATCTGGGATATCACAAATCTCGACTAACAACTGACAACCTGCAACTGAATTATGCGGAGGCGCCGTGGCATTTTTTGTATTTTTTGCCGGAGCCGCATGGACAGGGGTCGTTGCGGCCGACTTTTTCTCCGATGACTCGCTGAGCGGGAGCGGCGTCCTCCGCTGAGCCGACGGCGCGGGCCTGTTCCAGCTCGCGGCGCTTCTTGCGCTGGAACTCTTTTTCCAACTCGTCGATGGTGGTGGATGGGGCGCGGTTGTGGATGGGGACGGGGGCGTGTTCCGCGCCGGATTGCTGCAACGGAAGCGCGTTCTGCGCGTTTGCGTCGGAGATAACCCGCTGGCCCTGCGCGGCCTGCATCTGGGCTGTCTGCATCTGCTGGGGGGTCTCGATGGGGTTTCCGTCGGGGCCGATGATCTGCATGCGGAAGAGATGGCGCGCGGTGTCCTGCTGGAACTGGAGCATCATCTGCTCGAACATCTCGAAGGACTCTTTTTTGTATGCGACGAGCGGGTCCTGCTGGGCGTAGCTGCGCAGACCGATGCCCTCCTTGAGGTGGTCCATGGCGAGGAGGTGGTCCTTCCAGAGGCCGTCGAGGACGGAGAGCATGACGATGCGCTCGTGGTAGCGCATCTGCGGCGCGCCGAGGATCTTCTCCTTGATGTCGTAGCGCGCGCGGACTTTTTCGAAGATGGACTCGCCGAGCTCGTGGCGATTGAGCGTGGCGGCGTCGATTGCGCCGGGGCCTTCGTTGAGCTTCGCGCCGAAGACGTCGTAGAGCTGGCTGAAGATCGCATTCAGGTTCCACTCCGATTCGTGCGCCTTCTCCGGGGCGTGCTCTTCGAGGATGTTGGAGAGGATGGTGGAGACGTAGTCCTCGGTGATGAGCTGCTTCTGATCGACGCCCTCCATCAACTGACGGCGCAGGCCGTAGACGGCCTCGCGCTGCTTGTTCATGACGTCGTCGTACTCGAGGACGTGTTTGCGGGACTCGAAGTTCTGCGTTTCGACGGCCTTCTGCGCGGATTCGATGCGCCTGGAGATCATGCGGCTCTCGATGGGGACGCCCTCTTCCATGCCGAGGCGCTGGAGCAGAGTGCTGACCCACTCGCGCGCGAAGATACGCATAAGGTCGTCTTCGAGCGAGAGGAAGAAGCGCGAGCTGCCGGGGTCTCCCTGGCGGCCTGCGCGGCCACGAAGCTGGTTGTCCACGCGGCGGGACTCGTGGCGCTCGGTGCCGAGGATGTGCAGGCCGCCGGTGGCGATGACGGCCTCGTGCTCAGTTTGCGCGGTGTCGAGATGCGAGGCGATTGCCGCGTCCCATGCGGCTTTGGTGGTCTCAAACTCCTGGCTGGCGTAGTAGAAGCGCTTCATGCCGGGGCCGGCGGTGGGGGAGATGGCTCCCTCGGCGGCGGAGACGGCGCGGGCCTGCGACTTTTTGACGAGGTCCTGTCGCGTCATGAACTCGGAGTTGCCGCCGAGCAGGATGTCTGTGCCGCGGCCGGCCATGTTGGTGGCGATGGTGACCATGCCAAGACGCCCTGCCTGGGCGACGATTTCTGCTTCCTTCTCGTGGAACTTTGCGTTGAGGACGACGTGGCGGACGCCCTTGCGCTTGAGGATGTCGCTAAGCAGCTCGGACTTTTCGATGGAGGTGGTGCCGACCAGCACGGGCTGCTTGTCCTGGTGCAGGCGTACGATCTCGTCGGCGACGGCGAGGTATTTTTCCTTGGAGGTGCGGAAGACGACGTCGGGATTTTCCAGGCGGCGCATCGGCATATTGGTTGGAGCGACGACGATGTCCAGCTTGTAGATCTTGTCGAACTCGGCGGCCTCTGTCTCTGCCGTGCCGGTCATACCGGAGAGCTTCTTGTACATGCGGAAGTAGTTCTGAAAGGTGATGGTGGCGAGCGTCTGGTCTTCCTTGCGGATGGAGACGCCTTCCTTGGCTTCGATGGCCTGATGGAGGCCGTCGGACCATCGGCGGCCTGGCATGAGACGGCCGGTGAACTCGTCGACGATGATGACTTCGCCCTCTTTGACGACGTACTCGACGTCGCGTTTGTAGAGGTGGTGTGCCTTGATGGCGACCTCGACGTGGTGCTTGAGGTCCCAGTTCTCGGGGTCGGCGATGTTGCCGATGCCGAGGAGTTTTTCGATCTTCTCCCAGCCCTCGTCGGTAACGGTGATGGCGCGTGCCTTCTCGTCGATGACGAAGTCGCCGGACCAGGTTTTTGTTTCGAGGGTCTCGATCAGCTCGCCTTCTTCGAGGTTGGGGATGATGAGGTTGACGCGGGCGTACTTGTCGGTGGTCTCGTCGGTGGGACCGGAGATGATGAGCGGGGTGCGGGCCTCGTCGATGAGGATGGAGTCGACTTCGTCGACGATGCAGAAGTAGTGGCCGCGCTGGACCATGTCCTTGAGATCGAACTTCATGTTGTCGCGCAGATAGTCGAAGCCGAACTCATTGTTAGTGCCGTATGTGATGTCGGAGCCGTATGCCTCGCGGCGCTGGGCGTCATCCAAATCGTGGACGATGACGCCGACGGAGAGGCCTAGAAAACCGTATATCTTTCCCATCCACTCTGCGTCGCGCTTGGCGAGGTAGTCGTTGACGGTGACGACGTGGACACCGTGGCCGGCAAGCGCGTTGAGATAGCAGGGAAGGGTGGCGACGAGGGTTTTCCCTTCGCCGGTCTTCATCTCGGCGATCTTGCCCTGATGGAGGACCATTCCGCCGATGAGCTGTACGTCGAAGTGGCGCATTTGCACGGTGCGCAGGCCGGCCTCGCGGACGACGGCGAAGGCCTCTGGAAGAAGCAGGTCGAGCGCGGCCATCTCGGCGGCGCGGATGCGCCTGGCTGCGTCTTCGCCGGCGGGGTCGATATTTTCGGCGGCGACGGACGCGGCGATGCGCTGGCGGAACTCTTCCGTCTTGGCGCGCAACTGGTCGTCTGAGAGCGACTGGATGGAGGGTTCAAACGCATTGATCTGTTGCACAGCGGGGAGCAAACGCTTGACCGCGCGTTCGTTACTGGTGCCAAAGATCTTGGCGAGTAAATTATTCAGCAAACTGGGTATCCTTCAGGATTTCACGGGCATCAAACCGCCCAAATTCAAGTTTACGCGATGTTTGCGGTGGAGGATAGACGTACTCGATCCCGATTTGGATGCAAAACAATTAATGAATTAAAAACTGCGCATCCGCTGCATCTTATTGACGACTGGCGACGTATTCAGGGTATGTACGGATGTGGCGTCTGCAACGGACTGAGCGGAGCTTCAATCCCACAACCATTGGAGGAACCATGATGTCTATTACGAAAATGCTGGCAACTACACTGTTTGGTGTTGCTATTGCCGCGACACCTGTTCTGGCGCAGACCGTGACGATCGACTACGACCACAGCGTCAACTTCCTGAAGTACAAAAGCTACACGTGGGACCGCGTCCATGCGACCGACCCCGGCGTTGAGGGCCGCATCACCATCGCCGTGGACCGCGACATGAGCGGCAGATTCTTCCATCAGGAGTCGAAGAATGGCGATGTGACCATTGCCGTGGTGGAGGCGACACAGGACAAGAAGGAGTACTCGGACTTTTATGCAGGGCTGAACAACGTGAGCTGGCAGCGCGGATGGGGCAACGGCGGCTTTCTGGATACGGCGGCCACGCTGCAGGATGTGCCGCTGGATACGCTGGTGATGGATATCTACGACACCAAGACGCAGAAGCTGATCTGGCGCGGCGTTGTGACCGAACCTGTGGACAAGAGCGAGGACAAGAACGACCAGAAGATGGACAAGGCCGTCAACCTGTTATTCGGGAAGTTCCCGCCAAAGTTTGTCAAGGCGAAATAAGTCGTCGCCGATCAGGATGCGGGTTGGAGTAAGTTGTATCTACTCGAATGACGAAGTGCGGTTGTTGCATCGCATTGGTTCACTCTGACGGCGCAATACTGAAACGGCCTGGAGGTCTCCGCGTGAGGGGACGGCCAGGCCGGTTTACTTTGGCGAATTATTTTTTTGCCTTGCATGGATTGCGGACTTACTTTGCCGTTTCGGAGACAGGCGCAGGCACAGGGATTTTCTCTTTCAGAAAAGCCACCAGAGGCGAATGGGATTGTTCGAGCGCGATGACCACGGACTGCGCGTTCAGATCGGCGCCGATCGCGCTGGTGTGGGTGTGGTCGATGGGGAAGAGAAGCGCGGTCTTCTCTGGGCCGGTGGCCTCCAGACGGTCGGCTTCGACGGACGCCATGTCGATGAAGGCGAGGTGGTCCTGGTCTGCGATCTTCTTCATGATGGTGTTGAAGTTGGTCTCGCGCTCGATGCGCTGCACTCCGTTGGCGTCCGCCTTCCAGACGTTGCGGATGGTCATGGAGAGAAACATTGGCGTCGCGCCCTTGGCCTGGGTGTCGGCAACGTACTTGCGGTTGTACCAGCCGTAGGTGTGGATGGTTTCGGTCTTGCCGGCGAGGACGCCGGTGGTCTGCGGGACGTCTTTGGTCTCGTCGGTGTCTCCGGGGAGATCGCCGCGCGGCTTGCCGCCGCCCAGGTCGCCTCCATCGTTATGCCCCCACTGCAACATGACGTAGTCGCCGGACTTTATCTCTGCCAGGTCACGATCCCACAGGCCCTCGACCATGTAGGAGCGGCTGCTTCTTCCGGCGCGCGAACGGTTGGCGACGTTGATCTTCGTGGTGTCGAAGTATTGGGCAAGGTGGTCGCCCCATCCCAGGTCTGCTCCGTTGCGCGCGGTGGAGTCGCCTACGATGAAGAGCGTCGGCAGCCTGGGATTGAGAGGCTGGTCCTGCGGGGTGTTGACCTGTGGCGGAGTGACGGGCGCGGGCGGAGCTACGGCTGGCGGTTGCGCATGGACAAATACGGCAGACGCAAGAGCGAGAACGACCGCCGGAACGAGACGAGAAAAGAGCGAAGAGCGGATGGATTTTGACATGGAAGAAGCCTAGCATTGCAGGCGGCATTTTGGCAGTGGGCGCTGCGAGTTGAAGATCGTCCGCGCCGGGCTGTACGATAAACGCCACTGAAAACGAGGAGAGACGAGGGGGCATGATGCGCAGATCGCACTTGGCAGTTGTTATGAATATGGCGTCAATTCTGGCGGTCACAATGGCCTGCGGCCAGGCCCCGGTTGCCGCGCCGGCGTGGATGGACGCGGCAAGCTGGGGGAGCGTGCATCCGGTGGCAACGAGGAACATTGTGTACGCCAACGTTCCTGTTCCGGGCAATCCGAGCGCGAATCCGAATCCAGGGCTGGCGGGCGGAGGAATGCCACGAATTGCGAACTCGCCCAATGCCGCGCCGGGTACTCTGGATCTGCATCTGGACGTGTTGCAGGTGTCGTCCGCGAAGCCCACGCCGGTTGTGATCCAACTGCACGGCGGCGGCTGGATACGCGGCGACCGGCCCAGTTCATACGGGACGTTCAGCGCGCTGCTGGCCGCTGGGATGAGCGTGGTGACGGTGGACTATCGCGTGGGCAAGGAGGCACCCGCGCCGGCGGCCATCGGAGACGTACGCTGCGCCATGGCGTGGGTGAAGGCGAACGCGGCGAAGTACAACTTCGACCTGACGCGCGTGGTTATCTATGGCGCGTCGGCGGGCGGGCATCTTGCGCTGATGGCGGGCTACGCTCCGGCCTCGTTCAATCCGCCGGGATGCAGCGATCAGCCGAAGGTGGCGGCGGTGCTGGATTTTTATGGGCCAACGAATCTTGCGGAGGCGATCAACCAGCACGGCAGCTCGGACTCCGTGCACCAGTGGCTCGGACTGGAGAAGCCGTTGGTGCCGTATACGGGCACGGCACCGACAACTTCAGGGCCGGATGTGGCTCCGGTGGTGAATGGAGGCGGACAGGGGCCGCGATGGGCAACGCCGAACGAGGCGGTGCTGGCGCGGGCGCGGGAGATGTCGCCGATGAGCTATATCCGGCACGGCCTGCCGCCTACGTTTATTGTCAACGGAGACCACGACCCCGCGGTCGATCCGACGCAGGACGCGCAGTTGAAGAAGGCGCTGGACGCAGCAGGCGTGCCGGATGGGCAGGATATCGTTCCCGGCGGCGGCCACGGCAACTTCCCCAGGGCCGAGGCCGACAAGGCAATGCTGCAGTGCCTGGAATTCATGAAGGCACAGGGGATTCTGCAGTAGCGTACCGCGCGTAAGATTTGAGTGAAGTATTTTGGATTCGGCTGTGAGCTGTGAGCCTGGGGTGCGTTGGCATAGTGTTAGAACAACGAAGCAACGGGATGAATGTGGAGGGATGATGAGCGACGCGGCGGTGACTTTTGCGAAGCAGAATGGGGAGCGTTTTGTCGAGGAGTTGAAGGCGCTGCTGCGGATTCCGTCGGTCTCGACCGATCCGGAGCGCGCGGCGGACGTGCGTCGCGCCGCCGAGTTTGTGGCGGCAGAGCTGCGGCGGATCGGCATGGAGAACGTGCGGCTGATCGAGACATCCACTCCGGAGCTGATACTTGCGTACGGCGTTGGACCAGGTCTGGTTGTTCCTGCACGCAACGGCCATCCGCTGGTCTACGCGGACCATCTTCATGCGGCGGATGTTGGCGGGAAGGCTGCGACTACGGTGCTTCTGTATGGTCACTACGATGTGCAGCCGGCGGAGCCGCTGGACGAGTGGAAGACAGC
>Ga0302267_10007608_pt1 | contig 10571 bp, 8 predicted proteins | sample III_Bog_E1_3_FD_194555 | JGI IMG/M metagenome (GOLD analysis project Ga0302267, IMG submission 194555) | Peat permafrost microbial communities from Stordalen Mire near Abisko, Sweden - III_Bog_E1_3 | ecosystem: Environmental > Terrestrial > Soil > Wetlands > Peat | place: Sweden: Abisko... | reverse complement strand
TTCGGTCTTTTTCGAGCGGATGATAATGCGAGGGATCAAACGTTCCGGCCTCCAGCTCCTCAACGAGCATATAGGCGCGGGCTTTCTCTCCAAGCGTCCGATGTTTCATGTTCAGCATTTTTCTGAAGTGCGTTTCTTCAATGCGTATTTGCCTATCGAGGCAATCGGTGAAAGGGCACTGCGGGAGAAAGTCTGCTTTGAACCTTACATAGGTATCCATGACCCCAAGTTCGTTGTACGGCGGGTGTTTTCTTCCCTTGGCATATAGGAAACGATGTTCTGGAGGAGTTACATTCGCATTGAGTAAGGCTGTCCGGAGATCGGTCATTTCATCCTTGCAATCTCAATTCTCGCATTCGGCGCTCCGTCATCTTCCGCCAACTCCCATAAACCCCGATCCCGCCCAGCGCAAACAACATGGAAAAGCACTCCAGCGTGTAGCGCGCCTCGGGAGCCTCAATCGTCATCAGCAACCCGCTGCGCAGCACCATGTAGAGCACCATCCACGGCCACAACCTGGGCCTGAAGATCAACCCCATAATTGCCACCAGCAGATACAGCGCGTTCAGCCCCGCATAGGCCCAGCTGAAGCGGGTCTCCGCGTTGTGGTGCGCATACACCCACCAGTCGAGATCGATGTTGAGGTTCTCCACGCGCGGCCTGAGCCACATATCGGCCATGCGGCCCAGCGGCAGCCAGATATAGAAACGCAGCGGATGCGCCCTCACACGCTGCTCGGCCACGCGCGCGAAGCCGGCGTCAGTCTGCGCCGACAGTTGCTGCCCGTCGTCGTTGTATGTCTGCGCCAGTGCAGCCGTCTCAGCGCGCTGCGCGGGTGAGTCGAACGCCCGCGCCGGCAGCTTGCTCAGGTCCAGCGGCCCATCCGGGACATTCCAATAAATGTCGTAGGTGGAAACGAAATCCAGGCACCAGGTTTTCATCCATCGCTGCCAGCCTGGATTCACCGCCTCGCCGGGATCGGTGGCGTAGCGCGGCGCCAGCGGCTGAAACACGTGAAAGACGCGCCAGTTTCGGGCCGTCCAGACGGCGAACGGCAGCATCGCCAGCAGAAGGCAAACCGCCGCCATCCGCACCACCCTTGCACGCGCAGCCGCGCCGCGCCTCAACCAGACCAGCAAAGCCGGCGCCAGCGCCGCGCCCACCAGCGCTCCATCGGGCCGCAGCAGCGCCGCAAAGCTCACGGCAAAAGTAAACCAGAGAGCGCTCGACCACTCCAGCTTGTCTTGAAGTCGCGCAACAGCCCACAGCGCCAGCACAATCGAAAACAACGTCACGCTCTCGGTGAGCGGAGCCGACGCATACGAAGCCGTGAACGGGCACAGCGCCGCCAGCCACAGCGTCCAGAGAGCAGCGCCCCTCTTCATCCCATCCGGCACAATCCGCCCTGCAAACGCTGCCAGCAGCAGGCACGCCACCAATTCCAGCGCGATCTGCACGTACGCCACGGCGTTGTAGTTCTCCATGCCGAACAGCTTGAAACAAGCGGCGAGAAACAGCGGATACCCCGGCAGGCGGATGAGTGTCTCGTGCAGCACGCCGCTTCCGTCGGTGATCGCGTACCGCCCGTGCAGCAGCAGGTTCTTTGCCAGGCCCCCGTAGAGCAGGGAGTCGCCTGAAAGCTGCGGAAACTCCTTCAACATCCACAGGCGCAGCCACACCCCGGCGGCAAGCGGCAGCACCCACGGCCACGCCCGCCCAACCTTACCGATCTTCCGGCCCAGGGCCGTCCATTGACTCTGTGCGGCAGCTTCCATACGATTCGTCTTGTATAGCATAGGGTCTGCCGCCTCATCCCCGCAGACGCATTCGCGGCTTCTACCGAGTCCGGCCACGTAGAATTAAACAGAGCGGCCATGCCCGATAAGCAGATATTCTTCGACCCCCAACGCAAGCGATGGAAGCGCCTTCGACGCATCCTCGATGTGTCGGCCGTGGTTATCACGCTGGTTCTGGCGGGATTCATCTTCAACGTGCTCCGCGTACAGCCTCTGCCTGAACTGCTGCTGCCCACCCCAAAACATAACTTCAAGGCCCTGCCCGACCGCACGCTGCAGCTAAAGGGCGCCAAGGCCCGACCCGCCCGCCGCAAGACCGGCCGCAAGCCCTCCGAGATTCCCCTCAACTCCGGCGAAGGTTTGCGCGCCGCCTATTATGTGCCCTACGACGAAGCCAGCTACGCCTCCTTCAAAGAGCACGTCCATCAGATCGATATGCTCTATCCCGAGTGGCTTCACGTCGACTCGCCCAATGCGACGCTGCTGTCCATTCACAACGACAGCCACCGCGAGTATCCAATTGTCGACGGCTCCGCGGTTCACGACCCTGACGAAGACAATCGCATCAAGCGCGTCATCCAGGAGGCCAAAGAAGACACCGAAATCTTTCCACACCTGAATAATTACAATCCCGGCACGCAGAACTGGGAATCCAGCTATGGCGACGTGCTGAAGAACCCGGCGAATCGCGCTGCCCTTCGCCGCCAGATTCTCCGCTTTTTCGACACGTATCCGGTCTACCGCGGCCTGTCGCTGGATTTTGAGAGCCTGCCTGACAGCGCCTCGCCGGCCTACATGAGCTTCATCAAGGAACTCTACGGCGACATGCACGCGCGCAACCTGCGGCTCTGGGTCAACACTGCCGTTGCCACTTCCGACGACGAACTCAGGCAGATCGCCGCCAGCTCCGACGGCATCATCCTCATGAACTACGACGAGCACCAGGTAACCAGCGAGCCGGGCCCCATTGCCAGCCAGGAGTGGTTCGTCGGCAACCTGACCAGGGTGCTCAAGATTGTTCCCAAAGAAAAGATCATCTGCGCCATCGGCAACTACGGCTACGACTGGGAGCTCTCCATTCCGCCTGCGCCAAAAAAAGGCCGTCCGCAAAAGCCTGTCAAGCCGAAGGTGCTGTACACCGATGACTTTCCCGTCTCCGAGGCATGGCAGCGCGCTTCCGATGCCGACGCCGATCTCGATCTCGATTACGACTCCCTCAATCCCCACTTCGAGTACATCGATGAGGATGCAAACCAGCGGCACGTGGTGTGGTTCCTCGATGGCGTGACCGTGCTCAATGAGCTGCGCGCGGCCCGCGAACTCGGCCTGCAGACCTTTGCGCTGTGGCGCCTCGGCTCTGAAGACAGCTCCATGTGGAATGTGTGGGACAAACCCAGCAGCCCCGATTCGCTGCATGCCCTGTCTTCGGTTCAACCCGGCCACGACATCGACATCGAGGGCGAAGGCGACATCATGCGCGTTACCGGCCTGCCTCAGCAGGGGAAGCGCACCGTCACCATCGACACCGACGAACCCGACCCGCACAAAAAGCTCATCGTCGATGAGCACATGGACATTTATCCCCGCACGTACACGGTCGAGTACTACGGCTATCGACCCAATGAGGTCGCCATCTCCTTTGACGACGGCCCCGATCCAAAGTGGACGCCGAAGATTCTCGACATTCTGAAACAGAAGCACGTCAACGGAACCTTCATGCTCATCGGCGCCGAGGCCGCTGAGAATATCGGCCTCATGCAGCGCGTGGTGCGCGAAGGCAATGAAGTGGGCAACCACACCTACACCCATCCCGACATCAGCGATATCTCACCGCAGCAACTTGACCTGCAGGTGAAACTTACCGAACGCCTCTTCGCCAGCAAACTCGGCGTCCAGCCGCTTTATTTCCGCCCCCCGTACGACATCGACGAGGAGCCCGACACCGACGACCAGGCCGCGCCCATCGTGCGCGTTCAGAATGAGGGCTACATCGTCATCGGCAGCAAGATCGATACCGACGACTGGGATGAGCATCCCCGCAAGTACCCCGGCGAAATTGTTGCGTCCGTCCTCGCGCAGTTGCAGACCATGAAGACCAAGCCGCAGTTCCGCGGTTCCATCATTCTCATGCACGACGGCGGAGGCAACCGCCAGGCAACCGTCGACGCGCTGCCCGTTCTCATCGATGCCCTTCGCGCTCACGGCTACACCATCGTGCCCGTCTCCGCGCTCATGGGCAAGACCACCGCCCAGGTCATGCCGCCGCTCACGCTCTGGCAGCATCTGCGCGCGCTGCCTGACTCCATCGCATTTTCCGGCGTGCAGCTCATTGGCAACTTCATCGTGATGGTTTTCTTTGTCGGCGACGTACTGATGAGCGCCCGCCTGATCGTCATCGGCATCTTCGCCATCATCGATCGCCTGCGCAAGCCGCACAGCAAGGCTTCGCCAGGATTCAATCCGCGCGTCGCCGTGCTCATCCCCGCCTACAACGAAGAGACGGTCATCGTGCGCACCATTCGCTCCGTCCTCAACTCCGACTACAGCAACCTCCATATCATCGTCATCGACGACGGTTCACTCGACCGCACCGCTGAAGTTGCCCGTGAAGCTTATGCCGCCGAACCCCGCGTGCAGGTGCTCTCCAAGCCCAACGGCGGCAAGGCCGCGGCCCTCAACTTCGCGCTCGACCGCCTCGAAGAAGACATCTACGTCGGCATCGATGCCGACACCGTGATCGCCGCCGACGCCATCTCCAAGCTCATTCCGCACTTTGAAGATCCGCGCATCGGCGCCATGGCCGGCAACGCTAAAGTCGGCAACCGCGTGAACCTGTGGACCCGCTGGCAGGCCCTCGAATACATCACCAGCCAGAACTTCGAGCGCCGCGCACTCGATCTCTTCCACGTCGTCACCGTCGTTCCCGGCGCCATCGGCGCGTGGCGCACCGCGCCCGTCAAGGCCGCCGGCGGTTATCCGCTCAACACCGTCGCCGAAGACGCCGACCTCACCATGAACCTGCTTGAACAGGGCTTCAAGGTCGACTATGAAGACCGCTCGCTCGCGTTCACCGAGGCGCCAATCGACGCCAAGGGCCTCATGCGCCAGCGCTTCCGCTGGTCCTTTGGCACGCTCCAGGCAGTCTGGAAGCATCGCGCCGCTTTCGTCCGCAACAAGGCCATGGGGCTCTTCGCGCTGCCCAACATCATTGTCTTCCAGATGTTCCTGCCCCTGGTCTCGCCCTTCATCGACATGATGTTCCTCTACGGCGTCTTCAACTACTTTGTCGACCGTTACTACCACCCCGAAGCTGCATCCGCCGCCAGCTTTCAGAAGCTCCTGGCCTACTTCGGCGCCTTCCTGCTCATCGACTTCGTGACTTCTACCATCGCGTTTTCGCTTGAGCGCAAACACCCCGCCAACAAAGGCGACCGCTGGCTGCTCTTCCACATCTGGCTGCAGCGCTTCGCCTACCGCCAGATCTTTTCCATCGTCCTGTTCAAAACCGTCAAGCGCGCCATCGACGGCAAGCCATTCAACTGGGACAAGATTGCCCGCACTGCCAAAATGAGCAAACACACCGAAGCGTTAACCGAAACGCCATAGCGTCCCCTTCTTGTCTTGCTTTGGTCCTGCTGTGCTTGCGTGAGCACGTACTCTTGCCGAAAGCCGATTCAGGATCGCGCGCCAGGTTTCCCCCTCAATAGACTTGCCAGTAGGGTAACATTTACGTTACCCTAATCCATGTTAGAGATCCGTGAGTACATCAACCCAAAGGGCCGCATCCCTTACCGGAATTGGCTTACGAAGCTCGACGCCCCAGCCCGTGCGCGGATTGTGACCGCAGTCCTCCGCGTTGAGATGGGAAATCTGGCTTCGGTGAAGAGCGTTGGCAGGGGAGTCTCGGAGCTTCGACTGGATTTCGGACCCGGTTACAGGGTCTATTTCGGCAGGGATGGGGAGCGTCTCGTGATCCTGCTTTGCGGAGGCTCAAAGCGACGTCAACAGGCAGACATCGACGCCGCGCAGGCGTATTGGTCCGACTACAAGGCACGCAAGCGGGAGGAATAAATGCCACTCACACGAAGTTTCCGCGAAACGATACACGAGCAACTCACCGACCCCGAATTTCGCCGTGAGTTCCTTCGCGAAGCCGTGGCCAACATGGTCGCAGGCGACCTTGACACAGCCAAGTCAGTACTGCGCGAATACATCAACGGCACGGTCGGTTTCATCGCCCTCGGGGAAGCTCTATCCAAGTCGCCCAAGAGCCTCATGCGCATGCTGTCCCCTCAGGGCAATCCGCAAGCTCGCAATCTGTTTGAAATGGTCGTTTGCCTTCAGAGGATCCACGGAACAATCCTCGAAGTGCAAGTCAGCAACACTGCCGCAGCCTGAACTTGCCAATCGAACATCTTCTATCACCAGCCACCCCTCGCCCCCGCATATATACTCTTCCGCAAGGCCAATCACGCAATGGACCCATCCAGTTTCTTCGCACCGAACCTGACAACACAAAACTTCGCCGTCCTCACCATTGTTCTCGCCTTCATCGGCTACCTCGCCACGTTTATGAGCGCGCGCATGCTGGCCCGCCGCCGCGACAAGCTCGACCTGGTCAACAAGCGCCTCAACGAGTTCTATGGACCGCTCTACGTTGCCTCCCAGGCCGGCAACATCGCCTACCGCTCGCTGCTCCAGAAGCAAGGCAAGACCCAGTGCCACCCCATTCGCGACGAGGACATGAAAGAGTGGGTGCTGTGGATGAAAACCATCTTCATGCCCCTCAACGATGTCCGCGAGAAGATCATCATCGACAAAGCGTACCTCATCATTGAGGAGCAGATGCCGCGCTGCCTGCTCGACTTCGTCACCCACGTGGTCGGCTATAAAGCCGTGCTGTCCAAGTGGGCCGAGGGCGACTTCGGCGAGCGCCGCTCCACCATCGGTTGGCCCCCGGAGTTCGACGGATACGTCGAGCGCTCCTACAAAGCCCTCAAGGCCGAGCAAACCCGCCTGCTCCACAGCTCGATCTGGGGCTTCTACCACCGCGTCGCAAACCGCAAGCGGCCGTAGACTACGCAAAAAAATCGGCCGCAGCCGGGGCTTTTCCGCTTCCTTCGATCAATTGCACCGTTGCCCATCATCGCCCAGACGCTTCGTTCACGCCATCGCCGGCGCCGCCACGTTCTTCCACAGGCGCAAGGTCGGCTCAGCCTGGTTAATGGTGTAAAAGTGCAGACCCGGCGCGCCGTTGCGCAGCAGCGTCTCGCACAGGCGCGTCACCACTTCCACCCCGAAGTCCAACAGTGCCGGCTTGTCATCCTGCAGTTGTTCCAGGCGCAGGCGCACCCAGCGCGGCAGATCGGCGCCGCAGTTGGTACAAAAACGCAGCGTGTTGGCGAACCCGGTGATCGGCATAATGCCCGGCACCACCGGGATGTCGATGTTTGCCTTGCCGCAGCGTTCCATAAAGTCGAAGTACGCGTCGGCGTTATAGAACAGTTGGGTCAGCGCCCCGTCCGCGCCGGCCTCCACCTTGCGGCGGAAGTGCTCGAAGTCCGCGCCCGGATTGGATGCCTGCGGGTGCATCTCCGGATATGCGGCCACCTCGATCTGGAAGTCATCTCCGTGCGTCTCGCGGATGAAGCTGACCAGCTCACTGGCATAGTGGAACTCTCCCGGCGCAGAGGCGCTCATGGCAGTGGCCGGCAGGTCGCCGCGCAAGGCCACAATGCGGGTGACGCCCGCTTCCCGATACCGCGCCAGCAGACCGGCGACGTTGGCCCGCGTCGAACCTACGCACGTCAGGTGTGGCACAGCCTCCACGCCGCTATGCTCCACCACCGTCAAAAGCGTCTCGTACGTCCCGTCCTGCCCGGAACCACAGGCGCCGTGGGTAATTGAAAAATAGTCCGGTCCCACCGCTGCCAACTGCGCAATCGCCGCCGGCAGCTTCGCCGCGCTCTCCGGCGTGCGCGGTGGAAATAGCTCGAATGACAAATTCAGCGGCACAGCCATATCCATTCCCCCTGAAAAACGAACAAACAAACCAGATTCCCAGGCCTCGCTTTCGAGACCTGGGTATGTTGGCCTTTTGTACCTTATCTTCACCCCCGCGCGTCTTTCGAGCGGGGGCCGGCCGAAGGCGTCTGCCGCACCGCAGGTGCTTAGTACCGGTAATTGTCCGCCTTGTAAGGCCCTTCCACCGGCACGCCCAGGTACTCTGCCTGCTTCGCCGACAGCGTCGTCAGCTTCACCCCGATCTTCTCAAGATGCAGGCGCGCCACCTCTTCGTCCAGGTACTTCGGCAGCACATATACGCCCACCTTGTAGCTGTCCTTCTTGGCCCAAAGGTCAAGCTGCGCCAGCGTCTGGTTGGCAAAGCTGTTCGACATCACAAAGCTCGGATGTCCCGTCGCGCAACCCAGGTTCACCAGCCGTCCCTCGGCGAGAACGAAGATGCCATGACCGTCGGGGAACGTATAGAAGTCGACCTGCGGCTTGATATTCAGCTTGGTCACGCCCGGCTCTTCGTTCAGACGGTCCATCTGGATCTCGTTGTCGAAGTGCCCGATGTTGCAGACAATCGCCTGGTCCTTCATCTTCTTCATGTGTTCCAGCGTGATGATGTCCACGTTTCCGGTGGTGGTTACGTAGATGTCGCCGCGGCCCAGCGTGTCTTCAATCGTGGTAACTTCAAAGCCTTCCATCGCCGCCTGCAGCGCGTTGATCGGATCGATCTCGGTAATAATGCAGCGCGCGCCCATGCCGCGCAGCGAGTGCGAACAGCCCTTGCCCACATCGCCATACCCGCAGATCACCGCAACCTTGCCCGCAACCATCACATCGGTCGCGCGCTTGATCCCATCGGCCAGCGACTCGCGGCAGCCATACAGGTTGTCAAACTTGCTCTTGGTCACCGAGTCGTTCACATTGATGGCCGGAACCAGCAGCTTGCCCTGCTCCATCATCTTGTAGAGCCGGTGCACGCCCGTCGTCGTCTCTTCTGAAACACCGCGCCACTCCGCCGCCACCTTGTGCCAGTGCTGCGGGTCTTCCGCAAACACCTTCTTCAACAGGTCTTTGATCACTTGCTCTTCATGGTTGCCGCTCGGCGTATTCACCCAGCCGTCGCCTTCTTCAAGCTCATACCCCTTGTGAATCAGCAGCGTCACATCGCCGCCGTCATCCACCACCAGTTGCGGTCCCAGTCCGCCCTTGTGCGCCAACGCCTGGTACGTGCACCACCAGTAGTCCTCCAGCGACTCACCCTTCCACGCGAACACCGGCACGCCCGTAGCTGCGATCGCAGCGGCAGCATGGTCCTGCGTCGAAAAGATGTTGCAACTCGCCCAGCGCACATCCGCGCCCAGGCTTGTCAGCGTCTCAATCAACACCGCCGTCTGAATTGTCATGTGCAGCGAGCCGGTAATGCGGACGCCCGCCAGCGGCTTGCCCGTCGCAGACTTGTTCCGGATCGACACCAATCCCGGCATCTCATGCTCGGCAATATTGATTTCCTTCCGGCCCCAGTCCGCCAGACTCATGTCGGCTACTTTGTATCCCAATTCCGTTTCCACTGCCAATGTCGCCATCTCAATTCTCCTTGGAGTAAATTCCCGCTCTTCTTCACTTCAATAGTTCGCTTCGGCACTTCTTCACTCGGTCACTTTTTCACTTCTTCGCTATTTCACTTCTTCACCGCTCCACTCACATCGTCAAATCGTGATATGTTGATATGTATCAGAACCGCGCCGCTCCGTCAATGGGGAATTATGCCGAGTCTTGTGAAAATCCTGCGCGTCGTCGCCGACCCCAACCGCCTCCGCATCCTGCTTCTGCTGCGCGGCGAGGAGCTTTCCGTCGCCGAATTGCAGGAGATTCTGACCATGGGCCAGAGCACCATCTCCACGCATCTCTCTCAATTGAAACAGGCTGGCCTGGTTGAAGATCGCCGCACCGGCAAGAGCAGTCTCTACCGTCTCAGTCGCGCCGACGGCAACCCATTAGACGATATCCTGGTCCGCGCTGCGAAAGAAATTCCCGAAGCCCCCATCGATCAGGCCGCCATGCGCCGTGTCGTCAAAAAGCGCCAGGACAAGATGCGCATCTTTTTTGACTCCGTCGCCGGCCGCCTCGGCAAGGACTATGTTCCCGGCAAATCCTGGAAAAGCCTCGCCGAAGCGCTACTCTGCCTCATGCCTCCCATGGTCATCGCCGACCTCGGCGCCGGGGAAGGCGCCTTTGCGCTCCTGCTCGCCCAGCGCGCCAAAAAAGTCATCGCCGTCGACACCTCCGCCAACATGATCGAGGTCGCCCGCGAACAGGCCCTGCGCAATGGCGTCACCAACGTCGAATACCGCCTCGGTGACATGGAAGAAGTCCCCATCGAAGCCGCCTCGGTCGATCTCGTCTTTTTCTCCCAGTCGCTCCATCACGCCCTGCACCCCGAGCGCGCCTTGGTTGAAGCGAACCGCATCCTCCGCCCCGGCGGCCGCGTCATCATCCTCGATCTCGTCAAGCATCGTTTTGAAGAAGCCCGCGAGCTCTACGCCGATGAATGGTTGGGCTTCAGCGAAACCGAAATCGAATCCATGCTCGAAAAATCCAGCTTCACCAACCTGCAAATCTCAGTAGTCCACAAGGAGCCGGAGACACCGCAGTTCCAAACGCTGCTGGCTGTCGCCGACAAAGCGCTCAGAAGAGCCGAGTAAGCGGGTTAGCGATTTGGCACGAAGCCAGCCCCCTCCGGTTGACATCGGCGTTTATCGG